>Ga0310696_10008240_pt1 | contig 12176 bp, 7 predicted proteins | sample AusTroGonzalo_MG_4_FD_203885 | JGI IMG/M metagenome (GOLD analysis project Ga0310696, IMG submission 203885) | Bovine rumen microbial communities from tropical cattle in Woodstock, Queensland, Australia - Gonzalo_02 (v2) (version 2) | ecosystem: Host-associated > Mammals > Digestive system >... | reverse complement strand
GGCACAATCAGGGTTGTCAGTTCAACATGGCAATTTTTTGATGCTGTTTCGATTGTTTTTTTCACATCTTCCAATTTGCCGCCCACATAATCATAGTAGCTTTGGCTAAAACCTTTTAAGTCAATATTCATCGCGTCTGTCAACGGCAACAATTCTTCCAAACATTTCAAACTGACAAACCCATTCGTCACAAGCACCGTTTTCAAATTTTCTTTTTTGAGCAAAACCGCCGTGTCGCGCACAAATTCAAACCCGATAAAAGGCTCGTTATACGTAAAAGCCACACCCAAATTACCCGCCGGCATATCTTTGAACATCAGCGCTTTTTGAACAAGCTCTTCGGGCGATATTTCCAAACAAGGCACCTTATCCGCACCCGCCATTGAAATCGAATAATTCTGGCAAAACGGGCACCTTAAGTTGCAACCGAAACTGCCGACCGATAAAATCATGCTTTTCGGATAAAAGTGATATAAGGGCTTTTTTTCAATCGGGTCAAGCGCAATGGATGTAATTTTACCGTAATTAAGCGAAGTTATAACACCGTTCACACATGCACGCGCGCGGCAAAACCCCGTCTGCCCTTCTTTTAAGTCGCACCTCCGCGGGCAAACTTCGCAAACAGCCATCAATGGTGCCTTTCAACCTGAAAATAAAACACCTCAACAGGCTCAAAGCTTGCAATGCCGGCTTTCATACGCGCAATTCTGATTTGCTCTTCTACCGTATCTATGCCTTCCAAATCGGGCAAAAGCACCCCGCGACGCATACCGTTTTGCACAATAATGCCGTCTTTTTTCGGGTCTAAAAGCTTTATATCCGGCGCTTTTTTCGGGGCGCTCAAAACATCCACACTGTAAACAATGTCTTTAAGCTCGTCTTTTTGAACGGGCGAAAAACGCGGGTCTTTGCTTGAGGCCGAAACGGCATTGTGCCATATTTCACGGCCCAGATTTTCTCTCACCGGCTCAATGGTGCCGATACATCCCCGAAGCCGCCCGTCTTTTTTCAATGTCACAAAAGCGGCGGCTTTGTTTTTCATTAAATCCGGCAAATCATCCGGAAACGGCAGCTCTTTTCCGGTTAAAACAAATGTCTCCACACATTTTCGGGCAAAACCGACAAGTTCATCTTCTTTTTGCCGACGTTCGGCGATTTCTTTTTGCTTTTTTTCTTCCGCTATTTTATCAAATCGGCGATTATCATCTGCCCCTTTGGGCTCAAACGTTGCCACGGCATACCCAACGCCAAACGGCCCTTCATAAGAAAGAAGCTTGCTTTGAACGGCTTTGCCGTCAAGCGCGCCGCTCATCATCAAAAACGAGCGATGGCCGCATTCGGCAGCCAGCTCACAAAACGAAGGCGACATATCAAACAAAATTTCAAAATCACCGCTCTTAAAAGCTTTTGTTGTGTTTTCATCAAAAACGGGGCCTTCGGCCGCAAAGCCGTAAGGACCTTCGGCCAAAAGTTTGTGCGACAAATCGCCGCTTGCGATAAAAACGGTGCGTCTTGAAAGTTTTTTTGAAACTTCGGCAATGATTTTGCCCAGCTCATAATGTGTTTTCCATGAAAGTCCCGAAAGCCCGATACGCACCACACGATAATTTTGCCAAACTTCGCTTAAAAACCTCAAAGGAATGAGCGAAGCATGGTCAAGCGCGGGGTCTTTTTCGCCCAATGTGCCGCAAGCAATGTTTTCTTTTTGGGCATATTCGCTTAAAAGCCGCACAAATTCTTCGTCATAATCGGCATGCATTTTCACTTCGGGCGCGCCGAATCGCGCAAAATCCCCGTTTGCCGATTTCCCGCCCGAAACATGAAAATAATCGGCATATAGTTCGGCGTGCGGCGAGGAAAGCACAATCGTATCCGGCTTAAAAGAGGCCACAAAACGCATGGCTTCTTTGTAGGCTTCAACTGTTTTTGAAATTTCTTTTTCACGGCCTTTCCCCACTTCTTCAAAAATAAGCGGCGGATGCGGCACGGCAACGGCTGCCAAAATACTCATATCGGAACTCCCGTTTTTATGTTCTTTTTAAGGCAATCATATCGCCTCAAAAATATTTTTGCAAGAGGCTTAAAAAGTGATTTTTCTTTTTTTAAAGCAAAATCGGTCGTTTTTAGTGCGTAAAAAAATAAATTTAGTGCTTTTCAAATTACTTTTATTATATATAATACGAAAAAACGAAAATTAAATTTTAATATAGAGGAAAAAATGCAAAAACCTGTCATGCTTTTAGTTTTAGACGGTTGGGGATATCGTCAAACCGTCACCGAAGACAACGCCATCGAACAAGGACACACGCCAAACTGGCACACACTTCTTAAAACATGCCCCCGCGGCTTTATTGAAACTTCGGGTTTAGACGTCGGTTTGCCCGACGGCCAAATGGGCAATTCCGAAGTCGGCCACATGAACTTGGGCGCCGGCCGCGTTGTTATGCAGGATTTGCCTAAAATAGATCAAGCCGTTCAAACGGGCACTTTGGCACAAAATCCCGTTTTGCTTGAGCTCATTAAAACACTTCAACAAACAAAAGGCACATGCCATTTAATGGGGCTCATGTCGCCGGGCGGTGTTCACTCGCACCAAAATCACATTTTGGCCTTGGCAAAAATCTTAAATGCCAACGGCATCAAGGTTGATGTTCACGCCTTCATGGACGGACGCGACACCCCGCCCCAATCAGGTAAAGGATTCTTACAAACTTTTGAAGACGGCATCAAAGGTTTAGACAGCGTCCGCGTTGCCACCGTTTCGGGCCGGTTTTATGCCATGGACCGCGACAAACGTTGGGACCGTGTTGAGTTAGCTTATAACAACATTGTTTCGGCAACCGGCAAACGTTTTAAAAATGCTGATGATGCCATGGATGCCACATACGCTGAAAACGTAACGGATGAATTTGTCGTACCTTGCGTCATCGGCGATTATGAAGGCGCCAAAGACGGCGACGCCGTTTTAATGGCAAACTTCAGAGCCGACCGTGCCCGCGAAATTTTGTATGCCTTATCCGATAAAGAATTTTCGGGTTTCGAGCGCAAAAAAATCATTCAATTTGCCATGTCCGTCGGCATGGCCGAATATTCGCTTGACCACAATCGTTTTATGAAAACATTGTTCGCCCCCGAAGAATTAAAAGACATTTTCGGCGAAATCGTTTCCAAAAACGGCCTCACGCAACTGCGTATTGCCGAAACCGAAAAATACGCACACGTCACATTCTTCTTCAACGGCGGCGAAGAACGTGAATTTGAAGGCGAAAGCCGCATTCTTATTCCTTCGCCCAAAGTCGCAACCTACGACTTAAAGCCCGAAATGAGTGTTTATGAAGTAACCGACAAACTCGTTGATGCCATCGAAAACCATAAATTTGACGTTATCATTTGCAATTTTGCAAACGGTGACATGGTCGGCCACACCGGCATTATGGAAGCTGCCTTAAAAGCCGTTGCCGCCGTTGATGAAAATTTAGGTCGCGTGATGGCTGCCATCAAAAAAGCAAACGGTGTTTTGCTTGTCACGGCCGACCACGGCAACGTCGAAAAAATGATAGATGAAAAAACGGGCGAACCCTACACCGCCCACACGGTCGGCAAAGTTCAGGCCGCACTTTTCAACGCCCCCGAAAACATTAAGGGTTTGCACAACGGAAGACTTGCCGATATTTCACCGACGCTTCTTGATTTGCTCGGCCTCAAACAACCCGCCGCCATGACCGGAAAATCTTTGCTCGAGAAATAAAATGCTCAAAAAAACGTTCTTGCACATCTTGATTGCCCTGCCGATTATTTTTTCGGCAGGCTTCGTGCAAGCCGTTTCCGAGCAAGATGTTGTTGCTTTAGAGCAAAAATCCGACCAAAAACGGATGGCCTACAAAAAACTTCAGGCCGATTCGGTTGCCTTAAGTTTAGAGCTCGCCAAAATGAACAAGCAGCTTGTTGAGGCCGCTAAAAGCGTTCAAAAAGACGAAGACACCATTTCAAAAACCGAAGAAGAACTCAAATTATTGCAAGATAAAGTGCGTGTTACCGAAGAAAATTTCAACAAAGAATATGAGAGTTTATCGGGGCTTTTGGCTGCGCTTCAAAACCTTGCTTTGCATCCCAAAGATTCGCTTTTATTCCAACCCTTAACACCGGTTGAGATTATTCAAAGTGCTGTTTTAATGCGTGAAACGGTGCCTTTTTTGAATAACAATGCCGAAAAAATCAAAAAAGATTTGGCAGACTTAAAAAAGCAGAAAGATAACTTAAATAAAAAGCTCATCGTTCTTTCAAAGCAAACGCAGGATTTAAAAACGCAGCAGGAAAAATTAAAAAAACTCGCTAAAGAAAAAACGCAAATCCGAAAAAAGCTTGAAGGTGAAACAAATAAAACAAAGTTGGAGGCCAAAAAATTGGCCATGGAAGCTTCCGATTTGCGCGATTTAATGGAAAAAGCCATGCGCGAGGCCGAGCTCAAACGTCAAAAACAAGAAGAGCTCAAACGCGCCGCACGTGAACGCGAGCTTGAAGCACAAAGAAAGCTTGAAGAAGAACAAATCAAACGCCTGCGTGAAGGCAGAGGTCTCGGTTTTGAAGGCCAGGAAGAAATTCAGAGTGCCAATGAGAGCGTGGAATATACTTCTGTTGAAAGTAAACCTTACGTTGAAAACACAGCCAAAATTTCATCCGCCTCGGGGCAATTTATCCGCCCCGTCAGAGGTGAGCTCTTAACCGCTTACGGCCAAGAGCTTTCCAAAGGCGTCACCTCTAAAGGCGTTGTTTTTAAAACGCGTGATAACGCACAAGTTGTTGCCCCTTATGACGGAACGGTTGTTTTTTCCGGTCCGTTCAAGGGCTACGGCAACCTCATCATCATTTCGCATGATGCGGATGTTGTTTCGCTTATTGCCGGCATGAAAAGCATTGATACCGAAAACGGGCAAATGGTTTTGGCCGGCGAACCGGTGGGCTTAATGCCCGATTCGGGTAATGCCAAACTTTATATGGAAATCAGAAAAAACAAAAAACCGATTAACCCGCTCCCGTGGCTCGGTCGCTAAACTAAAGGAAAAACGAAAATGCTTAAAAAAATACTGTTATTCACATTTGCTTTTATGATTGTTGCTCAAGGTGCAAATTGCGCCGATAAAAAGAAAAAACAAGAGCACGGCACATACGAAATGCTCAATTTATTCGGCGAAGTCATGGAGCGCACCAAAGCCGGTTATGTTGAAGAAGTAACCGACCAAGTCTTAATCGAACAAGCCCTAAACGGTATGCTTTCATCCTTAGACCCGCACAGCAGCTACATGGATGCCGAAAGTTTTCATTACATGGCCGAACAAACGAAAGGCAAATTCGGCGGTTTGGGCATTGAAGTAACCATGGAAAACGGTTTGGTCAAAGTTGTTTCACCGATTGATGATACACCGGCCTTTAAGGCAGGCATCAAAGCAGGCGACTACATCACGCACATTGACGGCGAAACCGTTATTGGTCTCAACTTAAACGAAGCCGTGGCCAAAATGCGCGGCAAAATCGGCACCAAAGTCAAACTTTCGGTGCGCCGCGAAGGCGAAAAACCGTTTGATGTCACCATCAAGCGTCAAGAAATCAAAATTCAATCGGTTAAAACAGACATTAAAGATGATGATGTTTTATACATTCGTATTTCATCTTTTACCGAAGACAACGACACCGCCATTAAAAAGGCTTTTGAAAACGCGCATAAAAAATTGGGCGATAAACTTTCGGGCATCGTCATTGACGTGCGCAACAATCCGGGCGGTTTGCTTGACCAGGCCATTGCCATTTCCGATTTGTTTTTAAGCGAAGGCGAAATTGTTTCCACACGTTCACGCAACGAACAAGACAACGTCAAATATTCGGCGCATTCGGGCGATATCACAAACGGTTTACCGATTGTGGTGATGATAAACGAAGGCTCCGCTTCGGCTTCCGAAATTGTGGCCGGCGCCTTGCAAGACCATCACCGCGCCATTATTTTAGGCCAAAAATCTTTCGGTAAAGGCTCGGTGCAAACCGTTATTCCTTTGGGCGATTTCGGCGCCATGCGCATCACAACCGCACGCTACTACACCCCGTCCGGACGTTCCATTCAAGCCAAAGGCATTGAACCGGATATCGAGGTTTTGCCGGCTCAGGTTAAACCGCTTGAAAATTATGGTCTTGTCTTAAAAGAATCCGAGTTAAACGGTGCGCTCAAAAACGAAGAAGATTCTTCTTCCAAAAAAGATACAAAAGGAAAATCCGAAAACAAAGATAAAGAACAAACCGAAGATTATCAATTAACGCGCGCGATTGACTTGGTGCACGCCTTAAAGCTCTATCAGTCAAACTTAATGTCGGGCGGTTTGATTGACGGCGCAAAAGAAAAAGAGGATAAGAAATAATGGCTCTTTATCGTGAATGCGCGAGTATTGTTTTATTCAACAATGAGGGCAAAGTTTTGCTTTGCGCGCGTTCCGATCAAAAAGATTTTGAGTGGCAATTTGTGCAAGGCGGCATCGAAAAAGGCGAAACCGCTGAAGAGGCCGCGCTTCGTGAGCTTAAAGAAGAAACATCCGTTACTTCGGCTGAAATTATCTTATCTTTAAGCGAGCCTTTATCTTATGATTTTCCGCCCGATGTCGTTCAAAAATTTGCCTTAAACGGCGGCAAATTTGTCGGGCAAAACATGCATTGGGTTTTAGCGCATTTTAAGGGCAACGATTCCGAAATAAATCTTGCAACAAAAACACCTGAATTTAAGGCTTATAAATGGGCAGACATATCTCAAGCCCCAAAAAGCATTGTCTTTTTTAAGCGCGAAACATACCTTAAAGCATGTGCGCTTTTTGCGCCCTATATAGACGCCTATATTCATCGTGATGATGCTTAAAAAAAGGAGATAAATTAAAATGAAAATATTAGATGCGCTTAAAAACTTTTTATATTGGGAAGTCTATAACCGCCTCAAAGGCAACAATCAAGATGTCGTCTGCGCCGTTGTGATATACGAAAACAAAATTTTGGCGCAAACCGCCCAACGCAACGCCCTTATTCATACCGATGATTCGCAGTATGTCGCCCCCGGCGGCAAAGTCGAAAAAGGCGAAACCTTAAATGCGGCCGTTCACCGTGAACTCAAAGAAGAAACAAACTTAAACATCGATATCATCAAAAAGCTCGGCAGCATTCGCAACAACAAATACAAACTCCATTGGTTTGCCTGCCGCCCGACCGATGTTTCGCTTCTAACCGTTGCCGAGCCGACCAAATGCAAAGAATTAAAATGGGTTGATTTAAATGATGCTTCCGTCAATTGGACTCCGAAAAACCGTGAAGCGCTGATGAAATACAAAGCCGAAATCGAAAAACTGCAGCAAACGCCGCCCGAGGCATTCTGAAGCATCAATATCTTTAAAAACCGAAATTATATCTTGAATTTTTGGGCTTTTGCTTCTATTGTTTTCTTGATGAAAGAATTATTCATTTTAAAGAGGATTTGATGAGCACACAAGCCGACATTATCACAAAAGAAGATTTAGACGCACTGATAGAACGTGTCAGCAAAGCGCAAAAAATATATGCTGCTTTTTCCGAAGAAAAAGTAGACGCCATTTTTAAGGCGGCAGCCACCGCGGCAAATAAAATGCGCATTGAATTGGCACAAATGGCCGTCGCCGAAACCGGCATGGGCGTTATGGAAGACAAGGTGATTAAAAATCATTTTGCAAGCGAATATATTTATAACAAACACAAGGGCGTTAAAACCTGCGGCATCATCAAAGAAGACAAAGTCGGCGGCACCAAAATCGTTGCCGCGCCGCTTGGTGTTTTGGCCGGCATTGTGCCGACAACAAACCCCACATCAACGGCAATTTTCAAATCTCTTTTAGCGCTAAAAACGCGTAACGCCATCATTTTTTCACCACACCCGCGCGCCAAAAAATCCACCATTGCCGCCGCAAAAGTTGTGCTTGACGCCGCCGTTCAAGCCGGCGCGCCGCAAGATATTATTGCGTGGATTGAACAGCCTACGGTTGAGCTTTCAAGCGCGCTGATGACACATTCTAAAATTCACGGCATTTTGGCCACGGGCGGCCCGTCTATGGTTAAAGCGGCCTACACAAGCGGCAAACCCGCTTTGGGTGTCGGCCCCGGCAACACACCCGCCATTATCGATGAAACCGCAAACATTGATTTGGCCGTTTCGTCGATTTTGCTCTCCAAAACTTTTGATAACGGCATGATTTGCGCTTCCGAACAATCCGTTATTGTGATTGAAGATGTTTATGATGAGGTCAAATCAACTTTTGCTTACAGAGGAGCTTACATCCTCAACAAAACCGAAACGGAGCTTTTAAGAAAAATCATTTTAACGGACAAAGGCGTTAATGCCGCCATTGTCGGTCAACCGGCACAAAAAATTGCCGAATTGGCAGGTTTTAAGGTGCCTCAAGGCACCAAAATTCTGCTTGCCGAGCAAACGGACTATTCCAAAAACAACCCCTACGCATACGAAAAATTGTCGCCCATTTTGACCATGTATAAGGCAAAAGATTTTGAGGCGGCAACCGATATTGCTTTAGCGCTTGTCGAGCTCGGCGGCATGGGGCACACATCCGTATTATACACCGACGATCGCAAATCCGATCGCATCGATTTTTACGCAAACAAAATGCCGACCGGCCGCATTTTAATCAACAGTCCGTCATCTCAAGGCGGCATCGGTGATTTGTATAATTTCCGGCTTGAACCGTCGCTCACGTTAGGGTGCGGCTCTTGGGGCGGCAACTCGGTCAGCGAAAATGTCGGCGTCAAACATTTATTAAACTACAAAACAGTGGCAGAAAGGAGAGAAAACATGCTTTGGTTCAGAGTTCCGCCAAAAATTTATTTCAAACGCGGCGCAACGGATTTGGCTTTGCGCGAATTTGAGGGTAAAAAACGCGCTTTTGTCGTAACCGACCGCTTTTTGTTTGACAGCGGTATGTCTTCTTTGGTCACCGATGTTTTGGAAGAACTGAACATTGATTTTCAAATTTTCTTTGATATTTTGCCCGATCCGACTTTGGGTTCCATACAAAATGCCGTTTCCATGGTCAAAGTTTACGAGCCTGATTTAATTATCGCTTTAGGCGGCGGTTCACCGATGGATGCCGCCAAAATGATTTGGTTGTTATATGAACAACCCGATGTTTGTTTTGAGGATTTGGCAATGCGTTTTATGGATATCCGAAAACGTATCTGCCGCATTCCCGAGCTTGGCAAAAAAGCCTCTTTGGTGTGCATTCCGACAACATCGGGCACCGGTTCCGAGGTCACACCGTTTACGGTCATTACCGATGAAAAAACAGGCAATAAATATCCTCTTGCGGATTATGCCCTCACCCCGTCCATGGCCGTTATTGATGCCAACTTTGTCGATAACATGCCAAAATCCTTAACGGCGGCGGGCGGCATAGACGCTTTGGTGCATGCCATAGAGGCCTATGTTTCCGTTATGGCCACAAACTACACAAACTCTTTGGCATTAGAGGCCATTAAGCAGATTTTCCGTTATTTGCCGCGCGCTTATCAAAACGGCGCGGACGATCCGAAAGCCCGAGAAAAAATGCACAACGCGGCCACCATTGCCGGCATGGCCTTTGCCAATGCGTTTTTGGGCGTATGCCACTCAATGGCGCACAAACTGGGGGCCATGTATCACATTCCTCACGGCATTGCCAATGCGCTTCTGATTTGTCAGGTTATCCGCTATAACGCCACCGACAAACCGACCCGTCAAGCGGCCTTCCCGCAATACGGCGTGCCCGAAGCCAAAAAGCGCTATGCGCAAATTGCCCACACGCTTTACCTCGGCACCGAAACCAGCACCGAAGATGAGCGCGTTGAGCTTTTAATTGAAGCCGTGGCCAAATTAAAAGACGAAATTAATATTCCGAAATCCATTAAAGCTTACGGCATAGATGAAAAAACGTTTATGGCAAATTTAGACAAGCTTGCTTTAGCGGCCTTCGACGATCAATGCACGGGTGCCAACCCCTCTTACCCGATGGTCGATGAAATCAAACAAATGTATATCGACGCCTTCAACGGTAAATACTAACCGCTATTTGCCTTTTTCGTCATTCTTAAACCGTTATGCCTCCGTCAGCGCCTCGCTGACGGATAAGGCATCTTCCGAATCCCGTCATCCCTCGCACTGTGCTACGCATTCTTCAAACGTCATGCCTCGCCGAGGCGGTACGCCGAGCGCGTCAAGGCATCTTCCGAATCCCATCATTCTCAAAAAAGTTCGGAGAGTTAGAAAGATAATAAGAAACCGGCTATACGAACTTTTTTAAAAGGCGTATTTGAAACCAATATCCGCTTTCGTATTATACGCACTGTCTATGTATGTAAATAAGTTTCCGTAGATTGATATCGGGTTCATATCATATTCAAACTTGTTTTTCAAAACAATGTGTTCTCTGCGTCTTTTCTCGTCTCTGACTTCAAAGTTTCCGTCCATCCCTCTCATGGCAAGTTTTAGGGCATACGGATCCAAAAATTCATGATACACCATCACGTTTAAGCCAAACTTCAAATTTGTTTCTTTCTTAAACCGCCATGTCTTTTCCAAACCAAACCCGACACCGGCTTCCATTGAAGTTATGTTTTGTTTTTCTATATCAAGCGCGAACGCTTTGTCTTCTTCATGTCCTTTAATGTGGTAGCCTATCGCGTTAAATGACACACTCGGTGACGCTTTCCAACCGTTTATATAAAGCGGATATCTTGCCTCACTTGTCACGCCCATTATTCTCTTTTCCATTTTGCCGTCATAGCTGCCCGTTAATCCTTCACGCGTATATTTACCGTAAGCATATCCCAACCTCGGCGTCACCACAAATTCCGCACCGCCTTCTTCAAATCCGAACGGCACCCCCATCATAAACATTTCGTCATGTCTGCTGTTTTTCTTATTATTATCTTGTGATTGCATGCGCACAAACGCCATCGTCACACCGTAGGTTCTGTTATCTTCTTTCTTGCCCGTTAAGCTCCATCTTGCATTCGAGTTGTTATTTTTCTCTGCATTTAACGGGTGTGTATCCCCTGCCAAACTAAATTCGGCCTTCGTGTTGTCAAACAGGGCATTATTAACGTCCATATCCATATCTTTGAACATTGTCATATCTTCAAACGCAAACCGTTTTAAGCTGTCTCCGGTCAATCCTTCAACCGCATTTGTTAAAGCCGCCGTATTCGTTTTGGTTTTTAACGTGTTGTATAATTCTTCATTATTATTCAGCGCGTAGTTTTCTTCCAAAAATGCCGCCACCGTGCTATTGTCCGTTATTTCATCAAAACCCTTCTTTGTCAGCACCACATCCTGTCCGTCAAGCGAAGCATCAAACATTGCCGATTGAGAATTAATCGTCAAGGCACTTGTATCTTCCGAAACAACCGCATTTGTTAACGTATATGTATCTTCAAACCCTGTTGTCACAACGCTTGTATCAACGCCGATTTCGCCTTCGATAGCCGGCGCCTCATAGCGCCCGCCTTTGGCAAGAAGCAATTTGCCCCCGCCGAACGACATCGTGTTCAGCGGCGCCGCCGACATCATCAAACCGCCGTTTGAAAATGTTGACTCACCGTCAAGATAAATATAGTGTTTGCCCTCCATATCCGGATTTGCCGGATTGCAATCGGCCCCAACGCAACTGCCGTTTTTGAATAGCAACGTTCCCTGATTAATCACCGTTGAACCGTTGACGGCATAAACCAGCCAATAATCGTTCGTTGCAGCCTGTTCTTCGGTTACCGTATCATTTAAAACCACGCCCGTGCTTGTGTTAACAAATGTTGAAGCATCCAAATACACACCCGACTTTTTGGTTTTAATCATTCCTTCATTCGTCAGTGTTGTGCTGCCTGCCGCCGAAACAATATAGTCATAATTTTGAGTCCCAATTTCAACAGGCGCAATCGTTCCCTGATTAATAATCGTTGCGGCTTGTCTTGATGCCGTACTTGCATCTACTTTTCTTATTATTCCGCCTGCCAAATTCGTCAGTTTTCCGTTACCGTCGCCATACTGCAATATGGCCGTGTTAATCGTGCCCGAATTTTCAAAAGTTGCGTTTTTCAACCTTAAAGTGCTGATACTGCCCGTATTTGTTCCGGAGGCA
>Ga0310696_10008239_pt1 | contig 12178 bp, 8 predicted proteins | sample AusTroGonzalo_MG_4_FD_203885 | JGI IMG/M metagenome (GOLD analysis project Ga0310696, IMG submission 203885) | Bovine rumen microbial communities from tropical cattle in Woodstock, Queensland, Australia - Gonzalo_02 (v2) (version 2) | ecosystem: Host-associated > Mammals > Digestive system >... | reverse complement strand
CCGTGTCCGCCCACCTTCTGCGCGATTTCGCCTGCGACCTTCCAGAACGGGTGCTTGTAGGCCTCACGGACCTCCGCCGCCTTCTCCTTGCTGAAGTAGTGGTGCGCGCCGTTGTCGCCGAGCTTCTCCTCGAAACCGACACGGTAAGAGTCTTCTTTTATGCCGACAATCGTCCCTTTCGTGCCGAGAAGTTTGTTGCCCCGGTCGTACGGCGTCGGAGTGCACACGTTATGGACGAGCTGCAGAACCTTCCCGTTCGCAGTGCGCATGAGGCACGTCGTGACGTCTCCTTTTACCATCTTCGCGCCGTGGCGCCAGTCCTCCGGGGGATAGTTCGCCGCGCCGTAGGCCTCGAAGCTCGCGCTTTTCGTCTCCATCGCCACGAGATAGTCGAACTTGTCGCCCCGGTTGATGTCCAGGCACCGCCCGGCGGGCACAAGTCCGTGCGTCGGGTAGTAGTTGCCGTGATGGGTCTGGTGGCGCTTTATTCGCCAGAAGACTCCGTCGGCAGGCTCGTACATGAGGTGGCGCTGGTCGTGGGTGTAGCACGACTCCGCCTGGAGTATTTCGCCGAGCATCCCCTTCTTTACGAGGTTGAACGCCAGCATTTCGAATTCTCCGTATACGCAGTTCTCCAGCATATAGCAGTGGCGGCGGTACTTCTCGGCCGCCTCTACGGTCGCCCAGCACTCCTCAAGATCGAATACGCCGGGGACTTCCTGCATCACATGCTTGCCGCACGACATTGCGTGGACGTTTATCGGGCAGTGCAACGTGCGCGGAGTGCAGGAATATACGACGTCTACGCCATCCCATTCGCAAAGTCCCCTCCATGCGTCCTCGCTGCCGTCGCGGCTCCATTCCCTCGCGGCGGGATAGCCGTTTTCCTTCAGCCATTTCTGCGCGGCGTCCACGCGCCCGGCGTTGATGTCCGATATCGCCGTCACGCGGCAGCCCGGTATCTGGGCGAGCCGGTGTACCGCCGGCGCGCCGCGGCCGCCGAGGCCAATGACGCCTACGCGCACCTCCGGCATGGGATCGACCCTGAATCCGTGCATCGGCGCGCCGGACACCCCGCCGCCGATTCCGCGCGAGGCCGCGCCCCTGCTCATGCATCCGGCGGCCATCGCCGCCGCTCCCATCCACGCCGCTCCGGCGAGAAATTCGCGTCTGCTGTGTTTCATCGCATTCTCCTTTTTTGTATTTTCGTGCTTTTGCCTCTTGGGCCTGTGGTTTGTTCTTTCTGCATGCGGGGGTCGTTACCCCGCATTACGATACGTTCACCTTCTGGACATTGAGCGAGAAGTTCCCGGCTGCGGCGTACTGGACTGCCGTAGGCGAGAACCTGTCCTCGACTTCCATGTGAAGATGCCCGGAAAGTATCCCCTTCAAAAGCGGCTCCTTCTTCAGATACGCGATGAACTTCTGCGTAGCCGCATCGGCCTTCTGCCGCTCGGCGTCCGGCAGGTTCAACTCGGGGTCGGACTCGTCCGTGCCTTTCTTCCACCAGCGTCTGGCGGCCAGCCTTACGCCAAGAGTGTAGAACGGCACGTGCATGCAAAGGATCATCGGATTCCCCCGCGCGGCGATCTTCCTGAAACGCACGATCTGGCCCGGCGACACCGTGCCGTCCGCGTCGTCTATCGCCACGAACACGACGCCGTTCGCCGTCTTTGCGGCGCACGGCAGGCGGAACGGGAACGCTTTCGAGAGGATGTTTCGCGTCTCCTCCGGCCCCGGCCCGGCCGTACCGGCCTTGCCAGCGAGCCATCCGTAGTGCGAATACTCGTGGTTGCCTAGCGCGCCGAGGCAGCATTCTGGCAGGTGGCGGCGCGCGAGATCGAGATTCGCCTCCGACACGAAATCGATCAGGTCGCCGGTGTGGAGAAGAAAATCGCAGTTTTCCTTCGCATAGGCCACAGAAGCGGCAAGAGCCTCCTCCTGTCTGGCTCCGAAAATGGGCGTGTCGGCACGGGACATCTCCTGCTTCCACTGGTCTTCCGCCGGATAGACGGATGTCAGATGCGTGTCGGAGACGTGCAGCACGGAAAACGGTTTTTCCGCGCCCGCCTCTATCGAAATCTCCTTGACATTGAGTTCGGGCGCATTGCCGCCGTCAGCGAACGCTCGTGTCGCCGTCAGCGCAAGCGAGCTCAACAGAAACTCGCCGCGCGTCATGTCCGTTCCTCTCCTCATGTCTTTCACGGCATTACGGCAATCACGCGGAAGCCGTTCTGTTTGTCTCTGTAGTCGCCTTCGGACGAACTGTTTGTAAGAACCCAGCTGCGCGCAGCGGAACGCAAATATTTGCAACGGCCCGTATCGGACTGTCCGCCGCGGAGAACATGGCCGGGATAGTCTTGCTTGGAATTCGGACGGAACGTAGCGTCCAGACAGACGTCGCCGTGCTCGTCGGGATACCTGTATTCCCCCTTGTAATAGTCGAGGCACATTTCACGCACGTTGCCGTGCATGTCGTAAAGCCCCCATAGATTCGGATTCTTTGACCCGACCTCGGCGGTGCCGTACTTGCCCGTGTTGTAGTATGCAAGCTGATCGAGATTGTCATCCGCACCCTCGTCCCCCAATATTTCGCTGCCGTCGTTCCAATGGCCCTCCGTCGTGCCGGAGCGGCATGCGAACTCCCACTGCGCCTCGCTCGGCAGGTCGAACAGGAGTTTGTCGCCGACCAGACTGCGGAGCCTGCCCATGACGGAATCGCCGCTCGGCGCCGCCGGCCATGCGCACGCCGCATTCGCCGTGCCGTTCGAGGACTCGCGCAAATGCTCGAACTTGAAATGCGAGACCGGATTGCAATCGCCGACATACTGCACGTCCCTTCCGTCTATCGTCGAACCGTTCACGGACAGGTCGTTGGTCATCCAGCAGATGTCTATGAACTTCGACCATTGCGCCTGGGTGAACTCGTAGATTCCCATGTAGTAGTCGTTTGTCAGCGTAATCTGCTGGTACGTTTCCCTGTCGGATTGCCGGCCGAGTTCGTTATACGACCCCATGTACCAAGGCACTCCCGCCGCCGCGATGTATCGCAGGACCAGATAATCGCTCTTTTACTTGGCGTCGGCGGCGCCGTCCGGCAGCTGGTCTTCGGCGTTGTAGTAGCGGATGTCGCCGTTCTTGAGATTCACGGTGCAGTAATCCGGCGGACGGTTAGTCGCCCAGGCCACGACTTCGAACGTGACGGAGCCGTCGCTGACGACATGGCCCGGCCAGCTCTTATCGGCCTGCCAGTACGCCGTGCATTTCTGGCGCGTCTTGTCGACGAGCCTGTTCACGTCGCCGGAAAGGTGCGTGATGTTTGACGTCCCGATGGACACGCCGTTCGTCTTCACGTCGATCGTTACGATCGCCGGCACATCCTTTAGCGTGTATTCTATTTTTATCTGGTGGGCGACGCCGTTGACCGTCACCGACTGGTCCTGAACGCCGAACTCCGCGACGCATGTCAGCGCGCCTGCGAGAGCGCACGCGAACACGATTTGTTTATTCATTGCCTTGTTTCCTTTCGTTGTTTGAACGTGTCTGCCTTGCCGCACGTCAGTTGAATATGATCGTCAAGCCGTTGGATGCCGTGACCAGGTTCCTGCCTTCGCTTTCCTCGACGTCCCGTATCAGGGTGTCCAGCACGTCAGGCGACGCAAACGCAAGCCTGTCACCGATCCGCGTATCCAGCGCAATGGGGGCGGCATTCCCCGCGACGGACGACTCCGCCGCATCTGGATCCTCGGGCTGCGCGACCGTCGATACGGCGGCTATGCCGGCCGGTATCTGGCTTTCGTCGTCATAGTAGAAACTGTCGCCGTTTTTGCCGTTCGTCGCGCAATACAGGGCCTTGTGGTGGGTCCGTCCGTACACGCGCACGTAAAGCTGCGAGGTTTCGTGCCCCGGCCAGCTCTTGTCCGCCTGCCACCAGATCGTGCATGTTTCGCCGACCCTGTCGACGAACTTGTTGACGTCGCCGGAAAGGTGTGTGACGTTCCCCAAGCCGATGGAAGCGGAATTCTCAACACTGTTTGTCAACACATCGACAGTCACATACGCCGGCTTCCCGTATATTTTGTATGTTATCTTGGTCTGCCGTGAAACGGGGTCCTGTTCCACGGCAACATCCTTAAGCTGCATAAGGTAGCCGTCTTCATCGAACGAACAGGTGCTCAGTTCGGGAAAATCGCTCCAGCTCGCGCCGTTGAAGCGCACGGCGTCGACCGCCGCGTTGATTTTGATTTCGTCTTCGGTCAGCACGCGATCGTAAAGCCTGAATGCATTGTACTTTCCGCGGAACGCCATGTCGCGGGAATTGTTGTACGGCTCGCCGCCTATGACGCTTGCGCAGTTGCCGTTTACCACCGGGGTGGACGCGAACGAGCGGGCGCCGCAACTCACGCCGTTCGTGAAGAAGCCGATGTTCTTCATTGTGTCGGACGATGTCACGGATACGGATGCCCACCGGTCGACAATCATCGCATCCGCGTCGCTGGAGACCGATGTTCCGAGTTTCGCGCAATAGAGACGAAGGCTGTTGAGCACACCCGTGCCGTTGTGCTCGATTCCAAAAGAGTTCGAGGCGTCGTACTGGCTGAAGAAGCACTGCCGGCCGCTGTTCGCGCCGGTCTTCGGCTTGCAGGCGAACTGAATCGTGAACGTTCCCGTGCCGGTCGTCTGCGACAGTTTGTTGCCGACCGTCACGGGCTTGCAGTTCGCGCTGACCGACCATCCGTCAGCCAACCACGAAACGCCCGAGGCCACCGTACCGTCGAGATCTTCGTCCCCTTTCAGGTTCACCCATTTGTTGGTGCTTGGATCATGCGTACCAAACCCCGCATTGTCGATACCGTCGTACTGCGCCACAAGGCCGTTTTGTACGTACGAATGCGAATTGATCGCCCCGTATGCGCCAGTCGCCGCCGCGAGCATTGCCGCGAAAGCCGCTGTCTTCTTCATTGTTCTGCTTCTCCTTATCGTTTGTCTTGCCATACACTGTGCCCTCTATTTGACTACGACCATGAACGCCTGGCTGGGCGGCACGATGGATATGCGATGGAAGTCGAACGACACGCGGTCCGCCTCCGATTTCGCGCCGTACCGCCACTTCAGTTCGTTCAGCCCGGGGTTGAGATCGGCTGCGGAGATTTCCACCGAAATCCTTCCGGCGGTGACGTTCTCGCTAGACCAGACGACATTGCCGTCGAGTTCGATGCTTGCCCTGTGCGGCGAGTCGCCTTCCAATCCAGTGACCGACGTCTCGTAGACTGCGCCCTTGCAGATGCGCTTGTCGATATCCGGCAGGTCGAACAGGATCGAGAACACGCCGTTGGATACGTCCAGTCCGCCTTGCGCATGGCCGGAAGACGGATCGCCCGCAACGAAGAACGGGGCGACGCCCCTCCCAGGGGTCCCCATTTCCTCGGATGTCCCGTTGCGGTAGCCGGACTGCCACGCACCCTTGAGGGAAATCGCGTCGAACGAGAGTTCCCCGGCACATCCGGACGGACGCGAAATCACGATGACGAGGTTGCCGTTGGCGTCTCGACCCGTGACGCCCTTGCGCAGAAGGATGCGGCATCCCGCTTCCTTCATAAGGTCGCAGTTGCCGACGGCATTCCCGTTCGCCGTCACCGAAACGGTGCACGACGCGCCGACATCTCCGCCGAAGAGCGGCTCCATTTCGAGGACGAGCGGTATCTCCGCGCATTCCGCCGGCAGCGGAACCTTGATTGTCAGCGACCGGTTCACCGAGTCGAGGACGCGACGCATGCGGAGCCACGGCATTGTGGACGGATCGTACTCGGCTGCGGCATCGACGCCGAACTCCTCGGAACTTCCGTTCTTGACGCCCGCGCTGAACACGTCGCCCGTGCGCTCCAGCATCACAGACCACATCTCTGCTTCCGTCAGCAGCCTCTGCCAGCCCTTGACAGAGGCTACGGCGCCGCGGAACGCCGTCCGCCTGCCGGCGGCCGACGTCTGCACGCCGGACAACTCCGCGCCGACTTTGAAACCATTGTAGACGGAAGCCTTTGAATCGACCTTCGGCAGCGCGCACTCGTCGCCGAGATGCCTGTGCTTGAGTACGGGCTTCCCGAACACGCCGCCGCTCGATGCAGGCGTCTGGCAGAACCATATATCGGCGTTCGACAGTCCAGGGCTTGTCGGGCTGGGATATACGGAAACGAAGCAGTCCGTCCAGCGGTTCGGCTCGATGTACAGATCGGTGCCGGCATCCACGAACGGGATGCGTCCGGGCACGAACACCGTCGGGAAACCCTTGCCGGATTTTGCCGGAGAGTGGAGCCGGAGGACGAATCCCTGTCCGTCCAGATCGAACCCGTTGTAGCCGTTCATGAGGATTGCGCAGTCGTTGTCGAGATCCGCCGCCGCGCTGCCTTCCCAGAGAAAGCGCACGTACATCGTCGCCACCGGGCCCATTACGCCGCTGTGGCGGGGCTCGAACCGCACGTTGAACTGCTTCGTGCCGCTGATGTTGTACTGCGGCAGATAGATGCATGTGCGCGCGGCGCTTTCCGCCGCAGGAGCCGCCGGGCAGACGACCGGCATATTCGTGAATGCCGGGTTCCAATTCGCATATTCCGCATTCTGCGAGTAGAGCGTGTAATATGCGTAGGAACTTTCGCCCCTTGCCGCGTAGATGAGGTTGCCGCACCTTTTCGAGGCGAGATTCTGCACAGGCCCTTCACCCTCCGACGAAATCTCGAGGTCGAGCGCCATGCCGTCCAGAGCGGTCCCGCGTTTGCGAAACACGGCTGCAAGCGCAACAGGATCGGTGGCCGCGACGACAATCCCCGTCGTGAGAATCGTCCCGGAAACGATCGCGTCGACGTCGCCGGTCCACTTTTCAAACACGAATCCTTTGTCCGGCTTCGCGACAAACGCCGCGGCGCCGGTGCCGTCGGAGTTCACCGTCTTCGACGCGACGGAGGAAAAGACGCCGGAGGAGCCTTCCGATACCTTGCCCCCGCCATCGGCGCGCGCGGACAGATTGACCATGAGCGTGCCGTCGGCCGCGAACGAATACCCGCCGCCTAAAGAGAACTCCGACGCGGATGCGCCGTTGAAGCGTATGGCGTCAACGGCGGAGTTGACCTTGATTTCGTCTTCGGTCAGTACGCGATCGTAAAGCCTGAATGCATTGTACTTTCCGCGGAACGCCATGTCGCGCGTCCCGGCGAACGGCTCGCCGCCGATGACGCTTGCGCAATCGGCGTTTATCGCAGGAGTAGCCGAAAACGAGCGGACGCCGCAACTCACGCCGTTCGTGAAGAATCCGACATTCTTCATCTTGTCCGCCGCCGTCATCGAGACAGACGCCCAGCGCCCTGCGGCAATGGCGTACGCATCGCTGGTCAGCGACGTTCCGAGCGACACGGAGTAGAGACGCAGGCTTTCGCTCACTCCGGTGCCGTTGTGTTCGATTCCGAAAGAGTTCGCGGCGTCGTACTGGCTGAAGAAGCATTGCCTGCCGCCGTTCGCGCCGGTCTCCGGCTTGCAGGCGAACTGTATCGTGAACGTTCCAGTGCCGGTCGTCTGCGACAGTTTGTTGCCGACCGTTACTGGCTTGCAGTTCGCGCTGACCGACCATCCGTCAGCCGACCACGAAACGCCCGCGTCGACCGCGCCGTCGAGAGCCTCGTCGCCGGCCAGATTCACCCAGGCCGTGGCACTGTCGTTGTGCGAACCAAAGCCCGCATTGTCGATGCCGTCGTACGCGGAGACTAGTCCCTTGCCGACGTATGAAAGGCTCGTAAGCCCTGTGCGGGGGGTCTTGAACACTGCGACAAGCGAAACCGGCATCGCGGAAGACACCGTAACGGTCTGGTCAAGACACGAGCCGCCTGTGATTGCCCCTATGTCGCCGGCCCAGCGGCAGAATACACTACCGGGATCGGCAACCGCCGTGAACTCGTACGACTGCGCACCGCTTCCGTAGGCGAACGCAACCATCGCGACCTGCTGCGGCTCGCCGCCGCCTATCCGGACGTCTCCGCCCCCGTCCGCCACGGCGGTAAACGTCACCTGAAGATATCCGGCAGAATCGAACGAAAAGCCGTCGAGTTCCGGATATTCGCTCCAGTCGGTGCAATCCCCGCCGTTGAAGCGGATGGCGTCAATCGCCGCGTTGATTTTTATTTCGGTTTCGTTCAGCGCACGGTCGTAGACCCTGAATGCGTTGTAGACGCCCTGAAACGCCATCTTTGTCGCCTCGATTCCGCTTCCGATGCTACGTCCCGACCACGGCTCACCGCCGATCACGCTGTCGCAAGACGCATCGAACTGTACACCCTGACGGGAGAGCAACCCCTGGCTCAAAAACGCACCGTTCTTCCAGAAGCCGATGCACCGTGCGCCATTGGCGGCCGTGATGGATGCCGACACCCATTCCCCTGCGGCGAACGGGCTTGAGTCGGCATAGATCGACGTTCCGTCAGGCTCGGAGTAGAACCGCACCCCGCCGTAGGCTCCGGCGGCACCGTTGTGTTCTATCCCGAAACCGTGGAGTGTGTTTGCGTACTGGCTGAAGAAACACTCGCGCTTGTCCGTGCGCGATGGTGTGCAGACGAACTGGAGCGTGTATTCGCCCGTCGCCGTTACGGCCGCGACGCCAGGACCTACAGTTACGGGCTTGCAGTCGGCGTTGACGGACCAACCGTCATCACCCCACGAAAACACCGATGCCGAAGCGCAAGTACCGTTGTTTCCGTTGCCGGTGAGGTCATTCCATGTCGTCGCGTTCGAGTCGTGCAAGCCGAAGCCGACGTTGTCGATGCCGTCATACTGCGCGATGAGGCCGCTCCTGACGTATGAGCGGGAATTGACCTTTCCGGCAACATAAGCCGGGGAGGGAGCCGCCGCCACAAACGCTCCGGCAGAAATGGCCGCCGACGCCGGCATCTTGATGTTCGTTTCGGTTTCCGCCTGCTGGTTTGCTGTTGAAGGCGGAGGTTCGATTGCCGAAGCGTCCGAAGGCTTTTCGACCGGCGAAGAAGGCGAGTCCGGATTGTCTATAACGTCTACAGCCGCTGGATTGTCTGGAACACTTGGCGAATCTTGATTGTCCAGAGCCGCACTGCCGGCGGGCGCCTCTACGGGATCCGCCGGAATATTCGCGAGAGCGACTTCCGTAAACCATGCGGCGAGGCATGCGCAGGTCGCGAACACCGTGACGGACGCCGCCGCGCGCATCCAGCCAGACATTCGCTTCCCCATCGCCTTGGCGTTCAACGCCGCGACAAGCCGGTCGGCGAAATCCGGCGGCAAATGGCAATCAGAATACGCCTCGTCCATGCCGCGGAAAAGCGCCTCGTCAAACACGTCGCGAACAAGCGATTCTTTGCGTTTTTTATGCATTTACGACACCTCCTCCCCGTGTGCAACGGCAAGCGGTCCACAAAGCATGCGCTTTAGCATCTTGCGCGCCTTGTTGAGCCGCCATTTCACCGTCCCAGCCGGAGCAGACATTACTTTTGCCATCTCGTCTATAGACATGTCATCGTAGTAGTGGAGAACAACCGTTTCGCGCAAAACCGGCGACAGTCGGTCAACCGCCGAGCGCAGATCCTCTGCGCTGATTTTTTCGCAAGCGCTGTCCGTATCGCAATTCGTGGCCGGAACGTGCTCCTGGACCCACGAATCCTCTTCCGCGACAATTGCCTTCTTTTTCCGGCAATCGGTGCGGAAGAAATTCAGCATAATGGTGTAAAGCCAGTTGTAGAATGCGTATTTAGGATCGTAGGCGGCCACCCGCTCGATTGCCCGTTCGAACGTTCTGAAGACCAGGTCCTCGGCTGCGTGTACATCATGGCAAAGCGCGACAGAAGCACCATAGAGCCTGTCCCCGTATTCGGCGACAAGCCTTCTCGCGCCAACGTTCGCGTCGGCGGCAATCTCTTCCCAGACTTCCATATGGCACGTATTCTACCATATATACGACGCACAATGGGAAAAGGTTGGCGTTTTTTCATTCTACGACCGACTGACGGCCGACTGTACGAAAAGCGGCCAATCCTAGAATGAAAAATCAGCCGCTCCGGGCGGGTTTCACGAGCCGTCACGAGCCGGTGGCGAGGCGTTCGGCGAGGCGATCGGGGAGACCCGCTTCGCGTATCTTCGCCTGGGCCGCCGCGATGTCGTATTCGAGGCGCCTGTACGTCACGCGTTTCTCCATCGGCTCGTAGATGACGTACGTCGCCCTCGGGTCGCCGTCACGCGGCTGGCCTACGGAACCGACGTTGATGAAGTACTTTCTGCCGGGACGCAGCGTGAAATCCTGCGGATCGATCCTGAACACGCCGCCCATCTGCTTTTCGTAGATCATCGGGCAGTGGGTGTGGCCGTGGAAACAGATGGGGGTCTTCTGCTGTATGAAGTTGACTTCCGCCTGCTGATGGTCGAAAACGTATCCGAAATTCTCCGGACGGTCCATTGTCGCATGGACGAGCGTCATTCCCTTCGCCGTAACGGTGAACGGAAGATTCCTCAAGTACGAAATCTCCTCTTCCGTCAACTGCTCGCGCGTCCAGAGCACGACCGCCGCCGCCGCCGGGTTGAAGTCGTCGAGGTCGCGGTCGGCGGACACGTAGTCGTCGTGGTTGCCCTTCACGACCGGGCAGCCCATTCCGCGGATGATTTCGAGGCACTCGTGCGGACGGGCGTTGTATCCGACCACGTCGCCGGTGCAGAGGTATTCGTCGACGCCCTGCGCCTTGCAGTCGTCGAGGACTACGTTCAGCGCGTCGATGTTGGCGTGTATGTCGCCCAGTATGGCTATTTTCTTTCCCATGTCACTTCAGCAGGCTTCCCGCGAACTGGAGATCTTCGACGGTTGTTATCTTCGGGTTCGGCAGGCGGTTCTCCAGTATCTTCACCGTCTCGCCGTTTAGTTCGGCGGCCTCAGCGTCGTCGTCGACATCCTTCTTGCCGAGCGCGGCGTACGCCGCGCGGGCGACCTTCATCTGGAACGCCTGCGGCGTCTGCACGGCCCAGAGCTTCTCGCGGTCTTCGCTTTTGGAGACCGTGGTGCCGCGTTCCACGCGCTTCACGGCGTCCGTCATCCTGCGTCCCACGGCGACGGCCGACACGCCGCCCTTCAGGGCCTCGACGACGGCGGAGACCGTCGCGGAGGTGACGCAAGGCCGCGCTCCGTCGTGGATCACGACGCGGCGCGTGTCGGCGTCGCACGCGTCGAGCCCCGCCTTCACGGAGTCCTGGCGCCTCGCGCCGCCGGCGACTATCGACTGTATCTTGGATATGCCGAACATCTTGACGACGGCCTTGGACGCGACGAGCTGGTCCTTTCTCACGACGAGGACGATCCTGTCGATTTCAGGGCAGCGTTCGAACGCGAGCAGCGACCAGGCCACGACGGGCTTGCCGACGAGGCTCAGGAACGCCTTGTCCGTTCCCGCCCCCATGCGGGTCGATTTTCCGGCGGCTACGATTATCGCGGTTGTCATGCAATGTTCCTTCCGCAGCACTTCTTGTATTTTTTGCCCGACCCGCACGGACACGGATCGTTGCGCCCGACGGCGTCGTGGCGCGGCGCCGGCATCGCCGGGCCCGCCGGCGGCGGCGCCACCGGGACCCCGCGCGACGGGCGCGACATCATCGACGCGAAGACGTCGGCTATCGCCTTCTTGTTCGCGTCGGCGTCCTCCGGACGCACCTTCTTCGGCGCGGCGGGCGCGGCGGGCGCGGCGGCGCCGGGCCGCCTGTCGCCGTCCACCGAAATCGCATCCTCGTTCGTCACGGCCCTGCGCTTCGCGTCCTCCATCGCGGCGAACATCCGCCTCAGGCTCGTCGCCGTCGCGCTCCTGAACTCGCTCGCGACGACCTTCGTCTTGATGGCGTTCATCAGCTGCTCGAACATCCCGAAGGCTTCCTTCTTGTATTCGACCAGCGGGTCGCGCTGCCCGTACGCGCGGAGGTTCACGCCGTGCCTCAGATCGTCCATAGCCCTCAGGTAGTCCTGCCACTCGCGGTCTATGACGCTCAGGAACACTCCGCGCTCCATGAACGGGAGCGTCTCCTGGTCCTCGCCCGCGCACTTCGCCTCGTACGCCTCCTCGACGCGTCCGTACACGAGGTCGCCCGCCTCCTCGGGCTTGCCGAGAAGCGGCTTGAGCTCCGCCTCCGAGACCGTCAC
>Ga0310696_10008238_pt1 | contig 12179 bp, 26 predicted proteins | sample AusTroGonzalo_MG_4_FD_203885 | JGI IMG/M metagenome (GOLD analysis project Ga0310696, IMG submission 203885) | Bovine rumen microbial communities from tropical cattle in Woodstock, Queensland, Australia - Gonzalo_02 (v2) (version 2) | ecosystem: Host-associated > Mammals > Digestive system >... | reverse complement strand
TAGAATACTTTATAGATAATTATCTAGTTAATATAATCATAATAGATGAAAAATCATTTTATCTAGATGTTTGTGTACAAACACCTGAAATATGGAAATCTATAAATGATGTAGAATACAATACTTCTATACATTGTAATTCTATTAAACAGTGTAAAGAAAAAATAAATGAATTAATAAAAAGACTACGAAAGGTCATTATGATTAAAGATATAGGCTTAGATGTTTGTTAGTAATGCTTAGGATATTGTGCCTTAACAAATGCAAATGAATTACAAAGTATTGTGAAGCGATAACACAGTAAAAACACTGTTTTTTTGTCTAACTTAACTAAAGATATTAATATGGATGATATTATACCAAAAGGAACATATAAAGAATATGAGATATTCTTTGATATGTTCACTTGTAAATATTTTACTTGGTATAAAGCCAAGAAACATACATCAGTAAACCTTGATTTACTGAAAAAGAAAATAGAAACCTTTAAATAATAATACTATGAAGAAATTACTATACAATATTTATTTGTTCATTACTTTGTGTTTAGGATTATTGATTACATCATTTCTGATTTTTTATATTCCTGCACATTGTAATATAGAAACAGAGATGCAATATGCATTTCTCATTATACTGTTTATCATTGATATATTGTTATTTGCTATTATAGCAAGCAATATTGATAATAAAATAAAAAAGTGTTAGTTAGACAGTGTGGGGGCAGGTAGAAATATCTGCTCTCACATATTTTTTATTGACACTAACGATTGATTGTTTAATATTAATAGATAATAACTATGATACAAGAATTTGTTAAAGCGTGGAATGAGAATAAAAACAGACTTAAAGAATATTTTATGACTCATCAAATAAGCCAATACAATGAATATAAAGATTTAGTTTTTCTTTTATTTGATTTGGTTATCAATCCTTATTTAAGTGTATTTGATAGATTGGATATAGATAAAATGCATATTATTGATGATGGTGATTATCAAGGTGATTATGTATTTTTGATTCATAAAGATTGTCCTCAACCAAAACCATGTGATTATATTGTTACTACTGTTGATTATGGTTCTTGTAGTGGCTGTGATACATTACTTGGAATTATAAGCAAATTTCCAGATGAAGATATATATCCAAAAGAAGAAGAAACTAATGAATATATGACATTGTGTTTGCATTTATTACAGAAATGTAAATATTTATATACAGAAGATGAATCTTTTAATAAAGATTAAAATGTAACTTTGTGCTATAAAAGACTGGAGATTGGGATTATACTAATAGACGTAAAGCAAAATTGGTTGAATATCAAGTGGCACAATAAGAAACAAAAATCCTAGTATTTCCTTCTTTCCCACTGCTAGGTAATCTTCAGCCTTTTTTTGTTTAATTTTAATAAATAACATTATGAATGAAAATGATAAACAACTCTTACTGAAAGACCTATGTGCAAGATTGCCTTATGGTGTTAAATGCCGTGAAAATAAAAAAGATAGTCAGATTTGCATTTTATTTCCAGAATATTTAAAGTCTGATGTGGAAAGATTTGAACCTTATCTCCGTCCAATGTCAAGTATGACTGAGGAAGAAATTATACAATATAAATGTATGAATGATGCTCTTGATGAAAATTATGAAGTTCATATTGATAATGCTTATCCAGCATTTGATTTCCTTAATGCCCATCATTTTGACTATAGAGGTTTGATTGAGAAAGGTTTAGCACTTGAAGCACTTGCGGATATGTATAACGATTAAATAATTATAACTATGAAAAATGATATATTACATAAAAGACTTTCAAAAGCCTACGAGTTGGAAGTTAAATCTCATAATATTATTAATAAACTCGTCAAACAAATCGGCAAAGACAAAGGCTTTAAAAACTGGGAACTTTTTTCTGCTGATTTTGCTAAAGGAAACGAAACTGTTATATCATTCAATTACGAGTGTGAGATGTCAGATTTAGATTTGATAACTTTCAATGATATGACAAAGGAAGAAATCATAAGTAGATTCACAGAGTGGTATCAACACGTATCTAAAGAAACAATCGAGTTACTGAACGAATAATAATTACAACTATGAAAGAAGATTATGTATCATTTGAAATTGCTAAACTTCTTAAAGAGAAAGAATTTCATGAATTATGCCATAGAGCATATCATTATTACGGATATGCTTTAAGTTATCATCATAAAGAAAAAGATTTTAATGGTGAGGAATATTCAAAGTTAAATACAGAATGGTATTCAGCACCCACGCAACAAATGGCTATGCGTTGGTTGCGCGAACAACATAATTTGCATATTGATATTGATATATCTGACGGCGATTGGAATCCGTGTGTGATAGAACTTGAAAATTGGAGTGTCGTGTCGGAATATGACACTGAGAAAACACAAGACACCTACGAAGACGCCGTTGAGTACGCGTTAAAATATTGTTTGACTAAATTGATATAATTATGATTAAAGAATCATACGTATCTTTTGAAACAGCAAGGCTGTTGAAAGAGAAAGGGTTTCCTCAACATATTACATCGCACACCTATTTTGTGGGTGACGATAAAAAGAGAGGGTGTGTTGTTGGAGAATTTATAGGGCATCCAAGTATAGAAACAGACATTCATTTAATTGATGCACCTACTCAACAAATGGCTCTGCAATGGTTGAGAGAAAAAGGAATAATAATAACTATGGATTATGATGAATATGAATTAGCTGATTCTGATGAAAAACAAGTTGGATATGGATGGGGTATTCAAAAAACTGAAAAGCCTACAGAATACTTAAAAATAAGTATTCATGTATTTGATAATTACAAAGAAGCAGTTGAAGATGCAATAAAATATTGTTTAACTAATTTAGTTTAAATATGAGTTCAAATATTATAAAATATAACATTATTTATGATGGTAATGTAGGATTTACTTGTTATAAATCAATTTATTGTTATTATAATAATTGCGGTGATTTTCAAAAATGGTGTAATGAAGATGGTACACCACTTGATTTTGGAAGTGTTACTGATAATGAAGCAATAGTAACTGCAAAATGTATTGCTAATATTCCAACAAATGATGATTGTTATTATTTGGAAGTTGCAGAATCTGGTGAATTACCACATGCAGTTATTGACTTTTTATTGTATAACAAGTAATTAATTTAATTTACAAAGAATATGTCAGTTTGTTTATTGTTGTCATCATTTATGTCAGAATGGTTTAATAATAATGTTAAACCAATTAAATATTCAAGTGGTAAACATTCTAAAAATCTTTTCAAGATATTAAAACAATTAAATAATTAAAACCATGAAAAACATTGAATTTAAAATAACATGTGAGGGAACATTACAAAAATCACATCCTAAATCATGTTTTGCAACATTTAAAATTACAAGTAATTATTTTCAAGATTCACCATTAGTTTTGCAAACAATGATAGTTGGTGACTGGATGATAGTTGAATATCTTCCGCAAGAAGTTTATGAAAATTATTTAACTAATTTAACTTAATGAGTTATGGATACATACGAACAAAAATATAAAGAAGCTCTTGATGATTTTGCGGATATACAAGGCTATGAGGGACTTTACAAAATCAATAAAAATGGTGAGGTGTTGTCTATAAGAAGCAAAAAACTACTAAAGGCTGGGAAAAATAGGCAAGGATATATGAATGTTGTTCTCACTAAAAATGGTAGAAGTAAAACATATAAAGTCCATCGTTTAGTTGCTATAGCGTTTATACCAAATCCTAATAATTATCCTATTATTAATCATAAAGATGAAAATAAAACAAATAACAAAGTTGAAAATTTAGAATGGTGTACTTCAAAATATAATTCCAATTATGGAGCTGCTATAGAAAGAAGAAGTGAAGCCATTAAGAGAAGTCCAGTAAAACAAAGAAAATCTGTTTTGCAATTATCTTTAATTGGAGATGTTATAAGAGAATATCGTTCAACAAAAGAAGCCGCAGAAGTTACTGGTATTGATAGAAGGCAAATAAGTCGTTCTATTAATCATATTGGTAAACAAGCACACGGGTTTCTATGGGTGTTAAAAGAAAATTATAATAATGGTACAGATTATGCAAAAATACATAAACAAATAACATCTCATCCAAAACCTAAAAGAATTGCACAGTTTACTAAAGAAGTGAAATTTATAAAAGAATGGGAAAGTATAAAATCTGCTCATTTAAATCTTGGAATAAGATTTTCTTCAATTAGTAGTTGTTTGAATGGAAGATATACGCAAGCAGGTGGTTATATGTGGAAATTTATATAATATAAATAATATGGATTACAAAGAAAAATTAATCACTCTGTTGAATAATAAAGAATTATCACGGGAACAGAAAGAAAAATTAGAATCAATCTTCCCAGAACTCAAAGAAAGCGAGGATGAGAAGATAAAAAGAGAGATTGTCAAATTCCTTAAAGAAAACAAGGATTTTCCTGAAGATTGGATTGCTTGGCTTGAAAAGCAAAGTGAACAGAAGTCTGCTGATAAGGTTGAACCGAAGTTTCATGAAGGTGAGTGGCTGTGTGAAAATGAACAAAACAATTATGCTCGATTCATACAAATACTTGAAATAGTCAATGTACAAGGTAAAAAGAGATATAGAATTTCAAGAGACATTCATAATGATGAAGATATAGTTGAATTTGACTTTGTAGAAAAGTATTATCACAAATTTGGCATTCAAGATGCAAAGGCTGGTGATGTGCTTTGTTATGAAGATGAAATATTTATGCTAAAGAATTATGTTCTTTTTCATAAAATAGTATATCATTGCTGTTACGATAATAAAAATTTCATACCGCATAGCATTTATTCATTAACAAAGGATGATTTTAATAATGTTCATCCAGCCACCAAAGAACAGTGTGACCTCTTGTTCCGGAAAATGAAAGAGGTGGGTTATGAATGGGATGCTGACAAGAAAGAGTTGAAGAAAATTGAGCAGAATATTACTTTGAGTGATGAGAATGAAAATATATTTGAAGAAGCCTGTAAAATTATAAATAGCTATGGAAATATTATAACAGAACAAAATGAAGCAAACAAGGCTTATAAAATTGCCGATAAACTCAAATCCCTCAAACCGCAACCAAAGCAAGAGTGGAGTGAGTATGACGAAAAGATGTTGAATGAGCTTATTACCATAATGGAAGGAGGGAAAGTGGTGTCAGGCACTCTCTTGTCCGAATATGCTTACTGGCTTAAATCCCTTAAACCACAATCTCATTGGAAACCAACTAAAGAGCAGTTAAGTGTTTTGTATTGGGTTATAACCAATATTCAGTTGGAAGAAGAAGATGAAGAAACACTTCAAGCATTGTATAAATTACTTAAAAAACTTTGAGTTATGGGAACACAAAATGAAATAAAGGCTAAAAAAAACAAAAAAAAATTCATTCAAAAAGTTATGGAACATTTAAACCCAGTCCTTAAGACGGACGAGGATTTTACCAAGTATGCCACTTCACAATGGATAGGGTTGCTTGCGAGCAAATCAAATCTATGCTCGTCTGACCTTGATAAGTTTGAAGAACTCATTAAAGGTATAATCCAAAGTACAATGCAATGGAAAGATGAGCAACACGCCAAAGAAAAGCAAAAGCTGATTGAGAAGGCTTGTGAACAATTTAAAATACTCATTAATTTCTTTGATAATAATAAAGAATTTAACGCAGACAAATTTTGCGAGAAGTGGAAAAAAGATATAGAGAAGGAATTATGAAACCACAACAAGTAGGTTTTATGCAGGATTTGTTTCCTAATATTCCTGCTTGGATTAGAAGTGGTGCTATTGATACAAGAGCTAATGGCTTTTGTATTTGTCCTAATTGTAACCCTTTTAATAATTAAGTTATGACTGAATACAAATATTCTAAAGAAGTATTTCCTAGATGGACTAAAGAAGAGTTCAATAAGGAAATGGAGTATCAAATGAATTATCATGGTTATAAGACAGAGAAAGGTGCTTATAACAATATATTAAAGCTATACAAAGCTGGTGATGAATTATTGAATAAATCAGATATTAGAAAGCTTGAAATTTCAGTTGATTGGCATAGAAGTAGGACTTGGGGTTATAATCCAAAAGCTACTTATAGATGTTGGTATAATAGCAAAGATGATAATTGTAACTTTGAATGTGGTGAAACAGAGTCTGCAAGTGGCTGTGGATATGATAAATTATCACAAGTATTGTCTTATGTTTTTAATGTTGTAGGTAGAGGTATGGCATATAGAAAATATCGTAGAAACAAAAAGAAACCATTTCCTTGTGGCATAAGACTTACTGACTATAATGGTGTTTATTTTAAAGGTGCTATTGGCGATAATTGTTATAGATATGGTATTGCTGAATATATGGGATTAAAATGCACTGGATATTTTAGTGGTAAAACTTATGATCATTATGTATTTGAGAAAAAGAAATAGTTATTAATTTTTAAAATTTTACAGTTATGGAATTGAGTAAACAAGCACAAAATAGTCTTTCATTGTATAAAGGTGGTAATCCTGCTACAATAGAGCAATTATTGAAGTTTCAATCATCTTCAGTAATTAATGAGCTTAAAGCTTATTTTAATGCAAATAGTATTAGTGAGCTGAGTATTAAACTCTCAATTGGTTAATATGGATGAACTTTATATTGAAGAAATAGAAAAACAATCAAGAGATGCACCTAGTGAGTATGATTATCTTGATTGGCTATATCAACAAATGAAAAGTGTTGATAATGATAATATTAAACAAACAATTAATAACTCCTTAAAAAATAATTAATATGAAATGGAAACATTGGGAAGAGGACTTACTTGCAGAACAAATGGATTATTATGATGAGAATTTTGCCTGTGAAGTAGCTAGTACTTATCTTCAAAGAACTCCAGAAGCCTGCAAAGCCAAATGGAATAGAATGAAAAATTCTGCTGTTTTAGTGCATAAAACTAAGACTGAAAAGAAGAAAATGACTATATTTGAAAAAATAAAAGAGTTCTTCTTTAAAAAGAATTATGCGTTTTAAATTATTATAAATTAAATTTCTACTATAGTAGATAATTATTAATTATTAAACAATTATGAAAGGAATTTTAAAGCCAACAGATGAAAAGTATCTTGTTGATGAAGCAAAAGGTATAATAACTTATATTATTAAGTTTAAACCTAAATTTTATAATTCTAATTATGTTTCTTGTTCTCCGAATTACGCTCTTAAAAAATTAGGTTTTAAACTTGATTGGTTAAATGTAACACAAGTTGTTGGTATTGCTAAATGCAGTCCAGAAGATACATTTGATAAAAAGAAAGGTATTCAGATTGCAAGGAACAGAGCTGAGATTAAACTTGCTCAGGTTGAACAAATGGTAATAAGAACTCTTTGTAAAGAAATTGGGCATGTTTGGGATTATACATCAGCATTGTACAATAATAGAAGTGAAATGATTAAAGAGAAAAAACAATTTATTAAAAACATTTAAAAATGTCGAACATTAGTATGATCTTAGGAGCAAGTGGAACAGGGAAATCCACTAGCATTAAAACTCTTAATCCCGAAGAAACAATAGTTATTAATCTCTTGAAGAAGAAATTGCCATTTAAAGGTAGTGCTTCTATCTATAATGCAGAGAAGAAGAACTTGTTTAATATTGATACTTATGACAAGATCATTAATTATCTTAAAGCAATTGATGAGAAATGTCCTAATATCAAGACAGTTGTTCTTGATGATTTCTCATACCTCATGAGAAAAGAGCAATTTGCCACAGCAAAACAAACTGGCTTAACTTATTAAGGTCAGTATAAACTATTCAAATTGCTGGGAAACCCTTAGAGCTTTTAAACTACAAAGTAGACAGTAATGCCAAGCTTGAATGTTTGAAAATTAAAAGATTGGGCAATCAGCAGCTAAGACTGCTTTATAATAGTAAAGAGTAAAGTTCAACGACTAAAAGGATAGATATATGAAATTAAAAAATGAATTTAAAAGAGAGTATAGAATTTGGAAAGCCTTAAGGGCAAGATGTAACTGCAAATGTTATGACAATTCTACTTATAGATTAAAAAACATAAAATGTTGTAAAAGATGGAATTCTTTTTCGAATTTTATGGAAGATATGGGTCCTTGCCCAAAAAATTATTCTATAGATAGAATAGATAGTAATGGTGATTATACACCAGAAAACTGTAGATGGGCAGATGCAAAAACTCAAAGTTCTAACAGAGGAAATTTTACACCTCTGATAGAATATAAAGGCGAAAAACATATATTAAAAGATTGGTGTAGAATGCTAAATAAGAATTATACTACCATTTATAAAAGAATGTATAATCTTAATATGCCATTTGAACAAGCGATAATATATGTTGACCCTCGTGATAAATTATTATTTTGGGAAGGGAATTATTATACTAAAGTAGAACTTTGTGAAAAATATAATATACCTTTGAATAATTTTTATGACAGGAAGAGAAAAGGATGGTCTTTAGAGAAAATTCTATTAACTCCAGTTGTTTTAAAAAGTAATATATAAGATATAGTCTACTCCTTATAGAAATATAAGGTATTTAGGATGGTAAGTTTACTGATATGGCTGCTCATTTTCAACAAGTGATTCAAACTATTGAGAATATGCGTGAAAATCTTAATGTGTTTATCATTATGCATTGTGAGGATATAGTTTCTGATGGTACTATTGTAGGTTATAAGGCATCAACTGTAGGTAAATTAGTTGATTCTTCGTATAATCCTATTGAAGTAGTACCAATGCTATTGTTCTCTAAAGTAAAATATAATGATAAAGGTGAAGCTGAGTTTGGTTTCTATACTCATAGAACAATGGAAGGAAATACTGAAATACCAGCTAAATCACCAGATGGTATGTTTGAAGAAGATTTCATACCAAATGATTTGAAGTTTGTATGTGATAAGATGAATGAGTATTACAATTGATTAATTTTTAATATTTTACAATTATGTTATTTAATGAAGAAAAGCAAGAGGTGTCAACCTCTACTGGTGAAGGTTATGTTAATTATGAGGGCATAGCCAGTCGTGAAATTCTTTGTGTTAATCCTACTGCTAAAGAGAATAAAGAGCTTTTTGGCAGAGATAGTGATGAAGAACCTTCTTATGTTAAGAAAGTAACTATTGGTGATAAGGAGATTGATAGAGTCACTTTGTTGTTTAAAGGCAAGATAGTGCCACATCCAATGTCATTTGCTGGTGTTACATGTGCAGAGAATAATCTTAACAATTTCTTTAACCTTGACAAAGAATATGTAACCAATAGTGATGGGAATAAATATCAATTTATTGATGATTATGGTAGAACTTGCTGGACTACTAAAGAGAAATATAAAAACAAAGATATTTCTTATGTAGATAAAAATGGTTATGAGAGAAATTATGATATTGATGCAGAAACTTGGCGACCAGCTTATGTAGGTGAAGCAAATATTGTTAATTTCTTGAAAACTTTGTTTAATATTCCAGATATGCAAGTATGGGATAATAATGCAAAAGTTTTTATGCCTAATCCTAAATTGAATGGTGATTATTCTAAATGCAAATTCTGGACTAAAGAAGATACAGAAAAGCTGTTCAAGGGTAACTTCAAAGAGTTGAAAGATGCTGTTAAACAGATGAATAAGAATGGTAACTGTGTTATTAATTATTTCTATCAAGAATCTAATGATACTTCTGGTCGAGATTATCAAAAGATGATTGATAGCATAACACTTAAACCAAGTTTCTCTTTGAATGGTGCAAAGAAGCAATTCCAAAAGGAAGTTGATAGAATTAAGGCTTATTATGAAGGTGCTAATCCTGCTAAACTTCTTCAGCTTAAACTTGATTATGTTGATATAGTTAGACAGATTACTATTAAGCCTACTGATTATACAGCAAGTAATGAAGTTGAAGATTTGCCTGAATCATCATCATTAAATGAACTTCCCTTTTAATAATCAATAAGTTATGGAGTATTACCCAGATAGTTGGGAGTCTGTAACAAGAAACTTTAGTGAAGTGCAGATAGCTGAAAGGCTACTGCACTTACCTAAAGTACCTTGTTTGATTAATAGTCCATTTAGAGAGGACCACAAGCCCTCTTTTTCTATTTATACGTGTAATAATAGAGTTCTTTATAAGGATTTTGCTACTGGTGAAGTTGGTGATTTACAGACTTTATTATGTATGATATTTAAAGATGATATTATAGATATTATCAATGATATTATGAATAATAAGGATTTTGTTATTGAGAAAACCGATTATACCAGCAGAAAACCATTGAAGAAAGCGATAATAAAAACAACAAAAAGAAACTGGTTCAAGTTTGATGATGATTTCTGGGGTAAATATGGTATTACAAGAGATTGGCTGGAGTTTGCTAATGTTTATCCTATAAAGTATTGTTTTATAAACAATAAAGTATATCAGACAGATAAATTTGCTTATACATATCTTGAATATAAAGATGGCAAAGAAACACAAAAAGTATATCAGCCATTTAATCTTAATGGATTTAAATGGATTTCAAATGCTGATGGTTCTGTGTGGTCTTTATGGAGTCAATTACCTGCAAATGGAGATATGCTTATAATAACTTCTTCATTGAAAGATGCTTTGACTATTTGGGCAAATACTGGCATTCCTTCTTGTTCATTGCAAAGTGAGAGTACTATGCCTAAAAAACAAGTTATTGAGCAATTAAAATCAAGATTTAATAATATCTTTGTACTGTTTGATAATGATTATCTTGCTAAAGAAAATCATGGAAGGATATTTGGAAAGAAAGTTGCAGAAAGATTTAATTTAAAACAAATAGAGATACCAACTAATTTTTCATGTAAAGATCCTTCAGATTTAAGGCAAGATATTGGTAAAGAAAGATTTAATGAATTAATTTTTAATCTTGTAAACTGAACTTTTTTTCATTACTTTAAGTTTTATTGTTAGATGGGTAGGAATTATTTCCTACCCTAATTTTTATTGTTATGAATTATTGGGTTATTCCAGGGATAAAACCAGCTACAAATATTGAATTGTTTGATAGTGTGGTTTCTAAAATAAATGAGTATTCTCCTTTTCCTATAACAACAAAAACAAGGAAGAGAGAAATATGTGAAGGTAGGCAATTAGCTTCTTATATTCTTAAAGAAAAAGGCTATACATCTTCATATATAGGAAGAAAATTAGAAATTGACCATGCAACAGTATATCATGGCTGCTGCTGTGTTCTTGATTTTCTTATATATGATAATAATTTTATAGAAAGATGGAAGCCTGTACTTGATTTTTACAATATAGATTATCGTGATAAACAGAAACTGAAGAACATTAAACTTACTGATGATAAACCACAAAATAAATATCCAGTTAAATGTTGTTTGGAATGTAATCATTATGATCCAAGAGAATCATGGTGCAAGGCAAGATATATAAGAGCTTTTGATGATAAAAAACCTATTGATAAATGTTTAAGATTTAATCCTAAAAGAATAAGAAGAAATGAAATATAGATATAAATGGAAAGATAATCAATGGTATCAGGGAGATGATAATGATGAAACACTTTGTATATTTACTGGTGTAAAGGATAATTATAATAAAAATGTATATCAAAATGATATAATAAAAATGATGTCTGGTAATAAAGAATTTTATTATATCATTGTGTGGAACAAAGAAAAGCTTGCATGGTGTCTAAACAATGGAACACTATTTAGTGATATTGTTAATTCTGGTGTTCATTTTGAAGTTGTAGGTAACACTTTTGATAACCATGAGCTTCTTAATAGAATATTGAAATACGATGGTAGTAAAAAAGAGTAAATCTAAATCTTTGGAAAATGCTAAGATTAAAAATGCAACACATGTAAAATGTGGTAGTATTGAATTTAAGAGTAAGCTGGAACATACAGTGTATAAAACTTTAATAGAAGCAGGATTTAAGCCTGCTTATGAGAAAAGAACTTATACATTAATAGATTCTTTTAAACCTACTGTATTATTTTTTACAAAGAATAAAGCTAAAGATTTGCATCTTGATAACAAGACTATAAGGAAAACTACTTATACTCCAGATTTTACATTTAAATATAAGGGTTACTTTGTTATTGTAGAAGCTAAAGGGTT
>Ga0310696_10008237_pt1 | contig 12179 bp, 7 predicted proteins | sample AusTroGonzalo_MG_4_FD_203885 | JGI IMG/M metagenome (GOLD analysis project Ga0310696, IMG submission 203885) | Bovine rumen microbial communities from tropical cattle in Woodstock, Queensland, Australia - Gonzalo_02 (v2) (version 2) | ecosystem: Host-associated > Mammals > Digestive system >... | reverse complement strand
CAACTGATCGTCTGTGCAGCTAACGGGACGCAGACTGTTTCTGTCGAGCCATTGAAGCCCCGTAATACTATGGTAGAAAGGTGTCGTACCTGTCACGACAGTGGCAGTGGCTGAGGCTCTGTCTGGATCAGTAAAAGGGTAGGAAGCGTTTTCAAAGACGGCTCCTTCTGCCAGTAATCGTTTGAAACCGTCAGTCCCATAATGATTGGCGAATGTCTCCAGATAATCACTACGGAGCTGGTCGATGGTGATGCTGACAACGAGTTTTGGGGCCTGTCGGGTATCGACCTGCGCCTGTGCTCCTGCATGCCATCCCAGCACTGCCAGTAACGTGATGGAGAGATAGAGATGATTTCTCACGCCTTTAATTTGAAATGTATCGCTGATCTAAGCAGCAAACATAATGCCACAATATGCATGCCCTCAGCATAATGCTGGAAGAGACTACCAATCATAAACAAGACAAATAGTACTGTCAGGATGAGCCACCAACGGGTGGAACGCCTTCTGAGCACAGCTGGCAGGAAGAAGAAGGGCAGGGGATTGAATAGCAAAAACTGTAGGTTGGTACTTGTTGTGGGGTGCTGTGAGAACAACATCACGAACAACAATAATCCCACCAGTCCTTGTGCCACCATCAACAGTCCGTCCCAAAGGCGATAGGTCTTCTTTTTCCGCCATTCAAATACCAGGATGACAAGCGACAGGATCAGCAAGGCACAGGCACATTCCATTGGAGAGAACAAGAAGTCGGGCTCTATCATCTGAACCCCAGCAGGCACAAGTGTCCGACGTTCTTTCACCAATGGACGGTATTCGCCGTTGGCATAGATCTGAGCACGATCAAAATCATAAAGCAGATGCTCTGGCAGGAATTCCTGCTGCCGTCTGTCGGTAGCCAGATCCGCCTTTACACCCAGTAGCATGTCATTGCCGAAAGTAGCCCAGGAATGGTTCCTGGTGCAGATGCGGATCATGTCTCTATATGAAGGTGTAAAACCCTCACGATCAGCATATTTTAATTCTCCGTTAATGCATTGCTCAATGATGTCTCTTGGTCTTGTTGAGCAATTGTCGTAGAAGTAGTTATAGCGGTAGATCCTGTTCTCTGGTTGTAGGTTCCTGAGCAGTGCCTGGAAGAGTCTTTGCTTCTCTTCCGACGTCAGATTCAGCACCTGTTCTGTCACACTGCTCCCAACACTTTCATACTCCTTCACGAAGTATTTCATGGGGATGCCTCCCAATTCATAGTCTGTCAGTCCGAACACGAAGCGCAGCACGAAATAGGGCTTCTTGAAATTGAAGATACCCCAATTGAAGGCCAGGTCTTCGTCGCTTCTGAGATCATGCCATCGCAAAGCCGTATGACCATACAGACTATAAATCTCCTCATGAGGCGAACAGGTGAGCAGACTTACTTCCACAGAATCCATCGCATTCGTTTGGATTGAATCCTGAGCCACCGCTTTAAGCGGTAGTATCATCAAAATGATACCTAAAAATGTACAAAAATCCTTTTTTAAATGTTTCACGATGCAAAAATAGTTATATTTTGCAGTAAAAAGCGTTTTATTCCAATTTTTTTCAATAATTTTGCACCCTGAAATGAATTTCTATAGAAATAAAGCGCAAAATATGAATAAATCTCTCTGTTGTCTTGCCCTAATGGCGCTGACAACTATTGGTGCCTCTGCACAGAGTGGCACGAACTCTCCCTACAGCCAGTATGGTCTTGGTGAACTGGCAGGACAGAGCGTAGGGTTTAATAAAGGTATGGGTGGTGTAGGCTATGGCTTCCGTAAGGGAAATGAGGTCAATCCGATGAACCCAGCTTCTTATTCTTCTATCGATTCACTCACCTTTATCCTGGATGCTGGTCTTTCTGGACAGACCACCCATTTCCGGGAGGGCAGTGAGAAGCTGAATGCGAGAAGTGGCGGTTTCGACTATGCCATGACTTCATTCCGTCTTATCAAGCATGTGGGTATCTCTTTTGGTATCATGCCTTATTCCAATGTAGGCTATAACTACTCGTACAGGCAGCTTCTTACAGAAGTGGATGCCACGATCCGTACATCTCACTCTGGTTCGGGCGGCTTGAATCAGCTCATACTGGGAGCAGGATGGCAGATCTTCAAACCGCTGTCTATCGGCTTTAACTTTGCTTATCTCTGGGGAACCATCGAACGTAATGTGTCAACCAGCAGCTCGAGCGATGTGAATACCCTGGCGAAGACCTACCGCACGACATTCAGAAACTATAAACTCGATCTGGGTCTGCAGTTTGAGCAGCCTTTGAGCAAGAAGGACAAGTTGACACTTGGTGTGGTTGTCAGTCCGGGTCATAACACGCATGCTGATCCAGAGTGTGTCATCACCAACAGGAAATCCACCACGGGTCAGATTGACTCTGTGTCTTTCAGTCTTGATAATGCCATCGATCTGCCTTGGACCTATGGCGTCGGACTGGCTTATCAGCGCACTAATTCGTTCCGTATGGGTGTCGATTACCAGTTGCAGAAATGGGGTGAGCTCGTGATGCCGGAGTATGTTGTAGGTACGGATGGAAAGGGTGCCTATATCTTGAAATCAGGTCTGATGAAGGATATGCATCGTATCAATGTCGGTGCAGAGTGGACGCCGAATGCCAACAGTGTGAAGTTCTTCAATCGTATCCGCTATCGCCTCGGTGTAGGCTATACTACACCTTATTATTATATAAATGATGCTGATGGACCCAAGGAGTATCGTGTCAGCTTCGGCTTCGGTATTCCCATCTTGAACAATTATAACCACCGTTCTATTCTGAATATCAGTGCAGAGTGGAACCGTCGTTCCGCTGTAAATCTGGTTAAGGAGAATACATTCCGTATCAATATCGGACTGACCTTCAACGAGAGATGGTTCGCAAAATGGAAGGTCGAGTAATCCTTGCCGCAGTCGTTTTCGCAGCACTCACAGCCTGTAGTAGTGAGGTGCAGGAGCATACAGCCCCTGCCATCCACGATCGCGACTCCGTGTCGATGATGACTTCTTATGGTGTCAATACGCTGATCAGCGACTCTGGCGTCATCAAGTATCGCATCGTAACAGAGCGTTGGGATGTGAATGTTGTGCGCAACCCGTCTCGTTGGACTTTCGAAAAGGGAATCTTCTTCGAACAGTTCGATGAGAAATTCCATGTGCAGGCTTATATTCAGGCAGATACCGCTTGGTATTATGACATGAAGAAACTCTGGCATCTGCGAGGACGAGTGCGCATCCGTAATATCAACGGTCTGGTCTACACCAGTGAGGAGCTTTATTGGGATGGCATCTCACACGAGCTTTATTCCAACGTCTTTTCAAAGGTGGTCACACCTGAACGTCAGATGGAAGGTTCCTATTTCCGTAGTGACGAACAGATGCGCCATTATCTGGTCAGCAACTCAAAGGGCTCCTTTGAGCGTGAGGATATGACAGGTGAGAATAAGGCTGAGGAACAGACTCAGGATCCTGCCGATACAACAAAGGTGGAGGAGTACGTTCGTCCGGCAACTCAAAAGCATAGGAGGGGCACACAATGACTACACTCATCATCTGGTTGATTATCTCGATGCTGGCTTCTGCTTTCTTCTCGGGGATGGAGATCGCTTTTGTCTCCAGCAACCGTCTGTTGGCAGAGATGGACAAAGAGAAGAACGGTCTGGCGCAGAAAGCCCTCAACATCTTCTATCAGCATCCTAATAACTTCGTCTCTACGATGCTGGTGGGTAATAACATCGCCTTGGTGATCTATGGTATCCTCTTCGCCAAGATCTTCGATGAGACACTTTTCTATCCATTGAGTGATGGTATGCGTGTCACCTGCGATACACTGTTATCTACACTCATCGTACTTTTCACAGGCGAATTCCTGCCCAAATCCATCTTTAAAAACAATCCGAACACACTACTTACCGTGTTTGCCATACCGGCCTATCTGTTCTATGTGCTGCTTTATCCCATCTCCCGTTTTGCAACGCTGTTGTCGAAGGGATTGCTTCGTCTGGTGGGTATCCGGATGAATAAGGATGCCGATGGACATGAGTTCACGAAGGTTGATTTGGATTACCTCGTTCAGAGCAGTATCGATAATGCCGCCCATGATGAGGAGATAGGTGAGGAGGTGAAGATCTTCCAGAATGCACTCGACTTCTCAGAGACAAAGGTGCGCGACTGTATGGTACCCCGTACGGAGATCGATGCTGTGGAGGACACGACAACCATCAGTGGTCTGCAACAGGTGTTTATAGAGAGCGGACACAGCAAGATTATTGTCTATCATGAGGATATCGATCACATCACGGGCTATGTACACTCCAGTGATATGTTCCGTCTGACAGCAGCGCAGTCTGACGCCACCCTGATGAGTCTCAAATCAACGCTTCTGCGCAGCATCTCTTATGTGCCTGAGACGATGCTGGCTTCCAAACTGATGCGTATGCTCATGCAGGAGAAGCGCTCTCTGGCTGTGGTTGTAGATGAGTTTGGCGGTACGAGTGGTCTGGTGTCACTCGAGGATATCATGGAGGAGATCACAGGTGAGATCGAAGATGAACACGACAACTCGAATCACGTGGCCAAGCAGATCAGTGAGAATGAATATGTACTCTCTGCCCGACTTGAGATTGAGAAAATCAACGAGATGTTTGAACTCGATCTGCCGGAGAGTGATGAATATATGACACTCGGAGGACTGATTCTCCATGAGTACCAGTCGTTCCCCAAACTAAACGAAGTGGTGACAATCGACGGCTATGAGTTCAAAATTATCAAGAATACCGCTACAAAAATCGAATTAGTGCGATTAAAGGTGGTGGAATGAGCGGTTTTTTGCAGAAAAATTTCTTCGTTTCCAGTAAATTTTGTAATTTTGTGCCCGATTTGTGCGCATTCATGTGCGCCCGTGTCAATCAAAATAGAATAATTCAATAAAAATAATAGTCAAAAATGGCAGCATTAGGAAAAATCAGAAAGAGAGGCGTAGCGCTGGTGATTATCATCGGCCTTGGCCTTTTCGCCTTCATTGCTGAAGAAGCTTTCCGTTCTTGTGAAGCAACCAAGAACCAGCAGCGTCAGCAGGTAGGCGAGGTGTTAGGTAACAAAATCAATGTACAGGAATTCCAGGCTCTGGTTGATGAGTATGAGGAAGTGCTGAAGATGACCCAGGGTGTGGATAACTTCTCTGAGGAGCAGCTCAACAGTATCAAGGACGAGGTCTGGAACCAGTATGTCAACGAGCAGATCATTGCAAGTGAGACTGAGAAGATCGGTCTGACTGTGACTGATGAGGAATTGCAGAACATCATGAAGGTGGGTACGAACCCCATCCTTCTGCGTTCTCCGTTCGTCAATCAGGAGACAGGTCGCTTCGATGCCACCCAGCTTACAAAGTTCCTCGCAGAATACAAGCGTAGTCTGAGCAACTCTCAGATGGCAGAGTCTTACGAGAAGGTTTATAAGTACTGGCAGTTTATCGAGAAGCAGCTTCGTCAGCAGACGCTTGCTCAGAAGTATCAGGCACTGATTGCCAACTGTCTGCTCTCTAACCCCATCTCTGCAAAGATGGCTTTCGAGGGTCAGAATCAGGAGAGCGACATTCAGCTGGCTTCTATCCCTTATTCTTCTATCAACGACAACGATGTGAAGATCGACGAGAAGGATTTGAAGGCTAAGTACGAAGAGTATAAGGAGATGTTCAAGCAGACCGTTGAGACCCGCGACATCAAGTATGTCAGCTTCCAGGTGGTTGCTTCTGCAGCTGATCGTAAGGCCCTGATGGCAACGATGGTGGATGCTTCTCAGAAGCTTCAGAGTGGTGCAAACCCTGCTGAGGTGGTACGTAAGGCTCAGTCTCAGTTCCCTTATACAGGTATTGCAGCTACCAAGCGCGCTTATCCTTATGATATCGCCGCTAAGCTCGACTCTATGTCTGTAGGTCAGACCACCGCTCCTTTCGAGAGCAAGGGCGACAACACCCTGAATGTGGTGAAGCTCATCTCTAAGAGCCAGATGCCTGACAGCATCGAGTATCGTCAGATTCAGATTGGTGGTGCTACCGCTGAGGCAGCTCACAAGACAGCTGATAGCGTTTATACCGCTCTGAAGGCTGGTGCCAACTTCGAGGAGCTTGCTAAGAAATACGGTCAGGCTGGCGAGACTCAGTGGCTCACCTCTGCCATGTATGAGAACAGCAACTCGATGGACGAGGAGTCTAAGAACTACCTGTACGCCATCAACACACTTGCTGTGAACGATGTGAAGAACCTCGAGTTTGCTCAGGGTAACATCATCCTTCAGGTCACCAACCGTAAGGCGATGGTAGATAAGTATGATGTTGCTGTTATCAAGCACACCATCGATTTCTCTAAGGATACCTATTCTGAGGCTTACAATAAGTTCAGCCAGTATGTCAGCGAGAACAAGACTCTTGCCGATCTGGAGAAGAACGCCGCTAAGTTCGGTTTCAATGTCCAGGAGCGTAAGGACCTCTTCAATTCTGAGCACAACGTAGCCGGTCTGCGTGCTACCCGTGAGGCTATGAAGTGGATCTTCGATGCCAAGGAGGGTGAGGTCAGCCCACTCTATGAGTGTGGTAACAACGACAACCTGCTGGTTGTGGCTATGACGAAGATCCATCCTGTAGGCTATCGTTCTTTGGAGACGATGAAGGATGTGGTTCGTCAGGAGGTGATTCGCGACAAGAAGTTCGAGCAGATCAAGGCTAAGCTGGCAGGTGTTGCCGACATCGCTGCTGCTAAAGCTAAGGGTGCCCGTATCGACTCTGTCAATCAGGTTACCTTCACAGCTCCTGTCTTTGTACAGGCTACAGGTGCCAGCGAGCCCGCTCTCTCTGGTGCAGTGGCAGCCAGCAAGCAGGGTGACTTCAGCAAGGCTGTTGTAAAGGGTAACGGTGGTGCTTACCTCTTCAAGGTGCTGAAGAAGTCTGAGCGTCAGGGTGTGAAGTTCGATGAGAAGGTTGCAGAGCAGCAACTCCAGCAGCAGGCTATGCAGGCTGCAGGCCGTTTCCTCCAGGAACTTTATCAGAAGGCCGACGTTGTTGACAACCGCTATCTGTTCTTCTAAGAATAAGTTTTCTAGAACATAAAAGAAAGAGGCGTTCCAAATCAGGAGCGCCTCTTCTCTTTTCTGATGCAGAGTAGGGTGAGATCGTCACTTTGTTCGGTATCACCCACAAAGTCGTTACGGAATTTTCGGGCAAAAATCGGCACTGCCCGATAAAAATTATCATAAATTAACACGACACTTGGCGCTATTTACGCCAAATGCCGTGTAAAGCCCCTGAATCGTGTGGCGAGATCAGAACTCGTAGCCGAGATTCAGATAGAGATAGAGCTCATTGGTATGGTTGCTGTAACCTAAGGAACCGCCGAGCGGTCCGAACATCGTATTATAATAATAGGAGCCCTGCACACCGATCATGGTTCCGCGCTTGAGCAGGTTTTCCACCTTATCCGCCTGTTGGCCGCCTGCCACGCGCAGTAACACGAAGTGATTGGTGCCGAGACGCTGCTGGGCCTGCAACTGGAAGGCCACGAACTGATTGTCCACATACTCCATCCGTCCCATACCGGCAAAGGGCATCTGCTGATCCACGTAATGGCCGAACCAGTCGCCGCCGATGGTGTTGCTGTAGATGCTGGGGATCACCGAACCGAAGAGCAGACGTCCGTAGAACATGGGCTGGATGGTGAGCCGCTCCCCGAAGGGGATCGACACGCGCCAGTTGGCACTGATGATACTCGTACCAGGTTTCTTGCCCTGATAGGTGCCGTCGTCAGCCCGATAGTCCATCTTGGCGAAATCGTTGGTCAGGTAGGTATATTCCGCATTGAAGCGCACGCCGCGGGTGGGGAAGATCCAGTTGTCCTCGTTGTTATAATGGATGCGCCCGAAGTAACTGTAGAAATGTTCGTTCTTCACGCCCATGTAATTGATCGTATCCGACTTCAGCTTACTGCTATAGTGCATATAGTTCCACTGGATACCCATCTGGAGGTTAAAGGCGCGCAGGTTGAAGTTGATGGGTGTCAGCTCCGCCTGTGTCTGGTTATACAACAAGTTATAGTCGCGATTGCCATTCACATAGATATCCAGGTCGTTGCGTCGGAAGGAGAGACTGAGCGTCGGACGGGTGAAACTGCGCGGGTGGAACATCAGGTCGGCACCCAGTTTGATGCGCTTACCCAACCGCAGGGTGAAGTCGGAGCTCACCGGTGTCGAGGTCTTCAGCGGCACGTTGAGACCCACCTGCAGGGCGGCATACTCCTCGGTATCGAATCGGAGACCCACATACAGACGGTCGGTACGCTTCCTGCCTGCCGTAAGTCTGACCACGTAGGCAGAATCCTTCGTGGGGATCAGTCTGCTCTCCGCCGTCGTATAGAAGAGGTCGATACGCATGGAGGTCGTGATCTCCTGTTCCTTCGCGGCGTTGATGCTGTCGAGCTTCGAGAGGTGGAACTTCTGACGCAGGAACTTCTCATCGCTCTCCGTCATATTCTCGAACTCAAAGCCTGCCACGCGCTGTTTATTGGTCATGATCTCGGGATTCACGGGGTGGAGGAGTTTCGGACGGAACGAATCGCTGATGCCGATGCGCTGTTTAAGGCCGATCAGCTCGTCCCAGTGGCGCATCGCCTCCTCCTCACCGCGTCGGATCAGTGAGTCGATGGCAGAAGCCGAGAAACTGGCGGCACCGAAGCCAGTGGGATCCACATACATATACACGTCGGTGAGCTCCTTATTCTCCTCGAACTTATTCTTCGTGTTCGCATCCACGATCTGTCCCAGCACACTCATCGTGTCCCACACGTCATCGGTGGTCTTCGGACGGTCGTGTACGGAGATGCCGATCACGATGTCGGCGCCCATCTCTCGGGCGATATCCACGGGGAAATTATTACGCATGCCACCATCCACGAGCACACAACTGTCCAGTCTCACGGGTGAGAACACGGCAGGGATCGCCATCGAGGCGCGCATGGCCAGGGGCAGTCGTCCGCTGTGGAAGTCATACTCCGTATAGGTGATGATATCCGTAGCCACACAGGCGAATGGGATAGGGAGGTCGCGGGAGAAGTCGAGCGAGTCGGTATAGCCTACGCAGAGCTTCTCAAACAGGGTGGCGAGGTTCTTACCCTTGATCAGTCCACCTGCCTGTTTGTTGCGCTTACCGCCGAAGATCGATGTGGAGATGGCGTAGGTGTACTGCTTCTCCATGTCGCTGAGGTTCTGGTTACGCATGTTTTCCCGGTCGCTGATCACGTAAGACCAGTCCTGGGCACGGGCCACGGAGTCGAGCGAATGGGCATTATAGCCGATGGCATAGAGACCGCCCACGATACTACCCATCGAGGTACCGGTGATGATATCGATGGGGATGCCGGCCTTCTCCAGCACCTTCAGCACACCGATATGCGCCATACCTTTCGCGCCGCCGCCACTCAGTACGACCGCCACTTTCTTCCTGCCCTCAGCCTTCTGAGGCTCCGCACTCACCTTGCCGCCGATCAGCAGCATCGCTACGAACAACAGTATTCTTGTCTTCATTTAGTATATCTTCTCGTTTCAGGTTGCAAAGATACATCTTTTTTCGGATATGCATCGTAAATCCACAAAAAAAATGCCCCTCCCGTTGCGGGAGTAGAATCCCTTGTCAAATTTTAGTGCCATAATTTGTTTTATTCTGAGGGTTTGTAAACGAATTTCCTTTTCCTTAAAATCTCTTCCTTGATTCGTGTTTTTGCGGTCTGGCTGAGAGATTTTTTCTGGTAGGCCTACAAAAATTTTCTCGTTGGCTTAGCCGCAAATTCTGTTGCCTTTCAACAACAGTGCAAAGGTACAAAAAATAATTGAGAACACCAAAGTTTTATAAAATTTTTTCGAATGATTTTCAAGGCAGGTGGTAGTCGTCGTTTCGGAAGCAAATATTCAAGTATTCATATATTCAAGTAGGACAGGAAGGTTTTTTACTTTTCAATTTCTACTAACTAAGAATTTATATATTATATTATATATTATAATATATAATATAATATATAAATTATAAACCATTATTTCTATCTATATTCTTTTCTTCGCAAGTCCCGTTTCCCCTATTGCAAATACCTTCCTGTCCTATTTGAATACTTGAATATATGAATGCTTTGGTGAGATCGTGTTGTAAATAGTATTCTCTCATCATCTGTGGAAGACTGCTCGAAATGACAGGCAATCAACAGGGCTCGCTTCTCAGCGAACCCTGTATGCTACATTACTAACCAATAACCTAAAACACTTTATGCAAAAAGAAAAAACCAATGTATGAATCTTAATTCTGATGCAAAGGTACGGGGATTGGGGACTGATTCCATAAATTTAGCCAAATTCTTATCGGAGTTGTTGCGACAGGAGGGGGAGATTGCGACAGAGTAGTGTTGTGAGGTCTTGATCGTGTCGTAAAGGGCAATGAGGTCTCTCCATGCGCTGCGCTTAGTCGAGATGACAAAAAGGGGTGTCGAGATGACATAGAGGGGGTTACGCGGTAGGATGATCGCTGTTCGGGATGAGGTGGACATCACACTGCGGGAAGGGGATGGTGATGCCGGCATTGGTGAGGGATTCGTAGATCACTTCTTTGGCGCGATCCACGTAGCCGATACGCTCAGCCACCAGCACGTACTGCTTCACGTTGATGTTCACAGCACTGTCGCTCATGTTGCCGACAACCACATAGACGCCGTGTTTGGGATCCACAATCTCACGGCCGTACTGATCCTTGGTACGCATCTTCTGCATACCCTCCACCAGTACCTCGCGCACCTGCTTGATGTCGGTACCGTAAGCCACACCTACGGTGATGACAGTCAGCTCATAGGAGTGGTTGCGCGTCAGGTTGTTGAAGTTCTTACCAAAGAGCGACGAGTTGAGGAACGACATTTCCGTGCCCTCGATGGTTTCTGCCTGTACGCACTGATAGTTGATGGCGGTGACCTTACCACGAATACCATCGCACTCGATCCAGTCGCCTACACGCAGACGGCCACCCATCAGCTGGATGCCGTAGATGAAGTTGTTGATGACATCTTTCAGTGCCAGACCGATACCTGCTGACAAGCCTCCCGCTACCAGTCCTAACGAACCCGTAGGAATCTGCCATACGGATATGACGACGACTGCGAAGATCATCCAGATCAGGACGCTGATGATGCTGTTGCCCAACGACAGGTTGATCTCATTGGGGCGGATGGATGTGCGGTTGTGTTTGCGCATGAAGGCAAAGTAACGGGCGTATTGCCAAATGGCGTGGATGGCCCGACTGACGTAACGCAGGACATAGAAGAGGATCAACAGGTAGATGATGCTCTTGACGGAGACGCTTAAGGTCTCAACACCATTGAGGTCGGAGAGATGGATAAAGGGCTCCTCGTAGAATCTGACGAAGAGGTCGTCGAAGTCGAAGATGCCTAACGACAGACGCACACACAACGGCAGGGAGAGCAGTACGATGGTGGGGATAGCCACCTGACGAATGAGGTCGTAGAACCAGGTGGCGCCAAACAACAGCGACTCACGGTCTTCGCCCGACACGTAGGTGATGCGATTGCGCAGGCTTTCCACCCGCTTGTCGAGCCAGCGTTCTTTGTATCGGCTCATCAGGTCGAGGATGCAGACCACCGTGAGCCAGACTGCCAACAGGAAGTACCACCACACCAGAATGAGCAGCGCCACAAAGGTATAACCCAGGAACGCGGACACGAAGGCCATCAGATAGACGGCTAAGGCTGCCCAGCCCAACGTGCGGTCGATGGAGGTGGCCTTACCGCTGACCCAGATACAACAGCATAACTGCCATATGACAACCAGCAGCAGGATGGGCGGGAACAGGAGCACCATCAGCTTGTCGGGCATGAAGGTGATGCGGCAGGAGATGATCATCAGCACCACGAGGAAGGTGGCGGAATAGAGCATGAATCCCTGTCGGAACTGGTCGGGTTTTACACGCAGCAGCAACGAGCCTGTGATGACAATGAGCAGCCACAGGAAGGTGTTGATGTGCGCCACGCCCAGATTGATGTATTCATCACCATAGATGGTGAAGCCAAATACCAGGAAGTAAACGATGGTTCCCAGCAGGATCGAGATGATGGACAGTT
>Ga0310696_10008236_pt1 | contig 12179 bp, 10 predicted proteins | sample AusTroGonzalo_MG_4_FD_203885 | JGI IMG/M metagenome (GOLD analysis project Ga0310696, IMG submission 203885) | Bovine rumen microbial communities from tropical cattle in Woodstock, Queensland, Australia - Gonzalo_02 (v2) (version 2) | ecosystem: Host-associated > Mammals > Digestive system >... | reverse complement strand
CCTTGGCATCGGTAGCCACGCAGCGGGCGAAGAAGTGTCCGCGAGCGCCGAAGCAGAGCTCGGCAGGACGGAACGGATCCTCGACAGTGCCGTAAGGACTCGACTTAGAGACGAAGCCACGAGGCGATGTGGGTGAATACTGGCCCTTCGTAAGACCGTAGATACGGTTGTTCAGAAGGATCATGTTCAGGTCGATGTTACGACGGTTGGCGTGGATGAAGTGGTTACCACCGATAGCCAGTCCGTCGCCATCGCCACTGACCTGCCAGACGGTGAGGTTGGGGTTAGCAACCTTAGCGCCGGTAGCGATAGCGGCAGCACGACCATGGATGGTATTCATGCCGTAGGTAGCCATATAGTGGGGCAGACGGCTGGAACAGCCGATACCAGAGATAACTGCCACGTTCTCAGGAGCTACGCCAATCTCGGCCATAGCCTTATGGAGTGAAGCCAGGAAGAAGTGGTCGCCGCAACCAGGGCACCAACGGGGCTGGCCTTTCTTGAAATCTTGTGCTGTATAACTCATAATGGTTTTACCTTTTTTACTTTTTTACCTTTTTACTTCTTCAAGATATCCTCGAATGCGTTGACTAATTCTTCGACTACGAAGGGCTGACCCTTGACCTGATTGAACTGGAAGGGAACGAAGTTGTCGACCTTCATGCGCAGGTAGCCGGCCAGCTGACCCATGTTCTGCTCGGCCACTACCACCTTCTTATACTTAGAGAGCACCTCGGCTGTGTTCTTGGGCAGCGGGTTCAGATACTTGAAGTGGGTCTGAGCCACCTTGTAGCCCTTCTGACGGAGCTCGTCCATAGCCGAGCGCAGATGGCCGTAGGTAGAGCCGAAGCCTACGATGAGCAGGTCGGCATCGTTGACGTCGCCATCGACCTCGAGGTCGGGTACCTGAATCTTCTCTATCTTCTGCTGACGCAGGCGAGTCATCAGGTCATGGTTCTCGGGATTGGTAGAGATGGCACCTGTTGCATTGTCTTTCTCCAGTCCACCAAGGATGTGGGCAAAGCCCTCGCGACCAGGCACAGCCCAATAGCGGGTGCCGTTTTCAGCACGCATATAGGGAGTCCACTTTCCCTTCAGTTCCTCAGGAACGTAAGGAGGATTGATGGGGTCGAGCTTAGCCATCTCGGGCAGTTTGAAGGCACCAGAGCCGTTAGCCACGAAGGCATCGGTAAGCAGCACGACGGGCGTCATGTGCTCAAGGGCAATCTTGGCAGCCTGGTAGGCAGCATCGAAGCAGTCGGTAGGGCTTGTGGCAGCCATCACCGGCATGGGGCTCTCACCGTTACGGCCGAAGAGGGCCTGCAGCAGGTCGGTCTGCTCTGACTTCGTAGGAAGACCTGTAGCAGGACCACCACGCTGTACGTCGAGCACCACGAGGGGCAACTCCATGATGACGGCGAGGTTCATGGCCTCAGACTTCAGGCAGATGCCAGGACCAGAGGTTGAGGTGACACCAAGCGCACCAGCGAACGAAGCGCCAAGTGCAGAGGCACAACCGGAAATCTCGTCCTCACACTGAACGGTGATAACACCACACGACTTGTGCTTCGACAGTTCGTGGAGCACATCGGTAGCAGGGGTGATGGGATAGCTTCCAAGATAGAGTTTCAGCCCAGCCTTCTCGGCAGCGGCGATGAAGCCGTAGGCTGTAGCCTTATTACCCGTGATGTCCATATAGCGTCCGGGCACCTTCTCCTTAGACTCCACACGATAGACGTTGACCGTCGATGAGTGGGTATTGTGTCCGTAGTCGTATCCGGCCTGGATAACCTTGATGTTAGCCTCTGCGATGGCAGGCTTCTTGGCGAACTTCTCCTTCAGGAAGTTGGCCACAAGGTTCAGGTCACGGTCGAAGAGCCAGCAGACGAGACCGAGGGCAAACATATTACGGCACTTCATCATGGCCTTCATGTCCATACCTGAGTCGCTGAGACAATCCTTCACCATCGTTGTCAGAGGGCACTGAATGACGCGATCGGGGTCAATGCCCATCTCGCCGAGATAGTCCTCCGTCTGGAACTGGGCTTTCTCCAAATCCTTGGGACCAAAAGAGTCGGTGTCGATGATAATCGTAGCACCCGACTTGGCATAGCGATACTGCGTCTTCAACGCTGCTGCGTTCATGGCAACCAGCACGTCGCATTTGTCGCCAGGAGTGAATACCTTGCCGGCACCGATGTGTACCTGGAAGCCAGAGACACCCGTCAGCGAGCCTTGCGGGGCGCGGATATCAGCGGGATAGTCGGGGAATGTTGAGATGCCGTTACCAACGGTGGCACTGACCGTAGAAAAGATGTTTCCGGCCAACTGCATACCGTCGCCGGAGTCTCCTGAAAAACGCACGACCACCTGGTCGAGCTCTTTCACTTCTAATTGTTCTGCCATAACATTATTGCGTATAAAATTACTTTCTTAAAATTCGGGCGCAAAATTATTCATTTTTACTGAAATAACCAAAGAAAACGAGCAAAAAGTGCATATTTACGGCAAAAAACTTGCAAATATGCACTTTTGATACTATAAATATGCACAAATTGTTATTCTTTGTCCAGAATACTCATCAGTTCCTTCATGCCCTCAGAGGCGCCCTTCTGTATCTGATGTACCCGTTCGCCTGCATTGATAGGACTGGGATCGATAAGATATATAGGTGTCGAAGGGCTGGCATAGTGAATCAGCCCGGCTGCCGGATAGACAGCCAACGACGTGCCGATAATGATAAGGATATCGGCTGTCTTCACCTCCTCAGCTGCCACCGTAATATTGGGCACAGCCTCACCAAAAAACACGATGAAAGGACGCAGCAATGAGCCGTCACCGGCTTTCGTGCCAGGCTCCACTTCACAGTTGTCGGGTGTCAGCGTTATCTGGTAGCGTGGGTCGTCAACGTCACGACTGGAACAGACCTTCATCAGTTCGCCATGCAGATGGACGACCTTCGAAGAACCCGCCTGTTCGTGCAGGTTGTCCACATTCTGCGTCACAACGGTCACTTCGTACTTCTCCTCGAGCTTCGCCACAAGACGATGGCCTTCGTTGGGCTGCACGCCCCAGCACTTCTTGCGGAGCATGTTGTAGAAGTTCGTCACCAACGTGGGGTCGGCCTCCCAGCCTTCGTGAGTAGCCACCTGACTGACTGGATACTCCTCCCACAGTCCGTCAGCATCGCGGAATGTCTTCAGACCACTCTCCACCGACATACCAGCACCTGTCAAAACAACAATCTTTTTCATAAGCAAAAAGTAAGCAAGTCGATTAAAAATGTTGCAAATATACACAATTAAGATAAAAAGGTGTCGGCGTTTAACTCCTTTTAACTCCTTTAACTCCTTTAACTCCTCATTTTATTGTACCTTTGCCACGATTTTCGAAAAATTACACATTATTATTTAAGAGAAAGATATGGATAAAGTTAGCTACGCCTTGGGCTTAGGCATAGGGCAGCAGTTGGCACAAATGGGTGCCGGCGAGTTGAATATCGATGATTTCGCACAGGCTATCAAGGACGTTATTGCTGGAGCAGAACTGAAAGTTCAGCACCGTGAGGCCCAGCAGATTGTGCAGGATTATTTTGCACAGCAGGAGAAGAAAATGAATGCCCAGCGCGCTGAGCAGGGCAAGGCTCAGAAAGAGGCCGGAGAGAAATATCTGGCAGAGAACGCCAAGAAGGAAGGCGTTGTCACCACCAAGAGCGGTCTGCAGTACAAGGTCCTCACTGAGGGCAGTGGCAAGCAGCCTACAGCAAAAGACACGGTGAAGTGTCACTATGAGGGATTCCTCATTGATGGTACAGTCTTTGACAGCAGCGTACAGCGTGGTGAGCCGGCCACATTCCCCTTGCAGCAGGTTATCGCCGGTTGGACTGAGGGTTTGCAGCTGATGAAGGAAGGCGCCAAGTACCGTTTCTTCATTCCCTACCGTCTAGGATACGGCGAGGGTGGTGCAGGCGCATCGATTCCTCCTTTCGCCACATTGATCTTCGACGTGGAGTTGATTCAAGTCATGTAATTCAAGTCATAACGAGTAATATCAAACAATAAAAATAAAAACAACAATGAAAAAGTTAGTGATTGTAGCCGCTATGGCTATCACAGCTGCCGGCTTCACCGCCTGCGGCAACCAAACACCGAAAGCAAGTCTGAAAACTGATGTTGACACCATGAGCTACGCCATTGGTATGGCACAGACTCAGGGTCTGAAGGACTATCTCGTCAATCAGCTGGGTGTCGACACCGCTTACATCGGCGAGTTCATCAAGGGTCTCAATGAGGGTGCTAATGCCGGTGACAGCAAGAAGAAGGCTGCCTACTATGCTGGTATCCAGATTGGTCAGCAGATCAGCAACCAGATTATGAAGGGCATCAACCGCGAAGTATTCGGCGATGACTCTACAAAGACCATCTCTCTGAAGAACTTCATGGCTGGCTTTATCAGCGGTACTACCGGTAAGAACGGTCTGATGACCATGGACTCTGCTCAGGTTATCGGTCAGCGCCTCATCCAGAGCATCAAGGCTAAGGAGCTCGTGAAGACCTATGGTCCTAACAAGGAGGCTGGTGAGAAGTTCCTTGCTGCCAACGCTAAGAAGGACGGTGTGAAGACTCTGCCCAGCGGTGTTCAGTACAAGATTATCAAGGAAGGTACTGGTGCTATCCCCTCTGACACCTCACTGGTTAAGTGCCACTATGAGGGTCGTCTGCTCAACGACACCATCTTCGACAGCTCATACAAGCGTGGTGAGCCTATCACCCTGCGTTGTAATCAGGTTATCAAGGGTTGGACTGAGGTCATGACCCACATGCCTGCCGGCTCTATCTGGGAGGTTTACATTCCTCAGGAGCTGGCTTATGGCGAGCGCGAGCAGGGCGACATTAAGCCTTTCTCTACTCTGATCTTCAAGATTGAGCTCATCGAAGTTAATCCTAAGAAGTAATCATGAAGAAGCTGATGATTATCACAGCACTCGCTCTTGTGGCGGGTGCTGCTTTTAATAACGCTGAGGCTGCTAAGAAGAAAAAGCAGCAGGCAGAGAAGCAGACCGCTGAGGTCGTTGCACCCGTGGTACTGACCACCAGTTCCGACTCTGTCAGCTATGCTGCCGGTATGGCCATTACCAATGGCTTGGTTAACTATCTCGTACAGCAGCAGGGTGTTGACACAGCCTATATGGCCGAGTTTGTCCGCGGTTTCAAGGAAGTCGTTGAGAATGGTGACAATCCCCAGAAGAAGGCCTATGCCGCTGGTATGGAGATTGCCAATCAGGTGAAGGACCGTATGCTCCCCGGTATGAGCAACGAGTTCACTGACTCTCCCGACTCTATCATTGCTGCCATCCTCTACCGTGGCTTCACTGATGCTCTCACCAACGATAGCACTCATTTCACACAGGCTAAGGCTGAGACTTACTTCCAGGAGAAGCAGGCTGCCGACAAGTTGGCCAAGGAAGAAAAGCTCTACGGTCCCAACCGTGAGGCTGGCAAGAAGTTCCTGGAGGAGAATGCCAAAGCTGACGGTGTTATCACCACCCCCAGCGGTTTACAGTATAAAGTGCTTGTCAAGGGCGAGGGCGAGGTTCCCAGCATGACTGACAAAGTGCTCGTAAACTACGAAGGACGCCTCATTGACGGTACGGTCTTCGACGCCTCGAAGAAGCACGGCGACAAGCCCGCTTCATTCCGTGCCGATCAGGTCATTAAAGGCTGGACAGAAGCCCTGACGATGATGCCCGTTGGTTCGAAGTGGCAACTCTTCATTCCGCAGGAGCTGGCCTACGGCGAGCGCAATGCCGGACAGATTAAGCCCTACTCAACGCTTATCTTCGATGTTGAGCTTGTTGGTATCGACAAGCCACAGTCTAAAACTGAGGTGACAGAAACACCAATAACTGCCGCCAAAGCAAAGAAAAAAGGTTCAAAGAAATAACATCAACACAAAGTGTGCCACGAAAATGGCACACTTTTTTCATTTTTTTTCATTTTTTGTTGCAGGTATCAGCAAAAATGCTTACTTTTGCTGACAAATTGTAAAATAACCTTCTTGGAAATGGAAAAAATTGATAAGCTGGACAAGAAGATTCTGAGTATCTTGTCGAAGAATGCGCGTATCCCGTTCAAGGATGTCGCTGCTGAATGTAACGTGTCACGTGCTGCCATCCATCAGCGCGTACAGCACCTCATCGAGGCCGACGTCATCACGGGTAGCGGCTTCGACGTCAATCCCAAGAGCCTCGGCTACAGCACCTGTACCTATGTAGGCATCAACCTGGAGAAAGGCTCTATGTACAAGGATGTCGTAGAGGAGCTGCAGCATATTCCCGAGGTCGTGGAGTGTCACTTCACAACAGGTCCCTACACCATGCTTGTCAAGCTCTATGCTCGCGACAACGAACAGCTTATGGAGTTGCTCAATGGTCGTCTGCAGGATATCCATGGTGTTGTGGCTACTGAAACTCTCATCTCGCTGGAACAGAGTATCAAGCGCGAGATTCCTGTTCACATCGAGGAATAGCTATTACCCAACAGCCAACCGCATGAAGCAGTTCAACCTTCAGGCATTTGTTGACGATGTGTATGCCCAGTTTCCCGCTGCAGGACAACGTCCTGTCATCGGCATTACAGGCAACTACGCAGACCTTTGCTGCACTTTAGGCAAGGGCTATTACCAGTCTGTCATCAATGCCGGTGGTGTCCCTGTAATCATTCCCCCATCGGCTGACCACGAGGTTCTTATGAACACCCTCGACCACATCGACGGTCTCATCCTCAGTGGTGGTGCCGATATAAACCCCTTGTGGGCTGGTGAGGAACCTGTCAGCGGACTACACGGCATCAACAGCGAGCGCGATTTGCCAGAACTACTCATTACACGTCTGGCCTATAACCGTCAGCTGCCCATGCTGGGTATCTGCCGAGGCATCCAAACATTGGCAATGGCCTTGGGTGGAAAGGTCTGTCAGGACATCACTTCTGACATCAAGCACTCGCAGGATGCCGACCGCTCTGAACCTACCCACAGTGTCAACGTCATAGAGGGTTCCACCTTATATAATATATACAAAGACTGTTTCTCACCTCTCACCTCTCACCCCTCACCTCTATTCGTCAACTCCTTCCACCATCAGGCTGTCAGCGAGGCTGGCGATAAGTTCCGCGTGGTAGCAACGTCACCCGATGGTATCATTGAGGCTATTGAGAGCACAGAGTTCAAGAGTATTCTTGGTGTTCAGTGGCACCCGGAGTGTATGGGCGACAGCGGACAGCCGCTGTTCCAATGGCTCATAAGCGAGGCTCGGGCCTATCGCAAGGCCCATGAGGTGCACAATCGTGTGCTGACGCTCGATACTCACTGCGACACACCCATGTTCTTCCCTCAGGGTATCCACTTCGAGCAGCGTGACCCACGCATCCTCGTTGACCTCCATAAGATGACAGAAGGTCGTCAGGATGCAACCATCATGGTAGCTTACCTGCCACAACCCAAGGATGGTGAGCCCTTTGCCAAGAATGTCGCCTTCGATGTCGAAGGTCCCACGCAATATGCTGACCTTATTTTCGACAAGATAGAGGACATTGTCAAGCAGAATCAGCAGTATCTCAGCATAGCACGAACTCCTGCCGACCTCTGGGAGAACAAACAGCAAGGCCGCAAGAGTATTATGCTTGGCATTGAGAATGGTCTGGCACTCAATGGTGAGATACAGAACATCAAGCACTTTGCAGACCGTGGTATCGTCTATATCACCCTTTGCCACAACGGCGACAATGATATTTGTGACTCAGCCCGCGGATCGAACACCCATGATGGCGTCAGCGTCTTCGGTCAGCAGGTTATTCAAGAGATGAACCGCTTGGGACTGATGGTCGATCTCAGTCATGCTGCCGAGAAGTCGTTCTACGATGCTCTTGATATCAGCCAGACACCCATTGTCTGCAGCCATTCGTCCTGTCGTGCCCTCTGCGACCATCCACGCAACCTCACCGATGACCAGATGCGTCGTCTGGCGGCCGCTGGAGGTGTGATGCAGGTGACGCTCTATAATGGTTTCCTTGTACGCGACGGCGAAGCCTCTATCCTTGATGCTTTTGCACACTTGGAGCATGCCATCAAGGTGATGGGCATCGACCATGTAGGTCTTGGTACTGACTTCGATGGCGACGGCGGTATCCGTGGCCTGTGCGACTCTTCCGAGCTTCTGCAGTTCACCCGTCAGCTCCTTGCTCGCCGCTACTCGGAACAAGACATCCAAAAAATCTGGGGCGGCAATTTCCTCCGCGTCATGCAACAAGTGCAGCAATCACGTTGATTGCAAGGAAATTACACCTCTACCACCTATGATACGCTACACGAAAAAAGAAGAAATATGGAATGCGTCATCCCATGGTGGCGGCATCCTGTTGGGCGTTGTCATTGGCATCATCTTCCTCGTATGGTGTTTTCAAAGCGATAATAACTGGGCTCGTATAGGCGTCATCCTCTACCTTTTTGGCATGTTGGCGAGCTATGCCGCCTCCACCATCTATCACTCCATCCGCCATCATTCCAAGTGGAAGGAACGACTTAGAAAGTGGGACCACGCTGCCATCTACTGGCACATTGCGGGCTCATACTCCCCTCTGACGTTGACGGCATTGCGCGACCAAGGCTATTGGGGGTGGAGTCTGTTTATCTTCGTCTGGTCATGTGCCATCGCAGGTACCATCGTGAGTTTTATCCGCCTGAAGGAGCACTCCAACCTTGAGACCTTCTGTTTCATTGGCATGGGACTCTCCGTACTCGTTGCCTTCAAGCCCTTATTGGACGCCGTATCTACTGCTGCCGTTGTATGGCTGATTGCCGAGGGTGTAAGTTATATCACTGGAGCCGTCTTCTACTCGCTGAACAAGCGCAAGTACATGCACTCCGTCTTCCACTTCTTCGTCCTGGCAGGCTCCGTCTGTCATATCATCGCCGTTTGGGACGTATTGATGGAATATCTATAGCTATGAATGGCAAAAAAAGTGCGAATTGTTTTGTAATACCATCGAAAAACAGTAATTTTGCAAGCAAAATTTGCAAATTTCTATAAAATTATGGCTTATACACGTATGACCGCTGCCGAGGCTGCAGCGTTGATTAAGAATGGCGACCACATCGCCATGAGTGGTTTTACTCCTGCCGGCGTGGCCAAGGCAACGACGAAGGAGCTGGCAAAGATTGCAGTGGCTGAGCACGAGGCTGGCCGCGAGTTCAAGGTGGCTATTTTTACAGGTGCTTCCACTGGCCAGTCGACTGATGGTGACCTGGCTAACGCACAGGCTATCCTCTATCGTGCTCCCTACACGACCAACCCCGACTTCCGTAAGCACGTCAACATGGGTGAGATTCCCTACAATGACCTGCACCTGAGCCACATGGCACAGGAGTTGCGCTATGGTTTCTATGGTCCGTTGGACTGGGCTATTCTTGAGGTTTGTGACATAGAGGAAGCAGGTAATGACTACCACGTCTATCTGACCGCTGCCGGTGGCATCAGTCCTACGGCTGCACGTCTGGCTAAGCACGTCATCCTGGAGCTGAACTCGTTCCATAATCCCAATGCCAAGTTCATCCACGATGTCTACGAACCCCTTGATCCGCCTTACCGTAAGGCCATCCCCATTGAGCATGTTGGCGACCGTATCGGCCAACCTTATGTGTCGATTCCCAAGGACAAGGTGGTAGGTGTCGTAGAATGCAACATCCCCGATGAGGCTCGTGCCTTCAAGGATTCCGATCCCGTGACCGATAAGATTGGCTTCCTGACGGCAGAGTTCCTGGTGGAAGAGATGCACAAGGGTCGTATCCCCAAGGAGTTCCTTCCCCTGCAGAGCGGTGTAGGCTCAACGGCAAACGCCATTCTGGGTGCCCTGGGTCAGGACAAGCACGTTCCCGACTTCAATATCTATACCGAGGTGCTGCAGGACGCAGTGGTAGGTATGATGCTCAATGGTCGTGTGAAGGATGCTTCTGCCTGTTCGCTGACTGTCTCGAACGACTGCCTGCTGCAGGTTTACGACAATATGGACTATTTCAAGCAGCACCTGACGTTGCGTCAGAGCGAGATTTCGAACTCACCTGAGGTCATCCGCCGACTGGGTGTCATTGCTATCAATACTGCTATTGAAGCCGACCTCTATGGTAACGTGAACTCAACCCATATCAGCGGTACGAAGATGATGAATGGTATTGGCGGTTCTGGCGACTTCATCCGCAACGCCTACCTCTCAATCTTCACTTGTCCGTCAGTGGCCAAGGGTGGTGTCATCTCGTCAATCGTTCCCTTCGTGAGCCATCAGGACTCTTCGGAGCACGATGTGAACATCATCGTCACCGAGCAGGGTATTGCCGACCTGCGCGGCAAGAGCCCCATCCAGCGTGCTGAGTGCATCATTGAGAACTGTGCTCACCCCGACTACAAGCAGCTGTTGTGGGACTATCTGAAGATTGCCAAGATGGGACAGACACACCACAACCTGACAGCTGCCTTCGCTATGCACGACACGCTGGCTCGCAAGGGTGATATGAAGCTGACCGACTTCGCTGAATACGTGAAGTAAGCGTCTCCATCCCACAGAACTACTACAACAAAAATGAAACTACTAACTACTACACTGCTTCTGGCTGTGCTGTCGGCGCTTGGCGCCACAGCACAGACTCAGAATCGCTGGTACATTGTCGATGCCTCCAAGCCCGAGGTTCCCTTAGCCGTAATGGCCGAGGTGGCCTTTCTTATGACCAGCGATTGGGACGAAGGCATCACCATCGTCAACAAAGACGGCACACTCAGCAGTCCTTTGACCACTATCACCTTCCGACAGCTTGACCCTACAACCATTGCCACACCGGAACAGAACCGACCCACACTTTATAGCGGACTGGTGGGACAGACCATTGTGTTGAGCAACTGCAAGGCTGGCACTCCCGTTGCCGTTTTCAGTCTGAAGGGTGAGAAATTGTGCTCACAGACAGCCTGCGATGGCAAGACAGAAGTCAACGTTGGCGACCTCGCTGAGGGCGTCTATCTGCTGAAAGTCGGCGACATCACCATCAAGTTCAGAAAAGGAGGGATGAAGCCATGAAAAAGCACATCCTTAGAACCACACTTCTGCTGGCAGCCCTTCTGCTGACAAGGACAACAGCCACAGCACAGTATGTCATCAGCCTCAACGATGGCCAACAGTTTGAGTGGGCTGACCTGACGTTCGTACAAGACGGCGACTCGTGGCTCATCCGCAAGGCCGGCAACACAAGTGGCGGTACGGATATCAGCCGGGTTGTCTCTATCAGCACCAAGCCTCTGGCTGAGCGCTCATGGAAGGCACCTACCTATCCTGACGACTATCGTTTTTTATCCGATTGGAACAACCGTTCGAAGTGGAACCTTGCCAACATCCACGACCCGTCGGTGATGCTAGCCGACGACGGTTACTACTACATGTACTGCACCGATGCCGGCTTCGGCAATCCCCAGGCAGGTCATGGACATTTCCATTGTCGCCGTTCCAGAAATCTTGTGGACTGGAGCTATCTGGGTGCCACGATGACCAATGTACCCGCTTGGGTAAAGGACTCGCTGAACGCAGAACGCCGTCGGTTGGAACTTCCAGAGATCAGCAGTCCGCAGTACGGCTATTGGGCTCCTTGTGCCCGTAAGGTCAAAGAAGGGCTCTACCGTATGTACTACTGCATCGTTGTCGATAACTACATCAAGACGGGTAAGGCCAACACCACTGCCAACTTTGATAACTCGTGGACAGAGCGCGCTTTCATTGGCGTTATGGAGACAGCCACACCCGACAAGCCAAGTAGTTGGCAGGACAGGGGTTTTGTGCTTTGCTCTATGTCTGACAAGGGCATGAACTGGACACGTAGCGGTACCAACGACTGGAACGGATACTTCCGCTACAACGCCATCGACCCCTCTTACATCATCACGCCGAAGGGTGAGCACTGGCTCATCTACGGCTCCTGGCACTCAGGCTTTGCTGCCGTGCAGTTAGACCCCGAGACAGGCAAGACGCTGAAAAAGATGCCACCATTCTACACCTCGCTGGCAGAATTGAGCAAGGTGACGAAACGCGTTTATACCCGCAATGCCAACAGCCGTTGGCAGGCTGCCGAGGCACCTGAGGTCATCTACA
>Ga0310696_10008235_pt1 | contig 12180 bp, 8 predicted proteins | sample AusTroGonzalo_MG_4_FD_203885 | JGI IMG/M metagenome (GOLD analysis project Ga0310696, IMG submission 203885) | Bovine rumen microbial communities from tropical cattle in Woodstock, Queensland, Australia - Gonzalo_02 (v2) (version 2) | ecosystem: Host-associated > Mammals > Digestive system >... | reverse complement strand
GACATAGGCGAGCGACGACCCAGCTCCCTCTTCTGCCAGGTACAGATACTCCCGATACGATACATCGGGCCGGGCGGCGTAGTCCCACCAGCGGAAAATGCCGTCCTCATTCAAATCGGGCTCCAGCGGCTCCCGCTCCACGAACAGGATGTCGCTTCCGAAACTGTTGAAACTCTCGCGAACCGCACGCTGCACAGAATCCACTACCGTCAGCGCAGCTACGATGGCAAAGATGCCGATGGCTACGCCCAGCAGCGACAGCGCCGTCCGGAAACGGTCAGAATCTCTCATCACTCATCCTCCCCACAACCGTTCACTTCCTTTCTATTTACATCCGATTTTCTTTTTCAGGCCCCGCAGCGCATCGAATGCGTCAAGCGGAGACATTTTGTTGATATCCATCCGGGTCAGCTCTTCTTTGATGTCAAGCAGCAGCGGGTCGTCAAGTTGATAGAGCGAGAGCTGGACGCCGCTGGCTGCAGCGGAGCGTGCCTCTCCCGAGAGGTCAGGCGCTGCCGCTTCCAGCTCACGCAGCTTCTTTTCAGCGCGGTACACCACGTCCGACGGCATTCCGGCCAGCCGGGCCACGTGGATGCCGAAGCTGTGGGCCACGCCGCCGGGGCAGAGCTTGCGCAGGAAGATGACCTTGCCGTCCACTTCCTTGACGGCAATATGGTAGTTGTGCACGCGCGGGTACAGCTTCTCAAGGTCGTTGAGCTCGTGGTAATGGGTGGCGAACAGCGTTTTGGCGTGCGAATGGCTGTGCAGGTGCTCCACGATGGCCCACGCGATGGACATGCCGTCGAAAGTGCTGGTGCCGCGTCCGATCTCGTCGAGCAGGACGAGCGACCGCTCCGAAAGGTTGTTCAGGATGGTCGCCGTCTCGAGCATTTCGACCATGAATGTCGATTCACCGCGCGAAATATTGTCCGATGCACCGACCCGCGTGAAGATTTTGTCCACAATGCCCATTTTCAGGCTTTTTGCGGGCACAAAGCAACCCGTCTGGGCAAGTAGGCATATCAGAGCCGTCTGCCGTAAAAACGCCGATTTGCCGGCCATATTGGGGCCGGTGAGAATAATGATCTGCTGACCGTTGTTGTCGAGGTGCAGGTCGTTGGCCACGTACTCCTCTCCGTCGGGCATCAGTTGCTCGATCACGGGGTGGCGACCCTGCTTGATGTCGAGCGAAAGCGAGTCGTTCAACTGGGGCCGGCAGTAGCCATGGTCGCCGGCCAGGCGCGCGAAGCCCGCGAGCACGTCGAGACGGGCGAGCGTGGCCGCGTTCCGCTGGATGGCGGGAATCTGCTGCTGGATGGCGGCCACCAGGCCGGCATATAGCTGTGTTTCGAGCGCCAGGATCTTCTCCTCTGCGCCCAGGATGGTTTCTTCGTATTGTTTGAGTTCGGCCGTGATGTAGCGCTCCGCGCCCACGAGCGTCTGTTTGCGGATCCATCCTTCGGGCACCTTGTCCTTGAAGGTGTTGCGGACTTCAAGATAGTAGCCGAACACGTTGTTGTAGCCGACTTTCAGCGAACCGATGCCGGTGGCGTCGCGTTCACGCTGCTGGATGTCGAGCAGGATCTGCCGGCCGCCGTGGAGCGTGTCGCGCAGCGTGTCAAGCTCCTGCGAGACGCCCGGCGCGATGACGTCGCCCTTGCCCAGGGCGGCCGCTGCTTCAGGCAGCAGGGTGGCAGCGATACGCTCGTAGAGCTCGCTGCAGTCGCACAACGCCTCACATTCGCGCTCGAAAGCGGGTTGCGCAATCGAAGCGTGGATGGCGGCCGTGCTGCGGAGTGCGCGTGCCAGTTGCAGCGCTTCGCGTGGCAGCAGCTTGCCGGCAGCAGCTTTCGCCACGATCCGTTCAAGGTCGCCCACGCAGCCGAGCTCGTCGCGCACGACGTTCAGCAGCGGCTGGTCGGCCAGAAAAGCATCGATGATGTCGTAACGCGCGTTGAGCCGGGCGATATCCTTCAGCGGCATCGCCAGCCATTCGCGCAGCAGGCGTGCACCCATCGGCGACACGCATTGGCCCACGACGTCGAGAAGCGAACGGCCTTCGGCTCCTGCCAGCGGCTGGAACACTTCAAGATTCCGGAGCGTGAAGCGGTCCATCCATACATACTCGCCTTCGTCGAGGCGCGAAACCGTGCGGATGTGCCCCAGCGCGCTGTGCTGTGTCATCTCGAGGTAGCACAGCACGGCGCCGGCAGCCGAAACGGCCAGCGGCATCCGGTCGATGCCGAAACCTTTGAGCGAACTGACGCCCAGCTGGCTGCAGAGCTTGTTGAAAGAAGGTTCCGCGGCGAAGGCCCATGCGTCGAGCGGCGTGAGGCAGGCCCGCTGGCCGAAACGCTGCCGGAATCCGTCGACGAAAGAGCGTTCCAGCAGGATCTCCCGCGGCGCGAGGGTGCCAAGCAACATGTCGGCATATTCAAGCGACCCCTGCGCTACTTTGAAAGCACCTGTCGAGATGTCGAGAAACGCCATGCCGACTTCCTTGCCGCTGAAATGCAGCGCCGCCAGCCAGTTGTTCTCGCCCGACTTGAGCAGGTTGTCGTTGTAGGCTACGCCAGGGGTGATGAGCTCCGTGACGCCGCGGCGCACGAGTTTTTTCGTGAGGCGCGGGTCCTCGAGCTGGTCACACACGGCGGCCTTGTAGCCGGCGTTCACGAGCTTGGGCAGATAGTTGTCGATGGCGTGGTAGGGAATCCCCGCCATCTCGATGAAGCGGCCGCCTCCGGCGGATTTGCGCGTGAGCACGATGCCGAGCACGCGGCTGGCCGTGAGGGCGTCTTCCCCGTAGGTCTCGTAGAAGTCGCCGACGCGGTACAGCAGGATGGCTTCGGGATACTGTGCCTTGATCTCGAAGTACTGCCGGAGCATCGGCGTAGCCGCTGTGTTTTTCTCTTTCATCGAGAGCAAAAATACCGAAAAAATCGTCGCTAAATGCTATCTTTGTCTTAGAATTTTGGTCCGCTACTCCAAATTCGCTGACAAACAACCCGTAAAAACTTCCGAAAAATGAAAAAACTCCTCCTTGTCGCCGGCTTCGTCCTGGCCCTGATGGTCTCTGGCTGCGAAACGCCCGAACAGAAATTTGAAAAAGACATGCAGGCATATCTTGACGAAATCCAGGCCGTGGGCCTCGGCTGTGTCGTCGTCAAGGACAACCAGGTGGTGTACCACCACAATTTCGGCGTGAAGAACCTCGAGACGAAGGAGCCGGTCGACGACCAGACGCTCTGGCGGATCGCCTCCATCTCCAAGTCGTTCACGGCCACCAGCCTGCTGCAGCAGGTGGAGCAGGGCAAGGTCGCCCTGACCGACGACGTGAGCGGCCTGCTGGGCTTCAAGGTCCGCAACCCGAAATTCCCCGATACGCCCATCACGCTCGAGATGCTGCTGTCGCACACCTCCAGCATCAATGACAGCCAGGGCTACTGGACCACCATCGACATCATCAACCCCGACATCAACCCCGACTACGCCCTGTGCTACAATGACTATGAGCCGGGCAGCGGCGGCTATGAATACTGCAACCTGAACCTGAACCTGGCGGGCACGATCCTCGAACGCGTGACAGGTGTCCGCTTCGACCAGTATGTCGTGAACAACGTGCTGCGCCCGCTGGGCCTGTACGGCGGCTACTGCGTGGATTCGCTCGACAATGCGCGTTTCGCGCACCTCTACGACTGGGACGACGAGAAGGGCGGCTACGTCGACAACTCCGAGGAAGCCTATGCGCCGCGCCGCGAGAAAATCGCCGCGTATGTGATGGGCCACGATGCCCTCATCTTCTCGCCGACCGGCGGCATGAAGATCTCGGCCCTCGACCTGGCCCGCTACATGACGATGCACATGAACTACGGCACGACGCCCGACGGCGTGCGCATCATCTCGGAAGAAAGCTCGCGCAACATGCAGGTGCCGCGTTCCGAGCCGGAGCACTACGGCCTGAACCTGTGGCTGGCCGACGACTATGTGGACGGCGTCACGCTCGTGGGCCACACGGGCGGCGCTTACGGCTTGAGCAGCGCCATGTTCTTCAAGCCGGACGAGAAGTACGGCTTCGTGGTCATCTGCAACGGCTCGCATGACGCCGAGGGCACGCACAACGTGCTGCACCAGGCCATTGCCCGGATGTATAAGTATTTCATCGCGAAGTAATGCAGTCCGTCCGCCCCAAGAAGGCCCTCGGGCAGCATTTCCTCACCGACCAGGGCGTGGCGCGCGAGATTGTAGCCGCGCTGCAGAGCCGCGGCCCTGTGCTCGAGGTCGGACCGGGGACAGGCGTGCTCACGCAGTACCTGCTGCAACAGGACGACATCGACCTGAAAGTCGTAGAAATCGACAGCGAGTCGGTGCGCTGGCTGCTGGAGCATTTCCCGAAACTGGCCCCGGCGCTCTATGAGGCCGATTTCCTGAAGATGGACCTCCGCAAGCTGTTCCCGGCTTCGTTTGCCGTCATCGGCAACTTCCCGTACAACATCTCGTCGCAAATCTTTTTCAAGGTACTCGAGTGCCGCGACCGGATTCCCGAGGTGGTGTGCATGATTCAGAAGGAAGTGGCCGAACGGATGGCAGCCGGCCCCGGCTCGAAAACCTACGGCATCCTGTCGGTGCTGATGCAGGCCTGGTATGACATCGAATACCTGTTTACTGTGGGCGAAGGCGCCTTCCTGCCGCCGCCCAAGGTCAAGAGCGCAGTTATCCGCCTGACGAGAAGCGACCGTAAAAGCCTCGGCTGTGACGAGAATCTGTTCAAGACGGTGGTTAAAACGACGTTCAACCAGCGCCGCAAGACCATTCGGAATTCGCTGAAGCCCGTTCTCTCCCAGCTCCCCAGCCTCCCCGCCTACATCCCCTACCTCGACGCCCGTCCCGAACAATTGTCGGTCGAAGAGTTCGTCGAACTCACGAAATCGCTATCTTTGTAGCGACCTGCCCGGGTTCAACCGGGCATCTAAAACGACAAAGCTATGTGGCGGGAGATTGGTGGGGCCCTCGGGGCCTTGGTGGTACTTTTTTGGAACGTCGAGAATCTATTCGATCCCTTCGACGACCCTTTGAAAAATGACGATGAGTTTACGGCCCGTGCCGAGCGGCACTGGACGTGGGACCGCTTTGTGCGGAAGTGCGACGGCATCGCGCAGACAGTGCTGGCCGTGGCCGACGAAACGGGCGAACTGCCGGCCGTCGTAGGCCTGGCCGAGGTGGAGAACCGCCTGGCCGTGTCGCACCTGACGCGCAAGACGGTGCTCGCCGAGCTGGGATACGGCTTCGTCCACAGGGAGTCGCCCGACGAGCGGGGCATCGACGTATCCTTGCTCTACCGGAAGGACATGCTGCGGGTCGAAGCGGTCGATTCGCTTCGCGTCCCCGGCTTCGCAACCCGGGACATCCTGTATGTACGTTTCAGCGGCCCGGTCGGGGGCGACACCCGTCATGCCCGGCTTGACCGGGCCTCTCTCCATACGTTCGTGGTGCATCTGCCGTCAAAACGGGGCGGAGTGCGGGGGACGGACGAGCGGCGTGAAGCGGCGCTTGCCGTGCTGGGCCGGGCCGTTGATTCGCTGCTGGCCGGCGATGCGGAGGCCCGTATCGTCGTCATGGGCGACTTCAATGACACACGCCCTGCTGTTCCGGGCCTGGCCGCACCGCCTTTCGGGGGCCCGCCCCAACGCCCCGGCACCCTCAAATACCACGGCCGCTGGGAACAGATCGACTGGTTCTTCGTTTCGCCGGCACTGGATTCAGCCACGATGAACGTCTTCGCGCCGCCCTTCCTGCTGGAGGCCGACGCGGCCTGGCTCGGCGACAAGCCGCGCCGCACCTACGTCGGACCCCGTTTCAACGGTGGGCTTTCCGACCATCTTCCCATCATTCTGCAACGGTTCCACTGAATTTTTGTTACCTTTGGGGCCTATGAAGCAATACCTCGACCTCCTCCGGTACATCGAAGCGAACGGCACCGACAAAGGCGACCGCACCGGAACGGGCACACGCAGCGTGTTCGGCTACCAGATGCGGTTCAACCTGGCGGAAGGCTTTCCGCTGCTGACCACCAAGAAAGTCCATCTGAAGAGCATCATTTACGAGCTCCTGTGGTTTATCGCCGGCGACACCAACATCAAGTACCTCAAGGATCACGGCGTCTCGATCTGGGACGAATGGGCTGACGAAAACGGCGACCTGGGGCCCGTGTATGGGCACCAGTGGCGCTCCTGGCCGGCCCCGGACGGCCGGTCCATCGACCAGCTCTCCGCTGTTGTCGACCAGATCCGTCGCAATCCCGACAGCCGCCGCCTCATCGTTTCGGCCTGGAATCCGGCCGAGGTCGACAAGATGGCACTGCCGCCGTGTCACTCGCTCTTCCAGTTCTACGTGGCAGACGGCCGTCTCAGCTGCCAGCTCTACCAGCGCAGCGCCGACGTATTCCTCGGGGTGCCCTTCAATATTGCTTCCTACGCCCTGCTGACCCTGATGGTGGCGCAGGTCTGCGGCTTGAAACCGGGCGATTTCGTCCACACGCTGGGTGACGCCCACATCTATTCCAACCATCACGAGCAGGTGGCTTTGCAGCTCTCGCGCGAACCGCGCCCGCTGCCCCGGATGATTCTCAATCCGGAGCGCACCGACCTGTTCGATTTCGTTTACGAAGATTTCACCCTGGAAGGCTACGATCCGTGGCCGGCCATCAAAGCTCCCGTTGCTGTATGAAAGACAATATCAGCCTCATCGGCGCTGCCGCCGAGAATAATGCCATTGGTTATCGCGGCCTGATTCCGTGGCACATCCGCGCCGATTTCCAATACTTCAAACGCATCACGATGGGCCATCCCGTAATCATGGGCCTGGGTACCTGGCGCTCGTTCAGCGAGCGTTGTCTCCCCGGCCGGCGCAATCTGGTGGTCACCGATCAGCCGCTCACCGAGGCCGACCGCGCTTCCGGCGCGGAGTTCTTCTCTACGCCCGACGAGGCTCTTGCCGCGGCAGCCGGTGCACGCGAGATTTTCATCATCGGCGGCGGCATGATGTACCGCCAGATGATCAGCCGCGCCAACCGTGTCTATGTGACGCGCATCCATACGGTCGTGGAGCCTGCCGACGCCTTCTTCCCCGAAATCGATCCTGCGCAGTGGGTCGAGACCCTGCGCAGCATCCGCTACCATGATGAGGCTTCCGGCCTGGATTATACGTTTATCATGTATGAAAAACGCAAGTAACGCCTCTCGCGATTCGTTTGCCAGCTCCTTCGGTGTGCTGGTGGCACTGGCCGGATCGGCCGTCGGTCTGGGCAATCTGTGGCGTTTTCCCTATCTGGTGGGCCAGAACGGCGGTGCAGCCTTCATACTTATCTATCTGGCTTTCGTCCTGCTGATCGGCATTCCTATCCTGCTGGCGGAATTCATCATCGGCCGCCGCAGTCAGGCGAGCGCCCGTGCCGCCTTCCAGGCGCTTGCGCCGGGCGGACACTGGGGTATCACCGGCATTTTTGCCGTCCTCTGCTGCACGCTGATCCTGTCGTTCTACTCTGTGGTGGGCGGCTGGAGCATCGATTACCTGTTCAAGTCTTTACATTTCGATTTTACCCGGGGCAGCACTGAGGATCTGGGGCAGTATTTCCAGTCTTTTTCGACTTCGGTCTGGGGTCCGCTCATTTGCCATACCTCCTTCCTGGCGCTTACGGCCGGCATCGTGATTGCCGGCATCAAGAACGGTATCGAGAAGTTCTCGAAAGTGATGATGCCGCTGCTGTTCCTCATCATGATCGGCATCGCCGTGCGTTCCATGACCCTCGAGGGCGCCGAGGCAGGTATACGGTATCTCTTCAAGCCCGACTGGTCGGTAGTTACGTCAGGAACCTTCCTGGCTGCGCTGGGACAGGCTTTCTTCTCGCTGTCGCTGGGCAGTGGCATGGTGATTACGTATGGTTCGTATGTGAAAAAGAACGCGAACATAGTGGCGCTGGGCACGGAGACGGCGGTTGCCGATACGGTTTTCGCCCTGATTGCCGGCTGCGCCATCATGCCGGCCGTCTTTGCCTTCGGCATCAGCCCCAGTGAAGGGCCCGGTCTCGTTTTCATCACGCTTCCGCACATTTTCAGCCAGTTGCCGCTGGGCGGATGGATCGCCATTCTTTTCTTCTTTGCCTTGCTGCTTGCAGCATTGACTTCGTCCATTTCTGTCCTGGAAGTTCTTGTGGCGTCCTGCATGGAAGATTTCAAGATCAAGCGACGCACGGCGGTAATACTGGTCTTTTTCCTCATCTGGGCGCTGGGTTGCCTATGTTCCCTTTCGCTCGGCCCGTTGAGCGATTGGAAAATCTTTAACCTGACCATCTTTGATCTGTTCGACTATGTATCAGCCAACATCCTGATGCTGCTCGGCGGCCTTCTAGTGGTTATCTTTGTGGGCTGGAAGCTCGGTCGCAAGGAGATTCACGACGAGCTGACCAACGGCGGAACGCTCCATATCCCCAACTGGGTGATCGACGTTCTTCTGTTCCTCCTCCGCTATCTCGCTCCAGCCGCCATCCTGACCATCGCCATCTTCCAGTTCACCAAATAGGAAGTTCGTAACAAACGAAGGGAGACACAAATTTACGCCCACTTGCGAACCGTTCGCAAGTGGGCGTTGATCAAAATACTGGAAGGAGTGCTGCTTAGGCAGCCTTCTCCAGTTTCTTGCGGTTGAGATCGAACATGATCGGCGTACCGATGAAGATCGAGGCGTAGGTACCGACGAGGACGCCGAGTGCCAGGGACACCGAGAAGCCGCGGATGCTTTCGCCGCCGAAGATGGCGATGGCGATCAGCACGAGCAGCGTACTGACGGAGGTATTGATGGTACGCGACAGCGTGGAGTTCAATGCCTCGTTGATGTTCTGGCTGAGCGGGCGTTTCGGATAGAGGCCCTTGTATTCACGGATACGGTCGAAGATCACCACGTTGTCGTTGATCGAGTAACCGATGATGGTCAGCACGGCAGCGATGAACGTCTGGTCCACGTCGAGGGTGAACGGCAGGATGCCGCTGAAGATCGAGTAGAAACCGATGATGATGATCGAGTTGTGGATCAGCGAGGTGACACCGCCAAGTCCCCAGGTCCAGTTCTTGAACCGGAAGGCGATGTAACCGAAGATCACGATCAGAGCGAGGATGACGGCGATGACAGCGTCACGCTTCATTTCGCTTGCGATGGAGGCGTCCACGCGGTCGCTGGAGACGATACCGTTCGGGTTCTCGAGCGTGGAGGTGAAGCCTTCCAGTGTCAGCTCGTTGGCGTAGAAGCCCTTGAGGGCATTGTAGAGTTTGCTCTCGATGAGGCGGTCGGTCTCGTCGGACTTGTCGTTCACCATGTACTTGGTGGTGATACGCATCTGCGATGCACCGCCGAACTGCTTAACTTCGGCAGACTCCTGGAACTCGTCGAGGAGGGCTGCACGGACCTGCTCCGGCGTGACCTGCTGGTCGAAACGCACGGTGTAGGTACGGCCGCCGCTGAAGTCGACACCGAGGGAGAAGCCCTTGGTGAAGATCGACACGAGGCAGAGCAGGCAGACGACACCCGAGATGATGTAGGTGACGCGGCGCTTGCCGAGGAAGTCGATGTGCGTGTTCTTGAGGAACGACTTCGACCACTCGGATGCGAAGGTAATGTCCTTGTTGCGTTTCAGGCGCGCTTCGAAGATGAGGCGGGTGATGAAGATCGAGGTCAGCACGGAGGTGATGATACCGATGACCAGCACGGCTGCAAAGCCCTTGATCGTGCCGCTGCCGAAGATGTAAAGGATGATACCGGTCAGGATCGTGGTGATCTGGCCGTCGAGGATGGCCGAGTACGCGTTCTTGTAACCGTCGCTGATGGCCAGGCGGAGTGCCTTGCCGGCGTTGAGTTCCTCTTTCACGCGCTCGTAGATAATCACGTTCGCGTCGACTGCCATACCCATCGTCAGCACGAGACCTGCGATACCCGAGAGGGTGAACACGGTGCCGAAGGAAGCGAGGGCGCCGAACAGGAACAGCACGTTGCAGAGCAGTGCGATGTCGGCGGCGATACCGGCGCGGCGGTAGAAGATAACCATGTAGACCAGGACCAGGAGGAACGCGATGATGAACGAGATCATACCGGCGCGGATGGAAGCGCTACCGAGGCTCGGGCCGACCACCTGCTCCTGCACGATGCGGGCCGGGGTGGACAGCTTACCGGACTTCAGGACGTTGGCAAGGTCGTCGGCGTCCTTCTGGGTGAAGTGGCCGGAAATTGCCGAGTTGCCGCCCGAAATCTTGTTCTGGACATTCGGATAGGAGTAGACCTGACCGTCCATGACGATAGCGATCTGACGGCCGACGTTCTCGCCCGTGATGTTCTCCCACTCGATGGCGCCCTTGCTGTTCATCGTCATGCTGACTTCCGGGGCACCGGTCATCTGGTTGTAGTTCACGTTCGCGGAAGCGATGTATTTGCCGTCCAGCGCGGGACCCTTGCCCACGTGGCTCTTGAGGGCCACGAGTTCATAGTAGGTGTCGGGGTTCACGCCTTCTGCCTCGAATGCCTTGAAGCTCCATGCGGGGACGAAGTCGCCCGGGAAGAGGGAGCGGTTGGAGACGATCCAGTTGTTGATCTGTGCGGTGTCGCGATAGTGTGCGATACCCAGGCAAGCGGAGTTGCCGCCCAGGGTCTGGAGCACGCTGAACAGCGGGTTGGCCTTGCGGAGGAGGTCCTGCGTAGCGCTGGAAGGCTGATCCGTAGCGGCATCCAGTTCGGATGCGAGGCTGCCGTCCTTCTCTTCAACCGTCTTCTCCTCAGCGGGAGCATCAGCCTCGAGGGCCTCGTTCTGGAGGCGGATGGCTTCATTGAGTTCCTGCAGGTACGGCATCAGCTCCTGGGACGTATAGGTCTCCCAGAACTCGAGGGATGCGGTACCCTGGAGGAGCTTGCGGACACGCTCCGGTTCCTTCACGCCCGGGAGCTCTACGAGGATACGGCCGGTGCCGGCAACCTTCTGGATGTTGGGCTGTGCCACACCGAACTGGTTGACACGGCGCTCGACGACCTGATAGGAGTTGTCGATGGCACCCTTGGCCTCTTCCTTGAGGAGCGCGATGATTTCATCGTCGGTGGCCTTTGCCTTGTTCTTCACATCGCCGCTGAGCTTATCGAGGTCGATGTCGAACGAGAGGCGCTTGCCGGGAGCGACTTCCTTCCATGCTTGGTCGAAGAGCGTGATGAAATCTTCGTGGGTCTGGTCTGCGCGCTCGGAGGCGAGTGCCATGGCCTTGTTGAATTCATCGGACGTCTTTTCGCGTGCGCAGGAACGGACGAGCTGTGCCAGGTCGAGCTGCAGGACGATGTTCATACCGCCCTTCAGGTCAAGACCGAGGTTGAGTTCCTTCTCCTTGACGTCTTTATACGTGTAATTGAAATAAACCTTCTGGTTTGCGATCGAGTCGAGATAGAGCTTGTTGGCTGCGCTTCTGACGGAGTCAAGGTAGAACGCGCGGTTCAACTCGGATACTTCTGCAAACGAAGGACTCTGCTGCTCTTCGATGACGGCCTTTTCGGCAGCCTTGGCAGCCTTGCTTTCCTGCACGGCCGTCGCTGCGGTGAACGACAGCTGGAAAATGCAGGCCAAGCCGATGAGGATGGCCACGAGTGTGATGGCACCTTTGCTTTGCATAAAACTGTTATTTGTTTAATATTAAATTCTTGTATTTCGAGATTCCCGGTTTGCCGGGGATGACGAATAAGCCTGCAAAAATACACTTTTTTCTGAAAATCTGAATGATTTGGCTAAATTTGTTGTTGAAAAACGGAAGTAAACCGATGAAAAAAGCCTTTCTGGTCCTGATTGCCGCACTGTCGGCGGCCGTCCCGCTGTTTTCGCAGGACGTACCTGACAGCCTGACGGTTGTCCGCGAAGTGGAAGCAGCCAACCGGGCCGCCCTGACGGCTTTTGCCGCCGACGTAACCGTGGTAGATACCCGTCGTGTCCCCCGCAGCGACTTCCAGCTCTGGTACGGACACCTGGACGACCGCGGCTGGGCACCGGACGGCAATTACTATCCGGCCGAGGTCGAAAAGTTGTTTTTTGCGCGCCAGGGTGCTGACGGTACTTTCGACATTTACTGCACGCAGCCCACGGAGAGTGATCTTTGGAGCGCACCGGTCCCT
>Ga0310696_10008234_pt1 | contig 12180 bp, 10 predicted proteins | sample AusTroGonzalo_MG_4_FD_203885 | JGI IMG/M metagenome (GOLD analysis project Ga0310696, IMG submission 203885) | Bovine rumen microbial communities from tropical cattle in Woodstock, Queensland, Australia - Gonzalo_02 (v2) (version 2) | ecosystem: Host-associated > Mammals > Digestive system >... | reverse complement strand
CATCACCATCCTTGTGAAAAATCCAATAAGATTCTTTGGTGGCCAGACGAGAAGTATAGACGCGCAGCGTACCAATCATACCTTCCAACTGTTCCATCGCATTATTCTTCATGGCTGTCTGGAAAGGGCCAAGAAGCGGCGCAACCTCTGGGTCTGTTTCTAATACCTCAAAGATTATTTTGTAATCCTGATTGAGGAAAGAGAGGATATGAGGCATATCACTGTATTTGCCAAGCCAGTAGGCAGGTTCCACCTCCCTGCCTGAATGGTCAAACACACGGCCTGTTGGCTTTGGCCTGTGCGTTTTGGGTTCCTCCGTCATCTCTGCTATCAAAGGATTGCCATTCTTGTCATAAGGCACTTTCTTGTATGACACGAAGAAATAAATGCAAGCAGCCAAGAAGTTGACGGCTGATGTCTGGAAGAATTGGTCACTGCCACCACCACCTTCCTTCTTTCCCTTCTGTAGAGATTCAAGCAATGTCTCAGCCGTTTCACTGGCAGCAGCAAGATTGCCAATATACTTCTGTTGGATTGGGTTTACACGGCGTGAATACTCCACATCCACGAAGTTGATAATGTTGAATTTGAAATCTCTGCCCGCCTTTTTATTGGCTGCAAGGTTTTTGCGATAATGGTAGTAAAGCTTTTGGGCAAGCGTAGGAAACTTATAGTCGTACACTACCATAGCAAAGCCCTTTGCACTATGCTGACGGATAAATGGCTCTATGATGCTGAAGGTCTTACCTGATCCTGGAGTTCCGACAACCCAAGTGCCACGGAAGGGGTTTACGATGTTAACCCATCCTTTGCGGAACTTCGACTTGTAGTAATAGCGCATAGGGATATTCACGCTATACTTATTCTCTATCAGTTCCTGGCACTGCTCGAATGATTCATTCTCGAAGTTGAACCTGTCTTTTAGAAGACCTTCCTTCAAGAACTTCGATATGTTATCAAGTGCTACATGAATCAGAATGGTTCCAAGGATGGTTGCTGCCATGTATAGCCAGATATTCAGCGGAATCATATAGAACCGCATGTCCATTCGATATCCGAACAGCCAAACGGACAGGATTGTAATACCAACACCACAGACAAGGGGATAGAGAACCTGCCGTCTTGCATCAAACTCCAAATGCTTCTTATTCCTGGTTCCAATGCAGGTGATGCATATTATCACAAATGTAGCAATCTTACTCCAGATAAGATTACCATCCAGATAGATGAACCACCGTTTGATTCGGTCATGAACATCACATACTATGCCGCCCCAGTAGTCGAGCAATTCCGGGTCAATGGCATACTCGAAAAACTCTAAGAGTAGCGACACGTAGATGACGGCACGGAATATCTTGTAGGCAGTTTGAAGCTCTTTGGTTTCTTCCATTTCTTACTTGAATAGTTATAAACTCTAATTGTATAAAGTGATGATTGGACGTACTTTATGTGATTGTTCTTTAGGTGTTTCTTGAAGTGCTCCAGAAGCAAGAGAGAACAACCATGCCTTAGCCGATTCCATATCTTTTACCTCAGTTGAAGTCCAATACCAGCACTCGTCAGGTTCGTCAGATATGACATCGCCACCACACTTTTTGATATAGTCATTTACCGTGTTCTTTGCCCCATAAAGCAAGCGTATCTCGGCCACTGATGGTATGTAGGCACTTTGTCCATATTGCCACATATCAAAGACTGCTGTGGCAGCTGGAGATGCCCCAGATGAGTACATGGAATGAGTATTCATGTTCCCGTCGAAAGCGGTAATATTGGCCGAAGTATTATGCTTCACGCCGATACTGTCACTGTATGCTTCTGGCGCAATGTCCCAAAGATAAACGGCATAACCTGTTCCCTGAGATTCATTGCTTTGGTTGATATGAAACACTACGGCAATAGGCTGTTTACCCTGACTCTTCATGTCTTCATAGCGCACAATCTTCCCGTCTGTACATAGTATGTCACAGGTCTTCATTGCCGTGTCAGGAAACTCACGGTGTTCGTCGCAACTTGTTATGGCCACCATCATCAGGGCAGCACAGATAGTATGTAATAGCTTCATTTTACTCTGTATTAAGTTAGATTATCTTGTAGGAATTTTGAATCCAAGGGTAACTCCAGTACGGAACAAGTCCTTTCTGTCAGGCAGCATCAAGTCACATTTGGCTTGCCAATATAGCACCCATCCGTGTCTAAGCGCATAATTGTGCTCGTAGCCAACGTGGATGCCCCCTAAGAACTTGTCTGTATTACTACCCGCACTTGCTCCGATGCGTAGATTCCCATGATTGTTGCGACCTCGCCACACACAAGGCTTGTAGGCTACGCCAACACCCCATGTTCGGTAGTTATTCCAGAATGATTCAGGACACACATGCCCACAACTTTCGCACTCATCCCATTTGAGATAGCCATTTACAAAGTATTCCCAAGCGTTATGGTACTTGGTTTCGTGTTCCCATGCAAGTGTAGCATCGAGTCCACGCTCATAAAGAAGTCCCATGCCAAAGGTAATCCTGTCACTATGTGATTGAGCAAAAGATGAAAGGGAAATAGAACTCAAGATGGCGATAATAGCAAATAACTTCTTCATTGTTTAGTCCTCCTTCAGTAAAATAGCGTTGAACGAATCGGCATAGAGGACATCCTCATAGTCAATGTTGAGCATGATGGTACGTCCACTAATCTGCTTCTCTGAAATCTCGATAGACAGCACCTTGTCATTGGGGAAGGTCATCTTCTTCAGAACAACGACGTTACGATAGCCATACTTGAACGTCTTGCTTTGGTCGAGGACAAAGGCAGGAGTAAGCTCGATAATCTGCGAGTTAGTAGCCTTCGACTGCTTTTTGTCTTCCAGTTTGAAGCGCATTTCATCAATGTCAAAGCGAATGTTCGTCTTGTTCTCCACAGAGAAGTCCAGGAAGAAGTATTCTCCAACGGAATAGATGTTGTTCAGACGTATCATCATTCTATGCTGTTTGGTACTGACATTACGGATTCGGGCAGTCGAGTTCCAGATGGAACGAGCGTACTTTGCCATATCCTCAGTGCTCATTGATACAGATGGATTGTTATACGCAATTCTCTCTTCCGGCTGGATTTGTTTGTCTGTAACAGCCTCCTGAAGCCTTGTAGTGTAGAGAAGCGCATATTGGGTTCTGTATCTCTCAGTGACAATAGTGACAATGGCAAGTACTTCACCGTCGGCATGTGCTCCCTCCTTGGGCTTCAGTCGGATAGTGTTGTTGATGGGCTGGTCACCAACAACCATGTCGGTACTGATGTCAACGAAACGGATAGGCTCAGAAGCCGTAATGACTGTAGTCACCTGTTCGTTGACAGTAAGTTGTTCCATCTCTTCATACGTCTGCTGTGCCATCAGAGGCATTGCAAACAAAGCACAGATTAGTGATGTGCCGATTTTCTTGAAAGTCTTCATGTGCATTTTATTTGAAAATTGTTTTAATCGTTTTTCTTCTCTTTGCCGTTGACCAGATAGACAAACGTGCCATATTTAAGTTTGGCTGAGTTCTTCTTGATAGACTTGCTAATGGCATTGCTCGTTTTCTGTACGGCATTTGTAATGGCTTGGTTGCCCCATTGAATAAGGGAATTTCCAGCTGTTGTTGAACTTGACGTTAGAGCTGAAGAGTTGTTCATGGCTCCACTTGCTACGTCCTTCGTGGTCTCTCTGAAATTACTGCTTGGGACATATAGACCTTCCAATCCGTCTGTGTCGTAAATCGAAAGGTTGACCTTGATGATGTTATCATTGATAAGTATGCTCTTGATGTTTCCTTTGACACGCTGACTGCCAAACCCACTCATAAGTGCATAGATGTACGTTCCCTTGGGAACTACAATGTCGTTGATTTCAATGTCATCAAGCAGACGAAGCCTTACACGAGAACCATCTACCGCCTTTATGTTTTCATCAATAATGGCTTTGATAAGGTTCGGCTCAGGGTCATTTTCAGTAAGGGTATTGAAGTAATCGGAAGTGACTTTGACCTTCTTCACTACCTCCTGCGCTTCATCATCATCTGAGACACCTTTAACAGCTCTTTCATTCACACTGATTTTGCCTTCCACTTTGTCCGATGGTTGACTATTAGAAGGTGCGTTATCTGCATTACTATCAGCTGGAGGTGTCATCGCTTGCTGACCTTGTAGTCGTGCCTGAGCAAGGGCACGGTTGAGTTCTTCCATTGCTTCCTGCTCACGTTGCTGACTACGAGCGAGACGGTCTGCTTCACTCATGCCGCTACCATTCGCGATTTCTTGACCTTTTTGCGCACTCGCTTGTAGTTGTCTCTCAATCTCAGCGAGCTTCGCGGCTTCCTGAGATTCGAGTAATTGACGTTCCTCGTCTGAATACTTGGAGTCGTAAGATTCTTTTTCTTCTTCATTGTTTCTGTCTATATTTTCCATTGCAGTTAAGTCATCGATCTTGCCGTATGACTTAACCATACTCTCATATTTGTTGCCAATACCGTCACCCTTCATTTTTGCATCAGGCAATACTGGGTTCAGATATTCTGTAGTAGTAAGGCTATTGTCTGGTATCTCAGCCTTTTCCGTATGGAAGAGGTCTATGACGAAATATCCGACAAAAAGCAAAGGAAAATAGATGATGAGGGGCAGCATGTATTTAGGCTGCTTCCAGTTAATCTTCTTCAGAATGTCCATTGTCTTTATTGATTTTAGTTTGTGATTCTTTGAACTCCTTGTTTACACTTACAGGCATGGTGTGGACGGAGCTGATAGCGTGCTTAACTCGCTTATGTCGGTTCCTGACCAACTCTTCTTGTACTTCAGTAGCGGATTTCTGTGACTGATGGGCGTTATATACCTTGCCCATACGAATGAGATTTCCAGCGAAACTGAGAATGATGAAACCAAAGACGATGGCTAAGAAGAGCTTCTTGTGGTCATTGGCAAACTGCTGGACTTTGGCAGCGGCTTTGTCAATCTTTGTTGCTCTGGCAAACTTGCGTCCGGCATCGACCTCTCTTTCATAGCGGTCTCGATACTTCGGGTCATCCTTGTCGGGCATTTTCTCGCCCATAATCATTTTCTTCCAAGACATAGCTGTATGTTGTTAGTAAGACATCTTTGTTTTCTGCTCTATGTCTTTATTCAGCAGGGTACGCCAGTTGGTGATAAGCAATCCATGAGGGTTGTTGTCTGTACGAGGAACACGCTTTATCTGTCCTGCCGTCACCAACTCTCGTGTCAGGATGCTGGAACGACGTTCTATTCTCTGACGACCATAGTAGGTAAACTCCATCTTATCCTTATCAAACTTGATGCTGTCACAGAAGATGCTGAAGACGGCACTCGTACCCATGATGTTGGAATAGAAGCCTTTTTCCTTCAAGGTGTTGTACTGTGCCAGACCTGTTTCGTCAATCAGGTACATGGCTTTCTCCATCGTGTATTTGATGTACTTGTCATCAGGGGCAAGCGTGAAGAAGAAATGATGGAACATTTCGATATGGCTCTTGGCTTCCACATCGAGGGTTTCTTCCATCGTACTTCTTTGAACCAGGATAGGAACATTACCATCCAACACATACACTTTCTGCTGTGCGTCTGTTACCATTGCACGAGCTGTCCAGATACTGGAAATGCTGATGATGATGCATCCCACCAAAAAGAGGGAGCATATTATCATCACCAACTTGATTTTGTTTTCGAGATTCTTGATAACCATAGTTTTACTATTTCGATAATTTATAATACTCTGCTAATCATACCTTGTGTAGATACCTTTGCTTGCTGTGCTACACCTTCACCGAAGTTACGGGTAGAGAATGCTGTATCACCTTCAGGAATCATCCATGCTGCAAGGTCTGGAACAAGGTTCAGACATTTGAGTGCAACGATGCTTGCTGCCATCAGATAACCTGCTGAGAAGAAAGAGTTCTGAAGGTATGCTGCCATTGTCTGCTCACTCTGCGTAATGGCTTCAAGGTTTTCAACCTGAATACAGAGAACAATGTCAAAGAGTAACAGTACATAGAAGCCGACGAAGTATAGACAAGCTCCGTAGAAATGGACGGTGAGATAGCGTATAAGCCATTTCGCCCAAGCACCTTCCCATTTCGGAAGTAGTGAAAATGCCCATTGGATAGGCCCGAATATCGTAAGCATACCTAAAAGGATCTGCTGGCAGTAGATGGTAGCCCACCAACCGATACGGAACACTATCAGGGCAATCAGCATGATAATCTTATCGATACCTACGACAGCTCCAGCCGTAAGAGACGTGAACCATAGTTTTGAAGCATCCTGTTCCATGTTCGTCACTTCATCGACACCAGCCTGTTCCATTGTACTTTCAATAAGATTGGGGTCAGAAGTTCCTGTATGAGCCACATCAGCCTGTGCTTGTAGAGCTGTGTACATAGTATCTCTTGTATAGATGAGTTCCTGGACTTCCGCAAACTTATCCTCAATCTGAGTGGATTCAGCCTCGTAGAGGTCATGCGTATAAGAGCCAATGCAGTTTGGAATGTAGGAAAGGAAGTCCAGAACGCACCAGCTGCTGCCGCTATTTGTTATGCCTGTATCAGCAGGTGGGTACCACCAGCATAGGATAATGCTGACAACAAGGGGTTTGAACAGCTTCATGATGTCAAGCGGTTCATGTTTCACCATCATCTTGTAAGCCATTCCTGCTGCTACAATGATGGAGAAGAGTGCTGCAAGAGCCATACACATCTGCAATATCCACCAGAAAGGCCCTTGTGAACCAGTGAAAGTAGCATCACAAAGGAACTCGTTGGTCTGGAAGATAACATCATCAATCTCCTCTTCAAGGATGTTGATGCCAAAGTCTGAAAGGATATTCGTGTCTGCCATATTATTCTTGGATAATTATGCCATTAGTATTTGAACCACTATTGGAGTTGCCTCCATTATTTCCCCATCCGGCATCCCTCCAACGATTGTGAGCTGCCGTAGCAATAGCTGCACGATGGTCTGGCTTGTTATATGTTGCAGAAAGAAGGTCTGCCGTTTTCGCTTTCTTGTTGAGTTGAACAAGATAGGCTATCAGCGTTTCATTCTGTTTGGTTATGTCCGTATAGATGGCAAGATACTCTTTCTTTCGCTGTGCATTGGGCATATAAGCATCCTGAGTAGCTTTGATGGCACATTGAAAGATATGGTAGTAGTCATTCCATCGGTCTTTGTCATGAATAGAACCGCCAGCACCGACAATACGGTTGATATTCGTCTGGAAAGCATTTAGCTTGTCTGTTATCTTTGACCCTTCAGCTAACCAGGCAATGTCAATCTGGCGGTCTGCTATATTCAAGGCTTCAATCTCTGCTCGTTTCGTTAATGCCGCCTCTATGGAGTCTGCATCTTCTACCTGTGGATAGGCAGAGACTCCTGCCAATGCGCGATAGGTCAGTTTGTTTTTCGATGCAGCTGAGTTTCGGTAACTGTTGTGAAATGCCCAATAGTACAAATCGGGAGTAAGGCATCCGGCTCCAATCTCCTGAACCGTTATCTGGTTCATCTTGGCTTCATCGTGATTGTAGGTCACATAAGACTGTGCTTTTACTTGAATTGTTACTATCAATCCAAGTAAGAATGTCATTGATTTCAAATAGATTATGTATTTTCTCATAAAGTGATGATTTAATATCTGTTATGAACTAATATCCGAGGTAGCCAGCTCCTTTCCATCTTCCAAAAGCACCTTCGATAATCTCCTGTTTTGTCTTAGCACGATACACCTGACGTTTCCAATATCCTATACGAACCTGGATGTATTTCCATGTGTCGAAGTAGGCTTTGTTCAGATGTTTCTTTATATTGTCGAGGGACTGGTTTATACTACTCAGAACCAAGATTAAGTCAGATGTAGAACAGGCAGCAGCTCCTGTGGCATAGAGGACCAAATCACTCACAGACTTATATAAATTGTCTCCTTCATCAGCAATCTTTGCCAAAGCTCTGGCATTGATGGTGATGATAAGCGTATCGGTACTGACAATGTTTCCTCGCTCCAGACATTTCTTGTTGAAATCTTCAAGCATGTCCTTATAATCACCAATACGGTCACTAACTGTCTCATAAGTGTTATATACATTGAGACTTGTTCGCAAGGTCTGATATAATATATCTATGACATCAAAGGCACGAGTGTATCTGTCGAGCTGGGCATTGATGTCTTTATAGCCGATATTTGCGTCACTTGAATAGTCATGCAGCAGTTTGTTGCTTGCTTCGAGTGTAGAACGGACAAGCAGAAGACTACGCTGTTCCTTATGGTCATAGATATAGGCTTCGACGGATGGTATATCGAAACCGAACTGTGCTCTCGAAATGGTAGGAAACAATGACAAGAGCGTAATAGCTATGATAATTATTCTATTCATCTTCATCGTCGTATTTTCCGTTATAACTATCTGAATGGCTGCTATTGGCAGCATGTCTGAGCCAACGCTTCCTGCATTGCTCTACAAGAGTAAGTCTGCGGCCTTGTTCATCATTGATATAGGGTGCAATAGTCCTCAATATGTCAATGATGGAATGCTTGTAATGCATCATTTTCTCCAACGAAACAAGGTCTGCATATATCTTTGTTAGGCGAGTGTCGATGTCTCGCGCAATCTCCAGACGGTCGCTTGACCAAAGAAGATGGTAAGTGTCATCCGTATCATCAGCTTCTGCAGGTTCTGTCTTTGCGTATTCCACAGACGTATCACAGTTGGGATATTCACGGGCTATCTCTGCAATCTTAGCGTTTACTTCAGCAGCTTTTTCTGCATCGCTCTTTTGAGGATCGAGGTCAAGCACGGCTACAACTTGTGTATCGCTGTAATCAGTAGTAAGTGTCCATGCTATCTGTACGATGGCACGGTGTATCTTGATGCCAAGGAAATATTTCGGGCCACGAGCTATCGAGACTGTTGCCCTGAAGGTGATAACTCCATTGACGTTTGGCATGGTAGCAGTACGGACGAAAGTGTTACCCTCCCAAGAACCACTGCCATTCCATGAAAGATTATAAGCTGTCTTATAGTCCTGCATGATGGCAGGTATTCGATAATAGTCATCTGTTTGGGCAGACTCACTGTTGATAGCCTCCTGTTTGGCTTGATTGTACTGAGCCAAAAGGCTTTCCCAATTACTCTTTTCTGATGTAAGAGAGGCAATCTGATTCTTGTTGGCATTATATTGCTGCCTATAGGTGGCGGCATCATTGATACTTGCATTGGCAATCTTCTTGATTAAGTCTGCATTTTGAGCTTCCAATGCAGCTATCTGAGATTGAAGCATGGCAATCTTACTCTCTGCCTCGCTGATTTTTCCATCCAGTTCTGAAGTGTCAAATCCAGATTCTGTGATGGAGGTGGACATGGCACATTGTTTGGTGTGGTTACTTACAGAACCACCACAACTGCTGCACTTGTATTGGGTTGAACCCTCTCCAAGTTTAGCTCCATCATGGCAGGTCACGCTGATAGTGGCAGTTTCGCAACCTGCAATCTTCTGGGCATCGGTTGCCTGATAGTATTTCTTTGAATCTGAACCGATGTAGTAGGTGAAACCTTCCTCGTTGTCATTATAGTCAGCCAGACGAGCATTCAGACCAGCCTTGAAAGAAGCCAGATCCATCGTATAGGAGTCAAAGACATCCTCATATTTGATTTCTGTGTTATTCCAAGACTTTGTGACATGAATCTCGTAGGCATAAGCCTTGGCATATTGTCCGCTTCGGCTCTTGCTCAGAATATAGGCACTGCTCCAATAGTTGATATAGTAATAGAAGCCGTCATTGCTGTTGTTAAGCTGTTGGACTCGGCTACGACTCCACCCGGCATGATTCTCGGAGTTCTGCAAGGCGGCTTCTCTTTGGCTGCTGTTTGGATAGAAGTCAGGGTCTCTGGTATCAATACGATACCAATGATCTCCATAAAGGATGCTATTGTCATCGGTAGGTGGGTAGTAGTCGCATAGATTAACACTTCCTCTATCCACACGATAAATATACCAACGCTGGGTATAATATTGTCCCATTCCCTCACGGGCATAGTCTGTTAACCATGCCGTAGCGTTATAATTAGAAAGGTTGAACAGGTTTGCTACTGCATCCTGACCACCAATCATATTAAGTAAAGTACCACCTGTATTGGTCGTTATGTTCTCATACAGGTTATATACGTTATCAGCAACCTCTATGACACTGGCTGTTTTATCCATGATAGTACCACTAAAGTTGCTATTAGCCAGTATGGAGTTAATAAGATTGTTTGCTCCAGCTGTGGCAATGTTAACGCCCATTGCATAGAGGTTGTCAAGGTCTTCCTGAAGACTCTCTTTGCTAAAATTTGAAGGTATATCACCGATATTATCCAGAATGGTTTTCCAATCCACATCGCCAAGCTCTGAAAGCTTCAGGATGTCCCTAAGCTGCTCGTTGATTTCAAGAAACGCAATATCTCTGAAGCTCAGACTGCTGTTGGTGACAATAGACTCAAACTGATAGCATAGATTCTTCGTCTCATCACAAACCTTATAGAGGTAGGATCCCCAATACAAGGCATTTTGGGGACTTTTGAGCATCATTCCGGCTACAGTCCAAATCTTCGGCATAATCTTAGCCGAAACCATGTGATAAATACGTCGATAGTAATAGTTCTCTGTGCTGCTTGTCCAAAGTCCAAGGTCTGTCAATGCCTTGCGGTCAAGGAACTTACTCGTGAAGATGCCAGCAGCAGCTACCTCTGCAGCCTGATAATGCTCTCGTATTTTGGCTATCTGGTCTGCATAATACATCTCTGTGGCAGCTTCAGTATTGAAGGATGCTACCATCTTAGCTACAGTTTCCTTATCAAAGTTGACACTGTAGTACTGCCCTCTGACAGGAATGGTTCCTGTCAGAAGGAGCAGTAATACTATTATGGTAGAGACCTTCTTCATATCGTTTATTCCTTTTTCAGATATTCAAGCGATGCTGTGGTCAATGCATAATATTGAGTAAGGATGTTGTTCGCTAAGAAGAAAGCCCTTCTCATTTTCTTCTCCTTAGAGCGGAAGATGCAATGGTCAGACAGATACAAACTCTTGGCAAGTTCAAAATGTCGATCAGACCAATCAACATCCAAATCACAGAAGGATTCTATGATTTTTTTCACCTGAATGTCGGCAGCTGGTTTGTTTGTAGAGGGCTTCTCGCTGTCATTTTTCAGCAGTTCGGAAGCTATTCTTTGGTGTTGGAGGATGTCATTATCACACATGCCAAGCGACAAACCATTTTTCTTCAGGTGTAGCTCGATGAGTGATGGGTCAAGTCCAAGTGCCTCGATGTGTTTCTTGGAAAGATGGCACAATTCACCAATGGTTGTAACACCCTTGGCGTGAAGCGTGTCGTGGACAACTTGTGTTTCTTTGTCTGTACCGAAGTTAAGGGTACTAACATCTGTTGTAAAATCATTGATAATCATAGTTATACAAATTTTGATTCCTTTTTCTTTAAGTTAAGTACATGTCCAGCCTGGTTGATCATCTGGGCAAAGGGGAGAGATTTTGAAATGCCAGAACGATCCCAATCACGGCAATATGCCTCGATTGCTTGCTGATGGTTGCATTTCAGTTCTCGCTTGTAGAGTTTCAAGGCTTCCTTCTCAGCTCGTTCTGTGGTGTAAGTCATGTAGCATTCATGGGGTTCTTCGACTCCAAAGACGGCTCCAACACTTCCACGACGGATGAATACCTCACGGAAGAAACTGCGTCCTTCCTTGTTTTCCAGTCGATTGATGGTGAAAATCTTTTTGCAGTCCACATCAGTCAAACCAAGGATAGCCTTGATTTCATCAAATCTCTCACGGAACTTGCTCTGGTCAAGCAGCATCACCACATCGGAGTTGTTGATGATGGCCTCCTTCACAATGGGACTGCCAACAATATCCTGAATTTCCTGTGTTACCACACCGACACTTGCCCAGAACTTACGTGCTGTCTTGTAGAGGTACTTGATGTATTCTGCCATCATAGGGCTGGCAATAGCTTTCCATGCCTCTTCAATAACAAGCACTTTGCGGTTCTTCTTGATACGCATTTTCTGGATGAATACATCCATAATAATAAGCGTTACCAATGGGAAAAGCAGCGGATCATCCTTGATAGAGTCAATCTCAAAGACAATGAATGTCT
>Ga0310696_10008233_pt1 | contig 12182 bp, 8 predicted proteins | sample AusTroGonzalo_MG_4_FD_203885 | JGI IMG/M metagenome (GOLD analysis project Ga0310696, IMG submission 203885) | Bovine rumen microbial communities from tropical cattle in Woodstock, Queensland, Australia - Gonzalo_02 (v2) (version 2) | ecosystem: Host-associated > Mammals > Digestive system >... | reverse complement strand
AAAAACAACGTCCTCCTGTTGGACGGAGCCATGGGAACGTATCTGAACCTCAAGGACAGGTCCTTCGGAGGCCAGCCCGAGGAGGCGAACCTCAGCAACCCCGCCCTTGTGCGCGAGATCCATCTGGAGTACCTGAAGGCCGGCGCCATGGCAGTGACGACCAACACCTTCGGCGCCAACCGCCAGAACTATCAGGACGATGCCAAGAAGATCATCGAACAGGGCTATAAGATCGCATCCGAGGCAGCAGAGTCCTTCGGAGCCTACGTCTTTGCCGACATAGGGCCCGTGGACATCACAGATTCCGAGTTCCCCGACTCCGACACAGCAGCAGACGAGTACAAGTTCGTGGCAAAGTGCCTTCTGAAGCTGGGGGCCAGGAACTTCATCTTCGAGACGCACTCCAACGCGGACGGAATCCCCGAGACTGCAAAATACATCAAGAAGAACTGCCCCGATGCCTTCATCATCGCCTCCTTCGCCCTTCTGCCTGACGGCTTCACAAGAGACGGAATCTTCGCCTCGCAGCTGGCATCTGTTGTAGCCCAGTGCCCCGAGATAGACTCCTTCGGCCTGAACTGCATCCAGGATGCCGTGCACATGAAGGACCTGGCATCCGGCCTGGACCTGGGCGGAAAGATCCTGTGCCTCAAGCCCAACGCAGGCTACCCCACCGTCCTGGGGCACAGGGTGTTCTACGAAGGAGACCCGGCCTTCTACGCAAGGTCGGTAGCCGACATGACCGACATAGGTGCCAGGATCCTTGGCGGCTGCTGCGGAACCACTCCCGAACACATCCGCAACATCAGGGCCATCCTGCCGCAGAGCGCAGCTTCCGGCAAGGCCAGAAAACAGGCTGCGGAGATGCTCAAGGACACGGTGGTCAGCCACTTCTGGGAGAAGCTGAACTACGAGAAGGCCCAGAAGCCCATCGCCGTTGAGCTGGACCCGCCTGAGAACGCCTCACTTGACAAGTTCATGGAAGGAGCGCGCCGCCTGAAGGACGCCGGGGCGGACATCCTGACCATAGCCGACTGCCCCATCGCCCGTGCCCGCATGGACTCAAGCCTGGTTGCCTGCAAGGTCAAGCGCGAGCTTGATCTGGACGTTCTGCCCCACATGACGTGCCGCGACCGCAACCTCAACGCCACAAAGGCCCTCCTTCTGGGTCTGTATGCAGAGAGCGTCAGAAACGTTCTACTGGTCACCGGAGACCCCATCCCCACAGCCGAGCGCGACGAGGTGAAGAGCGTCTACCAGTTCAACTCCCGGAAGCTTTCGGCCTTCGTCGCAGAGCTTGGCCGTCAGAGCCTTCCCGGAGGCTTTCACATCTTCGGAGCACTGAACATCAACGCACGCAACTTCGACATGCAGATAAAGCTCGCCAAGGCCAAGATCAAAAACGGCATGGTGGGATTCTTCACCCAGCCGGCTCTGACACAGAAGGCCATAGACAACCTGAAGATCGCACGGGAAGAGCTCGATGCCTTCATCATGGGAGGCCTGATCCCCATAGTCAGCGAACGCAACGCCCGCTTCATGCACAGCGAGGTCAACGGCATCTGCGTGGACCCGGAGATCATCAAGGCCTACGAGGGAAAGGACCGCGGGCAGAGCGAGGACCTTGCCGTGAGCATCACCACGGACTTCGCCAGAAAGATGGACAAGTTCGTGGACGGCTTCTACATCATCACGCCCTTCAACAGAACGGCCCTCATCGAGCGCATCATAGCCTCCATCAGACATGCATAAAAAAAGGCTGTGACCTGAGCCACAGCCTTAAAAGCGGTACAAAAGCTTACTTTTCGAACATGTCCTTGCCTACTCCGCAGACGGGGCATACCCAGTCATCCGGAAGGTCTTCGAAAGCGGTTCCCGGAGCGATTCCGTTGTCAGGATCGCCTACTGCGGGATCGTACTCATATCCGCATGCGCTGCATGTGTATTTGTCCATGGTGTTCTCCTTTCAGATTTCCTTCTTCCACAGTCCGTGGAGGTTGCAGTACTCGTAGACGGCCACGGCCTTGTCGCCGGGGGCCACCAGGAACTCGGCGCAGGGCTTCTCACCCGGCTTGAGGTCCTTCTTCTGATATCCGTTCTTTGTCTCAAGGATGATGAACTGGATGTAGTGGTTGTCGAGCATGGGATGCTCAACCGAACCGACCTGGACTTTGATCAGGTTGCCTTCGACACTCACCTCGGGGACATGCTTCTCCCTGGCGGCATCGACTGTGTTGGCTACGACCTCCTCCATCTTGACTCCGCAGCACATCGGTGTCACGGCCGTCTTCTCGGTGAGGAAAGTCACGAAATTCCCGCAGTGGGGACATCTGTAGAAAAGCATAATCCTTCTCTCCTTGTCTTTCTTACTGAGGACACTCTAACACAGTTTCTGTCAGACCAAAAGCCGCTATTTCTAACTATCGGGCCATCACCACGTCCGCTTTTCCGCTCTTCAGTTCAGAAATCGGGATGAAGACGGGCTTTCCCTTCTGGATGTGGGAGGGATTGCTGACGGTGATATGGACCTTCTGGCCGCGGTAGATGCGCTCGACCTCAAAGCCGTCCCAGGATGCGGGGATGCAGGGGTCGACAACAAGACCGTCGTATGAGGGGCGGATTCCAAGGATGTAGTGCGTGGCGGCAAAGTACGACCATCCGGCCGAACCTGTGAGCCAGGGATGGCGCGCACGGCCGAAGGCACTGTGGTCGCGTCCCATGACGAACTGGCAGTAGGAATAAGGCTCGCTCTGGCGGACCTCGATCTTATCGTTCTGAAGGGCCGGACACAGGGAGTCGTAGAAGCGCATTGCCATGTCGCCCTCCCCCAGCTTGGCCGCCGCGACCCAGGCCCAGGGATTGGGATGGCTGAAGATGGCGCTGTTTTCCTTCACGCCCTGATAGACGCGGGTGATGAAACCTATCTCGTCGTCCGGATGGCTGTAGCTTGGAGCGTTGAGGTGGATGCCCCACGGGCTGTAGAGCCACTCGTCTATGGCCTTCAGGGCTTTCTTTGCATGATCGCCTGTGGCAAGTCCGCTTAAGACCGCAAGCGAGTTGGACTCAAGATGAACCTTGCCCTCGATGTCCGTTGCCGTTCCGATCTTGCGTCCGCTCTTTGTGAAGCCGCGGATGTACCACTCTCCGTCCCAGAGCTGGTCCTCGGAGACCTGTCTGACCTTCTCCATCTTCTCTGCATAGAAGGAGGCCTTGTCCTTCTTTCCCATGTAGTTAAGAAGGCCGACGAATTCGTCCAGGGCCCAGTACAGAAGGAAGTTGACCATGGCGCTTTCGCCGTCGCCCAGGTTGATGCAGTCGTTCCAGTCGGCCCTCAGTCCCAGACACACTCCGTGGGGGCCCACCTGGCTCAGGCTGAAGTCGACGATCCTCTGCATGTGTTCCAGCACCGTACCCGAATCCTTGTCCGCGTAACCGTATACCTCGGAAAGAAATCCCGTGTCTCCCGTCTCGCGGATGTACTCGCAGATGGCAGGCACCAGCCACAGCGCATCGTCGCTGCAGGTGTCCTTCAGACCGTGCACCATGGAGCCCTTCTCAGGGGTGGGTTTGACCGTCGGGGACTTGAAGGGAATCGGAGTCTCGATATCGGGATCGAACACGTTGGGGTCGAACAGATGAAGACCGTAGCCCGATGATGTAAGACCGCGCAGAAGCTGCACCATACGCCTTCGGCACTGGGTGGGGTTGCTTGCGATGACGCACATCGAATCCTGGGCCGTGTCACGGTAGCCAAGGCCTGTTCTTCCTCCGACCTCGATGAACGAGGCAAAGCGTGAGAAGACGATGTTCGTCTCGCTCTGATAGAGGTTCCAGGCGTTGAGCATGCTGTTCATGCCCTTGTCCGGAGTCTTCACCTGAAGAGTGTCCGTCTTGGCCTTCCAGTAGGCACACAGCTCCGCAAAGTCCTTGTCCACGTTGGAGAGGTCCGAATAATGCTCTTTGATCTTCTTTCCCTGCTCCATGTTGCCCACGCCCAGGATGAAGACAAGCCTCTTCTCCTCGCCAGGCTTGAGCACCACTTCGGAGGAAAGGGCTCCGCACTGGTTGTTGCCAAGCTCCGAGCTTGATGAAAGGACGCCTTTTTCCACCGCGATTGGGTTGGTCTCCGTACGGTAGACTCCGATGAACGAGTCGCGAAGACAGTCGTAGCCCGACGGCTCGAAGGCCGAGGTGAAGTAATGGTACATGTCGGGGTTGTAGAAGTTGTCGCACTCGATCACACCGTCGGAGTAGCGGGAGCCCGAGCAGTACATGCTCATCTGGAAGTTCTGGTTGTCTATCTCGATGATGTTGAAGCTGAACTCGCAGTAGCCGAAGACAGACAACTTCTTCACTGATTTGGAGTTATTTCTGATCACAACATCCCAGAGCTCGCACTTTCTGCCGCGCGGGATGAAGAGCTTCTGCGTTGCGAAAATGTCCCTGTACGAACACTCGAAGACAGAATATGAAAGACCGTGGCGTGTTGTGTACTTTGCCTTGTCCTGGTCCTTTCCCACAGGCTGCCAGGAGATGCTCCAGTAGTCGCCGTCGCTGTTGTCGCGGATGTAGACGTAGTGGCCCGGTCTGTCCAGAGGCACTCCGTTGGGGCGGAACCTTGTGACCCTGTGGGTCTCGGGATCTCCGCTGAACATGTAGCCTCCGGCATTGTGGGAGATGACCGTTCCGGTGTCCTCCGTACCAAGGTAGTTGGTCCAGGAGACGGGAACGTCCTGCCTCGTTATCACATATTCCTTCTTCTCGTCGTCAAAATAGCCGTACTGCACAGAAACCTCTCAGAACTGCATGAAATCGTCGTATATGCTCTTCTTCTCACTGCTCGGAATCACAACGGCGTTGCAGACCTTCTTATAGAAATCAGCAGGTCCCACCGAACCTATGACGGCATAGCCGTAGCCCTCCTCCTTCAGCGAGTGAAGGCACTTTAAAAGCAGAGCCGCCCCTATTCCGTGGCCCTGGAACTCCTTCAGGACCTCGGTGGGTCCGAAGAAATCCTTCATCGTCGCATCGTAGCAGGCATAACCTATGAGCTTTCCCTCTTTTTCTGCGATGTAGCAGGAAACAGGATGATGGGAGAAGCTTGCCATGCACTCACCCTTGGCAAAACGTCCGGTGGTCTTCTCCACGAAGTCCAGTACCGCCATCATGTCGGGCGTCATAGCCCGTCTGATGTTGATGCCCTTTGAGGCAAGCTTTGCAATCCTTTCATCACATGACGGGATGTCCATGAGATTCACAAGCATGTCAGCCATATCACATCTCCTTGGTTGTACAGGAATAAAGGTCAAAAACAGTGAGGGCGGCGGAGAACTTCTTCAGAGTCTCCTCCTCGTCCTCGCATCTGAAGCGCACGGCACGACGCCCGTTGAGCGTGAAGCAGTTGTCGTCAAAGCGTCCGGCAACAGAGCCCGCATCAAGGGTCACGAAGAACGCCGGGGCCGAGCTTTCCAAAGTGATCTCGAACGTATGGGTTCCGATCTTCTTCACTTCGCTCACCTTCAGAGAAGGATTCTCCAAAGCAGCGTCCTTGGGCCTGCAGAGCATCAGAGTGCTCTCCGAGGCATCACGCCCCTGCCCCACCGAGAAGGAGGCGCAGAGGTACATTGTGGAAGGATCGAAGGCGGACAGGTCTATGGAAGCTATGTCCAGAACGGTCATGGAGGGAACATCCACATGGACGCTTTTGTTCTCCACTACGCTTCCGTCGTAGCGCACAAGACTGTAGCGCAGGATGCCCGATGCTGCATAAAGGCCGTCGTTTGCCATCTTCACGTGCGCGCATCCTTCGTCAGTATAAAGAAGAGGAACTGCGCTCTCGTAAAGGCGCTTTGCCACATAGTGCAGGCACTTCCACTTTCCGCTGTACTCGATGCTGGACCAGGACGAGACGGGCCACACGTCGTTGAGCTGCCAGTAGAGAGTTCCCATGCAGTAAGGCATCAGGCTCCTCCACCAGGTCACGGCCGTCTCAATGGCCAGAGCCTGCTGTACCTGGCTCAGATACAGAGTCGAGGCAAAGTCGCGCGGCTTGTTGAAGTAGCGGCCGAACATCTCGGAGATTATCGAGTTGCCCTCGTCGTTTCTCTGATGGTGCTCCATCACCTCGCTTTCGATGAAAAGCTGGTCGGATGGGGCGAAACTCTTGATTTCACTCATTGAAGGGAAGCTTTGATAGCCGAACTCGGAACAGAATCTGGGCTTAACACTATGATAGACCTCAAAGTCCTTCCTCTCGTGCCAGACCGTCCAGAAGTGCATGTCACCGGATCCGTCCACGTGCCAGTTGTCCGAATAGTCTCCCGGGCCTGCGCACGGCGAGGACGGCCAGTACATCCTTGATGGATCCTCCTCCACCAGAATGTGGTCTATGTGCTCCACATAGAGCTTCTCGTAGTCGCGAAGATACAGAGGCAGGTTGTTCTTGGAAACGTCGTACCAGCCCAGAGAGCCAAGGCACTCGTTGTTTCCGCACCACAGGGCGATGCAGGTTCTGGATGAAAGCCGTCTGACCTGGTCGCGGATCTCACGCTCGACGCTGTCTAAAAACCACTTCTCTGCAGGATAAGGCGAGCAGCTGAACATCAGATCGTGCCAGATCATGATTCCGTATCTGTCGCAGGCGTCGTAGAACTCCTCTTTCTCATACCAGCCGCCGCCCCACAGGCGAAGCATGTTCATGTTGGCATCGCGGGCATCGCGGATAAGGGAGTCGTACTTTGCAGCGGTCATGCGAAGCGGCCTTGCGTCCGCGGGAATCCAGTTGGCTCCCTTGCAGAACACATCGCGTCCGTTGACGCAGATGGTAAGCTCCTTGCCTCCCATGGTCTTCCCGTTCTTCACCGCTATGGTCCTGAAGCCGATCCTGCGCTTTAAGGAGAAGTCTCCGAATGTAACGGAAACATCGTAGAGGTTCTGCGCTCCCATGCCGTTGGGCCACCAGAGCTCGACCTTATGCGACGGTACCGTCATTGAGTACTTGAGAACGTTGTCCCCTGCCTTTACAGGGAACTCCGTACTCTCCGAAAGTCCCGCGACCTCGAAGACGGCAGAAGCGGTGCTTCCGTCGCCCAGGCCCAGGGCATGGATTGTGAAATCCAGTCTCCAGAAGGCTTTGTCTGGACTGAGAACGGGAATTGCCGAGAATGATTTCACATAGATGTCCTGGCACTCGAAGAGCTCAAGGCTCTCGTAGATTCCCATGGACTGAAGACACAGTCCCCAGTCCCAGCCTGCGTTGCACTGAGTCTTTCTGACAAGGTTCTGATGCGGTGAGCTGTACTTGTACTTCGAGTAAGGAACCTCGTGGTCCAGGTGCCCCGCCCTGTCCATTGCAACCTTCTCCGAGGAGCGGAAGCTGAATCGGATGCGGTTGTCGCCTGAGCGCAGAAAGTCCGTAACATCGATATGATGGATCTCATGCTCGTTGTCCATGACGGCCACGAAGCGGCCCTCTATGTACAGGGAAACGACGGTGTCCACCTTCTCAAGCTTGAGGATGTAGCGGCAGGAAGGCTTTTTTCTGAAGCTGAAGACCCGCTCCACGTCCCAGTCGCTTCTTCCTATGAAGGAAAGCTCAAGCTCGTTGCATCCGTAATAAGGATCGGGAACGACCATCTCCTCTATCAGGGCATCCTGGATGGAGCCCGGAAGGGTCATCTCAAAGGAGCTCGAATCGGTGATTCCGTAGTTGTTCTTCTCAATGCGCGAGGGACGCAGCGTCCATTCGCCGTCCAAAGTCATTCTTCTCATAGGCTCAAACACACTTCCACTGGTCTTCCGCCTCGCGGCCGGCATCCCATGCGGCAGGGCTGCAGACGATGTCCATCTTCCAGCACAGCTCCTTCATGGCCTCACGGCGGAGCACAACGCGGTCCCAGTCCTTGTTCTTTCCCAGCCACAGGCTGTCCGCCAGGACAAATGCCCTTGGGAACATCATGTATTCCGCAAGTCTTCCGCTTGAGATCCTCTCCGTCCAGATGTTGCACTGGGCGCCAAGAACGAGCTTTCTCTGCTCCGGCGGAAGCTCCTCCATGGTAAGGTCCACGTCGAATGTGTCCCTGACTGTGAACGAACCCCACTGCTTGGGCTCGAAGCTGTCTCCCGTGTAGCCGCGGTCGAAATACAGACCGCTCTGCGGGCAGAGGACCACGTGATGGCCTCTTGCGGATGCCACACGGGCTCCGTTGAGGCCGCGCCAGGACATGACCACGACGCTCTTGTCGATTTCAGGGGCATCCACGACCTCGTCCCAGCCCATGGCGCGCTTTCCGTAGGATGAGACCATCTTTGCGATGCGGGTTGTGAACCAGCCCTGAAGCTCATCGGCATCCTTCAACCCCTGGGCCTTCATCAGAGCCTGGCACTGGGCATTTGCGTTCCACTGGTCGCGCGAGCACTCGTCTCCTCCGATGTGGATGTAAGGTCCGGGGAAGATGGAGACGAACTTCTGGATCACTTTGTCCAGAAAGACCCACAGCTCCTCGCTTGCCGGGTTCAGAACGTCCTTGAATATACCCCAGCGGCGCTCCACGTCCAGAGAGCGGCCTGTGCAGCCGAACTGGGGGTATGCAGCCAGTAGTGCCGTTGCATGGCCCGGGGTCTCGACCTCGGGGATGACGGTCACACCGCGCTCGGCACAGAAGGAAACGACCGACCGGAGATCGTCGTCCGAGTAGATTCCGCAGTAGGAGTACGGGACGTTGATGTACTCGCCGTTGTCGCGCTTGGAGGCTATGTGCTTCAGAAGCGGATAGCCTTCGACTTCGAATCTCCAGCCCTGGTCATCGGTCAGATGCCAGTGGAAGATGTTGTATCCGGCCATGGACATGATGTCCACAAGCCTCTTTATCTCTTCGACACTGAAAAAGTGTCTGCAAACGTCAAGGTGAAAGCCCCTGTACGGGAACGCCGGGGATGCGTACTCGAACGAGCACACGGGAAGCTGCCCGTCGAAGAGGACTGAAAGCTGTCTGAGATAGTTGCGGCCCTGAACGGCTGTCTCGGCCGAAACGGCGCGGATTACAACCGAGTCCTCTGTGATTGTAACTGAATTGCAATTCTGTCCGGTGATGAACCTGGGCTCGCCGGAAGGTTTAACGGTCTTGTCGGCCTTCACGTCCTTGGACGCGATCTGGGGTGTGAGAAGACGGTCGATGTACTGCATATGTCACCAGAAAAGGGAAATAACGATGTGAGGATTCAAAAACGGCGGGTCCGAAAACCCGCCGTAATTGAATCGTCTGATTCAGACTTACTTGCCTGCGTAGGCCTTCCAAGCTGCGTTGACAGTCTTGACGCCCTGCTCGACAGTGGTCTTTCCAAGGCCGATCTCAGCCAGAACCTGGTTGATGACCTCGTAGACGGAAGCAGGAAGGACACCGTCGATAACGGGTGTGGCAACCTGGATTCTTCCGTACCAGTCGGATCTCTTAGCTACGAGCGGCTCGAGGTTGTTCTCTTCACAAACCTTAGCAACGTCGATGGTTGTGAGTGAGGGGAATGCAGCACCGGTTGTGAGTCTCCAGGTCTGGACATACTCACCCTCGAGGTACTTGACCAGTGTCCAAGCGGCCTCAAGCTTCTCAGGAGCGATGTCGGCTGAGATTGCCCAACCGGTTCCGACGATGACAGAGTTGGACTCGTGTACAACCTCACCCTCGATCTCGGGGAAGTTCATCAGGCTGACGTCTGTCTTCTGGAGCTCGGGCGGGAAGAGAGCCTTACCTGTGGAGGTGTCGGTCTGGAAGGAAGCGCATGCCCAGTCACCGTCGATGTAGAAGGCGCTCTTGCCGGCTGCGAAGTCACCGCGGCCCGAACCGTAGGAGATGCTCAGGGTGTTGCGGTTGATGATTCCGTCCTTGTAGAGGTTGTCAACAACAGTGAGGGCCTTCTTGAACCAGTCGTCCTCGAAATCCCACTCGCCTGCTGCGAGCTTGTCTGCCCAGTCGGCTCCGCCGAGTCTTCCGCAGATGAGCGAGAAGAGACAGCTCTGCATTACCCAACCGTCCTGGCAGTCCATTGAAATGACTTCGATTCCCTTTGCGTTGAGAACAGGAACCATGGCCTTGAGGTCATCATATGTCTTGGGGATTGAAAGTCCGTTCTCTCTCAGGACCTTCTCGTTGACGAACATCATGGATGTTGCTGTGATTCCGTTGGGGAGCTCACCGAGGTATCCGCCGAGCTGGGGAGCGGTACATGTTGCTGCATACTGATCAAAGAGTCCGTCTCTCTTGAGGAGGCCGGTCAGATCATAGAGCAGGTGCTCCTTGTGCAGAGACTCGGATCTTCCGCTGGGCCATGCATAAAGGACATCGGGGAGGTTACCCTGAGCGGCGTAAGCCTCGACCTTCTGATGGAACGGCTCGTTGAACAGATCCTCTCTGATGATCTGGATCTCGGGATGGAGCTCTGCGAACTTGTCCCAGACCTGTGTGATCTCGTTTGCGCTGTTGGGCTCTGACATGTCGATGTAGTTCAGAACTCTGAGCGTTGTCTTGCCGGCTGCCTCGGTTGATGCCTGTGCGAAGACGACAGTGCCGAGACAAAGGGCGACCAGAAGAATAGCAATAAGTTTCTTCATTTCTTTCTCTCCTTTTAAAAATGATTAAGGGCAAAGTTTGTTCACTGTATGAACAATTGTATTGTACACTACAGGAACATACCTGTCAAACAAAATTTGTATCAAAAATACGACAAAAATCAACTCATACAAATTGCAACAAAAAGCAACAGAAAGGCGGCCCGAAACGGACCGCCCGAAGAAGGAAAAACAAAGAATCAACCTTTTACAGCACCAGCACTTACACCCTTCGTAATCTCTTTTCTGAAGATGATGTAGAAGAGCAGCATCGGAACCAGTCCGATGACAAGCGAAGCGAACAGTTTTCCGTAGTCGGTGGAGAGGCTTCCGGCGAAGCTCTGGATACCAACGGGAAGCGATTTGTTCTTCGTACTGGACGTAAGCATGTTGATCAGCATGAACTCGTTCCATGTTCCGGAGATCTGCAGGATGGCGATCGTCGTTCCTACGGGAGCAGACATGGGAGTCATGATGCTCAGGAAGATCCTGCCGTAGTGGGCTCCGTCAAGTCTGGCAGACTCGACCAGGGCGTTGGGGATGCTCTTCATGAACTCTGTGGCAAGGTAGATTCCCATCGGAAGTCCTATACCTATATAAGGAATAAGGACACCGAGCTTGGTGTCATACAGACCGACCTGGTTGATGACGATGAACAGCGGGATCATGATGCTCTGCAGCGTCATGAGGATTCCGACTACGTAGGAGCCGTAGATTCCCTTTGTGGCACGGCAGTTGATCTTGGAGAATGCGAAACCGCTCATGAAGGACAGAATCAGAATCGCGATAGTCGTGATGGCCGTGTAGATGATGCTGTTGATTATGTAGATTCCGAAGTGGCCTCTGGTCCAGGCCTGCGTGTAGTTCTGCCAGAAGAAGGTCTTGGGGAAGCCAAGGCGGTTAAGCTGATACTCCTGCGATGTCTTGAACGAGTTGATGATCAGCCAGAGCAGCGGGGCGATGGCCAGGATTGCGAAAAGCGAAAGCAGGATGTAGGTCAGAACCATTCCGACGCGTCTTTTCTTTGAATTGTCGTCTTTGATGTAGCTCATTCCTTGCCTCCGAATTTCTTCTCAACGGCCTTGGTTATGCCGATCAGGGCGAAGCTGATGATACACATGACGATCGAGACGGCGTTCGCAAGCGGGTAGTTCGGCGCTCCCTTGAACGCTGTATCGTACATAAATATCGACAATACATATGTTTGCTTGGCAGGACCTCCGCTCGTCATGACGAAGATCAGATCGAAGCTCTTAAGAGAACCGGAGATGGCCAGGATGGCGCTGGTTACGATGACTCCGCTCAGTGCGGGGAAGATGATGTAACGCAGGGCCTGCATCTCGGTGGCGCCGTCGATCTTGGCGGCCTCAATGACAGAGGTATCGATCTTCTGCAGGTTGGCAAGGAAGATGATCAGGTACGTTCCGGTGTACATCCAGAGGATGACAAGCAGGACCGCGATCATCGGGTGCTCGCTGTTTCCCGCCACGTAGGACGGGTTGAAGAGTCGGATTATGTCGGGCAGGACTCCGTTCGGGGCCGTGATGGCCTTCCACAGACGACCGATGACGACGGTGGAGAT
>Ga0310696_10008232_pt1 | contig 12182 bp, 12 predicted proteins | sample AusTroGonzalo_MG_4_FD_203885 | JGI IMG/M metagenome (GOLD analysis project Ga0310696, IMG submission 203885) | Bovine rumen microbial communities from tropical cattle in Woodstock, Queensland, Australia - Gonzalo_02 (v2) (version 2) | ecosystem: Host-associated > Mammals > Digestive system >... | reverse complement strand
CGCCTTTTCGACGACGCTTTCGTGCATGTAGCCGCCGATCAGCAGGCATTGGCCTTCCTGCACGCCGGCCTGTGTCTCCAACGTGCTGTCATGGGACATCGGAAGGTCATCGACCACGACGGTTTCGAAATCACCGTCCTGAATCTGCAATGTCATCCAGATTTCGTACGACGGCGGCATCGGCATGCCCTCTTCGATCTCCTGTCGCGGCAGATCGACGATGCGCGGCTGGACCGTCAGAATAATGCCTGTTGAAACTTGCGTCAGATCAACGACTTCCTTGCCGACCACCTTCGCATGGTAGCTCTTCGTGTCCTGCAAGGTGGCGCTGACATTGTCCAACGTCAGGAGGCTTGGACGCGAAATCGTGCGGGCTTTTCCTTTTTCCTCCAATGCGGCGATGCTGGAGGCCAGCGAGAAGCCGTTGTTGATGTACGTCAAAGCGCCCGTCATGCCAAGCCCGGTTAACGAGTCGGGCGAGGCGAGATTGTCAACATCCAGTCCTGCACCCGCCTGAACTTTCTTCTTGCTGCCCAAGGCTTTAAGACGCAGCTCCCAGTCCAGCAGGGCGGATTTGTCGATGTCCAGAATGGTCACGGCGATTTCCACCATGCGGATGGGGACGTCCAATTCCTGTATCAGCTGTTCGTAATAGGGCATGCGGGCTTTCGAGTCGCGAACGATGACAGCATTCAGACGTTTGTCCGCCAGAATCTGTGCTCCGTTGTTGGAAAGGCGTTCCAGTTCGTCCTTTGCCTTTTCATCCGCCGTCATGTCTTCCCTCTTCTTGGCATTGTCCTTCTGCTCCTTCGTCTGGAGGTTGCTCCGCGGGTTGCTGACTCCCATGAGCTCCTGCAGGATGCTGGCGACGCCGCGGACGGACGCGCTGCCGCTTCCGTTGGCCATATCGCCGCTTCCGAGATTCACGTCATCCGCCCAGGCGTGCTTCAGCTTAAAGATGCGGACTTCCTCGTCACGGGCGAGGCGGTTGCGGCGGAGACTGTCCGCCTTCGCCACAAGTTCTTGGATGAGTTCGACATAGCGCGGCGGGCCGCTGATTTTGATCAAGGCGTTGTCCTTTGTGCGCGCAATCGGAAAGCGCGGGTCTTCGACATCGAGTTCGCGGAGGATTTCGATGACGTCGTCCGCTTTCATGTAGCGGAGTTCGAGAAGCGACGAACGCATTTCGGCGGGTGTGCAGATATAGAGCCCCGCACCGTCGTAGTACCACACGAGATTGCAGACGCCGCAGACCTGCTCCAGGAATTTTTGCGGCTTGCATTCATGGAAGTTGCCGCTGACAAGCATCTTAAGGCCTTGCGGAAGGCTGAGGCCGATACCCTGCGCAGCTGCGAAGTTGGTCAGTACGTCGCTGACAGGAGCCTGCCGGGCCGTATAGGAATAGGTAGGCGTCTTCCATGGAATTTGCGATTCCGTCTCTGCGCCGATAACCGGGCGCCAGATGGCCAGTAATGTCAGAATGAAAAATAAATGCCGCAGTGACATGTTGTTGTTCTTTATATAAATAAGGTATATGATGATTCAGCCATTATGGCCGGAAGAACATCGCGTTGGGTGGCGGCGCGGAGGTGGCCTGCGAGCCTTGAAGCCGTTGTCGCCACCATTCGCCGCTGGCGAGGAAGGTCTCCACGGATGAGACGAGCGTTTCGTCATCCAGGATCCCCTTCAGTGTCTTCCACAGCAGAAGCACCTTGCTGCTAGTATCATACGCAAGGACGGCGTCGTCCTTCAGACTGCGCCCCATGGCGTATGACGTCAGATTCAAGAGCGTCTCGTGGCGTTTGTCCGCGTCGTCCGGAAGCGGGGGAAGCTCCATGCGGAGCGTCAAGACGCCGCGCTCTTCGTGGAAAAGGACGGGCTGCCCGTCGAACACGAGCGTCGTCTTGCCGTCCGGCGACGCTTCGGCGGCCGGATAGCGGACGATGCGCATGAACTTTTCCGTGAGAAGGGGCACGTGTCTCCTTAAGAAACGTTATTTCATATTGTTGAGGATGCCGGAACGGCCGTCGGAGAACTTGCTGAGCAAGTCCGTGGAGAGCGTGTAGGCCTCGTCGCGTTTGGAGACGAGATTGTCCATGCGGGAGAGGTCGGACTGGGCGTCGTTGTTCAGCGCGTCGATTTTCGCCTTGATGATCTGGTTGGCGGAGGCGATGTAGCCGTCGGACTTCTTGCTGCTGCAGCTGTCGCTGGCGCTGTTGTGGCTGTTGCACCAGCCGAGCAGATTGGCTGCGCTTAATTCCGAGTCTGTGAAATACTTTTTAAGGTAATAGCAAAGACCTGTGCAAGAGTAGGAATTATCCTCGCCTTCCTCCTGGGACTCCAGTTTGGACTGCGTGGCTGCGACGGAGGCGAGCAGGGTGCCAAGGTCTTCGATTCGCTGATTGCGTTCCTCGATGATCTTGGCCATCGGCGTGATTTCCTTTTCGAGGATGTTGGCGCGTTTCACGGTCAGCAGCGTCACCAGGTCTTCGATGGTCAGCGGCACACCGTTCACGGATGAATCGACGCCTTCGACCTTGTAGTAGGAGCGGACTTTCAAGTCGTTGTTGCCTGCGCTCGCGGCACGTCCGTTCTTGTCCAACTTGTAGTTCGTGAACGTCAGGGACAAGGACTGCGCGTATTGCTGATTGTTGTAGGTTATGTTGGCGCCTTCGACGTAGCGTATGTATGTGGCCATATTTTTTCTCCTTCGACGGGAATGGATTAGAAGTTGTAGGCGATGCTTTCAGCGTCCTTCATGAGGCGTTTGATCGAGTTCGTGTCCATCAGGTAGGCCTGATGGCGTTTCGTGACGAGATCCTTGATATTGATGGTGGTCTTCTGGGTGACCGTGTTCAACTCGTCCTGGCGGTTTTTGACGCTGTTGATAAGTTCTGTGAGCTGCGGTTCCGACCAGTTGGAGTTCGGGACGCTGGCCTGGATTTGCAGGACGTTCTGGAGATAACTCCCCAGCGTCGTGGAGTGGGAGCCGGTCGCGTCTTGGTAGGTAAATGACGTGGAATATCCGACGCCCCCCGCCACCATCTTCTCCATCGCCTGGCAGGAACTTTCCAGCAGGGCGGTCTGGCGGGTCAGCAGCTCCACCTCATTCTGGAGGATGGCCTCCGAAGCCTCCGCGCGGGCGATGCAAATGAGCAGAAGCAGACGGCCGACGGACAGGTCGTTGTACTGTACGCCGTTCCATCGGATGCTGTAATTATGGCTGGTGGCGAGCAATTCCGGCTCGTTGTCCAGCGCAGTATGGAGATTGACGTCCCAAGTCGTTACGTTGCTGACGGTTATTTCTGGCATTAGACGTTCCTCGCGACGTTCATGTGGCCGCTGTTGAAGAGGGTGATGGCGTTGGTGCCGAGCAGGTAGGCCTGGTCGCGCTTGTTGATGAGGGACTGGATGTTGATGGAGGTCTCCTGCGAAATCGTGTTCAGTTCGTCCTGCTTCGACTGGATGGCGGAGATGACTTCGTCCTTCTTTTCTTTGCTCCAGTTTCCGCTGAACGATACGCTGATTCCGAGGACATTCTGTAGAAATGTTTGCAAATTAGTCACTTGCGAACCGTCTGGATAGGTGTAGAGTCCAGCGATGGTCGTGCTGCTGTTGATGGTATTGTCGTAATTGTCCAGAATATATTGTTCGGCGGTCGCGGAGCTGTGGAGCTTGGCGGTGCGGGCTGCGAGGTCTTCCATCTGTCCGACCAGTTGCTCCTCGATGAGTTCGGCGCGGATGATCGACACGAGCATGATGACTCGCATCAAGGAAAGGCCGTTCATCTTGACGTTGTTCCAGTCGAGGTCATACGTGGCGTTGATGGCGGAACGGAAGGTGTTGGGATTCAGGGTGCCGTTGGCGGCGAAAGTGCCGTCGTTGTTGACCTTCAGCTTCTCGCCCGCGTAGTTGAAAGCGTAGAGCTGTCCGTTGGAATCGACGCCGTAGTGGAGGAAGCGGGATAGCTTGTCCGTTGTGTAGTAGGCGTTTCCGTAGTTGTCAAAGGAGATGCCCCTGGCGACCATCGCGGATTTCTGGGCCGCCGTGAGGTCTGCCTCCTTCACAACGGCGTCCGTCAGCTTGCCGCTGGAATCAATGACGGACAGGATATGGCTTTGCTTGTAGTTGTGGCCATATTGGTCTTGTACTTGATAGAAATCAATGTATCGTGTCGTTTCAACGGTAAGGCTACCCATGATGAAACCCTTTTGAGAAAGTGGTTTTGTTTACCTTGAATATAATTAGTCTGTAAAAATAATATTGTTTTTGAAAAAATCAAGAAGATTAAGAAAGAATTAATTTAAAAAAGTGAATATTTTATATGAGACAACTGGGGCTACTGGGACAAAAAACGATTGTCGAAGTTGTCCCAGTAGCCCCAGTTGTCCCAGAGGATTGCAGTAAGATGGCGCGGGCATTCGCCCGTTGCTGCCGACGGCGAGACGCCGTCGCTACTTTCGCCGTCGCTGCCTAGACATGGTTTTCCATCTGGCGTTCGATGGCCTTGCGTTCTTCGTATTCCTTTTCCTGAAGTTCAACCATTTCCTGGATGACCTCGCCCATGAGCTTCAGGAGGGCGGTCGTCATCTCCTCCTCCTTCAACTGGGTGAGATTCAGGTTGGCGGCCATCGTCGAATAGAGGAGCTTGATCTTCTCCGTCGTGGCCGAAGGAAGCTGGCCGGCGTCGGAAAGTGCTCCGCTCAAGGCGTTTCCAAGCGTTGTCAACGTCGATTGCAGGGCGTTTGAGACATCGTTCGCGAACTTGTCGATGGCGTCCAGCGTGGTCTTGGGGAGGGACTGGAGGGCGGACGTGTCGCCGGACATGACAAGGCTGGCGAGAGCGGCGGCCTCGCCGTCGGACAGGCCTGTCGCCTTCAGGCGGCCGGTCAGTTCCGCCGTGAGCATCTCCGTCGTGCTTTTGCCGGAGACGGGCTGGATGCCGAGATTGTTCAGGAAATTCGCCTGGATGTTGGCGGTCGGATTGGCCTCCGCGATTTTGTCGATGAAAATGGCGGAGGAGTTAACGAGCTCCGAGATTTTGGGCGTGACGTTCGTGATATCGACGGCGTACGTCCCTTCGGCGATGCTCTTCTGGGTGGCGGCGACTTTGGCCGTCAGCTCCGCGCCGGTCTTGGCGTCCGTCTGGGCGGTCACGAGGGCGGCGTTGGCGCCGGCCAGGGCGCCGTTTGCGGTCTTCAGATCGTTTTGGGCCTGTGACAGATTGTCTTTGGCCTGAGTCAGATTGGCTTGCGCCAACGTCAGATCGGACTGGGCCTGGGTGACTTTGGCGTTTGCCGACGTCAGCTCGGCCTCCGCCTGGGAGAGATTTTCCTGCGCCGTTTTCAAGGCGGCCTCGGCGGCGGCCTTGGCTTCGGGATCGTCTCCTGCGGCGGCGACGGCGGCTTCGGCGGAAGCGACTCCGGCGGAGGCGGTTGTGACGGCAGCCTGGGCGGCGGTCGCCGCTGTCTGGGCGTTTTGGACGGCGGTTGTCGCGGTCGTCACGCCGTTCTGCGCCGTCTGGACGGCGGCTTCCGCCATGCTGACGGCTGCCGTGGCGGCGTCAACCGCCTGCGTGGCCGTCTGGACAGTGCCTTCCGCCGCCTTCAGGCGAGCGTCGTAGTCGCCTAGCCCTTCCAGCTGATTCTGGAGCTCCTCCAAGGCGGCCTTCTGGTTGTCAAGCCCTTTCCTCTGCGCCGCTTCGACGGCCTGCTGTGATTCGTAGGCGACTTTGGAGACGGACGCCGAATAGCCGATCAGGCCGGACAGCGCCGTGATGCTGTTCAAAACGAGCGACATCGTGGCCATGTTTTTCGTCTGGGTGACGAGGGAATTGGCTTCGATTTTGTTCTGGTTGGACTGATAGGCCGTATTCAGCACGTCATTTCTGAACAAAGCCAGCAGCTTGGTCAGATCGACTTCGATCGCTTCGGAGATCGGCAGCGCCAACGCGGGGCGGGAGGCCCCCAGTCCGACTTTGGCGGCGCCTTCCTTCCAGTCGATGGTCAGGTCCTTCGGGATATTCCGCCCGGAGGCCTGCTTCTTGACGGCCGCTGTCCCGTCCAATTCGTCCATCTGCTGTTTCTGAACGGCCTGTTGCGATTTCAGCCGCAGTTCCCAGAAATAATTGTCATCCATTGAGTTCGCCATGATGTCGTTTCCTTTGTCTATGGTCTTCAGATGCCGTGCATGATTTGGGCGTTCGTATCGATCTCGTTTTTGGACACGCTGTTCATGAGTTGGAGGACGGCGGTGAGCATGTCCTTGACGGCTTTCGTCAAATCGGCGGTCTTGTTGGCGCTCTCCTCCATCTGTTTGATCTGGGCCTCGGTGCGTTTCGCGTCGGCCTGCATCGTGCCGGAGATGCCGTCGCCGATGCTCTTGAAGAACTGAGCGAAGCTGCCGACGAACTGGCCGATGGCCTGGACACGGGCGGCTCTGGCCTGGCCGTCAGCCGCCATGATGTCGAGTTTCGCCTTCAAGCCGTTGTATTCAATTTGCTTGGTTTCAATGGCGACTTGATCGGGATTTTCCGCCGTTTTCAAAGCCGTCAGTTCCTGCTGGGCGGTCTTCATTTGGTTGCCGGTCTGTATGCCTTTGCTGGCGGACGTGACGCCTTTGATGCCGCCGGCCATGGAGAACGCCGATCCGGCGATCTGGACGGCGGAGGAGATGATGCCGAGCCACATGGCGAAGGTCGCCGCGCTTTCCATGCTGTCCGCTTCGGCCTGGATGTTCGCGATGGCGACGTTCGTCTCCGCCTGGCGCATGACCTGCATGGACTCCTGCATTTTGTTCATGGCATCCTGCAACAGCACAAGCAGTTGGAAGAGAATGAACAAGCCTTTGCCTGAATCGGCCGATGACAGCTTGCCCAGCGTGTTCATGATGCTGTCTGCGACTTCCTTCGTGCTGTCCGTGCTGGTCGGAGGATCCAATTGCGGCGAGGAGCCGCCAACGAGGGGCGTGTCTTTTTTCTTGGCTTCCGACGTCTGCAACAGTCCGTCCAGGCCTTTATTCTGTGATTTCTCGGTTTTTTCCGTACCGCCAGCGCCTTGGGTGCCGCCGATGCTGCCCGTATTATAGCCGTTTTGGATCGGCTTGTTTCCAATTCCTTCTACCATAATATATAACTCCTTTTGGTTGTTGCCGGGAGGGACGCGCTCTCGCGTGTTCGGTCGCGCGGGAGCGAGATCTTCCCTTGTGCGACGGCGAGACGCCGCCGCCACACCATGCGACGGCGGGACGCCGCCGCCACACCATGCGACGGCGGGACGCCGCCGCCACACCATGCGACGGCGTGGACGCCGCCGCCACACCATGCGACGGCGGGACGCCGTCGCCACACCTTACGCCATCGCCTGGCCGATATTCGTGAAGATTTCGGTTTCGATCTGGTTGACGCTGCTGATCTGCTGCATGATGCCGCTGACGCAGTCCTGCAGCATCTTCATGATCTCCTGGATGGCGTCCTGCTCGTCCGCCAGACGCTGCTCCAGCTTCTCGAGGAACTGCTGGATCTTCTTCAACTCGACCTGCCCCATCGCCGCGTTGTAGCTGTCAACGGCGGCCGCGATGCCGACGCCGCCGGAGACGATGCCGATGGCACCGGACGCGATGGATGTCGCGGCCTGGATCAGACGGCCGATGGACGACGCGATCGTGGCGGGATTGCCGAAGGAGGCGAACATGCTGGCGACCGTGATGGCGATCGTGATGGCGAGCATCGCGATCTGGGCGGCCTTCTTGGCGTCCTTCCGGCTCATCGACGGGTCGATCGCCTGGAAGACATCCGCCACCGCCCCGATCAGTTTGTTCATGATGCTTGGTTTCTCCAGCATGACGACCGTCGCCGTAGCCGCCGCGACCGCGATGCCGGCCGCGACAACGGCGCCGATGCCCGCGCCGCAGGACAGGATGGCGCAGACCGTCGCCGCCGCCAACGCCGCAACGGCGACCGCCAACGCGGCGTAGGCCGAAATCAACGCGATCTTCCGCTTCTCTTCCGCCTTCTTGAAGTCTTCGACGGACTTCTGGATATTGGAAAGCTGCTGTTTGCAGCGCGCGGCAATCAGGTCCTTCAACTGCTTGATGCGCTCCTGCGCGAGCTTCAGCTGCTCTTCGGACGTCTCCATCTGCAAGAGGCTGAGGAGCTTGGCGAGGTCGATGTCCGTGTCGGCGTCTTCCGCGGGAAGCGTGAGGGCGTTGGTCATGCTGGTCGGATCGCTGACTTTTCCCTTCTTGCCCGTGCCTTCCGTGGAAGTCGTGAGGATGGCCGAGAGCAGCTGCAGAAGAGAGTTGTTCTCTTTCACGCCTTCGCCGCGCTCCATTTTACCTTCCTGCGTTTTTTCCTTGCCTTTCGTTTCCGTGACATCGGAGGGGGTGCTGCCGTAGCCGCCGACGCTCGGGCTGTTGAAGTTGATTTGTGTCATGGCTTTTCTCCTAATTTTTTACTTGTAATGGTTTGGATTATTTTGCTTTCATCAGTTCGAGGATGGCTTTCGCCTTATCGACGAAAAACTTGTTGGCGGGGATGTTTTCCGGGCAGAGCTCGACGACCGAATTGAGGGCGGCTTCGGCTTTCTCCCTGTCGTTCAAAGCGATGTAGCATTCGGCGGCATGGAAGGACGGGCGCGGGTCGTGGCAGTTCATGATGGCCGCGAAACCGTAGGCATTGGCCGCGTCTTCATATTTTTTCAGCATCTGGAGTGTGGCGCCCATGCCGATCCAGTGCTTGGGCTCCAGCTGGTCGAAGACGCAGAGGGCGCGGAAGATCTTGAGGGCGTCGTCATACTTGCCGGCCTGGTAGAAGTTGTATCCCATGGCGTAGAGGCCGTCCATCTGCTTGTCGTCGAGGCCGAGGATGTCGCGGATGGCGCATTCGCCTTTGCACATCTTCTCGATAAGGGAGGCGATGAGCTTGCCGTCGGCTTTCGTCTGGGGATCCTTTCCAACTGCGATTTCGTCGATGATGGCGGCGATGTCTTCGGGGGTCGCGTCTTTGAGTTTCTTGCTTTCGTCGTAACTGGCCATTTTTTTATTCCTTATTTTTTTATTAGGTTTAAGTTGTTTTTTACTTTTTTTCAGAGCCTGTAGGGATGCTTGAGGGCCCCTAGTTTTTCGAGGCGGTTCTGCCTCACTTCATCTTGGTTTTCGTGTTCCGGTCCGTTCATCAATTCCTGCAAGCCCTGCTCCCAGTTCGCCTGGTCTTCGGCGATGATTTTCTTCAAATCCTCCGGGAGCCCCTGGATGTTGTTCACATCCACGCCTTTGAGCTGTTCGGGATCGATGCCCAGCTCCTCGCATTTCTTTCGTGTCTCTTCAATCTTTTCCTTGGCGACCTCCAGAAGCTCTTTCGACTTCCGGACGGTTTTCTGGATTTCCTCCAGATACTCCCGTGTCTCCCTCTCGGTTTTTCGTTCCGTCATAGATAATTCTCCATGGTTTTTTCATTTGTTACACCTCTTGTTGATTTTTTTTAAAAATTTTTGTTTTTTTTCATGACGCCAGAAGCACCAGAGACCCTAGTTGTTCTTTTGCTTTAGCAGATCCAGCAGTTCCGCCACGATTGGCGGCTTGTCCGAAGAGCCTTTCGGCGGCGGATCCAGAACGGGCGTCTGGCCGTTGACCATGGCGCCGATCTGACGCAAAAGCGACAGGGTGTCCAGCGTCTCCAGAAGCCACTGTCCGTCGGACGGTTGCTGGAGGTCATCGGCGGTCATGTCGATGTCGTCCAGCCCCAACGAGTCGAGAAACTCCTTTTCTGTCAATTGCTTGTGTTCCTGTGACATATTTACATTGCCTCCCGCATGGACGTTTTGGCCATGCTGCGCAATTTTACGATGATGCGGCTGATGGCGGTCCGCACCGCCCCTTCGTTTGTGTCGAGGCATCGTGCGATATCGTCGTATTCACGGTTTTCGAAGAATCGAAGGCGGATGAGCTCCCGGGCCTTCGGAGGAAGCTGCGTGAGGAGCTTTTCGAGACGTTCGCGGCGCTCCTCGTCCTCGCGGCTGATGATTTCGGATTGGTCTTCCATATTGTCCGCAAGGCGCTCGGATATTTCCGAATCAATGACTTCCGGATTTCTCCCCTTGTTGCGGAAATAGCCAAGCACCTCGAATTTCGCAATGCCGAAGACCCACCCTTGGAACGGTTGCGACTTGTCGTATTCATTGAATTTGCGGTAGGCGCAGAGGGCGACGCGCTGCAGAATGTCCTGCGCGTCTTCACGGTTGTAGATGACGCTGTTCAGATAGAGCCTGATTACGCGCTCAGACGTGCTCCACTGCTTCGTAAATTGTTCTAGAACAATGTTATCCATCTAAGTCTATCTTACCGTTGCCAAGGGTGATTTCTTTTTGGGATTCCAATGCATCCGAATCTTCTGGATCTTTTAGATTGTCTAAATCGTCCAGATCGTCCAGATTATCTAGATCATCTAGATCATCATCCAGCTTGATGGCGGAGAGCTCCTCTTCCTCCTCACGAGTCTGCTTGATGTCTTTGATCATCTTAAGCAGTTCGACGAGAGGCGCGAACAGCTCTTCCGGAACGTAGTCATCGACTTTTACCTGCGAATACAGGGCGCGGGCCAGCTGGACGTTCTCCATGACCGGAATGTCGAATTCGGCGGCGTATGACTTGATGCGCTCCGCGTCTGTTCCAGCGCCTTTGACGACGACTTTCGGCAGCGGCGTCTCCCCCGCCACGTAGCGGACGCCGACCGCCAGATGCGTCGGGTTCGTCACGACCACCGATGAATCTCCCACGGCCTCCCGTGACGGCGGTTCGTTGAGGATTTCGTTGCGGAACTGGCTCTGGGCCTGCTTGACTTCCTGCGAGCCTTCCATTTCCTTGTATTCACGCTTCACTTCGTCCTTCGTCATCATCATTTCCTTCATGAAATTCTTCTTCTGGAAGAAGAAATCCGCGAAGGCGATGACGATGTAGCCGAAACCCGTGTAGATGGCGAGATTCTTCAGCATCTTGCCGAGAACGGGAAGGATACTGTCTTCCAAATCGCCGTAGCAGAGCGTCAGCAGCACGGGAATCGATTCCAAGATGAGTTTGTAGATAAGATAGCCTAAGAACGTGATTTTCAAGGTGTTCTTGAATAATTCAAACAGATTTTTCTTGCTGAAGATCTTCTTTGCGCCCTGAACGGGATTGACTTTGTTCAGATCGGGCTTGATCGGTTCGAACGTGAACAGGAAGCCGATCTGCGCAAATTGCGCCGCCACGCCCGTGACCGCCGCGGCGACGCAGACGATGAACGAATATTTGACGATGATGATCACCGTCGCCTTCATCCCTTCGTTGATGGCCGCTTCGCTTTCCGCTCGGAAAAGCTGTGAAAGGAAGATGAAAAGCTCCTTCAAATCTCGCATCAGCATGGGCGTGAGGACGCCGATGATCGACATAAGCACCAGCAGCAAGGCCGTGGAAGTGATGTCCTTGCTGTTGTTGACCTGACCCTTTTCGCGTGCGTCGCGCAGCTTTTTCGGGGTCGGCATTTCGGTTTTTTCGCCGCCTTCGCTCATGGGCTATTGAAAGAATTTCTGGATTGGCACGAGAATCGCGTCGTCTGAATCGTAAATCATAAGTCTCAGGAGATATTGCAGATAGATGATCAGCATGAAGATGCCCAGCGCGCTTTTGATGGGCATGGAGAGGAAGAAGACGTTCAGCTGGGGGGCCGTGCGGTTGACGAGGCCCAGGCCGACCGTCGCCAGAAACATGACGATGAGGATCGGCGACGAGAGCACCAGCGTTTTCATCATGAGGGAGTCGCCCATGCCGAGGATGACGGACGGTGCGTTGGAATTCGGCATGAGGCTGTTTATGAAGAGCGGCCAAATGCTGAAGCTTTTGTAGATCGCCCCCAGGGCGACAAGAAACACGCCGGAGGAGAAGAAGAGGACGGTGACCGTCTGCGTGAAAAGGATGCCCGTGGTGGAGACCTGCGCGCCGCTCAACGGCGAATAGACTTCGCTCATCGTGGAGCCGCGCTGGTTGTCGATTAGATTGCCGATGCATTCCGCCAGATAGAACGGGAAGTTGGCGAAAAGGCCGAGCATGGCACCGATAAGGACTTCCTTGAGTGCCATGAAGACAAGAAGATACGGATTCATGCCGGGCGTCAGCTGCTTGAAGACCATCGGCGCGACGATGACGGAGAA
>Ga0310696_10008231_pt1 | contig 12183 bp, 6 predicted proteins | sample AusTroGonzalo_MG_4_FD_203885 | JGI IMG/M metagenome (GOLD analysis project Ga0310696, IMG submission 203885) | Bovine rumen microbial communities from tropical cattle in Woodstock, Queensland, Australia - Gonzalo_02 (v2) (version 2) | ecosystem: Host-associated > Mammals > Digestive system >... | reverse complement strand
CCCCAGCGCAGAGGGAACCAGCGTCGGAGGAAAGTCATTCCCTTCGTACGTAGCATTCACAAAGGACGGACAGCTCCTCGTGGGAGAGCCCGCAAGGAGGCAGGCCGTCACGAACCCTGACGGGACCATCAAGAACGTCAAGAGGAAGATGGGAAGCAACGAGAAGGTCACAGCGCTCGGGAAGGAGTACACCCCCCAGCAGATCTCGGCTTTCATCCTCCAGAAGATAAAGAAGGACGCAGAGTCCTACCTCGGGGAGACCGTCGACAAGGCAGTCATCACAGTGCCCGCCTACTTCAACGACAACCAGAGGCAGGCGACGAAGGACGCGGGAGCGATCGCAGGACTGGAGGTCGTGCGTATCATCAATGAGCCCACCGCGGCAGCGCTCGCATACGGTCTCGACAAGTCGGACGTGGAGCAGAAGATCATGGTCTTCGACCTCGGAGGAGGAACCCTCGATGTCACCATCATGGACTTCAGCGACGGAGTGTTCGAGGTCCTGTCCACATCCGGAGACACCCAGCTGGGAGGATCCGACATGGACGAGGCGCTCACGAACTACGTGATCTCCGAGTTCAAGAAGCAGAACGGCATCGACCTCGCGGCCGACAACATGGCCTTCTGGAGGGTCAGAGAGGCATGCGAGAAGGCGAAGATCGAGCTGTCCACCACCATGCAGACGGAGGTCAACCTCCCGTTCATCGCATCCGACGCATCCGGACCCAAGCACCTGATCCAGACGATCACCCGCGCCAAGCTCGAGGAGCTCGTGGAGCCCATCGTCAACAGATGCAAGCAGTCCATCACACAGGCAATCAGCGACGCGCACCTCAGCAACGACAAGATCGACAAGATCATCATGGTCGGAGGACCCACCAGGATGCCTATCGTCCAGAACTTCGTCGAGAGCATCGTCGGACCCAAGATCCAGCGCGGAATCGACCCCATGGAGTGCGTCTCGATGGGAGCCGCGATCCAGGGAGCCGTCCTCTCCGGAGAGGTCAAGGACGTCCTGCTCCTGGATGTCACCCCGCTGTCCCTCGGTATCGAGACCCTCGGCGGAATCGCCACCAAGCTGATCGAGAGGAACACCACCATCCCGACCAAGAAGTCGCAGGTGTTCTCCACCGCGGCGGACAACCAGCCCTCCGTGGAGATCAACGTCGTGCAGGGAGAGAGGCAGATGGCCGCGGACAACACGTCCCTCGGAAAGTTCATCCTCGACGGAATACCCCCTGCGCCCCGCGGAGTGCCTCAGATCGAGGTCACCTTCGACATCGACGCGAACGGAATCATCAACGTCACCGCGAAGGACAAGGGAACCGGAAAGGAGCAGAAGATCACCATCGCATCCTCCAACAAGCTCAGCAAGGACGAGATCGACGACCTGGTCAAGCAGGCCGAGAAGTTCGCCGACGCCGACAAGAAGAAGGCGGAGCTGGTCGAGGTCCACAACCAGGCCGAGACCGCGGTGTACACCGTCCGCAAGTCCCTCGACGAGCTCGGAGAGAAGGTCACCCAGCAGGAGAGGGGAACCATCGAGTCCGCCATATCCGACCTGGAGGCAGCCAACAAGACCGACAACGTCGACGACATCAAGGCCAAGATGGACGCTCTCATGAAGGCCATGGGCCCGATCAGCCAGAGGGTCTATCAGGAGGCATCCCAGCAGCAGGCCCAGCAGGGCGCCGCGGGACAGGAGCCCCCCAAGCAGGACAAGGGATCCTCGAACAACGGCGACTACGTGGACGCCGACTACAAGATCGTGGACGACGAGTGAGACTGATGCCGAGAGACTACTACGAGGTACTCGGGGTGGAGAAGACCGCCACCCCCGAGGAGATAAAGAAGGCGTACCGCTCCCTTGCGAAGAAGTACCACCCTGACGTATCCACCGAGCCCAAGGAGGTCGCGGAAGCGAAGTTCAAGGAGATCTCGGAAGCCTACGAGGTCCTCTCGGATCAGGAGAAGAGGAGCCTGTACGACCAGTACGGCTTCGACGGCGTCAAGCAGCAGTTCGGTGAGGGCGGCTTCACCTGGGACAACTTCACGCGCGCCGACGACATAAGCGACATCTTCGGAGACATCTTCGGGAGCATGTTCGGCGGCGGAAGGTCCTCCAGGTCCCGCAGCTCGCCCCAGCAGGGAGACTCGCTGAGGTACGACATCGAGGTGACCCTCAAGGACGTCCTGGAGGGGAAGAAGGTCAAGCTGGACATCCCCCATTCCGTGACCTGCGAGTCATGCAAGGGAACGGGAGGGAAGGACGGCAAGGTCACGACCTGCTCCAAGTGCGGCGGATCCGGACAGATACAGATGGTCAGGAGGACCCCCTTCGGGAACATGGTCTCCGTGACGGACTGTCCGGAGTGCCGCGGAAAGGGCAAGTCGTCCGCGGAGAAGTGTCCCCGCTGCCACGGCAGCGGAAGGTACACCACCGAATCCCACATCGACCTCAGCGTGCCCAAGGGCATAGAGGAGGGCATGAGGATCAGGGTGCCCAACGCAGGGAACGCCGGATACAACGGCGGACCCGCTGGGGACCTGTTCGTGGTCGTCCACGTCAAGGAGGACAAGAACTTCGAGCGCGACGGCGCCAACATCTGGTCGGAGATCACCACCTCGTACCCCAGGATGGTCCTGGGAGGCGAGGAGACCGTCACCGCCATAGACGGCGACAAGGTGGTGCTCACCATACCCTCCGGAACTCAGGTCGGAACCGTCCTCAGGATACCCGGCAAGGGCCTTCCGAGGATGAACTCGACCTCCAGAGGGGATATGATGGTCCGCGTGTTCGTCAACGTCCCCAAGAAGGTCACGGACGAGGAGAAGGAGCTTCTCCAGAAGCTCGACGCCTCGGCCGGCAAGGGCGCCAAAAAGACCCGCAAGAAACTGTTTTGAACGATTAGTTACTCCAATATATCCCAGGGGGCCCGAGAGGGCCCCCGCTTTTTTCATTCTCGTTCAGAAATGTTCCCGGTCGTCCGTACCGAAGACGGAAAAGGGTGTTTGACGGGCGGGATCCCCGCCCGTGCGGCCATCAGGCCAGATTGAAGACCACTTCTACGGAGGACAGGTCCACCGTCACATCGTAATGGACGGGTACGTTCTCAAGCGTCTGCACCAGTCCGGGATGCAACGCGGTGATGTAGACGACGACGGAATGGCCCGCCTTCAACGTGTACACCGTGGGAATTAGGTCTATCACGTAGTCATAGTAGGTCCCCGTTTCGCGGTCCTGCACCCTCATGGATTCCAGTTCCACGGTCTCCCCGTAATAGCCGAGGCCGACGGTACCTATGGAGATCTGCCTCGAGGTAGTGTCCTTGAGGGTGTACTCGTAGAGTATCTGATCCGGAATGTTGGAGCCGAACCATGACACGGTATCTTCCGGATGGGTGGTATCCAGCATATGGGACTCCACCTCGTTGTCGCTGACGTTGTAGTAGGCCTTCATGCCGGGTTCGTATTTGTCATATACCACCACGGACACCGGCATATATGGTATGCCTTCCGTCTCGGACATCAGCCTAAGCCTTACTTCGCCGCCCACTATGGTCATGTCCTCATCGGCCGCCATCAGCTCGATCTCGAATCCCATGTCGTCCTTGATGTCGGAGAAAAACGTCTCCGTTCCGGAATACGATGATCCGAATCCCGTCTCCGACACCGAATCCAGGCTGTCATAGGCGGACCACGAGCCGTCGAGGTTGCTCTGCACCTGGATATTGGGCCAGTCCTCCACTCCCGTGTCCTGGTCGAACAGATAGCGCGACAGCCATTCGTTCATGGTCACCATGCCGTTGGAATCGCCCAACATGAAGACGAAAAAGTTCTGCGGCGTCTGATGAGCCCCCTGGTGGAGGAACGTCTTTATCGTCACCCCGGAGCCCTCGAACATCTCCATGGTCCTGGCGAGCTCGCACATTCTCACATTGTAATCGTTGATCCCGTGGATCAGCATGATGGACGTTTCCGTATCGACGGCCATCCTGGTGTAGTCGCGGTCCGTCCAGAATGTGGATGTGCCGTCGCTGTACTGCCCCTCAAGGACAGTCTCGTCGTAGGCGAGCTTCCGCATGTAATCGCCGCAATCTCCTATAGTCGGATCCCTGGAGGTGGTCACGTATTCGGCTAGGTACGACATGTATGCATCACCGTTGTCCGCCTGGATCACTCCGCCCTTCTGGTAGCTATACTCGTACCAGTTGGATATGGCACCGGAAGGTATGATGGTCTTCAGATTGTCTATGCCCATGGCGGCCAATCCGATCTGGACGGTGCCCAGGTAGGATAGGCCGTACATCCCGACGCTGCCGCTGCACCATTCCGCTTCAGTGGTGACCAGACTGTCCTTGGATGTGTATCCGACGGCGTCGCCGTCGAACCAGTCTATGACGCTCTTGACCGAAAGCAGCTCCAGATCCAGCCCGGTGCATGCGTAACCCTCCGACCCATATGATCCGAGCATGCTGCAGACGGCCACCGCATATCCGCGGACAAGGAAATAGTTGAGGTAACTCTGGCATTCGTACTCGAGCCCCTTCTCGCCGTAATGCCAATCCGACGGCTTGGCTGCCATGGCGGTATCCCATGCGCTCTTCGAGCCCACTGGATCCCTGGCTTCTGGTTGGGAGTAGATCCTCGACATGTCATAGCCATCGGCGGGCTCGACGTTCTTCTTCTCATCCGCCCCGTGCTCGTACGGGGATGCTATGAGTATGACCGGGGCCTTGTAGCCGCCCTCCAACGCCGCCCTGGGAATCTGGAGGTACACCTCGAGGAGATCCCTCTTGCCGTCGGAGTCCGTATCGTATTCGGTCTCGACATAGACGCAGTACCTCATCGTGTAGCTGTCCTCGTTGGAGAAGTCATCGGATTCCGGCGTGTAGTAGAACACGGGCTGGGGAAGGCCGTCGTGGAAGAACGGTTCCGTCGCAAGGCCGCTCTCGAAGGCTCTGGCCAAGGGCTTAGAGTTGTCCAGTATCCTCTTGAGGTCCTTGGTGTCAGTCCTATCCGTGAAGGCCTTTCCCACGCCGTCCATGAGGCCGGTGTTCTCGGACATCATGTTCCAATCGAAGGTGTATCTCCTTAGGAGGTCTTGAGGCACCCCAGCGTGCATGAGAGTGAACGCGGTCACGTTCTGGATCTGCACGGTATCCGTCTGCTCAAGGGACATGGCGACCTCCGCCGCGTCCCTGTCGATGGACAGCAGGTCATCCCACGTCACTTCCTTGGCATCCTGATTCTGCGACATGGCCATCGTCGCAGCCAGTATGATCACTATTGCGGCCGCTGCTATCAGGAGGACCGTCCTGTTCTTAACCATGGGCGGTAATCGTCGTCCAGCTTTATAATCTAAGCAAGTTAAGCCCCCATAGCTGGAATCTCATAGAGAAGCGTTCCGTCCATTCGGTTTATATCGTTCTAGAAGCGTTCATCATCGATGACAGACCGCCCGGCAAACAACAAGATCATCCTCTTCGCCCTGGTCCTGGGTACATTCATGACCGCATTGGACGCCACCATAGTTTCTGTGGCGCTGCCCACCATGGCCGAGGAGCTGCTCGAGGCCGGACACGACACGTCCAACATCTCCTGGGTGCTCCTGATCTACACCCTGATGCTGTGCTGCTTCATCCTGCTGTGGTCCAAGCTCGGTTCCAACAAGGGGTACAAGAAAGTCTTCATGACCGGCGTCGCGGTGTTCGCCGGGTCGTCGCTGATGATAGGCCTGTGCGGGTTCATACCCGAACTGGGACTGAACGCGATCATCCTGCTGCGCGCGGTGCAGGGACTGGGGGCCGGAATGGTGATCGCCATGTCCCTGGCGATGGTATCCTCCTATCTCCCCAAGGAGATCAGGGGGTCGTCCATCGGGGCCGTGACGCTCGCAGCGTCCGCTGGTACCGCCTTCGGACCCGCCATCGGAGGTATACTGACCACATTCCACTGGTCGTACATCTTCTTCATCAACGTCCCCATAGGGCTGGTCTGCCTGTTCCTTTGCTTCAGGTACATGAACGTGAAGGAGAACCTGGAGAACGCCGGCAGCAAGCTGGACTACGTCGGCGCAGCCCTGCTGTTCGTGATGCTCTTCACGCTGATCTACTATCTCAACAAGGGGCCGGATTTCGGGTGGACGTCCGAGATAGGGATCGCACTGATATTCGTTATGATGATCGCCGCCGGTCTCGTGTTCTGGTGGGAGCAGAGGGTGAAGGATCCGCTGATCGATCTCGACATGATACGGAACCCGATGATACTGAGGAGCGTGACCGTGACCATGCTGCTGTTCATGGCGATGGCGGGAAGCTATCTCCTGCTGCCCTATTATCTGCAGTTCGTCCAGGGATACGAGACGATGGAGTACGGCTTCATACTCATCGCCAACTCCGTCGGGATGATGATCATGGGGCCGATAGTCGGCAAGCTCGCCGACCGTACGGGCAAGAACAAGAGGTTCATCGTCGTCGGGGCGCTGGTATGCGCGGTCGGATTCTACATGATGATGCTCTACAACGAGGACACCGGGCTGGGATGGATACTGCTGTCGCTGTTCATTATGGGCGCGGGAATAGGCATGGCCATGGTGGCCTGCACCAACCTCTCCTTCGGGTACATCACCGAGGGTCAGAACGGGCAGCTGTCCGGCGTGACGAACACGTTCAGGCAGGCGGGGAGCTCATCGGGTGTGGCGATACTCAACGCCGTTTTCATGGCGTTCATAGTCACAACGCCCGCGGTAGATCTGGTGCCCGGTTTCAAGCATGCGTTCTTCGTCGCGGTGATAATCGCGCTGCTGGCTTTCGTCATAGGAATGGGGCTTAAGGATAAGGAGAGGGAAGCATCGGCTTGACGAGCAATGGGTGCGAGTTCGAGAGGATGCACCGTTAAATTGTCTGGATAGAAGAAATGGCGCCGAGTGAGTGCAAAAAGCTTTGAGCCAGACAATTCGGGTGCTTTGCCATGAGGCGGGTTTCCATGAGTTGTTTGGCAGCCCCCTTTCGTCATGTCTTGCAGAACTCGGCAACTTTTGTATTCATTCTACCCCCGGATTTCGGGCAAAATCGCCGTTTCTTCGCAGAATTGTAATAATCTTGACAATATATTGTTTATAGCAGCCAAAAACAATTAAATATGTTACACCAGCTGATTAATAGTTGGATGTATAATCCAAGTGAGGACTATGGACGCAAGAACAACGAAGATTCTCGCAATCGTAGTGGTTGTGATTGTCATCGCCGCAGGTCTAGCCGTCTTTTTCATGATGAACAACAAAGACGACAAAGGGAAGACCAGTCTGGGATCCGGAAGGCTCCTGGTCTACGGCAACGCGGACAATGACGACTACTATGATCAGGCAGATGTCGATCTCATAAAGAAGATCGCTGATTCTGGAAACTGGGATTCCAAGAAATATCCCCTTGCTGACGCGAACTATGACGGAAAGGTCAATCAGGACGACGTCACGTACATGCAGAATTTCCTGAAAGGCGGAAAGGGGAAGATGTATTACATAGACCACTATGGTGAAACAGCCTACTTCAACTATCCCCTTGGGGACAGGAAGGTCGCCGTCGTTGGAACCTCGAGCGGAGGATATCACGGACTCATCGCTGGACAGATGCTTGGGTTTTACAACAACATCACTGCGGCCGACGACAGTCTGCGCTCGATGGACGAATCCATCTACCCCGGCGTCAGCAAGCTTGATAGCTTAGGGAAGTGGAATTCAAGCGATATCGACTCGATGGTCGAGAACATCATGGATGCTGGTTGCACTGTGGCACTCGGATCTGTCAACAAAAATATGTATGAAGCTATGCACAAGGTCCCCGGAGAGTACGATTATATCCAACTCTACACCTCGGCCTTCATCGCCAAGGGCGGTGGACCCGATGTGGTTGCCAAGGTCATGACCATGGGTGTCCTTCTGGACTGTGCGGACGAGGCCAGGGAGTATGTCAAATACTATGACAACATCCAAGCTCAGGTCGAGAAAGCAGCTGGCCAGCTCAAGAACATGTCCTATGTGATTTGCTATAACACCAACAACGCCGCAACGACGTACATCGACACGTACGGAACCGACCTATCGGTCGCCGGTGACACATGGATGATCTATAATCACCTTCCGATGAGTGACATCGCGGATCACTCGGGCGGGAACTACTATCAGGTGGATGTCGAGACTGTTCTGCAGTGGGATCCTGATGTGATATTCGTGATTGTCTCAGGCAATACTGCGAAAACGGCCGAAGAGGCCAAAGCGGTATTCACGGAAAGGGCCGCGTACTTCTCCGAGAGTAGGGCGTACAAGACCGGAATGGTGTTCGGATCTTACTACGCCGTGATTGGAACGGTCATTGGAGTGAGTCAGCTCAATCTGCTGGCATCGTATCTCTGGCCCGGATCCTTCGATGAGGAGGCTGGATGGGATACGTTGCAGGACTGTGTGGACGACACCTTGATCAACCACATCGACGTGAGGAAATCCGGATACACGTATCTGTACCGTATGAACGCCTGATCAAACGCGGTTCCGGGAACACCGGAACCGCACATTCTCTGAATTGATGACGGACCTCTTAACAAGGTGATTCAATGGATGATTACGAAGCCGATCCACGCATCAGCAGAATCGTCAGTCGCAAGGTCACGTTTTGGCTGCGCGAGGATGCAGATGTAGAACAGCAGGAAGAGAGCTTCCAGGTTTACAAGAAATATGTGGCCCGCAAATGGATCTTCATGGCCATCTGCTTCGTGGTCATTCTGGTGGTCATGGGACTCGCCGTCACGTACGGGACATTCGACATAGGTTTCTTAGAATCATATGAAATAATCTGGGACCATCTGACCGGAAATATAATCGACACGACGAAGGACCACATAGTCGTGAATCTGCGTATGCCTCGTATTGCGGTGGGTATTGTGGCCGGTGCGGGACTAGCCGTGGCCGGAGCAGTTATGCAGAGCACACTGATGAACCCTCTCGCCGACTCGTACACGACCGGTGTGTCCTCGGGAGCTTCGTTCGGAGCGACCCTCGCAATGACTGTGGGGTTGACGGCGGCAACCGGTTCACATGCTATAGTCCTGAACGCCTTCCTTTTCGCACTGATCCCTACGGCGATGGTCATCGCCACCTCGAAGATGAAGAACACATCGCCTACGTCAATGATTATGGCGGGTATAGCCATAATGTATATCTTCAACGCATTCACGACGGTTCTGATGCTCTGGGCTGACGAATCCACCTTGGCGGAGGTATATCAGTGGCAGGTGGGTAGCCTTGCCGGAAAAACCTGGGACGAGGTCCCAATAATGGCCATAGTGGTTCTGATAGGGATCATCATGGTCCAGCTCCTGTCTAGGAAACTCAACGTCCTGGCCACGGGGGACGAGACGGCAAGGGCCTTGGGGGTGGATGCCTCAAAGATGAGGATAATACTCCTGGCAATCGTCGCCCTTGTGTCTGCGGCGGTGGTCAGCTTCACAGGATTGATAGGATTTGTCGGAATGGTGACTCCGCATATAGTGAGGATCTTCATCGGTGCGGACAACAGATACCTGATCCCAGCATCGGCCTTCGCCGGTGCGGCATTGCTTGTGACCGCGGATCTTCTGGGAAGGGCGATCCTCTCGCCAGTCGTGTTACAGGTAGGAGTCGTCATGGCCTTCATCGGAGGTCCCATGTTCCTATGGCTTCTGATGAGAAGGAACAGCAGGGTCTGGGGATGATGAGATGACGAAGATCGAACTGAATCACGTGGCCTTCGGATACAAAGAATCGCTGCCCGTCCTGAAAGACGTCACGTTCAGCATGGACCATCCGGGCCTGTACTGCATCATCGGACCCAACGGGGTTGGGAAGTCCACCCTGGTAAAATGCATCAACAAGCTTCTGGAGCCCACTGAGGGGGACATCTTGATAGACGGCAGGTCCGTCAAGGAGATGAGCATCAAAGATATTGCTGAATACGTCGCTTTCGTCCCCGCGAACTCCTTCGACTGCTTCTCTATGCCGGTCATAGACACCATCCTAATCGGAAGGCACAACAAGCAGAAATGGCGCACTACCGCGAAAGACATAAACATCGTCCACAAGGCGATGGACATGCTCGACCTCGGGCCTCTGGCTATGCATGGGTTTAACGAACTCTCCGCGGGACAGCATCAGAGGGTGGCCTTGGCCAGGGGACTGGTCCAGGAGACCCCGGTCCTGATCCTTGACGAACCGACCGCCAACTTGGATGTCAAGCATCAGGTCTATGTCGCGGAGATGCTGAGGGAGCTGTCCACACGCAGCGGCATAACCGTGATCATGATCTGCCACGACCTGAACATCGCAGCCAGATACGCGCATCAGATCATAGTCATGGCCCCTCCGGGTGTCGTCGACTGTGTCGGGACCCCCGACGAGGTCATAACGGAGGATGTCATCCGCAGGATCTATGGAATCGACTGCGAGATTGTGACTTTCGAGGACAGCCCCCACATCATCCTGAAATCCACGTTCGGTGCCGACGAGGATGAGCTGGATTGGGACGAGGGAGCTGAGAAAAGTCTTTGAAACAAGCCCGGTGGCTTCGGCCATCGGGTTCTTTTTTGATTTTAGAGCAGAAGAGACGCAGGGTTTTCGCTCTTGGAAGAGTACAGTGTTCCCAGTTTTAAGGCGAGGACGCACCTCCTTACCATGAGATGCGTCAGAAAGTAAGAATGGCGCCGAGAGAGATGCAAAACGCATTGAGCCAGAAAATTCGGGCATTTCGCCATAAGGCGGGGTTTCCGTGAGTTGTTTGGCAGCCCCCCTCGTCATGTCTTGCAAACTCGGCAACTTTTGTATTCATTCTATCCTCAGATCCCGGGCAATTCTAAAGTTCCAAGAATGGGGCTGGCGGGTAACCGTCGGCCATATTTGACTATACGATATTCGGACTTAACGTTATTATCTGTGAAAGCCACTCCCCTCGTATTAACAGCGTACAGCCGCCAATTGGGGAGTTAGAATGCAGGCACATTCCGGATACATGAAAATAATAACACTAATCGTGGTTGCGTTAGCAGCCGTATCGTTCTCCGTGATCCTGACAGGGTCCGAAACAGAAGAGATCGCCGCCGATCCCGGGGAGGGGTGGGAAAAATGTGGTGATAACCTCTGGTACAAACTGGATGGCACCGTCCTATCCTTCCAAGGTTCGGGACAGATGTGGAATTGTGGCGACGACAGTCTTTTACCACCCAAACCCGGTAATAGCGCCCCCTGGTACAATAAAGGCATCACAGAAGTGATCTGGACATCCGGCAACTGCAGCATCACGAAAATCGGTCACTCGGCATTCGTGGGTTGCGAGAGTCTCACATCCATGCACTGGAGCAATGCCGCTAAAGTGGAAGGCGAAGCTGTTGTGCCCGGCTCCGTGACCAGTGTCGGCAAATACGGATTCTACCACAACGGCTTTACGAAGATAACCTTCGAGAGCGGCGGCAAAATATCGTTCGACAGATACTCCATGAGCGGGATGCCGAACCTCGTGGAGATAGTAATCAACAAGGCGTCGAGCCTCCCCACGATCTATCCCTGGGCGGACTATTGCGGCAATCTGACCACGCTGACGATCAACGGGAACACGAATATGGACTTCCAGACGTTCAACGGGAGCAATCCGAAGACTCTCAACATCGGCCCGAACGTCACATCGATAAAGGGTCTGAGGAGCGATCAATACACACTCGCCATCGAGACATACACCGTCGCCTCCGGGAACAATACGTACCTACTCGACGACGGAGTCCTGCTCAAGAAGGAGGGGGCCAACTACACCGTTGTCGCAGCGCCCATGAGCAAGCAATACTACTACATGAGGGATGACGTTACCAAGATCGGTTACGGGGCGTTCGCGAGTAGCCAGATCACTTTGATCCATTTCTCCGAAAATCTCACCACCATCGAGAACTCTGCATTCCGCTGGTGCTCGAACCTTCAGTCGGTGCTGCTGCCGGATTCATGCACGAATATCGGGCTCGCCTCGTTCAATGGCTGCACGGCGATGAAGACGATACATTTCGGAACCGGGCTCAAGTCTGTGTGGGCGGAATCCTTCGAATATACCAACATCAATAAGTTCGACAACAACGGCAAGGAGGTCAAGATCAACTATGAAGGTAGCTGGGTGG
>Ga0310696_10008230_pt1 | contig 12183 bp, 7 predicted proteins | sample AusTroGonzalo_MG_4_FD_203885 | JGI IMG/M metagenome (GOLD analysis project Ga0310696, IMG submission 203885) | Bovine rumen microbial communities from tropical cattle in Woodstock, Queensland, Australia - Gonzalo_02 (v2) (version 2) | ecosystem: Host-associated > Mammals > Digestive system >... | reverse complement strand
ACATCGAAGGATTCAGCTATCGCGAAATTGCAGAAAAGCTGAATCTCTCGGAAACACAAGTCCGCGTCTACCTGCATCGAGGCCGACAGCGGCTGCGCGAACAATACACCCGCATTCAGAACTACGGCCTTTAACCTCCCCATTAAGTAGGTTTGCAAAAGTTTGTTGTAAAATTTGCCATCACCCGTCATCTTTTCCGCGTAACAGGCAGATTGTCAGCCTGCTATCGGGTGACGGTAAGGTGACGGTAAGGTGATGGTAAACGGCATTTCGCAATTCTCCTGCTCAAAAACGACCATCAATCGACTGTATATGAGTCAGATAGATTCGTCGAGTTACCATCACTTTGGCTATACCATTTTGAATCCCTTGGGGTATACGCCAGAACCCTTAAGGGTTATTGCGGGAACCCTTAAGGGTTGGGTCCTGAACCCTAAGGGTTCAGACGTGTCCCACTGGTGGAACAAACAAGGGAACCTAAATCTTACAGAAATCGTTAGGCCGATGTCGTTGGTACGCGATAGGGGTTTGATGTCGCGTACCTAAAGGCACGCATTTTCATTGCCATCTGGTACCAGCCATTGAAATGGCTGGCTATCCCTATCAAGCCACGCTGTGGCTTTGTCTTATGCACGTGGTTTATGGGTTCCCGAAACTTGAATTACGTATTCTTTGAATTAAATTCTTGCGTATTCTTGCGCATTGTTTTCTTGCTCTATTTATGGTCTAAATTTGGGTTTATTTGTGCCAATTTGTTTCCTTGTCCCTTTCATATAATTATTTTCCGTTCCCGCAAGCGTTTTGGCCTCCATACCAAAAAGGTGACGGTAAATGTAATCTTTCGACCTCATTATCAGCTACATCGGGTTTTGTTTTCCCCAAAAACAGCCTTACCGTCACCTTACTGTCACCCGATAGTAGGTTGATAATCTGCCTGTTATGTGGGAAAGGTGACGGGTGATGGCAAATTTTACAAACAAATTGGCGCAAATGCGTACAAATCGGGCAAGCTGCGGATTCGGAGCTGGAAGGAATCTGTTTGATCTGCGAAATCTGTGGTGCATATTGGAGAGTAAGCATGAATAAGATGGGAGTCGCCGTAGAAAGAAGGCAGAAAAGTGGGAGGGAGGGGATAAAAAGTGGAAAATTTGTTTGCAATTGCAAGAAATGTTGTACCTTTGCAGTGGCATATCGTTTGACGTAAAATTTAGAAAAACTATGAGAAAGTTTCTTTTGAGTGCTGCCCTGGCAGCAGCGACGGTGGGGCTGAACGCCCAGCGGCCGATGAGTGCGCCGAAGGGCGGCAAGGCCATCAGTGACGAATTGATAGGTATCTTCTTCGAGGATATCAGTTCTTCGGCCGACGGCGGCCTGTACGCCGAGCTGTTGCAGAACGGCTCCTTCGAGTACAACCTGACAGAGCGCGACGGCTGGGGTGCCGGTACGGCGTGGAAGCAGGTGCGTCCGGGACATTCGCTGGGCTATGTGGAGACGCGTATGGACGCCCCCATTCACCCGAACAACCCGACCTATCAGCGCCTGCACGTGGAGCGCGTGAAGGAATACTACGACTACGCGGGCTGGAAGGGCTTCGGCCTGGAGAACGGCGGCTTCTTCGGCGCAAACAACAACCTGCTGGGTATCAACGTAAAAGCGGGCGCGAGCTACGACTTCTCCGTCTTCTTCCGCAACCTGGGCAAAGCCAAGAAGGTGCGCGTGGTGCTGGGCGAGCCTCAGGGCTGGGGCAAGGACCCGAAGCTGCTGGCCGAGGCTACGCTGGACGTGGCCGACCCGGCTTGGAAGCAGTACCGCGCCGTGCTGACTCCGTCGGCCGACTGCAAGAATGCCGTGCTGCAGGTCTTGGTGCTCACTCAGGGAGACATTGACATCGACCAGGTTTCGCTGATGCCGCAGGACACCTACAAGGGCCACGGCCTGCGCAAAGACTTGGCCGAGGCACTGGCCGATTTGCAGCCGAAGTTCATGCGCTTCCCCGGTGGATGTGTGGTTCACGGCGGCGGCGACGGCTTCTGGAACACCTATCGCTGGAAGACGACAGTAGGCCCGAAAGAGCAGCGCCGTTCGCTGAAAAATACCTGGGGCTACCACCAGTCGATGGGGCTTGGGTACTATGAATACTTCCAGTTCTGCGAAGACCTTGGTATGCAGCCCGTGCCCATCCTCCCGTGCGGCGTCAGTTGCCAGGGTGCCAACGGCGGCTGGAGCATGAAGGGACAGGCTCAGGACGTGGTGCCCATGAGCGAGATGGACGAATGGGTGCAAGACGCCCTCGACCTCATCGAATGGGCCAATGGTGATGCCTCGACGAAGTGGGGCGCCGTACGTGCTGCCCAGGGTCATCCCGCACCGTTCGGCCTGAAGTACCTCGGCATCGGCAACGAGGAGAAAATCTCGCCCGAGTTCGAGGAGCGTTTCCGCTATATGTATAACAAGGTGATGGCTGCTCATCCCGAAATCGTCATCGTGGGCACGGCCGGTCCCGGCTCGCACAAGGGCAACCCCGACTTCGACAACGGATGGCGGTTGGCCGAGGAACTGAGAATGCCCATCCTGGACGAGCACTACTACGAGCCGAACAGCTACTTCCTGAAGAGCCGTCAGTACGACAACTACCCGCGTGACCGCAAGACGAAGGTCTATCTGGGTGAGTATGCCGCCAAGGACAAGAAGCTCATCGACGCGCTGGCCGAGGGCCTGTACCTGTTGCACGTGGAGCGCAATGGCGACGTGGTCTGCATGACCAGCTATGCTCCGCTCTTTGCCCGCAAGGACGCCACGAACTGGAATCCCGACATGATCTACTTCGACAACGAGCGCCCCTACCTCACTTGCAGTTACTACGTGCAGCAGCTCTTCGGACAAAGCGCAGGCCAGTACTACTACGGCGACTGCGTCCGCTTCGAGGGCGATGCCGCCGGCGTGCAGCAGCCGCAGGAGGATGTGCACTACGGCCAGTCGGTGGTCCTGAACGTGAAGACCCGTAAGCTCTTTGTGAAGCTCTGCAACGCCAGTGCTGAGACGAAGAAGGCCAACGTGAACCTCGGCCGCTTCCCGCTGAAGAAGACCGCCACGAAGACCGTGCTCACCGGTGCTCCCGACGCCGAGAACAACTATGAGGCACAGCCCATCGCTCCGCAGAAGGAGCAGGTGAAGGCCCAGAAGAAGTTCACCCTCGACCTCGCTCCCTACAGCTTCGTGATGCTGGAATACCAACTATAACCCATAAACTTTCAACTAACCTATGAACTTACCTTCTGCTTTCTGGCTCGTACCCATAGCCTCCCTGGTGGCTTTGGGTATGGCCTTTTACTTCTTCCGCTCGATGATGTCGGCGGACGAGGGTACTCCGCGTATGCGTGAGATTGCAGGTCACGTGCGTCGCGGTGCCATGGCCTATCTGAAACAACAATACAAGGTCGTGGCCATCGTGTTTGCGGTGCTGGCCGTCCTCTTCGCCTTCATGGCCTATGTCTTGGAATGGCAGAATCCTTGGGTGCCGTTTGCTTTCCTCACGGGCGGTCTCTTCTCGGGTCTGGCAGGCTTTTTCGGTATGAAGACAGCCACCTATGCCAGTGCCCGCACGGCCAACGCAGCCCGTAAGAGCCTCGACGGCGGCCTGCGCATTGCTTTCCGCAGTGGTGCCGTGATGGGTCTTACCGTCGTGGGCCTTGGCTTGCTGGACATTGCTGGTTGGTTCTTTGCGCTCTCGTTTGTCTATCATGGTGACAGCTTTGCCCTCATCACCATCACCACCACGATGCTGACCTTCGGCATGGGCGCTTCGACGCAGGCCCTGTTTGCCCGTGTGGGCGGTGGTATCTATACGAAAGCTGCCGACGTGGGAGCCGACATCGTGGGCAAGGTGGAGGCCGACATCCCCGAGGACGACCCGCGCAACCCCGCCACCATCGCCGACAACGTGGGCGACAATGTGGGCGACGTGGCCGGTATGGGAGCCGACCTCTATGAGAGCTACTGCGGCTCGATTCTTTCCACCGCCGCCTTGGGCGCTACGGCCTTTGCCATGAGTGGTGAAATGCAGATGAAGGCCGTCGTGGCCCCGATGCTCATTGCCGCCGTGGGAGTGTTCCTGAGTGTCTTTGGCATCTACCTCGTTCGCACGAAGGAAGGTGCCACGATGAAGGACCTCCTGCATTCTCTCTCCGTGGGTACGAATGTCTCCGCAGCCCTCATTGCCGTGGCCACCTTTGTGATTCTCTACCTCTTAGGTATTGAGAACTGGCTCGGCCTGAGCTTCTCCGTGATTACAGGTTTGGTCGCCGGAGTTATCATCGGGCAGGCTACAGAGTACTACACCAGCCATTCTTATAAGCCGACGCAGAAAATCTCAGAGGCTGGCCTGACGGGTTCTGCCACTGTGATTATCAAGGGTATCGGAACGGGTATGATTTCGACGTGTATCCCCGTCGTGACCATCGGAGTGGCCATCATGCTCAGCTACCTGTGTGCCAACGGCTTTGATATGGCGATGAGTGCCGAGGCTTTGTCCCATGGCCTCTATGGCATCGGCATTGCCGCCGTGGGTATGCTTTCTACGCTCGGAATCACTTTGGCCACCGACGCCTATGGTCCCATCGCCGACAACGCAGGCGGTAATGCAGAGATGAGCGAATTGGGTGAGGAAGTGCGCCATCGCACAGACGCCCTCGACGCTCTCGGCAACACCACCGCAGCCACGGGTAAGGGCTTTGCTATCGGTTCGGCTGCCCTCACGGCGTTGGCCCTCCTGGCCTCCTACATCGAGGAGATAAAGATAGCTATGGAGCGTTCGGGCATGACGCTGACCAACCTGAAGGGAGAGGTCATCAATGCAGCACAGGCCACCATTCCCGACTTCATGAACTATTTCCAGGTCAACCTGATGAATCCCCGTGTGCTCGTTGGAGCCTTCGTCGGTGCCATGGCGGCCTTCCTCTTCTGCGGCCTCACGATGGAAGCCGTGGGACGTGCCGCCCAGAAGATGGTGGAGGAAGTCCGTAGGCAGTTCCGCGAAATCAAAGGTATCCTCGAGGGTAAGGCTACGCCTGACTATGGCTCGTGTGTGGAAATCTCCACGCGTGCTGCCCAGCATGAAATGATTTTCCCGTCGCTTCTGGCCATTGCCATCCCCATTGTCGTGGGGCTCGTGCTCGGTGTGGCCGGTGTGCTCGGCTTGCTTGTCGGTGGCTTGGCCTGCGGCTTCACGCTGGCTGTCTTCATGGCCAATGCCGGCGGTGCTTGGGACAATGCGAAGAAGATGGTCGAAGAAGGTAATTTCGGCGGAAAGGGAAGCTTCGCGCATAAGGCCACCATCGTGGGCGATACCGTAGGCGATCCCTTCAAGGACACCAGCGGTCCCTCGTTGAATATCCTCATCAAGCTGATGTCTATGGTCAGCATCGTGATGGCGGGTCTTACCGTTGCCTTTGCATAATAGGCACATCGTTCTTCCATAACGAATTACACAAATCAGACGAATCTATCATACGCAGGAGGTAACCTGCCCGATTCGTCTGATTTGTGTAATTCGTTGTATAGCCTACGGCATCGGCTTAACGGAGCTTGCGAAAGTTGACTTAGGATGTGGCCTCGATGGACGGAATTTCGTCGATGTCGGTGATCTGGGGAATGGGATTCTTGTCGCTCTGTTTAGCTCCAAGTTTCTGGAGCTTGGCGCAAGTCTGAAGAATGCTTTGTCCAGAGGGTTGCAGTTTGCGTTCGCCGTCGTCATAGGCCTGCTGGGCTTTTTGCAGGGCTGCGCCGATGGCCTGGAACTTCTTTATGAACTGTCCTACGCGGTCCATGAGCTCGTTGGCCAGTCCATAGACCTTCTCGTGGTTCTCTGCCTGTCGTATCTGTGTCCAGGTGAGGCTGATGATCCGCAGGGCGGCAAAAAGCGTCTGCTCGTCGGCGATGTAGACGCCGCGCTCCATGGCCTTGCGCCACAAGTCGGGCTGCGCATTGAGCGCCGTCCATAGGGCGCCGGTATGGGGTACGAACATGATAACGTAGTCCATCTTCACTTTGGGCGGCTGGATGTAGGTGCTGTAGTCTTTGTTGGCCAGTCGGTTGACTTGTTCCTGTAGGCTGTTGATGTGGGCGCGGAGGCAGCGTTGCCGCTCGCCTTCGTCGGTGGCGTTGACGTAGTCCATGAATGCGGCTAATGACACCTTGGAGTCGATGATGACTTCGCGACGCTGGTCCAAGTGCAGGATGACGTCGGGACGCAGTCGGGCACCTTCCTCGCTCAGGACGGCGTTGCCAGAGGCATCGCGAATCGTCGGTTGCACGTCGTAATGAATCCCGCGTGTGAGTCCCTGTCCCTCTAAGAGTTCGTCGAGCACCGTCTCGCCCCAGTTGCCTTGGACGTTGTTGCTCTTGCGGAAGACGTTGGCCAGGTGGTCGGTGCTCTTGCGGGTGGCCTCGCTGGCCTGCATCATTTGTTGGATGAGGGCTTTCAAGGCACCGCTGTCTGCGCTCTGACGGTTCCCGTTCTCCGTCATGGCGTGTTGCATCTTGTCAATGGTCTCGCGCAACGGGGCGACAATTTGTCCGATGCTGGCGCCGGAGGTTTCCTGGAATTCCTGCTGACGCTGGCGCAGCATGTCGCCTGTAGCGTCCTTCATCTGTGCCATGACCTTGGCTATCGTCTCGTCGAAGCGAAGCTGTTGTGCGGCAATGGCTTCGGCATGACGATGTTCCTGAGCATCCAATGCCTCTTTTTGCAATTTGTCTTGTGCTGCCAGTGCTTCAGCGTGGCGCTTTTCTTGAGCTGCCAACACCTCAGAGTGCAGTTTCTCTTGTGCCACAAGCGCTTCTGCGTGCCGTTTCTCCTGAGCCGACAACGCTTCGGCATTCAGTTTCTCTTGTGCGGCCGTGCGTTCTTCGAGAATGGTCTTCGAGACGTTCAGTTTGCCGCGCATGATGAGCCAGACGATGACTGCGCCCAAAGCGGCTCCCGTAATGAGGTAGAGTAGGATGGTCATGGGTGTTTCGCATTGTTATTTCGGAGCAAAGGTAGGGAATGAAATCCTTTTCGCAAAGGAAAATCTAAGAAAAAGCGAGGTAAATTTGGAGGGTTCGGGGAAAAGGGCTAATTTTGTCGGGTAATTCGATAGGTATAATAGCGAAAAGATGACTCGTGCCAAGGAAATATATCAAGTGACATTGGTCGGCAGTGCTGGCAATGTGGCTCTGCTCACTTTCAAGTTCATAGCGGGTGTTCTTGGTCATAGTTCAGCGATGATTGCCGATGCTGTGCACTCGCTTTCCGATTTCATTACCGACCTTATTGTACTTGTCTTCGTGCGTATCAGTTCCAAGCCGCAGGATTCGTCGCACGACTATGGTCACGGGAAGTTCGAGACCATAGCTTCCTTTGTCATTGGGTTGGCGCTTGTGGCAGCAGCCACGGGCATTATTTTCTCGGGAGGCATGAAGCTTTGGAGCTGGCTCCAAGGGGTGGAGCTTGAGGCTCCCGGCTGGCTGGCTCTCTGGGCGGCGCTCCTTTCCATTGTTGTGAAAGAACTCCTCTATCAATATACTTTGCGCGTTGGCCGACGTCTCGACTCTCAGGCTGTGGTGGCCAATGCCTGGCACCATCGTAGCGACGCCCTTTCCTCTATAGGAACTGCCATCGGCATTGGAGGAGCCATTCTGCTGGGACAGCGCTGGACGGTGCTCGACCCCTTGGCTTCCATCCTCGTCGGTTTCTTGCTCGTGAAGGTGGCCGTGGAGCTGTTGAGTAGCAGTGTGGGAGAGCTGACCGAGTGTTCCTTGCCAGCGGAGACGGAGGAAGAAATATTGAGACTCATCTGTCAGTTCTCCGACGTGCGACAGCCTCATAATCTGCGAACCCGACGCATCGGCAATCATATAGCCATCGAGGTTCATGTCCGCATGGATGGCGGTGTGTCGCTTTGGAATGCTCACGAACGTGCCACCGACATCGAGCATCGTCTCAAGGAACGATTTGGCCCGGAGACACACGTCACCATCCACATGGAACCGACGAAGGATTGAACGGAGACGAAATACCCCTTTATATGAAAGCCATCATGAAGAAATTGTTTTTCCTGAACCTTTTCCTGTTCGCAGTTTTGAGCGTTTCCGCACAAGAGTACCGCTGGGCACGTGACATCTCCTATTCCGTAAAAGAGGATGTTTACGCCCGCGAACGCCTGAAATTGGATGTGTATTATCCCGAGGGACGTATTGACTGCCCCGTTGTTATCTGGTTCCACGGTGGAGGCCTCGAGGCTGGACAAAAGGAGGTTCCTCGGGAGTTGCAGAACAAGGAATACGTGGTAGTAGGAGTGAATTATCGTCTGCTGCCAAAGGTTCACGTCTCAGAGACGTTGGACGATGCTGCCGAGGCCGTGGCTTGGGTGTTCCGTCATGTTGCGGACTACGGCGGAAGTCCTCGAAAAATCTTTGTAACGGGTCATTCAGCAGGTGGCTACCTCTCCATGATACTCTGCCTGAACAAGGCGTGGCTGGCGAAATACAAGGTCGATGCCGACTCCGTGGCGGCATACATCCCTTTCAGCGGTCAGGCCATCACGCACTACAACGTCCGCAAGATGCAAGGGATACAACCTTTGCAGCCTACGATTGATGAGTTTGCGCCGTTGTACTGGGTTCGTTCGGATTGTCCGCCTTTTGTACTCATTTGTGGTGATCGTGAGTTGGAACTGTATGGACGCTATGACGAGAACCAGTACCTGGCACGTATGATGAAGCTCGTAGGTCACCAGGGAACGGTTCTCTACGAGCTTCAAGGGTTCGACCATGGTACGATGGTTCATCCGGCCTTTGGCCTGTTGGAAAAGCACATCAGCGAAATCTTGCAGAGGCGATAGTTGCTCAGATGACGCGCTTGACGCCGTCCTGAATGATGATTTCTCGCTTTTGTGGCGTTCCTGTCACTCGTCTGCCGTTGAGGTCATAGGTGGGGAGTGGTGTGCGGGGAGCGGTCAGGTCGCTTACTGCCACGACCTGTCCGATTTGCGCTTGTTTGATAACTTCGAACTCCGTGGCGGTGGTCTTGTTGGAGTAGACTAAAGAGCCGATGCTTTGGTGGTCGAAGTTGAAATACTTTCCGTCCATTTCAGCCCCACGCAAACGAATAGTGGCTTCGGCCGTCTGTTCAGTCTGTAGCCATTGGACATGATCCGAAGTATTTTGCTTCTCGGCAGCGTTGACGTGCCAGCCGCTGACGGTCATATAGCGAAGAGGTTGGCGTGTGTTCAAAGTCACGAAGGCCGTAAATCCCGTAATCTTGCCAAAATGAAAGACGTAGCTGAGGTCGTCGAGATTGTCCATATTTACCTCGCCCAATGCAAAGGCTCCATCGTTATTGCCTTCCACAAAGTGAAGGAACAGCCCGGAAGACTTGTGGCGAAGGTAATAGTAAGAGGAGGTGGTCGTCGAGTAAGCTGCACTGAGCGTTTCTGGCTTCTCGCTCTCGGCTTCCGGGATGATGCCTAACTCAGCTGCGGAGGCATAGCCTTGGTTGTCGTGGGTCGAGAGAATGATGAGGCGGAAGTAACGGCCTATGGGATGTGAAGACAGCTCTATTTCTTGAACCTCCGACGTGTTCTGCAAGGTGCCAGTAGCCGCGGGAGTACCCCAGGCGGTAGGACTATTGCTGACGTAGAACTCGAACTTTGCTATGCGTCCATTGCCCATATCCTCGCGACCTTGGTAGACGAAGTGCGAGATGCGATAGTAGGTACTCATGTCTACCACGATTTCATGGGGACAAGGCGTCGTGGGGTTGTACTTCGTGTGCCAGATGGTGGAACTGCTTTCGTCGATGGCGTTCTTGGCTGCCTCGTTGCCGCCTTGCTCGCTGCTGACGCTGCGCACGGTCCATTTGCTCTTGTTCACATACATGCCGAAGTGTTCCTCGTTGACGGGACTCTTGCTGAGGCCGTCGGCAGTGGCGTAAGCCTTCACCGTGCCACCCTTGGCAAGGGAGAAAGGTTTGCTGTAAATCTGTTCCTCACCATCGTCGATAGTATAGTGGATGGTGGCGTTCGGAGTCTGGCAGGAGAGGGTGACGACACCCTTGTTGGCACTGATCCCGACGAGGGAGCAGAGCGGTGAAATCACACGGGCACGTTCAGCCAGTTGCTGGTCGCTCTGTGCTTCAGCGATGGGCATGAGGAGGAGGTTGAGGTAACTCTTGGCACTGCGGATACGGTATTTGTCGAGGACGTCCGGGCCGCAGCTGGCGTTGCCGAGGGCACGGTTGTAGACGTCGAGGTTCAGCACCGTCTGGTCGCAGAACTTTACTTCGTAGGGATGTTTCTTGCGGTCATTCTTGTTGGTATAGTTGTCTTCGGGGCGCCAATGTCCGGCACTGGCGGCAATCCAATCGGGTGCTACCACGAGCAATCCCTGACCGTCATCGTTGGTCACTGCCATCCAGCGGACTTCTTCTTTGTTGCCTTGTTCCTGTGGCAGGACGTAGTTCGTCCATTCGTCGCTGACACGGCTATGATGCAGTCCTACGAGAGCTGCTTCTTTGCGGTCGCGGTAGCTGTCCTGCGGGCCTCGGCCCAGCCAGCGCATTTGCTCGAATCCCTTGGGGAGTTCCGTGCGCAGTCCCAGACGGGGCAGTTCGACACCCTTCGATGAGGGATCAATGATAGCTGCGACGATGGTAGTGCCGTCGGCCAGTACGCGGAAGGTCTGATGTACGGTGAAGGTATAGTCCGACGTTGTTTTATACGTATTCGTAACGTTTACCTCTACGCTCTGGTGGTCTTCAGCCTCGCTAATTTGCAGTTCTCCCGCTGTCACTTTCAGGCTTCGGAGGCCCATTCCGTCGTAGGTTCCTGCGCGTCCGCTTTCATTGTCTGTCGGCAGGCGGAAGGCTTGCAGCGTCAGTGGTGCAGACAGTAGGTTCTTTCCGTTTACGTAGTAGCCGCTGAGTTGTCCTTTGCTGAATGCGATGCTGAAGTTCTGCCCTTTGATCGTGGTCGTCGTGGTCGTCTTGGTTACTTCCAAGGCTTCGCACTTGGCGGCGGCATAGGGCTCCCGACCTGTAGCCTCGCGGATGCGGAATTCTTCGGTGGCTACTTCAAAGCCTGCGTCGGCCCATTCCGTGGCCTCTTTCTGTCGGGCGCTGAAGCGAACGAAGTATTCGGCTTCGGGATGATTCGGCGTTGCCACGGCACGTTTGGCTTCGGGCAGCATGATGTCTGCCGTTTCACCCACGCCGAGGTTGATTTCCTCGATAGTGCCGTGGGCGTATTCGATACCGTCCTCCAGCAGGGAGTAATGGACCACGACATCGTCCAGAGTACGCTGTTGCAACTTGCTTTTCAAGGTAAAAGTACCGTTGACGCTGTCCTTCATCAAGAAGTCTATCGGTTGGTAGATTTTCTTCATGTTGTAGCTCTTGGCCGTCGGCGTATTGTCGGCCAGCACAACGCCATTACAGCAGAAGTCTCCGTCGTTGGGGTTATCGCCGAAGTCACCACCATAGGCCCAGTATTCGCCCTTGCTGATGGCGAGTGTGGACTTGACGTCGGTTTTGCCTTCGCGGCCCAGCGCTTCGAATGTCAGTGGCAGACTTCGTGCACTGACCTTCAGACCTTGGTCTTTCCAGTCCCAGACAAACTCACCGCAGAGGGCGGGGTATTTCTCGTAAAGGTCGTAGAATTCGCGTTGGTTGCCCATCGAGTTTCCCATGGCGTGGGTGTTCTCACATTGGACGTGGGGACGAATGCCACTCTTGCCCTGTTGGTAGTCCCGCAGGCGGTCTTTGCCCGTGCTTTCGATAAAGCCGAGGTTCCCGTACATCGTTGAGGTAACGCTGCTCCAGGTGCTGTTGCCTTCATAGTGGGTCAGACGTGTGGGGTCGAGCCGACCGATGCTGTCCATGACGGTCTGGAAGTTATTGCCGTTGCCGCTCTCGTTGCCACCGCTCCAGATGATGATGGAAGTGTGGTTGCGCAGGGTTAGTACATGGCGAACGGAACGTTCGACCATCGGCTGTCGGAAGGCTTCCTCATGAGAGAGGCCCATGTTGCCGTGACATTCCACGTCGGCCTCGGCCAATACATACAAACCCAAGCGGTCGCAGAGGTCATACAGGTAGGGGTTATTGGGATAGTGTGAAGTGCGGATGGCGTTGACGTTCAGACGTTT
>Ga0310696_10008229_pt1 | contig 12183 bp, 7 predicted proteins | sample AusTroGonzalo_MG_4_FD_203885 | JGI IMG/M metagenome (GOLD analysis project Ga0310696, IMG submission 203885) | Bovine rumen microbial communities from tropical cattle in Woodstock, Queensland, Australia - Gonzalo_02 (v2) (version 2) | ecosystem: Host-associated > Mammals > Digestive system >... | reverse complement strand
GCAGGACAACAGGCTCCGTTTGTTGCCCAAGGCAACCAACGGTCGGCTTCAGTAAGCCAGGTCAGGGCATCACGGGCGCAGGGTGTCACAACACAACTCACCTACGAGCGCATCGCCGACATGAAGACTGCCCGCATATCACACCAGATATTCCCGTCGGGCAATGGCTTTGTCGTCGTTGGTGGCCGCACCACCGGCTTCAAGCTCACTCCCACCGCCGAGCTATATCAAGACGGCAAGTGGACAGACCTGAGCATCAGTTCCCCCCATGACGGTGCTTTTTCCGCCTTACTTGAAAATGGACGTGTGATGGTGGGCGGTGGCTTCTCCAGAGGCGGCGGCGAAGGCCAGACCACTGCCGTTGACATCTACGACCCCTCCACGCACTCCTTCACACAAGGGGCACAACTGAGTGTGAAACGTGCGATGTCAAAAGCCCTTGTGGCGGGTTCCACTGTGTATGTCAGCGGCAACTGGTATGCCGATGACAACGTGATGGACTTTTATTCTGGCTCTACCTTCAGTCCATTAGGCAACATGGATGGCCGCAGCAGCCCCTATCTGTTTGTCGACGTTGACGGCAATATCATCTCACTGTCGGCATACGGCACCAAGGGCGAGAGCTTCGGATTCCACACTTACGATGACGGCAGCCAGGCTTTGCTTGCCGACAAGTATATTCCGTCCAGCGGCAAGACCCAGTACCTGGGCTTCCCCTTCACGCCCCAGTCGTTTCCCATGATGCTTACCGACGATGTGCGTCCTTCCGACTATCATTTCAAATATAACGGCGAGAATTATTTCCTCTTGCTGTTGAAGCAGGGTAGCAAGTACGAGCTTCAGATGTTCAACTCCGACACGTACACGATGTATGGCACCCCCGAACTGGATATTCCCGTGAAGCACCCCGTCACCAATGAGACCATCACATGGCGTGGCGGCGTCATTGTCAACGAGACACGCCAGGAAGTGTATCTTATTGGCACCAGCGGCAGTGTTAGCGACCAAACCCTTCACATCATCAGCTACAACTATGTCACTGCTGAGTGGACCATAGCGTCGGCCCCCGGTTTCAACCACAACATGCTCACGGCATCGTGGACACTGCTTGCCGACGGGCGGCTGGCCTGCACCGGTGGCGGCATACACGACAACACCGACGCACAGCGCAGTGCTTACCTCATAACACCACCTGTTGCAGGACACAGTGGTGGCGACAACCCACCGTCGGGTAGTGAGCCACGATTAGTGGTGTGGATGAAGGCGGGCGACAGGGTGACCTACGACCTGGCCGACAATCCTGTCACCACCTTCTCGGGCAGCCAGCTCGTCATACGCACCAACAACCTCATCATCACCTACGAGCGCAAGGACGTGCTGCGCTACACCTACGAGAATGTCACCTACAACGGCATTGACATGATGCCTGGCGAACGCCGCGTGCAGGTGAACCGCGAGGGCGACGAGGTCACCTTCCGGGGACTTACCATAGGTAGTACTGCATACATATACTCTGTCAACGGCACGCTTTTAGAGCAGCATGAGGTTACCGACAGCCAGCCGCTGACCGTCTCTTTGCACAACCGCCCCAACGGTGTGTATATCGTGAAAGCAGGAACAGAAACCATTAAAGTGCTAAAGAAATGAACACGCCCGTACACTTATATAATTGGCTGCGATGTGCAGCCGTGGTGCTCGTCACCATTTTAGGGAGCAATGCTGCCTTGGCCCAGAGTGATGACATAGTTGGCGGAGAGGCCTTCTATATCTACCAGAACGACGGCCACTTCGACGGTTTCTTCTACGACCAGGTGCAGCAGATACGCTACTCGCGCCTCGACACCCTCGGACGCGAGCATTCCGACTATGTGTCGCAGGAGATAGTGACCGCTGACTCCATTTACCGCATCATGCTCACGGCCATCGACTCCGTGTCGTTCGTGCAGCCGGAGATACGCTTCGCCGAGGGTATGCGCTTCATGGCAGACGAGGGAATGCTAAACTACTACGTGTCGCTGCAGAAATTGGACGACGGCTTCCTGCTGCGCTTCCAAAACACCATGCCTGCTGCCCTACAACCGAAGGTGAACGACGTGCTTTCTTGTCCCAAACTGCCCGACTATGAGGACGAGGCCTTCGTGGGCAAGGTGAAGGCCGTGCGTAGCGACGGCGGCAACCTGGTGGTGGAGTGCGGCTATGTGGAGAAATTAAGCGACGTGTTCGACCAGTTCGTCACCGTCGAGCAGGTGAAGAACGTAGAGACGCCGGAGGGCGGCCGCACCATACGTCGCATGGCAGGACTGAATGCGCCGCACCACATAGATGGCAACTATACCGACATCACACTCTTCAACATCTCTTTTGCGGATGAATGGCTAAACATCGATGTCGCCCCAAAAGTGTCATTCAGCTTTGCCACCAATTTCGGCTTCGGTATGCAGGTTACGGCAATCTATAACATCACTTTGAGCAAGTTCTACATCAAGACCGAACTGAAGAGCCAGATAGCTTTGGGAGCAACCTTTGCACTCGATGGCGAACTCTATAAAGATGTGAGCCTGAAAACGCTGCCCGGCGTGGGCGCGCTCATTTCCAGATTCGGGCGAGTGCCGTTCCCGGCGTGGTTCCCCATTCTCTATGCCGACATAGCACCAGAGCCTTTCCTCGACGTGCAGGCACACCTTAACCTCAGTGTCAATTTCGGCGGTACGGCGAAGGGTACGAATTTCACTCTGGAGTTGAAGGACGAATGGCCATACATAGACATGGGTCTGAATTTCATTGCACCATTCCTTCCGTACAAACTGGAAAAGGAAGGGACGTTCTCTGTCAATGCCCAGATCAACGGCTCTGTCTACAATGGCATGAAATTCCCCATCGAGGTGGGCACCGAGGAGTGGATCAAGAAGATCTGCGGACTCAAATCCGGTACGGCCGTCTATGCCGGGCCGAAAGTCAGTGGAGCCTTGAATGCCGACCTCTCCAAGATTGGGCTCGGAACCTACGAGACTCTCAAGGACACGAAGATAGACCTTACGCTGATGAGTATCACCACGGAAGCCAAAGCAGAGTTTTCCATTGGCAAAAAGGAATATCCGAAGAAAAGAACCTGGACATGGGACTACGGCTCCTACCCCTTAACGCTCTTCGCCAGTGTCGATGACTTGACCTGCACTGCTATTGGCGACAACGGCGACGGCGTCAACTGCCACTACGATGTGTCAGGCGACGTGTGTATGCCCCAGAGACTGGGTGTGGGCATCTACGTCAAGGAGAACGACAATGACATTGACTACAGCAAGCTCTACCGGTACAAGACTCGCGACGAGATATACTTCCTGAACAACTTCAGCAACGTGGACTTGCAGTTCGACAACCTTCCCACCGGCGATTACCGCATACGGCCCATCATCAGTTTGGCAACAGGCATCGTCCCTGTCATAAAAAAAGAGGTTGCGTGGTTCGTCGGCTCTATGAATATGGAGCTGACCCCCCAGGAGGGCACTTTCGAGGAAGCAGGTGGAGAAATGGTCGTTGCTGTGGCCGCAAAAATGGCAAGGCCCATCAGTGCACAATGCGATGAAGACTGGATTACCACCGAGGTGACCCAGCTCGATGCCAATGGCAAAGGCTCGGTGACAGTGAAGGTCAAGGCCAACGACACCGACCATTTCCGTACAGCAATCGTCACTGTGCGCCAGCGATACTCAGCCGATTCCTCGGACTATCTGGAGAAGACGTTCACCGTGAGGCAGTATGGCGGTCTGGAACTGGAGACGCCGAAAGTGGAGTTTGATTCCAAGGGAGGCACGAAGACCATTGAACTGCGCACATCGCTCAGTCCCGTCACCATCAACCTGAACGGCAACGATAGTTGGGTAACAGTGAGACAGGAGGGGCATAACCTCATCATCACCGTCAAGCCCAACGAGGGCGTCAAGCGTACCGCCTCTATCACCATCACGGCATGGAGCGAGAAAAACCAGGGCTTCAGGAGCATTAATCTCAACATCGAGCAGGACGGAAACCCCGAAGGCTATGCAGAGGTGACTCCCAGAGTGGTAGAGTTCCCCGCATACGGCGGCGTGACATACGTCCAGACCGAGTTTGACTACGAGCATGCGTCGCAATGGTTCAGCAGCGGCCCGACTGGCCCGTTGAAGCGGTCGTGGGGTCCTTATCCAGGGCCATACGAGGACCAAGTCTATATTACGGCTGGCCCCAACACTACCGACAAGGCCACCACTGACACGCTGCTAGTCGGGTTTACCAACGAAAAGGGCAACTATGACGTGGGATGTATAATTCCCGTCATCATCAAGCAAGCCGCAGGTCCCAGCGACGTGCAGGAAATGAGGAATCTCTTTGTGGGTACATGGGTCAGCGACTACGAGTATACGAATGACTTGCTGTTCCAGCAACGCTATGTGTTCAATTCTGACTACACATTCTCCGAGTCTTTCAGAACACGTTCTTCTGAAAGCAAACCGTGGGGAAACTGGAGTACCCCCAAGACAGGCACGTATACGGTCAACAGTTTCAGGCAGGCCAGCAACTGTATTACCATATACCTCAAGAGAACGAATGAAACATCCGAAAGTTTCCTCGTGGTCTATCCACACGATTTGCGTAGGCTCATGTACTACGGCTACTACTTGAACAAGGAAGAGCAATGACGAAAAAACGGGCGAATCGTTTGGCGGTTCGCCCGCTTTTTGTTACTTTTGCACCATTAAACAAACATCGTAACTACTCAGTTTAACGGAACAGGGTTGGCTTGCAATGTAAAAAACGGGACTGTATTTCAGATGACTGAGTTGTTACCCACTAAGGCAAAAAAGGTGAATAATCTGAAAAACACACCTCATTTTTGGTCAGTTCACTGAAAATGTGTAACTTTGTCGCCCGAAATGAGACGTATCATCTTTTTTCTGCTCTCCGTGCTTTGCCTGATACCCGCTGGTGCGGCAAAGAAAACGACGAACTCTGTCGAAGCCCGCAAGGTTTTCGACAAAGTATATAATATGGTGTATGGCCCGCAAGGCTGTAGCCTTCACTACGAAGTAAACATCATCAGCCTCTACAAAACCAGCGGCAACATCTCGTTCAAGGAAAAGAAACAGCGCTTCAGCGACGAGCGCGTGGACACCTGGAACGACGGCAAGACGGCATACATGGTCTACAGAAAGAAGAAAACAATAGAGATTCACGAGGCTAACTCGGACAAGAAAGACAAGTACTCCGGGAAGTTCAAGTTCGACGTCGAGGACTTCGACTACAGCATGAAACGCGAAGGCGAGAACCTTATACTCATGCTGAAGCAACACAAAGGAGCGAAGGGAACCATCAAGGAGGCAAGGTTAACGCTGGACTCCAAGACCCTCTACCCCAGCCACGTCAAAGTCAAGGTGGCCTTCATCTGGGCCAACATCTACATCAGTAACTTCCGTTCAGGCGGCATACAGGATAATCTGTTCGTATTTCCCCGCAACCGCTATGGCAGTGAGTACAAATACGTGGACAAACGAGAGAAGCAATGAACAATGAACAATAAACAATAACCAATAAACTAAACAATAAACAATGAACAGCAACGAATTGAAACCAAAAGCAGTTTTTGAGCAGTTTGCAAGAATCAACGCCATTCCCCGCCCATCGAAGCGCGAGGAGAAAATGATAGCCTATCTGAAGCAATGGGGCGAGAGCCACGGGCTGGAGACCATTGTCGACGAGACCGGCAACGTGCTCATCCGCAAGGGTGCCACGCCAGGATATGAGAACCGAAAGACCGTCATCCTGCAGAGCCACATGGACATGGTGTGCGACAAGCTGGTGGACGTGGAGTTTGACTTCGACCACGATGCCATACAGACATACGTCGACGGCGAGTGGTTGCGTGCCAAAGGTACCACGCTAGGAGCTGACGACGGCATAGGCTGTGCTATGGAGCTGGCCGTCCTCGAAGCTACGGATATTGAGCACGGTCCACTGGAATGCGTCTTCACCCGCGACGAGGAGACGGGACTCACCGGTGCCGAGGGCATGAAGAGCGGCTTTATGACTGGCGAATACCTCATCAACCTCGACTCCGAGGACGAGGGCGAGATGTTCGTCTCCTGTGCCGGAGGCCGTACCACCACGGCAAAGTTCACCATCAGTCGTGAACAGCCCACCGACGGTCTCTTCTTCATGCGTGCACAACTGAAGGGCCTCACCGGCGGTCACTCTGGTGACGACATCAACAAGAAACGCGCCAACGCCATCAAGATTCTGACCCGTTTCCTCTTCCAAACCATGAACCGCTATGAGGGCGTGCGCCTGGCACAGTTCCATAGCGGCAAGCTACACAACGCCATTCCCCGCGACGGCATGTTCGTCATCGCCGTGCCCAACGACAAAAAGGAGAACGTGAAGGCCGACTGGAACATCTTCGCCGCACAGGTAGAGGACGAGTTCCACGTCACCGACCCCAACATGGAGTGGACGATGGAGAGTGCTGATGCCGAGCCGGTCATCGACGCCACGTCGGCACGTAAATTCGTGTGGGCACTACAGGCCGTAGACAATGGTATCTACGCCATCTGTCAAGACCCCGACCTCGGAGGACTTGTCGAGACCTCATCGAACATTGCCTCGGTACATACGGGAGAGAACGAAATCACAGCCTTGGCATCGCAACGTTCCAACGTCATGTCGAACCTTGACAACATGTGTGCCACCATTGCCGCCACCTTCCAGTTGGCAGGTGCAGAGGTGAAGCACAGCGACGGCTACCCCGCCTGGAAGATGCGCGCCGAGAGCCATCTGCGCGACACCGTCGTGGAGTGCTACAAGGAACTGTTCGGCAAAGACCCCATCGTGCGTGGCATCCACGCTGGACTGGAGTGTGGACTCTTCAGCGAGCGCTATCCACAGCTCGACATGATCTCCTTCGGACCTACGCTGCGAGGCGTCCATAGCCCTGACGAGTGTCTGCATATCCCCACCGTCCAGATGGTATGGGATCATCTCCTGCTCGTACTCAAACGTATTTAGGCACCCTGAAAAGAAACTATAGATACTATAGAAACTATAGATGCTATAGATACTATATCAACTATATCAACTATCACCCAATGAAAACTACAATCCAAGAAAACGAAAAAGTGATGGTGGCCGTACTCGAAGGCCGCCTTGACACCGCCGCAGCTGCCGAGACAGGGAAGGCACTAGCACCCCTATACGAAGCCAATGGCCGGGATATCATCTTCGACTGTAACGCACTGGAGTACATCTCATCAAGTGGACTGCGACTCTTCCTTGGCGTTCTCAAGGCAGCAAAGCCCAAGGGAAGCCAGGTAATCATATCAGGCATTAATGATGAACTGCGCAAGGTGTTTGCCCTGACAGGATTCACGAACCTTTTCACATTCCAATGACCGAACAGAGAAACCCGCACACTGAGCTGCTCCTTGAAGAGTACAGGCAGCAACTGCCCATGCTCGAGAGGCTGGAGCAGCAGGCTTATCAGTTGCTTGCAGCGGCACTCAAGAAGCAAGGCATAGAGCTGAACTCCATCGAACACCGTGTGAAGACAGAGAAATCGCTGGCAGGGAAGCTGGAGCTGAAAGGCGAGAAATACCACACGATAAACGACATCACCGACCTCGTGGGCATACGCATCATCACGTTCTATACCGACGATGTGGACAAGGTGTCGGTCATCGTGAAGCAGCTCTTCAACGTGGACTGGCAGAACTCCGTAGACAAACGGAAACTGCACCAGTTGAACAGCTTCGGCTACCTCTCGCTACACTATATCTGCAGTCTGCGTACCGATGACAAGGAGATGGCCGCCGTGAAGTTTGAAATACAGATGCGCACGGCACTCCAGCATGTGTGGTCGGCCATCGAGCACGACATCGGCTACAAAGGTGCCGTGAAGCTCCCGCCAGACCTTCGCCGTCAGTTCAGCCGTCTCGCCGGCATGCTTGAACTGGCCGATGACGAGTTCAACCGGCTACGCACCACTATGAGCGAGTACCGCCGACAGGTGCAGGCACTCGTGAAGAGCGGACACCTCGACGAGGTGCCACTGAGCACCGACTCCTTCCGTAGCTTCTTGGAAATAAACCCCTTCGACCGGCTTAACCAGCGTATCGCCAGCGTGAACCAGGCAGAGCTGTTCCGCACGTCAATGATGCTCTTCCTACCTATCCTCGAGGACTTCGGGATGCAGACGCTGGGCGATATTCAGACCTTCGTGGAGCAGAACTCCGAAGACGCCTACCAGCTAGCCCTCTCCCAGCTCGCCGTCACCGACCTAGACATCATGGCCGACAGCGTGGCGCTCCAGAATCTCTGCCTAGTCCATTCCCTGAAGCAAGGCCGGGGAATCGAGGGACTCACCTACATCTACAACACCATCAACGGCCGCAGAGACAGCAACCGCACCCTTGCTGCCGCCATCCTCAAGATGGCCGAGAGTCTGCCGTTCATGCAAGAAATAACGAAGTAACCTACCTAAAACTAAAAACCAGAAATCATAATGGGCAATTTATTCAAGTTTATCGAAAACGCCATTTTCGAGCAAGAAGAGATTCAGCAAGAACCGCAAAAGACCAAAGAAGCCCCCACTTCGCAGCCCGAGGGGGGCACGACAGCTTCTGCCTCTAAAACTACAGAAGCCCCCTCGGGGGCAGTAGGGGGGGGCGCAGGTGAAGCCTACACAGGATCCATCCGCCGGCACTTTGCCGAGCTGATAAGCGAAGCTGTGGAGCAGGCCGACATTGCCGGTCCTGACTACAGGGAGCTGAAAGACGCATTCGACACGGAGGAAATGAAGCAAAACATCCCTGACGAGACAACCAGGTGGAGGACATGTTTCTCCATGATGCGCATGATGCACAAGGGGCTGACGAAGCAGCATATCCTCGCATCCATCGATGTTTACACAGGTGTTGTGGACCATGAGAAAAGGAATGCGTTAGCGCAGATTGAGGAGAAACGCAACGAACTTGTAGGCAAGAAAAGTGCGGCTGCCGCAGACGCGGAGAAACGCATAAAGGATGCCGAAAACGAAATCAAGAGGCTACAAGAGAAGATAAACAAGATCAACGAACGCATGTCGGGTGACCGCACGTTTATTGAGAATGTGAAAGCTGAGATTGCAGCTGGAGAAGCCGAAATAAATGCCGACATGGCAGACCTTGAAGTGACTGCCGAGACTATCAGGAAGACGCTGACTGATGACAAGTCGACTCTTGAGGCAATATTACCAAATGACAATTGAGATTTGAGATTTGAGAATTGAGAATTGAGATTTGAGAATTGAGAATTGAGAAGGAACTGACACTAAATAAAGTTGACAATTGGAAACGATGTTTTTTGTAAAACAGATAAATACAACAAAGACAGATAAAAACCATTCGTCTTGTTTTTTTCAGTATTTCTTGTTTTTTCCTGTATTTCTAAAAAACAAAAAGTGAAAATCATTTGACTACTTAATTAAATCACAGTTCCTAATTGAGAATTGAGAATTGAAGACTGAAAAAAAGAAATAATAATCATGGACATTAACAATTCAATTATCCCTGCAGACTTTGCCAGCAACTATACCAAAGTCTCGAAATGGTCGCGTCCTGGTGGAACACTGGCAAAGGTTCTGACCGTTGTTGCCGGATGCGGCGGTGTGTATGCGCTCTACTTAGCGCTTCCCTACATATTGAGCATGATGACAAACGCCTTCTCGATTGCGTGCCTCGCCATCGGCCTTTATGCCATCGTCAGCATTGTGGCAAACAAGAAGTTCAGGCGAATGATCAGCACGTGTTTCTTCCTACTCTGCCAGAAAATCACTTCGTTGGCCATTGAGACAGACCCTATCTCCATCATCAAGCGCCACACTGGTGAACTGGAGGACCGCCTGAAGAAAATCACTGAGAGCATGGGCAAGTTCCGTGGGGCAATACGCACCGTGGAGCAGGACAAGCAAAAATCGGAGAAGGAGCTGCAACGCGAGCTGGAGCTGCTGGAGGGCTACAAGAAAAAGGGGTTGCAGGCCGATAGTGCTGTGCACGCTAACCAGGCAGTACGACTGAAGAGCCTGATAAGCGACTACGACTCCGACCTGAAGAAGATGAACCAATATTACAGCCTGCTGAAAGACCTGGAACACTGGACGCAACTGCACGTCATTGACGAGAAGAACCAGTGCGACATATTAGAAAAGAAGTACAAGCGCACGCGCGACCTCTATAATGCCTTCAGCGGAATCATGAGCGTCATCAATTCAGATACTGACGACTACGACGAGTACCTCATGGCCACCGACTTCATGATGGAGCAGATTAACCAGCAGATGGGTGCCATCGACGATACGCTGCTTAACACCGACAGCATCATCAACGACCTGGCCGTTTCCAACAGCATCAACCTCTCGAAGGCAGACGACATTCTCAGCATCTACGAGAAGTACGGCATTGACGGTCTGTTCATGTCGGAAGAACAGCGCAGGGCACTCCCAGACTCTGCCAGTGGAACTACACCGGCAAGCAATCTTATGACAGATTCAGAGCGCGACCTCGAACTCGCCGCAAAGAGATGTGACGAGATTCTCGGTGATAAAGCATCGAAAAAGAGATACGTTTAACAATAAACAATAGACAATAACCAATAAACGTTTGACAATAGACAACAAACAATAAACAATAAAGAATTATGGCAACAAAGAGAGTGGTAAAACCTTGGGTTAAGGTTAGCTACAAGGTATTGGGCGTAGCTGCCATCGTCGGCGGACTGTACTGGCTCGCTGGTGTGTCGGGCGTGCTCCCCAAGAGTGAGGAGGGCAAGAGCCTGTTTGGGAAATCGGATGATAAAGTCATCGTGTTCTCATCAAACACGTTCCAGGGCTTCATGCCTTGGGTGCTGATGAATAACGGGTTGGAGCCCAACGAAGAGTGCCCGCTGTACAAGGACTACGGCATCAAGCTGAAAATCCTGATTCAGGATGACTTCGATGCCTGCCGCAAGGGTCTGCTGAACGGCAGCACCAACATCGTTTATGGCACGCTCGACTCTTATCCCGTGGAGATGGGTGAGGGCGGAGACATGGCCAACAACCAGACGAAGTTCTTCAACCTGAGCAACTGGAGCGTCGGCTCTGATGCCATCGTCTGCAACTCACGTATCAACACCGTCACCGACCTGATTGGCAAGACCGTATGCACATCGAAGGGAACGGCCTCACACACCCTGCTGCTCAATGCCCTTGAGGCTGCCGGCATCGGCCCGGAGAGCGTCAACGACACCGAGGAAAACATGCCAGACAAGGTCAACATCAAGTACTGCGACTCAGGCATCGACGCTGGCCGAATCTTCCGCGCCGGACAGATTGACGCAGCCGTCGTTTATTCACCCGAGGACGAGGACATCATCCGCACCATGCGTGGCACGAAGGTGCTCGTGAGCACTAAACAGGCATCGAACATCATCTGCGACGGCCTTATTGCCAAGAAGGCATGGCTCGAAGAGAACAGGGAGGACGTGAAGAAGCTGCTCGCCTGTCTGCTCTGGGCCAACTCCGAGATGAACAACAACCCTGAAGCCGTGAAGAAAGCCGCAAAGCTCTTCTCTGAGAATTACGACTACACCTATGACCTCGCCCTTGAGTGCGCGCCAAAAGTGAGGTTCGTCACCCTTGAGGACGAGCGGAACTTCTTCGGGCTGAACACCGATTTCAACGGCATGACCGGTTCTGAGCTTTACTCGAAGATGGCCAGAACTTACTCACGTCTCGGACTGTGTCAGTCGCCGCTGTCATGGAACAAGGTGTCTGACTCTTCATTCATTGAGGAACTCATCGCCGAAGGCAGCGTGAAGGGCGACCAGCGTGCTGAGGAGCAGAAGACATTCACCGCGCCCACCAAGGAGCTGGAGACGGCACAGGAGATGTCCACTAAGAAGCTGTCTATCGTTTATCCGACCAACTCCTCAACGCTTGATAACAACGCTAAAGCGCTGATAGACCGTGAGTTCGTGTCGATAGCCAAGCAGTTCTCCGGTTCGCGCATCCGTATTGAGGGCAACACCGACGACACCGGCAGCGACGCCATCAACATCCCGTTGTCGAAATCACGCGCACAGGCCGCCGCCGACTACCTCGTCAAGGAGTACGGCTTCGACCGCAACCGCTTCATCGTCATT
>Ga0310696_10008227_pt1 | contig 12184 bp, 8 predicted proteins | sample AusTroGonzalo_MG_4_FD_203885 | JGI IMG/M metagenome (GOLD analysis project Ga0310696, IMG submission 203885) | Bovine rumen microbial communities from tropical cattle in Woodstock, Queensland, Australia - Gonzalo_02 (v2) (version 2) | ecosystem: Host-associated > Mammals > Digestive system >... | reverse complement strand
GTTGATACCGACAACAGTGATGTCCTTGGAGAAGTTTTCCACAGCAGCGCGGAAGACCATACGGCCGATACGACCGAAACCATTAATACCGAGTTTGAGAGCCATTATTGGATCCTTTTTTTATTGTGAAATTGCTAACCACCCTACGGTGGTGCGTTCTGGCTGGAAAGATACAAAAAATCAAGATTTTTGTGTAGTATAATCCTAAAAAAAGGGGAATTTTTGCCCCCAAATGGAGCTAAGACCGCCATTATAGGTCTCAGGCAGAACAAGTACACAAAAAAGCAGCATTTTAATAATATCACAAGTTGCATGATCGCGCAAACGCCATCCATCACCATTTCAAAACGGAGAATAATTTATATTAACGACGTACAGTCCATTTTTTGCGAGAAGGAAAATGACCAAAGAGAAATTTATTTTGTCGCTAACCTCATGCATCTGCGCCATTTATTTTTACGGATGCAGCTATTACACCACAGAGCCCGAAAGCATTCCAGTTTCAAGTTCAGAACAAGAAACTTCAAGCTCTTCCGAAATTTACAGTTCTTCCGCAGTTTCAAGTTCTTCAGAAGCATCAAGTTCTTCTGAAGCGTTAAGCTCCTCCGAAATCGCATCGTCTTCTAGCGCATCAGAAGACGACTTCGTCGACATCAACGGTCAATTATGGGCAAAGAAGAATTTGAACATAGCCATCGAAGGGAGCCGTTGCTACGACAACAAAATAGAGAACTGCGAAAAATACGGTAGACTCTACACTTGGATACAAGCAATGGACATTGACGACAAATACGCCACAAAGGAACTCGGCACCATCGATTTGCCCCACCAGGGAATTTGCCCCGAAGGCACCCACTTGCCAAGCGACAAGGAACTGAAAGAACTGAGCGAATACCTCAGCGACCACCCCGAATACAGCGACTATATTGTAAACCAGCCGGGTGGACTCTACAATTATGAAAATAGGTACAAAAACGCCGGAGAGGAAAACGTATTATGGAGTTCTACAGAATACGACGCCTCCAACACGCGCTACCCATTCGAATACGCCTGGCTCTGGGCATTCCGCAAGAACCTCTCCGTAGTCACAGACAATCCAAGAAAATCAACTGGGGCATACGTCCGCTGCCTAAAAAATTAAAACAATTCTTACAAAGTTTATGCCATTTTTCAATAACCCAGATTTCTATATTCTTTAATGATGAATACCACGTTTTATAAATCTCGCTCTAGTATTTACGCCCCTCTGTTTGGGTTGTTTTTCCTTGTTTCCTGCGCCGGCAACAACACGCCCGAGGTGAACCCCTCGCCCACTCCAGAAGCATCTGAAACAACGGAAGCTTATTACGATGACGATTCTGTCGCCGATTACGTTACCGAAGAGGCTCCCGCCACAGTCGCTACTGGCGGAACCATCGAAACAAGCGGCTACACGTTTACCGCACCCGATAACGGCTGGACAATCATAGGCGGCGAAGACAACGCCCCCTATGAATTCTACAATCCAAAGACCGGACGAAGAGCCGTTCTCGTAGAGGTGACGCTCCCCGAAGGCGAACCCATGCGCCTCATGGATCGCGCCCAAATCGAAATGCAGTCTTTTGAATCAAGCGGTAAAAAAGCGACGCTCGCCGAGACTTACCCCGAAGAAGCATTTGGCTCTACAGGTGCATTCTTTGACGTAGCCGGCAAACGTTACGACACGCCATACGAAGCAGTCGGTCTCGTGATTGGAGCCGGGAACCGCGTTTTCACGCTCACCCTCGCCGCAACGGACACGCAACTCCCCGAAGGCGCCCTCAAGCAGGAATGGAAAGACTTCTTTGCGACTTTCAAATTGAAAGATGTCGTAAAAGAAGCTGTTTCGGAACTTTCCGCCGAGCGCATCATGCAGCATACAAGCACAGACCTCGGCTATTCCTGGAGCACAAGCGATACGCTTTGGCACATCTGGACCGGAGTCGCCCGCCAAAACGAAGACCCGGACTTGGTCTTAAGCAACAAGAAAGAAGACATTTCGCTATTTGTGTACGGCGCCATCGTCCCGAGTGACGAAGTGAGCCAGCAGGACATGTTCAAGGTGCTTTTAAGCCGTCTTGGACTTTCCATGAGCGAGCCGGGATTTGAAGTCCAGCGCGTCAAGGTCGGCGACCGCTACGCGCAAGAATTTACGATTACCCATGTCATTAACAAATACGACTTCTACTATACTGGCAGATTTTTCTATGAAAACGGACGAGGCATTTTAATCACCACCTGGACGCAGGGAATCAACAAAAAGAAATACGATTCCGTGATGAAAAAAGCCATCAGCGGACTCAAATTGGGTGATGCCCCCAAAATGGCAAGCGACGAAGAATCCCGCAAAAAGCAGAACAAGTTCAATGCAGCCGTCATGAGCCAAGTCGGCATTTTGCGTTTGCTCGAAGACCAGCCTTTTGTAGCCCTCAGCTACTTTGAACGCGCCAACAAGATGGATCCGGAAGAACCGCTTTATCTCATCAACTGCGGTTTCGTATACCAGATGAAGGAACTTTACGGTCCGGGCATCAGCTACTTTACAAGTCAGATGGATCTCGTACGCAAGAACGGCAAGTTGCTTTCCATTCTTGGAGAAATGTACGAAGCACTGTTCGATTACGGTCACGCCCGCGAATGCGCCGAAGCCGCCCTCCGTTACACGCCGAACAATCCGGAATACGTCATCAACTTGAGCGACGCTCTCTGGGGCTTAGGGCAACGCCACCAGTCCCTCATTGTAGTGCAGAGACTTTTCGACACGCAACCGAGCTCCCGCCTTGGCGTTTACCTCGCAAAGACTTACATGGGTCTTGACCAGTACGCCGAAGCCGTCGACATTCTGTACGGCATCCGCGGCCGCTTTGGAATGAGCAAGGATCTCGGCGAAACGCTCATGGACGCCCTCATGTTCCTCGGGCGCTACGAAGAAGCGCGCGCCATCAGCGAAGAAACGCTCGCCAAGGCTAAGAACGATTATAAAGTCTGGACGATGCACGGTAAGATTCTGTTCTACAGCAGAAACTACCGCGATGCAGAAAAGGCGCTCACCAAGGCTCTTTCCCTCCGTGCCGACAACGAAGACGCCAAGAGTTTCCTCTCAGCAACGAAGGCATACCTCGGCAAAGCCGACAACAGAACGCTCCAGAAACCCATTGCACCGGTGGACGAACGCCCCTCCGACTTGAAGACGTTGCTTCGCCCGCAGGCAAAGCAAGCAGCCACTGAAGGCGATTTCCCGGCAGTCGTGCATTACCAGAAGGAATCCCTCAAGGCAGAAAAAGGCGCCAACTGGGTCCGCAGCGAAGAAATGCTCCTCGAGATTCTCGACCAGCGCGGAGCGGCCATCTACCGCGAATTCACGTTTGACTTTTTGCCGGGCTTCGACCGCATTTACCTGAACGCCCTCGAAGTTTACGACAGCAACTGGAAACTCAAGCAGAAAGCAACGCTCAACGGAGCCTATATTACATACGCTACAGAAATCGGCGGCGGCAACGAAAGCCAGACGGCACACTTCCCGCTTTCTGAAATCGCACCGGGCGACTTCATCTACATGCAGTTCAGCCGAACGAACATCGAAAACAAGGGAATGATTCCGTACACCAATTACGAAAGCAGCCGCGATGTGCCTGTCGGTGAATCCGTGTTCCGCGTCTACGCCGACACGAACCGCTTTGTCACGGAAGAATACGGTCCGCTCGAAAAGACCACCATCAAGGGTGGCATCGAATGGAAGATCGAAAACCCGGTCATCGTCAGGAAGGAACTCTACATGCCAGTGTACCGCGACTTCGGTGCAGGCCTCATGCTCACGGGCAAGCAGGAATGGCGCGATGTCGGCGACGATTACCAGAACCTCATCAGCCATCAGTTCAAGAAAGCCGTCAAGGTTCGCGAACAGGCATTTGAAGTGCGCGGCAACAAGATTGGCGATGACGCCGTCAAGGCGATTATCAACTTTGTCCGTCAGGATATCCGCTACCGCGATGTGCGATTCGGCGGTCACAGCCTGATTCCGCAAACCGCAGAAGTGACACTCAAAGAACATCGTGGCGACTGCAAGGACATGGCGCTTCTATTGAAGGACATGCTTGAAGCGATTGGCGTGAAGAGCTACCTCACGGCCATTCACCTCACCGAAGAAGGTTTCTCGCACTTGCCGACCATCCAGCAGTTCAACCACATGATCCTCTACATCCCGAAGCAAGGGAAGATTAGCGAACGCTGGGTCGACGCGACCGACAAGACGGGCAACGACCGCCCGGTACCGCTCGACATGGAAGGCAAAGTCGCCCTCGTGATCGACGGAGACCAGAGCCACGTGGTGACGACTCCGATTCTCGAGGACAATCAGGAACACCAGATTGCCATCCAGCACGACTTGTACATCGGCGTCAATGGAGAATGCGAATTCCGCGATTCCGTGCAGCTCCAGGGTAAGTTTGCGAGCGCCATCCGCAACAAGTTCTTTGGCCGCGACGTCAAGGATCAGGAAAAGCTTTTGGAACAGTTCCTCGCCGCAGGTGTCCCCGACGTAAGCATCGGCAACATCCGCATCGAGAATCTTGACCAGTTCAACAAGCCGCTCATCATCGTGAACACGTATGCTTCAAAGGGCTACTTCGGGCAGGGCGGTTCCGAACTCAAGGGTCGCTTCCCGAACGTCTGGGAAAGAAGCCTCTTCAAGCTCCCGAAGGTCGCAAAGCGCCACCACCCCATCCGCATGCCGCACGAGACGCAGTTCAGCTTCAAGCTGAACATCAAGACGGCTAGCGGGCACACGGTAACGCTCACCGAAGCAAAGCCGCTCAACCGCGCCCCGGATTACGTGAGCTTCGAAAAGCAGCCGAAGTCCAAGACTTCTAGCGGAATCAAGTGGACCACGTTTGCACTCTACGCCGATCCAAGCGAATACGACAAGATCCGCGAAGAATGGAACTATTTGTTGAGTGAAACCAGCCCGATGATTACGGTGCGATGAGGTATGAGCTATGGGCACGGTCGCCCAAGGGCGACCTTTGAGGTATGAGGTATAGACATAGCCCAAAGCTAATGACTATTGACTAACGACTAATAACCATTGACCAATAACTATGCGTGCATTAATTCTCTCCGATATTCATGGTTCTGCCTTGGCGGCAAGGCAGGCGCTTTCGTTCTTTGAAAAGTTCAATTGCGACAAGATTTTCTTGCTCGGCGATACGCTTTACCATGGCCCCAGAAATCCGCTCCCGGCAGGGCATGGCCCGATGGGCGTTGTCGAAGCGCTCGCCCCATACAAAGACCGCATTGTCGCGGTCCGTGGAAATTGCGATGCCGACGTGGACTTGATGATGCTTGACATGCCTATGGAAAACGAGTACAAGGTCGTTGAGGATTGCGGCTTCCATTTGTTTTTAAGCCATGGCCACATCTTTATGCCGGAATGCTTTCCCAAAACAGCACTTGAGACGATTGAATCTACGGGATTCACTCCGACAAAAGAAGCGCACGAGCAGCAAAAGCCGTATATCGACGTTTACCTGTACGGTCACACGCACATCTGGAAACTTGAAAAGAACTTCCGCGATGTGCTTCTCGTAAACCCAGGTTCCACAAGCCTTCCCAAGGGCGGAAATCCGCCAACCTTCGGGTTATACGAAAGTACGCCCGAGAATGGAAGCGAGCCGACCCACATTCGCTTGAGCATCCATAAGCTGGAAGATGGGGAAGAAATTGCGACGATGACGATATAGTGATACGAGAAGGTGTAAGGGGTCCCCGGCACTGAGGTCGGACGTTGCCCTCTCGGCACGCTTCGCTTTGAGCATTCACAATTACACAAGCCCATACCCCATAAGACCGTAAGTCCGTACCCATAGCCCGCAGCCGTATCGCTATTTTTTTCTTACATTTGAGTCATGGTTTTAAACGTTATTTGGCTCGTATTTTTCTTCGGTGCGTTTATCGCATGCATCGTCCAGTGGCTCGCTTTTGGCGATTCCGGCATTTTCAACAAGGCCATTCTCGGTGCTTTCGACATGTCCAAGACGGCATTCGAAATCGCACTCGGGCTCACGGGCATACTTTCCCTTTGGCTTGGCATCCTAAAAATCGGCGAAAAGGCAGGAGCCGTCCAAATTCTCGCTAAGATCGTCCAGCCGCTTTTCTCAAGACTTTTTCCGCAAATTCCAAAGGGCCACCCGGTCGTGGGCACGATGCTCATGAACATCAGCGCAAACATGCTCGGGCTCGACAATGCGGCAACCCCGATGGGCCTCCAAGCCATGAAGCAGTTGCAAGAGCTCAACCCGAACGAAGACAAGACCGTGGCAAGCGACTCTCAAATCATGTTCCTCGTCTTGAACGCAAGCGGACTTACGCTCATCCCGGTGAGCATCATGACTTACCGCGCACAGCTTGGCGCAGCAAACCCAAGCGACGTCTTTTTGCCTCTTCTTTTGTCTACATTCTTCAGCACAATTGCCGGCATTTTCGCCCTCAGCTTTTTCCAGAAAATCAAGCTCAAGGATCCCGTAACCGTCATGTGGCTCGGCGGCATCAGCGCCTGCGTCATCGCCATCATGTTCTACTTTAGCCACCTCACGGCAGAAGCGATCGGCACCACGAGCCTTTTCATTAGCGGAATCGTCCTGTTCGGCATCATCGTTGCATTCCTTGGCCTTGCCTGCTACAAGAAAGTCCAAGCATACGAAGCATTCGTCGAAGGCGCAAAGGAAGGATTCAACACGGCCGTCATGATCATCCCAAACCTCGTCGCGATTCTCGTGGGCGTCGCCGTTTTCCGCGCGAGCGGCGCCATGGATCTCGTCATGAACGGGATTTCTGCATTGCTTGGCCTTATCGGCGTCGGTAATGACGTTGTGCCCGCCCTCCCCACCGCGCTCATGAAACCCCTCAGCGGAAGCGGTGCACGAGGCATGATGATCGACGCCATGAAAAACCTTGGCCCAGATAGCTTTGCCGGTCGCCTGAGTTGCATGTTCCAAGGAGCCGCCGATACGACATTCTACATCATCGCCGTGTACTTCGGTTCCGTTGGCGTCAAGAAAACTCGCCACGCCGTGACATGTGCACTCATCGCAGATGCCGTCGGTGTCATCGCCGCCATCATCATCGCCTACATCTTCTTCCCACCAATCCACTAGCCTTTGCGCAGGCGTTCTAAGATGGAATAAAAACAAGAAGATATATAAAAATTTCATTTACCCTTTCTAAAAATTTTTATTTACATTTAGAACACTTAATTGGTGTATAATGTGTGGACTTTAAGGGGCGAAAATGGACTACGTCATTTTCAGTAGTGTTTATAAAGACTTTAGGGATGCAATTTTAGACAATATTCCAGATATGTTGGCTATGAGCAAGCGCATCAGCGCCGCCATTCCTCCAATATGTAATATTCTAAACATCGGCTTTATCAAGCTCAAACTGATCGCCCCCATATCCATCATTGCAAAAGACGGCCTGAACGAAGAACGAATCCTTTACGAAGACTCTTACGGTCATGAATCCATGCCCCTTATCCAGACTTACAGAACTGGAGAAAACGGCATAGCCACCATCGAAATACACGCCAAGAAAAGCCACAAATTCAACGCCCAGGAACTCCAAGCCGTAAAACTCATTTGCGACGACTTGTTCATCTTTCTCGGCCGCTCGCGCCTGATGAGCGCCATCCACTATGCAAGCCAGACCGATACGATGACGGGCGCCCCGAACACGGCAAAGCTGGTACACCACAGCATCGAACTCAAGGCCAAAAACAAGCTGCAAAATTTCAGCGGCCTGTTCATCAACCTCAAGAACTACAAGTACATCAACCAGTCCAAATCTCCCGCCATTGGCGACATGGGCATCACCACCTTTACGCATATCGTCATGGCGATGTGCCACGACGACGAAATGATCGCAAGGCTTGGTGGCGACAACTTTTTCATTCTGGTCAAAAAAGAAAACAGGGACTCGTTCATCAAAAGTCTTTCCACAGTGAAAATGACCGTTCCCGTCCCAAACGCCCAGCCCATCCCGCTCACCATCCAGAGCCGCATTGGAGTCTACGACATTCAGCCCGGCGACACGATGAACGAGATCATGCATTGCAGTTCTGTCGCGTTGAACGAATCCAGGGTACATCCCGGAAACGACGTCGTCTACTTTGCGAAACGCATGCTCGACGAAGCCTACCACGAAAAAGAAATTTCCTCGCTTTTCCACGAAGCTCTGCGCCGCCGAGAATTTATCGTCTATTACCAGCCCAAGGTTTCCGTCAAGGAACAAAAGCTCTGCGGTTGCGAAGCGCTCGTGCGCTGGAACCGAAACGGACAGATCGTTCCGCCCAGTGAATTTTTGCCGATTCTCGAAAAAGAGGCATCCATTTGCCAGCTTGACTTTTATGTTTTCCGCAAAGTCTGCGAAGACATCCGCTCCTGGCTGAATGCCGGAATTGAACCTGTGCGCGTCTCCTCCAATTTTTCAAGGCACCACCTCAACAATCCGCACCTTGTCGAAGACATCCTCTCCATCATGAGGGAATACAAGATCGATAGCAAGTATATCGAAATTGAACTCACCGAAGCCTCCGATTTCGATGATAAAGTCGCGATGCAGAAATTCGTGAACGGTCTACGCCAAAACAGCATTTCCGTTTCCATCGACGACTTTGGCACGGGCTATTCGACATTTGCCGCCATCAAGGACTTGAACGTCAACGTCATCAAGCTCGACAAATCGCTCCTGGACCACATCGGAGACGAAAAGCACCACGACGAAGTGGTCATCAAGAACATGGTGAATATGATCAACGAGCTCAATCTCGAAGTCGTTGCCGAAGGTGTCGAAAACAGCAAGCAGCTGGACTTTTTGCAAAACGCAAAATGTTCCATCATCCAGGGATTTATCTTCGACAAGCCCCTTTCCAAGGAAGAATTCGAGAAGAGGCTTTCAAATAAAATCACCTACACGCACATCACCTAAAAGAACATCCAGACGGCCATCCAGAGGACGATTAGCCCGAACTCGATTTCTTTCGAGATTTTCGCCATAAAGCAGCAGCCAAGAGCAATCTCGGCGATGGCGGCAAGACGTATCCACGGGGCGTCTTCGCCCATTTGGTAAAGCGAAACGTTTCCGACAAGTTCTACCCAAAGCCAAAATGTCTGCGCAAGCACCATAAAGCGTCTGCGATTTTCACGAAGCCCCGTCGTCAAAACGCAAAACGTGAGCGCCACCATGCGAAATGGATAATACTCCAATGTCGGATCCATGAAATTTCCGGCAAACGCCGTATAAAGGCAACTCGTCATGACGACGAGAAACATCATGAGCGTAATGCGGAGCATTCCCTTTACTTTCCAGAGGAATGCTGCAAATATGAGGCACAAAAGACACGCCACCGCGTTTGCAAACATGCTCATTTGCCACCCTCCTTGCGTTTTTTAGAAGAGCGCAAGTGCACAAACGGTTGCAGACAGACTAACAAGCCGCTCACATAAGCGCCGAACGGCCCCGCAAGAACAACCCAATCCGCAGTAAAGTAGCCATACGTGACCGCGGCAAGCACTCCGCAAAGTACGGGCAAGCGCACCACCTTGAATTCTGGCGCCGAGAAAGGCGAATAATACCTTTTTTCTTCGGCATCGGGGATTTCGCCATCCGAGCTGTCGCTTTCCTCGCCCATCAGGATTTCATCGTTTTCAAAGAACCTTGAAAGCGCAAATCGCACGCCAAAGAAGAGGGCGACAAACAAAACTCCCCCCAAGAACATAAGACTTGCACTAGCAAAAGTCGTATTCGTGAAAAAGTGGTAACCGTTATGGTTCACGACAAAATCGCACTTGAGCATTACGCCAAACAAAATGCAAGAAACCACCAACAGGCGCCCCCAAAGGTTTTCGCGCACAGGCTCCAAAAGCAACAGTTGAGGCACCACACAGGCAAACACAAACGCAACGACGCTCCCCTCGCCTTTCAAAAGGATGAGCCAGAGGAACAAGAGCGACATGAACCAGCTGCAAAGCATGAGGAACCGTTCAATGAGACGGTTGTAGTAGTTTTCAAAAGAGAGTAGCGTAATCGAATTGGCAAGTCCCATGTAAAAAACGCACGAGACCACATATATCGGGAAAAACGCCCCGCGCCACAGGGAATTTTCAAGCCGCGCATAATCCAGCGCAAACAGCGAAACCACCCAAAATACCGTCGGGAGGATAATCCACGCCAGCGGTCGCCTGATTTTTGCCAGCTCCTTGCAAAGCAGTGCATCTTCGGCACTGTCCGCCGCCACAAGGTGCGTCACGAAAAACAAAAGCGAAATGAAACCGACAATTCCAATGCTATAGACATCGCTATTGATTTTGATGGAGCCGGAATAAAGCATCGCGAACACGAACGCGATGACAAGGCTACAAAGGGAACTGAGTTCGAGCAAGAGCGATGTGCGCCGATGGATTCTCACCTTCATGATGAGCAAGAACGCCGAAAGGAGAACGCCCGCCTGCGACATGCCTATCCAAAAAATGAAAAGCGCCTTGGGGAATTTCCAGCTGCCGTTATCGTGTAACAAAAGATCGAAAGAACCATCCCAAAACGAGCCGCCCACCGAAAGCAGCAGCAACAAGCACAATGCGATAAAGACTATAGTAACGACTTTGTTGTTCATGGTTAGTTACTAGGTACTAGTTAATAGTTACTAGTTAATAGTTACTAGTGAATAGTTACTAGTGAATTTCATCTTAATACATTCTAGTAACTAGTAACTTAGAACTCTTAACTACTAGTACAATATATTTTTTATTTTTGATGGCGTTTTTCGCATTTTCTAAAAAGCGACTTTTCATGAGTACTATAGAGATCATTATTATCGCGATTGTCGAGGCAATGGACTGTTTTGCAGTCGCCATTTCCACCGGGCTTTGCAAATCAGGCATCAATCGTTCGCGCGCCCTGCTCCAAGCCGTTTCATTTGGCGTTTTTCAGGGTGGCATGACACTCCTCGGGTATTTCTTGGGCAGCTTTGCCGAGCGCTGGTTCAATGCGGTGGGAACCCCGATAGCTTGTACGATACTTTGCGTGCTCGGGTTTCGCATGATCTGGGAAGCGATCCGGAGTGGCGAAGCGACTGCCTCTTGTGCGCACTTGAGCCTCATGAACATTTTACTTTTGTCAATTGCGACTAGCATCGACGCATTTGCGGTCGGAATTTCATTTGCCTTCTTGAGCGCGAACATGGTTTTTGCAACATCGGCCATTGCGATTGCAAGCTTAGCGATGGGCGTCATCGGTTTTGAAATCGGGCGACACGCCTCCAAGCGGTTCAAGACAAGAATTCCAGAGATTATTGCAGGAATTATTCTCATCGCCATCGGCGTGAAGATGTTTGTGTAGAATAGTTACTAGATACTAGTTGGTAGTTACTAGAATTCTTAATATGAAATTCTCTAGTAACTAGTAACTCAGAACTAGTAACTTCTGTGTTCTTTCTATATTGCGTTACATGAGTGAGCAGAAAGATATTGACCGTACCCGCTATTTTGAGTTAAAGAAACAACTGGAAGAAGCTAGCCGTCTTTATTACAAGGACGGGGTCTCCCCCATGAGCGACCAGGATTTTGACTTTGGGCTCAAGGAGATGGAAGCATTAGAAGCGAAGTATCCGGAATTGCGCGGAAAGGGTTCGCTCACGCAGAAGGTCGGTAGCGACCTCACGAACGATTTTGCGAAAGTGGCGCACGCCGTGCCGATGCTCAGCATCGCAAACGTGTACAGCGAAGAAGAAATGCGCGAGTTTGTGAAAGCGGCGGAAGAAGGAATCGCTAGTTTAGACGAGAGACGGTCGCAGGGCGAAAAGCGCGCCGAGAATGACGAAAAGCGCGCGACCTGGATTTGTGAACGTAAAATTGACGGAGTTTCGCTTTCAGTGGTTTACGAGAATGGTCGTTTGAAACAGGCGGCGACTCGTGGCGACGGTGCCCAAGGCGACGACGTGACGTTGAACGCACTCACGATTGCAGACATTCCTGAATATTTTGATGCGAAGAAATTGAAGATCGACCCGAGCGAAATTCCGCAAGGCACATTTGAAGTTCGCGGTGAAGTCTACATGGAGCGTGAAGCTTTTGAACGATTGAACGAGCAGTTCATCTTGGAAAACAAGAAGACGTTC
>Ga0310696_10008226_pt1 | contig 12184 bp, 10 predicted proteins | sample AusTroGonzalo_MG_4_FD_203885 | JGI IMG/M metagenome (GOLD analysis project Ga0310696, IMG submission 203885) | Bovine rumen microbial communities from tropical cattle in Woodstock, Queensland, Australia - Gonzalo_02 (v2) (version 2) | ecosystem: Host-associated > Mammals > Digestive system >... | reverse complement strand
ACGTCGCCCATAATCTTGTAGCCCTTCGGGCTGGTGGGGTCGTCGATGCGGTGGATGCCCACGTCGATGACAACGGCACCGGGTTTCACCATATCGGCTGTGACGAATCCCTGCTTGCCGATGGCGGCGACGAGGATGTCGGCGTTGCGGCAGATCTCGGGCAGGTTTTTCGTGCGGCTGTGGCACAGCGTCACGGTCGAGTCGATGCCCTTGCGCGACATCAGGATGGCCATAGGCGTACCCACGATGTTGGAGCGGCCCAGAACGACCACATTTTTGCCAACGGTCTCAATGTCGGAGCGCTTAATGAGTTCCATGATGCCATTGGGCGTGGCGGGGATGTAGCAGGGGTGACCCAACTGCATGCGGCCCGCGTTGATGCTGGTGAAGCCGTCCACGTCCTTTGAGGGTTTAATGGCGTTGATGACCTTGTTCTCGTCGATGTGCTTGGGCAAAGGGAGTTGGATGATATAGCCGTCGATTTCAGGGTCGTTGTTGAGGAACTCGACCAGGTCGAGCATTTCTTTCTCGGAGGTGGTTTCGGGTAGACGATAGACCGAAGAGGTCATCCCCACCGAATGGCAGGCTTTCTCTTTCGAGGCCACGTAGGTCTTGCTGGCGCCGTCGTCGCCCACGATGACTGCGGCGAGATGCGGGGCGGCAATGCCTTTGTCAATCATAGCTGCCACCTCGGCCGCGATTTCTTTCTTGATTTGTTCGGAAATCAGTTTTCCGTCTATTATTTTGTTGTCCATAATGATAATTTTATCTGCGTTTCATATTGTTTGCCATGCGCATCAGCTTCTTGCCGCCGCCGGTGGTCATCATACGCATCATCTTCGAGGTCTCTTCGAACTGCTTGACGAGGCGGTTCACTTCGACGATGCTGGTGCCGCTGCCGTCGGCGATGCGCTTGCGGCGTGTGCCGTTCAGCAGTTTTGGGTTCTCGCGTTCGGCGGGGGTCATCGAATAGATGATGGCCTCGATGCTCTTGAAGGCGTCGTCGTCGATTTCCTCGCCTTTCAGGGCTTTGTCCATACCGGGTATCATGCTGGCCAGGTCCTTCAGGTTGCCCATCTTCTTGATTTGCTGGATTTGTTTCAGGAAGTCGTTGTAGTTGAACTCGTTCTTGGCCAGTTTCTTCTGCAGCTTGCGGGCTTCTTCTTCGTCAAACTGTTCCTGGGCGCGTTCCACGAGGCTGACGATATCGCCCATGCCGAGGATACGGTCGGCCATACGCTTGGGGTGGAACACGTCGAGGGCGTCCATCTTCTCGCCGATACCGACGAACTTGATAGGCTTCTCCACCACGGTGCGGATGGTGAGGGCTGCACCGCCTCGGGTGTCGCCGTCCAACTTGGTCAGCACCACGCCGTCGAAGTCCAGACGGTCGTTGAAGGCCTTAGCGGTATTCACGGCATCCTGACCCGTCATCGCGTCGACCACAAACAGGGTCTCGTGGGGCTTCACGGCCTCCTTGATGTTGGCGATTTCGTTCATCATCTCCTCGTCGACGGCCAGACGACCGGCGGTATCGATGATGACGACGTTCTTGCCCTGGCTCTTGGCGTGATTGATGGCGTTTTGTGCAATCTGCACGGGGTTCTTGTTGCCCTCTTCGCTATAGACTTCCACTTCCACCTGCTGGCCCAGCACCTTCAGCTGCTCGATAGCGGCGGGACGGTAGACGTCGCCAGCCACGAGGAGCACCTGTTTGCTGCGCTTGCGTTTCAGATAGGAGGCCAGTTTGGCAGAGAAGGTGGTCTTACCTGAACCTTGCAGACCAGCAATCAGGATGATGCTCGGCTGACCCTTCAGGTTGATGTCGACAGCATCGCCGCCCATCAGTTCGGCCAGCTCGTCGTGGACAATCTTGACCATCATGTCGCCCGGCTTCACCGAGGTGAGGATCTCTTGGCCGAGAGCCTTTTCCTTGATGTTGTTGGTGACATCTTTGGCAATCTTATAGCTAACGTCGGCATCCAACAGGGCGCGACGGATTTCCTTCATGGTATCGGCCACATTCACCTCAGTGATATAGGCCTGTCCTTTAAGGACTTTAAAAGAGCGTTCTAATTTTTCGCTTAAACCTTCAAACATAGTTTTCAAAAATTTGGGTGCAAAGGTAGGAATTATTTCTGTAATTTTGCACGTTTTTAATTCATGGAGTCATGATTAAGGAAAACCTTGAGAAAATAAAAGCGACGCTGCCCGAGTCGGTGACTCTGGTTGCCGTCAGCAAAACCAAGCCGGTCAGCGACTTGCAGGAAGCCTATGATGCCGGCCAGCGTGCCTTCGGTGAGAACTACCCCCAGGAGATGCGCGACAAGCACGAGGTGCTGCCGCAGGATATCCAATGGCACTTCATCGGTCACCTGCAGACCAACAAAATCAAGTATATCATTCCATACGTCACCCTTATCCACAGCATCGACTCGGCCAACCTGCTCGAAGCTGTCAACAAGGAAGCCAAGAAGCACGAGCGTGTGGTGGACTGCCTGCTGCAGTTCCACATCGCGCTGGAGGAGACCAAATTCGGCCTCGATATGGACGAAGCCCGTCAGCTGCTCGACTCGGAGGCTTTCAAACAGATGCAGAACGTGCGCATCTGCGGCGTGATGGGAATGGCCACCTTCACCGACGACGAGGCGGAGGTGCGCAAGGAGTTCAAGTACCTGAAGACGATTTTCGATACCGTGAAAGCTGATTATTTCGCCGACCAGCCACAGTTCAAGGAGCTCTCGATGGGAATGTCTGAGGACTATCCGATTGCCATCGAGGAAGGGGCAACATTGGTACGCATCGGAAGCAAAATCTTTGGGGCAAGACATTATGATAATTGAATGCGGAATTATGAATGCGGAATTCGGAATATTCAGCATTCCGCATTCCGCATTCCGAATTAAGTAAAATGAACTCCTTAATACCATTAATATTACTCATCGCGGGCTTCGTTGCTCTGATTCTGGGGGCCAACTGGCTCGTCAACGGGGCCACCAGTTTGGGTGTTCGCGCCAAGCTGTCGCCACTCATCATCGGCTTGACCATCGTGGCTTTCGGCACCTCGTTGCCTGAGATGATTGTCAATGTGTTCTCCTGTGTCAAAGGCAGTCCGGGCTTGGCCATTGGTAATATCATCGGGAGCAATACGATGAACATCCTGCTCATCTTGGGCGTGAGTGCGCTCATCTGGCCCATCGACGTGAGCCGCGTCTCCATCCGCCGCGATATCCCCGTGGGCTTTGTCGCCACCATCGCCATCGCCTTGATGGCTAACTACCTCTTTCCGGTACAGTCCAATTCCATCAACTGGATTGAGGGTGCCGTCCTGCTCCTGATGGGTGTGGCCTATCTGCTGCTGACCTTCCTGAAGAAAGACCCGCAGGAAGAGACCGAGGGGGTCCAGCAGGCAATGCCCTGGGGAAAGACCATACTTTCGTTACTGTTTGGTGTGGGCGGCTTGTATCTTGGCGGCGAGCTGGTCTCCAACAATGCCCAGATTTTGGCCCGCCACTGGGGGATGAGTGAGAGCACCATCGGCCTGACCGTTGTCGCTACCGCCACTTCGCTCCCCGAACTCATCACATCCATCGTGGCCGCAGTCAAGAAGAACTCAGGCATCGCCATCGGCAATGTACTGGGCTCCAATATCATGAATATCTTTATGGTGCTGGGTGTCAGCGCCCTTATCACCCCGTTGCCTTTTGAGCCCATGATGAACAAGCAGCTGGTGATTCTCTTTGTCGCCAATGCGCTGATGCTGCTGTTCGTCTTTACCGGCAAGGGACGCAAGATTTCCCGTTGGGAGGGAGCGTTGCTCACGCTGGGCTATATCGGGTTTATGTGGGTCTCGTTGGCCATGAAATAAAAAAGTAGAGACGCAGCGCACTACGTCTCTACAAGTTGGGTTTGTTTCCGTTTGTGATGCTTTAATCGTCAGCCAGCATGAAGGCTTTCTTCACAGCCTCGTAGCTGCTGTAGTCCACATCGCTGCGGTTGCTGTAGACAGAGGCTTCGATGGCGACAATCTTGAAGTCGTGGGTGTCGGGACGGCAGCCGTCGTAGAAGTCGCTTTCTGTCCAGTAAAGCCGCACACCGCCGTCGCTCAGGGTAGCCACCTCGATGGAAGCGGCGCAGTTGATGATGTTCCCCTCGTTATCCACATCTTGGTAGTAGTAGGTTAGCGGCACTTGATTCCACGATCCGTTGACATCCATATAGACAAGGACTGCGCCATAGTTGAAAACATTGTTGTTGATGGCGGGATAGTCAATTTCAACGCTCCATTGACAATTGTGGTCGGACCATTCCCAGTCGTTGGAATAAATGGTCACCGTTGACGAAGCCACATTGGCATTGCCGTTTTGTCCGGCAGGACCCTCGGGACCCTCAGGCCCCATCGGCCCCATCGGCCCGCGGCAGGAAGCCAGGAAGGAGATGGCCAGCATCGTCATGCAGATTAAGCTTAACTTTTTCATTGTAGTGGTGTTTTTAATTATTTGACTTGATATTGATTTCCTTTTCTGCTGCAAATCTACAAAAATCCTGCCAAAGAATCAGCCGTCCCCGAAAAAAACGGAAACGGCTGTTTCTTTACTACGATAAGTCTTGCTTTACGGCAGGAACGGCATCTTCACCACAATGGCTTTGATGAGCTTGTTGCGGATCTTGATGAAGATTTCGGTGTCCTTCTTGCTGAAGGCCTTCTGCACCAGAGCGGTGCCGATGTTCTTACCCGTCGAGGGTGAGGGACTACCCGAGCGCACCATACCGATGACGTTGCCTTCGGCGTCGCACACTTCGTAGCCGTTGCGCGGGATACCGCGGTCAATCATCTCGAAGCCGACAATCTTCTGGCTCACGCCATTGGCCTTCTGGGCGGCGAAGATTTCGCGGTTGAGGAAGTCGTTGCCGTCGACGAACTTGGTGATCCAACCCAGGCCAGCCTCGATGGGGCTGATGGTGTCGTCGATTTCGTGACCATAGAGGCAGAAGCCCTTCTCCAAGCGGAGGGTGTCGCGGCAGCCCAGACCGGCGGGCATGATGCCGAACTCCTTGCCAGCCTCAAAGACGGCGTCCCACACCTGCTTGGCGTAAGCGACGGGGATGTAGATCTCGCAGCCGCCCGAGCCGGTGTAACCGGTGGTGGAGAAGATGATGTTGTCGACACCGGCGAAGTTGATGATTTGGAAGGTGTAGTATTCCATATCAACCACGTTGGCTTTGGTGAGCTTCTGCATAGCCTTCAGGGCGTTGGGTCCCTGAACGGCGAGCTGAGCCCATTCTTCGCTCTCGTTCTTGAAGTCCTCACCGAGTTTCATACCGAACTTTTCGGCAATCTGGCTCATCCAAGCCCAGTCCTTGTCGATGTTGGCGGCGTTGGGCACCATGAAGTAGTGGTCGTCGGCGATGCGGTAGACCAGCATATCGTCCACGATACCGCCTTTGCCGTTCGGCAGGCAGGTGTATTGCACCTTGCCGTCGCTCAGGGCGGCGACATCGTTGACGGTGCAGTATTGCATGAACTGCTTGGCCAAGGGGCCTTTGGCGCGGAACTCGCCCATGTGGCTCACGTCGAACACGCCGACGTTGTTACGGACGTTGTTGTGCTCTTCGACAAGGCCGGTGTATTGAATCGGCATGTCGTAACCGGCGAACTCAGCCATCTTGGCGCCCAGGTCGTGATGGATCTGGTTGTAAGGGGTCTTCTTTAATTCGATGTTTTCCATAGATGTAAGGATTTAATTATTTCAAGATTTCAGGATTTTAAGATTTAAAGATTTAAAAATTCCGCATTCCGCATTCATCATTCCGCATTCATCTTGTGGTGTCATAAAAGCCTTTCTTAAAGCTGGGGCCGAAATAGAGGCGGGTGTATTTAAGGTCGTAAACCGTGACTACCTTGGCGGGGTCGGAGTTGATCTGGCGTTTCAGCGTGCAGCCGTTGGCGGGGTCGACCCAGTATTGGATGACGGTGCCGTCTTCAAAGTCGACGAAGAAGTGCCAGCAGTCGATGTCCGATGGCTTTTGGGAGTTGCCGACGGTGATGGTCTCGGTGCCGACATAGTAGTCGGAAAGATTGTCTTTGTTCACCTCGTTGGCAAAGGAATTGAGCGGGGCGAAGCTCTCGCCGAGGGGCTCAAACTCCCAGTCCACATCATCGGTCCAGCCCTGTGCGTCGGGACGGTAGTACCAGTTCTTTCCGGTCTTGATGTTCCAGAAGCGGTCCACGCCTTGGCCGTCGTTGTAGGCCTCGTCGTTGCCGTGCTTCATGTAGGTCTCGTTGAACTTGCTGCCCAGGTCGTTGACGGTGATGAAGTAGTTGTCGGCGGGCGGGGTGAAGGTATAGGTGCCCGTGAAGGGCTGCGTGGCAGGCTTCACTGGCTTTTCGGCGATGACGGGGACTTCGTTCGGGTCGAACACAATGAAGTTGGCTACCGCTTCGGTGTCGTCATCCTGACAGGTGGCGATAACGCTGCCCTTGCCGAGGGTTTTTGCGACAACCTGGATTTTTTCGCCAAAGTGAAGGGGCTTGTAGCTGATGACCTTGGGCCCCTTAATGTTGTAACCGATGGCATTGCAGTTTTCAAAAGGCATCCAAACGATAGTGTCGCCCAGGGCCATCTTGAATTCGGTCTCGTTTGCCTCTTGGGCCGTCACAAGGCCCGCGAAGCAGAGAATCATTAGGGTGAACAGCGCTTTTCTCATGATTGAATGGTTTGAAAACGGTCGCAAAAATACAAAATTCTATCTTTCGACAAGCCCAATATCTGAAATCCGTGAAGATTTAATCCGGAAACAGTTGCTCAAAAGCCTCCCGCGTCTTGTTTTCGTCGCGGATGATGCCCCTCAGCTCCTCCAATCGGGTCGCGTTGTCGGACTCGGGTATCCAAAGACGCAGGTAGCCTGTGTCGGAGTATTTCTCCAGCAGGTGATTGCGGAAGCGTTGGTATTGCCCTTCCTTGTCGAGCTCGGGATAATGGTCGAGGCCGAACTGTATGGTGCGGCGGATGACTTTTTGGGGCGAGATGAGGCGGTCGGCTTCGGCCACGATTTTGCCGTAGAGGCTGCGCGGCTCGTGACCCGACGAGGCGCGATGGTCTTCGGCGGCTTGGGCCATAGTCTCGATTTGGCTTTCGTCGAACCATTCGCGCAGACGCCGGTCCTCGCGGATGATGCGCCCCGAGACAAGGTGGTGCGTCTCGCGGCCTTCGCAGAGCCCCGTGTCGTGATAGGCGGCGATAGCATAGACCATATCCTCGTCGACGTCATAGTGCTTTGCGAGGGATAGGCTCCGCTCGATGACCTCCTCGGCGTGGTTGCGCTGATGGGCGGTGTCGAAGTGGTCGTAGCGGGGGAGGATCTCCTGCTCGATGTATCCGGTTAGGGTTGGTGAAATGTGCTTGTCCATAGTGGCTGCAAAGATAAAAAAAAGGTCGGTAGCATTAACGCCACCGACCTTTTTATGGGGCTTACTATTATTAATCGTCCTTACGACGTTTGCCGACGAGGTAAGCTCCTCCAAGCGCAAGCAGTACGGCAATGCCGCTGCCCAAGGGGGCCTCTTGGTCATCATACAAACCGTGGTTTTGCGGGAGCAGCAGGGAGCCGTTGTCGCCGCGGTTTCTTTCATCTGTTTCACTTTTACAGTACTCGTTTTCGCGGGCAAAGGTAGGAAAAAAGATGGTTGTCGGGGAGAGAAAAGTTGAATATTAAAGAAAAGGGTTGCGGTATGCGGGAAAGTTTGTAATCATGGAAAGATGAAATTTGAAAAAACACTTTGCAAGTCCTTTCTAATCAATATCGCGAAGGAAGCGAAGTGAAAGGACGATGGAGTGTTTGTAAAGATGCCCTTGCGGGAGATGGGAAAATTCTCGAGAGAATTATTCGGTTCGCTTCCTTCTAGCTTGTGGCTTGGTATCGCCGAGCTTCAAAATTCTCTTGAGAATTTTGAAGCTCGCTTGAAGTGACAGGACGGCGGGAAACAAACGACCCTCCAGTTTGCTACCACCCGCCACCGCCTCCTGCGCTTACTGTGGTGTACATCGAGTTGACATTGACAGTGGTTTGGTTGCCGCCCGTATAAGTGACGTTGCCTGTGTAGTAGCCGTGCCAGTTGGTGCCGCCGCTGAGGGTGCCGCCGTATTTCACGGTGTAGCTCTGGCCTGTCTGCAGCTGCGGGTCGGTGAAGAGCATGACCATGTTGTTGCCGCCGCCGGGACCGCCGCCACCGCCTCCGGTGAAGTTCGGACATTGGTAGGTGCAGATGACGGTGCCGTCAGACTTGAGGATTTGGATGGCATAACCCTGCTGCGTGTTGATTTTCAGTGAGGGTTGGGTGCAGACGTTCTGTGTCGGGTCGCTGGTGCCGCCACCTGTACCGATGGAGGTGCTGCCCGTGATCTTGAATTGGTTCCAGTCACAGTCGAAGCCTTCCTCGGGAGCACGCGAACCGTTGGAGATGTTGAAGCCGCCATTGATGAACATGGTGCCGTTGGAGTCGGTGCCGTCGTTGGCGTCGCTGTGGGCGTAATACACACCGCCGTTGATGGTGAGGTTTTGTGCTGCGTTCACGGCGTCGTCCTTGATGGAATAAGCCTCGATGTTGCCGCCGTTGATGGTCAGGGTGGCCTTGCTCTCGATGCACTCGCCGCCTTCGTTCTGGCTTTGGGTGCAGTGTACGGTGATGTTGCCGCTGTTGATGGTCAGGTTACCCTGCGCCTTGATGCCTTTCGGGTTGGCGTAGTCGCCGCCGCCCCAAGGACCTCCACCACCCGACGTGATGGTGATGCGTTCTCCGCTTGTGGTGACGTTGAGAGTAAGGTTCTCGTTGTTGCCGCCTACGGTGCCGATGGTCAGGGTGGCAGCGTTGCTGCTGGTTCCCACCTTGATGCCCTTGCCGCCCGTACCCGAGCTGCTGAGGGTGAGGTTGCCCGAGAGGATGCTCATGTTGCCGTTTGAGCGCAAGCAGGATGAGGTGTAAGCGTCCTTGTTGTTGCCGCTGATGGTGTAGGAAGCACCGTTGCCCTGCGTGGTGATGTTGAAGGTGCCGCCGTCAATAGTTATTGATCCGTCGGCGCTGATGCCTTTGCCCCCGTGGTTGGAGGTGGGCAGGGTGATGGTGAAGTCGCCGCCCGTGATGTTGATGTCGGTGTCACACTTGATGGCAGTGCAATAGGCCGGCTCGTTCTGGTTGTTCACCACCTGCATGACGGTGCTGCCCGAGGCGGTGAGGTTAATCGTCCCCCCCGTGATGTTGATGTCGCCGTCGGATTTGATGCCTTTCGACATATTGCCGGAGTTCTCGATGGTGAGGTGGCCGCCGCTGATGTTGACGTTGCTGTCGGCCTTGATGCCCTTGCTGTCCTCGCCGCTGTTGTGGAGGGTGAGGTTTCCGTCGCTCATGGTGAAGAGCCCCGACACCTTGATGCATCTCTGGCTTTCCGCTGTTGTATTAATCGTGAGGTCGCCGCCTTGGATGGTGACGTTGCCTGAAATGTCCAAGCCGTCGGAGCCGGCTGAGACTATATCGAGCGTGCCGCCGTTCCACTCGAAATTGCTGCTGCCGTGGATGCCGTCGCTGTCGGTGTCGAGGATGTTGATGGTACCTGAGTTCATCGTCATGATGCCTTCCACAGCCATACCGTGTTTGGCGTTGCCGGTCACGTTCATCGTGCCAGTGCCGCCAACGCTGAGGCTGCCTGCCGCATAGAGTGCGGCATTAAGGCTGCTGTTGGCTCCGTCGGCAAGAGTGGAGGTGCCTCTCATGGCGAGGGTCGCGTTGACATTGGAAGCCAAGTTGATGGCTGCCGTACTGGTGCTGCTGAGCGACAACGAACTGAGTGCCAAATAGTAAGAGGAGGTGCTGTAGATGGTCAAAGAGCCGTTGGCCGAAGAACCTGAAATGACGTATGGCACATTGGCTTTGGTGGAGTTCACCGTGACATTGGCGCTGTTGGTCGTGATGGCTACGCCCTCGTTGGAGAACGGATTGACGATGTTCACGCTGCTGCCGCTGTAGGTGATGTAAACCGTGTCGCCTTCAGGGGGTACTTCCTGCTTCACGAAGGTGATGCTGTCGAAGTCGGAGAGGGAGAAGGTGGTCGTGCCTGTTTCACCGTTGATGAGCATGTTGGCCGGCTGGCTGCCTTGGAAACGGATATGGTTGACGCTGTTCACGTTGTCGTCGTATACTACGGAACCGTTGCTGTGTATATTAATATGGTAGTCTTGTGCGCTGAGGCCTATGCAACCAAGCAGGAGGGCCATTATTAATAAGGTCTTTCTCATAGCTTGATCATTTTAAGGGTTTGGCGCTCAGTTTTGACAAGGTAAAGCCCGATGGGCAGGTCGCTGATGTCAATGGCTTGGTTGCCTGTGACTTCCATGGCTTTCATTCGGCGACCGTCTAAGGTGTAAATGCTGATGGCTTGCTTGCCTTGGAGGTTGCGGAAGGTCAGCACATCATGGACGGGGTTGGGGAAGATGCTCAGGTCGAGGTCGGGGTTTTCGGTGGTGCCAACCGTCTCGGTGCAAGTGATTTTGCGGATGTCGGCAAGGTTGAAACGGTCTGATAGCGTGCCTTTATGGTAAGAAGGGGTTTCGACGACAAGGGTTTCACCGTCTTCGAAATAAACACGGTTGCTCTCAGACATGTTAAAGGTGCGCTGGGTGCCGTCGTTCAGATGGACGGTCATTTGGGTGGATTGCGCCGCAAGGTGGAAGACCGGCCCTAAGGTCAAGGCTACCATCAGCAATCCACGTTGAAATATTCGTTTCATCATCAATGGGGGTTGTGTTTGTGATAAGCTGCAAAATTAGAAAAAAAACCAATATTTTTGTGTTGCACAAGGTAAAAATTATTACTTTTGCCGCCCAATGCAAGAAGAAAAGAGGACATTTGTATCAAAAATGTCATTTCCCTTTTTATTTGTTTTACTTGTATTCCTTGGCGGTTGTGCCTTGGTTACGGGAATGATGCAAGGGAATGACAACAGGGCCCACTGCGACGATACCATGTTGCAGGAGTTGCCCACTATCGATTATTGTGACGGCTTGTTTGTCACGCAATGGGATTCCATCGGTTATAACCTTCCCGATCCCTCGCAATATTGTCGTCATCATACGGTGGCCGACAGCATCATTGACTATGCGATGAGGTTTATGCGTGTTCCGTATGTGCCTGCAGGAAAAGGCCCGGATAAGTTTGACTGCTCGGGATTCACTCATTATGTTTTCAGCCGTTTCGGTTATGACTTGAGCTATTATGCTCCCGACCAGCTGAATCAGGGATGGCGCGTGATCCATAAGCCCGAAGAGCTGAAAAGAGGCGATTTGGTGTTTTATGGCGGCAGGAGAAATAGAAGGCAGATTGGTCATGTGGCCATCGTGGTGAATAACGATGTCGCCAACCATAGCTTTACCTTTATACATGCCACCGTGAACCTGGGTGTGACGGTATCCACCTCAACAGAGGCGTATTATGCCCAACGGTATATCACGGCATGTAGAGTATTACCCGATATTTGATATGAAAACCAGAGTTTTTCTTGTCGCTTTGTTGGCTTTTGCCTTTCCTTTCGGTGCAATTGCCCAATTTGTGCATCCTGCTATTGGTAAAACCGTTCAATCGGATGACGGTGCATTTTCCATCACATTGGTTGGGAAAAAGCAGCAGTATTCAGCTGCCGAAAAAGATACCTGGGATACGGATGTCCGCTCACCCAAGTCGGTCAACATCCATCCCAATGGCAAGAAATACTACGTCAATTCTTTGGAGGCGGGCAAGACGGTGGTTTATGAGGCTGGCACCAACGACAAGCTGAAGGTGATTTATCATAAATTCACGAAAGCGGATTCTGCCTTGTGGAGTAAACCTTCCGGCCTGTTTGAGTTTACGCATTACAAGAACAACCTCAACGACTTCTTCGGTAAGCCGGTGGAAAGCGCATTCTCTCACGGGGGGCGCTATCTGTGGATTCCCTATTACCGTCGCAGCTATGATATTAATGCCCAAGACCCCTCGGCAGTGGCCATCATCGATACGGAGACGGACAGTATCATTCGTCTGATGGAAACGGGACCTTTGCCCAAGATGATAGCCGTGTCGCCCGACAACAGGTATGTGGCCATCACCCATTGGGGCAACAATACTGTGGGCATCATTAATATAATGAGTGATTCG
>Ga0310696_10008224_pt1 | contig 12186 bp, 9 predicted proteins | sample AusTroGonzalo_MG_4_FD_203885 | JGI IMG/M metagenome (GOLD analysis project Ga0310696, IMG submission 203885) | Bovine rumen microbial communities from tropical cattle in Woodstock, Queensland, Australia - Gonzalo_02 (v2) (version 2) | ecosystem: Host-associated > Mammals > Digestive system >... | reverse complement strand
CCGTCCGTACCTGGCTTACGTCGCTCGTCAGCCGGGTCTCCAGCGTCGGCGTACCGATCTCGTCGACCGTCCGGAAGGGGAACGCCGTCACGTGACGGAAGAGCTCGCGGCGAAGCCGGTTGGTCGACCCGACGGCGGCGCGCGCCGCGAAATACTGCGCGCTGACCGAGAAGAGAAGACCGACGAACCCGATCAGAACGAGCAGAAGACTCGCCCGGATGATCAGCGTCTTGTCCCCTCCGCCGATCCCGTCGTCCACGATTTGAGAGACGATCAGGGGAACGGTCAGCTCGAGCAGCGCTTCTGCAAGCTTGAAAAGCGGCGCCAGAATCGTCGCCGCCCGGTAATGCTTCAGTTGCGCGAAGAGATGCTTCATACCGTCCCTTTCAAGTTTTCCTTATTTTTTAACCGATCAGTGCCGATCCTTCCCGGAATCGTTTTTCCGGAGTTCGGCAAGGTCGTTTTCGGTGTAGAGTTCGATCCCGTTTGCCCGCAGGAGTTCCGCCGTCACGCCGTCGCCCGCGGTCAGGCGGCGCGAAAAACTGCCGTCGTAGATCTCGCCGACCCCGCAGGAGGGGCTTTTCGATTTGAGAACGGCGACCGTCGCCCCGGTTTCCTTCGCCCGCCGCAGGGCGATCTTTGCGCCGCGGAGGTAGTGGGCGGTGAGGTCGCGCCCGTCCTCCGTTTCGACCCGGTTTCCTCTTCGCTCCCCCGCGGGGCGCGGGACCGGAAGCCCTCCGTCGCACTCCGGGCAGATCGGCACGAGTTCGTACTTTTCCGCAAGCGCGGCGACGTCGGGGCAGGGGCGGGACGCGCCGTCGTAGCGGCAGGGGATTCCGAGCAGGCATCGGCTGACGAGGATCGCTTTCATCCCTTTCCCCTTTCGACTCTTTTTATTTATTGTAGCATATTCCCCCGCCGATTGCAACCCGTCGCGCCGTTTTTCCCTTCGCGTGCGCCCCGCGCGCAGGTCTTTTCCGCCTTTTGCGCGCCTTGCGGCGTGATTTGTCGAACCTTCACAGGAATTGTCGCGAACCTTTGTGCAGGAATGACAAAAGAGGGGAAATTAGTCAAATCCTCTTTACAAATCGTTAAAAAGTGCTATAATTTTTAGTGAACCCGAGATCTTTAAGTTCGGTACCGTGATGCCGGAAAGCTCGGAGGAGGACGGAATAAAACCGCCCGCTCTCTGTCTTGCCGGAAGGCAGGACTTTTTTTCTTGCGGATCGGACGAAGGAGAAGATCAAAAAAACAAAAAGGAGAGGTATATGAAACTCATCTACAACACCGACGCGACCCCCAAGCAGATGGGCTACGGTCAGACTCTGCTCTTCGCGCTCCAGCAACTCCTTGCGATCCTCGCGGCGACCATCCTCGTTCCGATGATCATCGGTAGCGGGATGTCTACTTCCGCGGCTCTCTTCGGCGCCGGCGTCGGCACCCTCGTTTACCAGCTTTTCACCAAGTTCCGTTCCCCCGTGTTCCTCGGCTCGTCCTTCGCTTTCTTAAGCTCGATGTCGGCTGCTTTTGCCGGCGCCGCTTCGATGCAGGCGGGCTTCCTCGGGCTGATCATCGGCGCGATCCTCGCGGGTCTCATCTACGTCGTGATTGCGCTCGTCGTCCGTTCGGTCGGTTCGGGCTGGGTCGACAAACTGATGCCCGCCGCGATCATCGGTCCGACGGTCGCGATCATCGGTCTCTCGCTTGCTGGCAACGCCGTGAAAGATGCGGTCGGTGCGAGCAAAGGGATCGTCTGGTTCTGCGATAAGAACAACATCAATTCCTACATTATGAACGGCAAGGGAATGGTTTACCTTGCCATCGCCCTGATCACCCTCTTTACCATCGTTATCTGCTCTGTCAATAACAAAAAGATGATCAAACTGATCCCCTTCGTGATCGGGATCGGCGTCGGCTACGTCATCGCCGCGATCCTTACCGCGATTGGCGAAGGAGCCGGCGTTGAAACGCTTAAGATCATTGATTTCTCCGGCTTCAAGAATATGGATTGGGTACCGGACTTCACCTTCATTGAAGCGTTTAAGGGCTTTGGGGATCTGACTCCGGCGTTTATCGGCACGATCGCCGTGGCGTACGTTCCGGTCGCTTTCGTGGTCTTCGCCGAGCATATCGCCGACCACAAGAACCTCTCCTCCATAATCGGAAAAGACCTGCTTGCCGATCCCGGTCTTGACAAGACCCTGCTCGGCGACGGCGTCGGTTCGATGGCGGGCGCCTTCTTCGGCGGCTGCCCGAACACCACCTACGGCGAATCGATCGGCTGCGTCGCCATCTCGGGCAACGCCTCGGTCTGGACGACCACCTGCGCCGCCGCTATGGCGATCGTCTTCTCCTTCCTCGCACCCTTCGGAACCTTCCTTGCCAGCATTCCGAAATGCGTGATGGGCGGCGTCTGCTTCGCCCTCTACGGATTCATCGCCGTCAGCGGTCTGAAAATGCTGCAGAAGGTCGACCTCGGCGACAACAAGAACCTCTTCACCGTCTCGGCGATCCTGATCGCCGGCGTCGGCAGCCTGACGCTTACCTTCGGTAAAGTCAATGAGGAAGGGTTCGGCGATCACGTCACCCTTACTTCGGTCGCTTGCGCGCTGATCCTCGGCATCGTCGTTCGCCTCATCGTCACCAGCAAGTTCTTCAACCGTGAGGACGCCGCCTCCGAGGCGGTCTCCGACGACGCCGCTCCCGCGGAGGTCGCTGAAGAAGCGGTTGAGGTTTCCGCCGACGAAGGCGACAAAGAATAATCCGTTTCAATCGCAGAAAGGAACGCCCGAAAGAGCGTTCCTTTCTTTTTTCAAAATACTACTTGCAATCTCGCGTTTCTTCTGTTATAATACTGCTTGACTATATTGATTATCGAAAGGATCGACCCAAAATGCTTCATTCATTTCTTCTTGACGGTGACGGTACGTCGGGCAGCGGCGGATCTACCTGGATCCTGCTCGGATCGCTCGTCCTGATCGCCGTCGTCTTCTATTTCGTCCTGATCCGCCCGCAGAGAAAGCAGGAAAAACAGGCGAACGAGATGCGCAACACCCTGCAGGTCGGGGACGAGATCACCACGATCGGCGGGATCATCGGAGAGATCGTCTCGATCAAGGAAGAGACCATCACCATTGAGACCAGCCGCGACCGTACCAAGATCCGCTTCCTGCGCTCCGCCGTCCGCAGCGTCGACGTGAGAGCGGAGGATAAGAATCCCGCGCTGAAGCGGTCGACTCCCGCGCCCGCCCCCGCCGAAAAACCCGCCGACAAGCCCGCGAACAAGGGCAAAGGCAAGGGGAAAGGAAAAGGGAAGGGCGGTATCGCGCCCGAAAAGCCGAAGACCGACGAGAAGGTCGAGTCCGTCGAACCCGAAGTTGTCGAGGAGAACGGCGAGAAAAGCGAAAACGCCTGAATACTTATCAAAAAGCGCCTTTTGTTTTTCAAAAGGCGCTTTTTCTATTTGCTTTCGTCCGGTCGCCGCGGCGTTTCAGAAATCCAATCCGGACAGGAACGCGTCGCGGAAAACGGGGGAAAAGTTGAGGTCGACAAGATGCGTCGCGGCGGCGATCCGCCCGATCTCCTCGCGCCCGTCGGGCAGAAGGAGCGCTTTTTCGGCGCCCTCGAGCGCGGCGTTTCCGACCGCATTTGCGTCGGACGCCCACGCGGGGGGCAAAAGCCCGATCGCGGCGGCGGAGGCGGGGGAAAGGTACCGACCGAAACTCCCGGCAAGCAGGACTTCGCCCACCTCGTCGGGGTCGACCCACGCGGCGGAAAGAAGCGCCGCGATCCCCGCCCGAACGGCGGATTTTGCCGTCTGGACGGCGCGGACGTCGCGCTGTTCGATCACGACCGGCGTCGAAAACGGCTCGGACAGGGTTCCGTCGGAGAACAACTGCCGACCGACGAGTGAAAACGGCTCGTCGATCTTTCCGTCGCGCGCGATCGTCCCGTCGGAAAGCAAAAGGGCGAACAGGTCGATCAGTCCGCTGCCGGTTATTCCGATCGGCGCGTCGTCGTCGACCGTCGAGAAAACGAACTCTCCGTCGCGTTTTTCGACCCGGGAGACGGCGCCCGGGATCCCGCCGACGCCCGACCCGATCCCTGCGCCCTCGAAGCAGGGACCGACGGCGCAGGACGCGGCGTAAAGATGCCCGCCGTTCTCGGTTCCGGTCGTCAGAAGGAGTTCGCCGTTGGTTCCGAGATCAAGATAGATCGCCGGGGTCGGAGAGGACAGGATGCCCGAGGCGTACGCCCCGGCGGTCAGGTCGGAGCCGAGGTAACCGGCGCCCTTGACCGAGGGGAGCAGAACGACCGATTCGGCGGGAAGCCCGAAGACGTCCCCGGAATACTCTTTTTCACCCGAAAAAACCGGGATGAAAGGGGAAATACCGATCGGATCGGGCGAAACCCCGGCAAAAATATGGATCATCGTCGGGTTCCCGACGACCGAGAGCCGACCGACGGAACATCCGGCAAGGAGGGCGCGCAGCCGATCGAAAAGGCATTGGCGAAGTTCCTTGATCCCCCGTTCGGTCGCCGCCGTGATGCGGCTCGCCACGTCGGCGCCGAACGCGCATTGCGGATTGAGCGCCGTCGTTTCAACGGTTTCTCCCGCCTCGTCCCGCAGCCGGAGCGCCAGCGTCGTCGTTCCGACGTCGAGCGCCCCCGTCGGGTAGCGGCGCAGGGCTTGTCCCGCGCCCGGCGCGTCCCATCCGTCGGGAAGCCCGATCGTCGTTTCCTCGCCCGAGAGAAGCGCGCGGCAGGCGCGCACTTCCCCCTTCTCGTCGGGGAGCAGATCGCTTTCGGGGTCGTCCCGGTCGAGAAGCCTTCCCGTCAGAAGCAAAACGCGGCAATTTCCGCAGCGTCCGTTCCCCCCGCAGGGCAGGATCGCGGAATATCCCGCACGGGAAAGCCGGTCCGGGAGTGAAAGCCCTTTTTCCCCCGCGGGGATCGTCACCCGGATCATCGCGTTTCCTCCTTTCGGTTTCGTTGTGCGAGGTCGTCTCGCCTTGCAAAAAGCGCGCCCGGCGATCTTCGCCCGGGCGCGCTGCCGTTTCTTTACGCGATGACGTAGGTCGTGCCGTCCTTGGTATCGGTCAGCGTCACGCCCATCGCCGAGAGTTCCGCCCGGATCCGGTCGGCTTCCGCGTAGTTCTTCTGCTTTTTCGCCTCTGCTCGCGCGGCGATCATCTTTTCGATCTCGGCGCGGCGCGGGTCGTCGGATTTCGCTTCGTCCTTTTCGTTCAGTTTCTTTGCCGCTTGTAAAAGGTCGAGCGAGAGGACGGTATCGAACCGGGCGATCAGTTCCTGCTTCGTCTTTCCGTTCAGGGGCGATTTCAGCACGTCGTAGAGCGCGGTGACGGCAAGCGAGGTGTTCAGGTCGTTTTCGAGCGCGGCTCTGAACGCGTCAAGATACGGCGCGGCGCCGCCCTCGTCGAATTCGCCCTCGTCCCCGATCGCGGCGATCCGCGACAGCAGTTTCGCGTAGGCGCCCGCCGCGTTGTCGAGATTCTCGTAGGTAAAGACGAGCGACTTGCGGTAGTGCGATTGCAGGCAGAAAAAGCGGTAGGCAAGCGGGTCGTACCCCTTCGACTGCAGAAGCGAAAGGGTCAGGAACTCGCCCTTCGATTTCGACATTTTTCCCGACGCGGTGTTCAGGTGCGCGACGTGGAACCAGGTCGAGCACCACTTGTGCCCGAGGTACGCCTCGCTCTGCGCGATCTCGTTGGTGTGGTGGGGAAAAATATTATCCACCCCCCCACAGTGCAGATCGAGATACTCCCCGAGATATTTCATCGAAATACATGAGCATTCGATGTGCCATCCGGGGTATCCGAGCCCGAAGGGGGACTCCCATTTGAGTTCCTGATCCTCAAACTTCGACTTCGTGAACCAGAGGACGAAATCGGTCTTGTTCCGTTTGTTCGCGTCGACCCCGACGCCCTCGCGGACGCCCTCTTCGAGGTCTTCCTCTTCAAAGTTGTGGAAGACGTTGTACTGCTTCGGCTTCGATGTGTCGAAATAGATATTGCCGCCCGCCTCGTAGGCGTAGCCCGTCTCGATCAGGCGCTCGATGACCCGGATGAACTCGGAGACCTCGCTCGTCGCGGGGACGACCTTGTCCGGGATCCGGATGTTCAATTTGGCGCAGTCGGAAAGAAAGGCGTCGGTGTACTGCTTCGCGATCTCGAGCACCGTCTTGTGCTCGCGCTTCGCGCCCTTCACCATCTTGTCCTCGCCCTCGTCGGCGTCGCTCGTCAGATGCCCGACGTCGGTGATGTTCATCGCGCGCGTCACCTCGTACCCGAGGTAGCGGAGCGCCTTTTCCAGCGCGTCCTCCATCATATAGGTACGCAGATTCCCGATGTGCGCGAAGTGGTAGACCGTCGGACCGCAGGTATACATTTTGATCTTCCCGGCTTCGTGCGGGACAAGCTCTTCCCGCGTGCGGGTCAGGGTATTGTAGAGCAGCATGGGTCAGTTTCCGTCCTTTTTCGTTTCGGCTTCGGCGATCTTTTTCTCGAGTTCGGAGATGCGTTTGCCGAGACGGCAGATCTCCTGTTCGACCGGGTCGGGGATGTGGATCTGGTCGAGGTCTTCCGTTCCGTCGCGGCGGGTGCGGAGCCGCACGACGCGCGCCGGGATGCCGACGGCGGTCGAGTTCTCGGGCACTTCCTCAAGCACGACGGCGCCCGCGGCGATCTTCGCCCCGTCGCCGACCTTGAAGGGACCGAGCACCTTCGCGCCCGCGCCGATCATCACGCCGTTTCCGATCGTCGGGTGGCGCTTTCCGGTGTCCTTGCCGGTACCGCCGAGGGTCACGCCCTGATAGATCGTGCAGTCGTCGCCGATCTCTGCGGTCTCGCCGATCACGACGGCGGCGCCGTGGTCGATCACCAGCCCCTTGCCGATCTTGGCGGCGGGATGAATCTCGATCCCGGTCAAAAGGCGCGCTCCCTGGCTGATCGTCCGCGCCGCGAAAACGTGCCCCTTCTCGTGCAGGGCGTGCGCCGCCCGATGGAAGAGCAGGGCGTGCATACCGGGATAGAGAAGCAGGACCTCGGCGTCGGAACTGGCGGCGGGATCACGCTCACGGAAAGCGTGTACGTCGTAACGAACCGAGTCGCGGATCGCTCCGAGATCGGTTTTCAAACGGTTCAGTTTATCCTTCAACAGTTTCCGGGGATCCATCGTTTTCCTCACAGGCGCGGACGCGCCGCGCTAAGATATGATATTTTATTATATCTACTCCTTCCGCTTTTGTCAAGGTCTCGGCGCATTTTTGCGCTTTCCGCGCCCGAAGAGAAGAAAGGGAAGCAGATAGAGCGAAAGGGTCGCGGCGCCCCCGACGGCAAGCGCGGGGAGCGATCGCGCCCCCGCCGCAAGGAACGTCCGGGCGAACAGAAAGGCGAGAAGCGAGAAGAAAAGGGGCGTAACGACGCGGAGCGGGGCAGGAGAAAAGCCGGTCGCCCGCGCCAACCGGAAGAACGAACAGGCAAAGTTGAAGATCTCGGTCAGCGCGATCATCAGGATATAGCCGACGATCCCCATCCGCGGGAGCAAAAGCAGGATCAGACAGACGGTGAGCGACGAATCGGCGATATTGATCCACATCACCGCCACCTGTTCGCCGATCCCTTTCAGCGCCGCGTCGGTGATATGGTCGAGAAACATAATCGGGACGATCCAGGACAGATACAGGATGAACCTCCCGGCGTCGTCCGAACCGAAGAGCAGGCGCCCGAGCGGCGCCGAAAACGACGATAGGATCGCAAAACAACCGAGCGAAAAACCGAGCGTGAGAGAAAGCGCGCGCCTGAGAAGCGAAACCGTCGCCTCCCGGTCGCCCCGGATCCGCGCAAACTCGGGAACGAGCAGCGCCGCACCCGCCGAGAGGATCGCCATCGGATAGAGCACGACGGGGAGCGCCATACCCGCGAGCGTGCCGTAGGAAGAGAGAGCGTGCGCCCGGTCGAGCCCGCTTTTGCAGAGCGAATAGGGGATCAGAAGATGCCCGAGCGTCGAAAGCCCCGCGCGCAGACAGCCCGAGAGGGCGATCGGAATCGAGATCCCGAGGATCCGGCGGGCGATCCCGGCGGCGTTTCCCGCGCGGGCGGAACGTCGGTCGGCAAGATAGGCAAGACAGAGAAGAAGCGCCGAGATCGCCTCGGCAGATCCCCCGCCGAGAAGAAGCCGGAGGACCGCCCCGTATTCGTTTGCGGGAACGGGGGAGAGGAACCGGAGGGTCAGAAGGATCCGGAGCCCCAATTCGGCGACGCCGGAAAGAACGTTGATCCACGCCCGCCTTCGCGCCGTGAAGTAACCGGTGAAGACCGCCGAGACCGCGATCGGAAAGACCGGAAGCGCAAGGGCGCGCACGAGCGGGGCGGTCGCCGCGTCGCCGAGCAGAAAGCGCCCGACGGGATGGGCAAAGAAAAGAAGCAGGCACGCGACCCCTCCGCCCGAAACGAGAACGAAGAGAAGCGCGCGGGAAACGACGGCAAAAGAACCCGCCCGGTCGCCGTCTCCTTCGCGCTCCGAGACGAGGCGCGTCACGGCAAGCCCGATCCCCGCGACGGCAAGCGTCACGGCAAAACCGTAAAGATTGGAGACGACCGAGTAGAGCCCCATCGCCCCCGCGCCCATCCGCCGCGACAGGTACCCGCTCCAGACGACGCCGACCCCGCGCATGAAAAGCGAGGAGAACGAAAGGATCAAAAGATCTTTCAAAAACCGTCTGCCCATACCCGCCTCCCGCAAAACAAGTCGGGGAATTGTATGCCGCGCCGGTTTTCGCTATTCAAAAACGGACGGCGCGCGCCGTCCGTTTCGTTTCATTTCATTATCGTTTTCAGAGCGCTTCGACCGCCTCGCCGAGCAGTTTTCCGATCGGTTCGCGGAAAACGAAGTTCGCCATCCCGTCGTAGGGGGTCGGGTCGCGGTTGATAATGACGAACTTTCCGCCCGAGAACCAAAGGACGAGTCCCGCCGCCGGATTGACGGTCAGCGACGTCCCCCCGACGATCAGAAGATCGGCGGAGCGGATCGCCCGCTCGGCGTCACAGAGGTCGTTTTCAGAGAGCGGCTCCTCGTAGAGCACCACGTCGGGTTTCACGACCCCGCCGCAGGCGGGACAGAGCGGCACGCCACTTGAACCGAGAATGAAGGAGAGGGGGTAACTTCGCCCGCACCCGACGCAATGATTGCGGAGAACCGAGCCGTGCAGCTCGATCACGCGCTTCGACCCCGCCGCCTGATGCAGCCCGTCGATATTCTGGGTCAGAACCGCCGTCAGTTTCCCGCGGCGCTCGAGTTCGGCAAGCGCCTTATGCGCCGCGTTCGGCTTCGCGTCGGGGAAGAGCATCTTTTCGCGGTAGAAACGGTAGAACTCTTCGGTGTGATTCAGAAAATAGGTATGCGAGAGGATCACCTCGGGCGGGATCGTCGCCCGCTCGGTATAGAGCCCGCCGCTCCCCCGGAAATCGGGGATGCCGCTCTCGGTCGAGACGCCCGCGCCGCCGAGAAAAACGATCCTGTTCGCTTCGCGGATCAGGTCGCGCAGAAGTGCGGCGCCGTTCTTTTCGTTCTCCATTTTTTCATTCTCCCGTTTCGGTTTCGTTTGGCGGATCCCCGTCAGGCTTCCCGGACCGTCACGCGGACGATGACCGGCTGCTCGTCGAGGGGGATCGAGCCGTTATTATCGGTCGGGTTCGCTCGCTCGCAGATCTCGTCGACGACGTCCATCCCCTCGGTCACGTGACCGAATGCGGCGTAGTCGCCGTCGAGGTGCTTGCAGCCCTCGGTCGTTTGACAGATAAAGAATCCCGAGTTCGCGCTGTTCGGGTCTTTTGCCCGCGCCATCGAGATCGTGCCGCGCTCGTGCTTCAGCGGGTTGTTCACACCGTTCGATAAGAACTCGCCCTTGATCCGCGCGGCGCTGCCGCCTCCCGCGCCGCCCTGCGCCATGAATCCCTCGATGATCCGGTGAAAGGTCGTGCCTTCGTAATAGCCCGACCGCGCCAGCTTGACGAAGTTTTCGACCGTGATCGGCGCGGCGTGACCGTCAAGGAAAACGGTGATCGTTCCGTACCCGTCGACCTCGATCTCGGCGTAGTAATCCTTCGCCTCGACGGTCTGTTCCCGCTTTTCCCACGGTTTGACGGCGAAAAGAGCGATCAGACCGCCGGCGATCAGCAGAACCAAGACCGCGAGGATGATCCAAGGGGTCGGGCTCCGCCTCTCCTTTTTCGGGGGGTTTTTATATTTTCTTTGGGTTTTCATTTGCTTCCGGTTCTTGGAAACGGGCATTTTGCCACCTCACTGTTCAAAGGATCGGGACGGGTACCGTCTTGCTTCCACTATATCATTCTTTGCCGACTTTGTCAAGTTGAAAAGAAAGAGTCGGGCGAACGACTTTTTTCTTCCGAGGGATTGACAGAAGAGAGAATAAGTTATATAATTATTCTTCGGTACGTCGCCCGCCGGCTGTCCGGCGGATCGGTCGTCCCGACAAAACACAGGCGTCCGGGGGGAAGCCCCCGCTCCGCCGGAGGAGTGTATGTCAAAAGTACTGTCCTGGCTTGCCGCCGCGCTCGGCGTTGTGATCCGTCCCTGCTACAGTTTGACGGGAAATTATGCCTTGACGATCCTGCTCTTCGTTCTGATCTCCAAGGTGATCCTGCTCCCGCTCTCGATCTGGTTGCAGTATAACAGCATCAAACTCGTGAAGATGCAGCCCGAGGTCAACTGGCTGAACGTCCATCATTTCGGCGACCGTGAAACGATCGCGCTCGAGCACCAGAAGATCAACAAAAAATACGGCTACAACGTCTGGATCGGATTGATCCCGATCATCATTCAGTTCGTGCTTCTGCTCGGGGTCGTGCAGGTCATCTACAATCCGCTCGATTACGTGCTCGGGATCGATTCGGCGACCATTTCTTCGATCGAGGGGATCGCCTCGGGTATTTCCGGTATGTCGGTCAAGGATAGCGCGATCCAGCTGACGGCGATCGACCTTATCAAGGGCGGGGAACACGCCGCCGAGTTCGCGTCGATCGACGGGGCGGTCCTCGCCTCGATCTCGTCGCTCAAAATGACCCTTTTCACGCTTTCGCTCGCCGTGATGCCGATCAAAAGACTCGGGATCACGCTACTCTTCCCGGCGCTCGCCGGCGGCTCGTCCTGGCTTCTCTGCTTCACGCAGAACAAGAGCCAGGTGCTGCAGGCGGAGCAGAATAAGTGGAACAAGTACGGGCTGATGGCGTTCTCGGTCGGGCTTTCGCTCTATCTCGGATTCGGCGTTCCCGCCGGTATCGCCTACTATTGGACGCTCTCGAACCTGACCGCGATCCTGCAGATGTATCTGCTCAACATCGCGATCAACCCGAAAAAGCACGTCGACTACGAGGAACTGCGCAAGAGTCAGGCGGCGCTCTCGGAACTCCGGGCGCTGACCCACGCGGGCAAACCGAAGGGGAAGGACCCCAACCGCAAACGCGAAAAAGCCGACTACAAGCGCTTTTTCCGCGTCACGAACAAACACCTCGTTTTCTATTCCGAAAAGAGCGGATTCTGGAAATACTATTCCGATCTGATCGAATCGCTTCTCCGTCGGACGAACGTCAAGATCCACTACGTCACCAACGACCCCGACGACGCGATTTTCGAGAGGGCGAAAACCGAGCCCCGGCTCGTCCCCTACTATATCGGGACGCGGAAGATCGTGATGGCGTTTCTGCGGATGGACGCCGAGGTCGTCGTGATGACGACGCCCGATCTCAACACCTACCAGATCAAGCGCTCCTACGTCAAGCGCAACGTCGAGTATATCTACACCCCGCACGATATGATGAGCGTTCATACGAGTTTCCGGAAGGGCTCGATGGATCATTTCGACACGGTTCTCTGCGTCGGACCGCAGCAGATCGAGGAGATCCGGAAGACCGAGGAGGTCTATGGGCTTCCCGAAAAGAAGCTGATCCCCTGCGGCTACTCCCTGCTCGACGATCTGCGCCGCGACTTCAGACCGGGCGAGCGCGGGGACAAGCCCCGGATCCTGATCGCTCCGTCGTGGCAGGAGGATAACCTGCTCGACAGCGTGATCGACGATCTTCTCGGGCAGCTGTGCGGGCAGGGATACCGGATCACCGTCCGTCCCCATCCCGAATACGTCAAGCGCTA
>Ga0310696_10008223_pt1 | contig 12186 bp, 4 predicted proteins | sample AusTroGonzalo_MG_4_FD_203885 | JGI IMG/M metagenome (GOLD analysis project Ga0310696, IMG submission 203885) | Bovine rumen microbial communities from tropical cattle in Woodstock, Queensland, Australia - Gonzalo_02 (v2) (version 2) | ecosystem: Host-associated > Mammals > Digestive system >... | reverse complement strand
CTCTTTCAACATCAACCTGCGCAAAGGCGATGACAACCTGCTTTCTGGACACCATTTCCGCCTCTCTGAACCCTATCGGAACACCAACGAATACTACACTACCACTTTGTTCACCGACCGCGCCATCTACCGCCCTGGACAGACCGTCTATTTCCAAGGCATTGTGGTGCGCAAACAAGGCGATGACCAAACTTTGGTGAACGGCTATAGCGAGAATGTATCCTTCCGCGATGCCAACTGGCAGGAAATCAGCTCGGCTAAGTTCACCACCGACGAATACGGTGCGTTCAGCGGCTCTTTCGTCATCCCCACCGATAGACTGAACGGCGTGTTCCACCTCAACGCCAACCGTGGTAGCACCACCATCCGCGTGGAGGAATACAAACGTCCGACCTTTGAGGTGAACTTTGAGCAACCGAAAGAGCAATACAAACTTAACCAAGAGGTTACGGTGCGTGGCGACGTGAAAGCCTACGCTGGCTTTGGCTTGGACGATGTGGAATACAGTTATCGTGTCATCCGCAAGACCTCCTTCCCCTGGCGTTGCTGGTGGTGGTATTATCCTACTGTTGAGGACGAGCAAATCACCTACGGCAAGGCCCGCACCGACGAAAGCGGAAAGTTCGCCGTTACCTTCAACCTGAAACCTTCGTTGAGCATCGCGCCTGAGAAACAACCTGTATTCACTTACGAAATCGAAGTGACGGCCACGAGCAAGCAAGGCGAGACGCACAGCGACACCTACTCTATCCGTGCAGGCTATAATGAAATAAGTATCAGCACCAATCTGCCCGGCATGATTGAGCAATCGGAGATGGGCAAGTATGAAATCTCGGTGCAGAACATGAGTTGGCAGCCCGCCAAGAGTCGTATCTCACGGAAGATTTACCGCTATGAAGATGTCGCCAAAATCAATTATTTCGAGGCGATGGGACGCAGTGTGAAGCTGGATAGGCAGGTGTTGAGTGATTTGCAATTAAGGATGCTTTTCCCAGAATACAGCTTCTACGATAACCCATCCAAGACCTTGGTCAACGAGGCCGAAATCATGGTGGACGATAAGGCCAAGTTCTACGACGGCAAGGCTTTGGAACCTGGCAAATATGTGGTGGAATTGACGAGTTTAGACGACCCCTTGGCCAAGATTTCGGAACAGTTTACCGTGTTTGAAAACGGTTCCAAGAAGCTGCCTTTCACCACGATGGATTGGCAACAAATCGACAAGAGAAGTGCTACGCCCGGCGATGAACTCCGTTTTAGCCTCGGCACTTCAGCCAAAGATGTGAAAATGTGGGTGCAACTCGTTCATGGCAATGAAATCCGCATGGAGAAATGGATTACCTTGAACAACGAGATACAGACTTTCACTTATAAGGTGACCGAGCAGGACCGTGGCGGCCTCGACTTGAAGACTGCTTTTATGAAGGAAAATGTTTATGTTATCAATTCCGAGGATATTTACATACCTTTCGACAACTACGACCTGAATGTGAAACTCGCCACCGTGCGCGACAAACTTAGTCCAGGTGCCGAAGAGACTTGGGAAGTAACAGTTCGAGACTACAAGGATAAGCCTTTGGAGGCAGGACTTTTGGCAGGCATGTATGATGCCTCGTTGGATGAATTTGCCAGAAATCGTTGGTATTTCAACCTAACTCCTTTAGGGGTTATGAGTTTCCCTTTCGGCTCCGACGGACATGGTTTCATTTTCTCTAACACCGCTTTGGGTTACTTCTATTTCGCCGAACTCTTCAATTTCAGCCTGCCTTCCGATGCGCCGTTCTTTGATTTCGGATATGGTTTCGGGATGCGCCGCTACAGAAAAGGAGGCCGAGTGCTTTATGATGTTGTGGAAGAATATGCCGCCCCGATGGAGGTGGGAGCAGTGCTGCAAAAAAACGCTGCCGATGGTATCGGTGTAACGGAGATAGTCGAAGCGGAAGAAGCAGAGGAAATGGTAGAAATAAAGAAACAAGAAGGTGTTTATCTTTATGAAACAGGAGGCCAGAACGAAAAACCTGAAGAACCTGTCGAACCCACCCTTCGCGAGAATTTCAACGAAACAGCTTTCTTCTTCCCGCAACTGCGCACCAACAATGACGGTAGCGCGACCTTCAGCTTCACCATGCCAGATGCCCTTACCCGCTGGCGCCTGATGCTGTTAGCCTACAGCAAAGACCGCAAGACAGGCACGAACGAATACACCTTCACTTCCTCCAAACCAGTGATGATTATGGCCGACATGCCGCGCTACATGTACGACAACGATGAGTTGTGGTTTGTGGCTAATGTCATCAACACAGGCGACGAGGCTGTCACCCCAAAGGCAAAACTCGAAATCTTCGATGCTGGCACGATGCAGCCTGTCAACATAATTGTTACAGACGGCCCTTCGACCCTTCGACAGGCTCAGGGACCACAGGGCTCAGGGGCCTCTACAATACCGATGGAGCAAATCATGCCAGGTCGCAGCAAGGAAGTACGCTGGAAGGTGAAAGCCCAATATGGTTTGGAGCTATTGGCCTTCCGCTTTACGGCCTACGCGGGCGAATTCAGCGATGCCGAGCAGCACCTTCTGCCCGTGCTGAGCAGCGAAATCTTCATGACGCAAACCCTGCCCATCACCGTGAAAGCCGAGACCGAAAAGACCTTTGACTTCGAGGCCATCGCCAACCCCGACAGCCACGAGCGCGACTACAGCCTGACACTCAACTTCAGCACCAACCCAGTGTGGTACGCGGTGCAAGCTTTGCCTTATTTGGCCAACATCAGCACCGACCGCGCCGAGACCGCCTTCTATGTGTTTTACGCCAACACGCTTTCGTCCTACATCGCCGACAACATCCCCAACCTCTTGAACTACATCAAGAAATGGCAGATTGAAACGCCTGATGCCCTGCTCTCGCAACTTGAAAAAGACCAAGACCTGAAGGCCATCATGCTACAAGAAACCCCTTGGGTGCTTGAGGCCAAGAGCGAAACCGAGCAACGCAGCCGCATCGCTACTTTGTTTGAGGTGAACACCATGCGCGGCCAACAGACTCGTGCCTTGCAACTCATTTCGCAGAAGCAGAAATACAACGGCGGCTGGCCTTGGATGGACGGTATGCCCGAGAGTGCCTACATCACCACCTACATCCTCAGCGGCATGGGCAAGTTGCAGAAGATGGGTGCCTGGAGTTCGTTGAGCAAATCCGACCAAAACACGGCCCAAAGCATCTGCGACAAGGCCGTGCGTTACCTCGAATATGATGTGGCTGAGACCTACCGCTATATGAAGAAATACAGCAAAGGCAAGGACTGGCCCATCGGCTCCACCACTTTGGCCGAACTCTATGCCCTGAGTTTCTTCAAAGAGCAGAACTCCGACAAGGACTTTGCCACGGCGAAGAAATACTACCTTAGCAGCCTCGACAAGGAGTGGACTTCCTTCAACTTCAACCAACGCTCGAAGGGTGCCTTGGTGCTCTACCGCAACGGCAACGAAAAGACTGCCAAGCTGATGATTCAGTCGTTCAAGGAATGCGCTCAAAAGAACGAGCAAATTGGTATGTACTGGCCGAAGAAATACTTCAGCTTCGAGTCGCACATCGCCACCCACGCCAACATCATGGCTGCCTTTGCCGAAATTGACCAAGACAATGAAATGATTGACCAACTCCGTGTGTGGCTGCTCACCCAGAAACAGACCAACAGTTGGGAGAACTCTGCTTCCACCGCTGATGCCATCTACGCCCTGCTGATGCGTGGCAGCGACTGGTTTGCCGAGGGCAAGGAAGTCACGCTGCGTTTTGGCAACACACCTATTAATACTGAAGGTGGCGTAGCCGGCACAGGCTTCATCCAACGCCGTTGGAATGCCAACGAAGTGACGCAAGAGATGCAACAGCTCACCGTCAATAACCCGACCAACCACTTGGTGTGGGGTGGACTGTTCCGCCAGTATTTTGTCCCGATTGATGAGGTCAAGAGCGATGAGGCGGGCTTCACCATCAAGCGCGAGTTGTTTGTGGAGACGGTGACGGACAAGGGTAAGCTGCTGGTTCCCGTGGAGAAACAAGCCTTGAAGGTTGGTGACAAACTCACCGTGAAAATCACCTTCACTAACCAGCAGGACATGAGTTATGTCTTCGTGAAAGACCTTCGTGCCGCTGGTTTCGAGCCGATCGAGCAAATCTCGCATTACGAGCGCAACGACCACATGAGCTATTACCAATCCAACACCGACACCGATATGGAGTTCTTCATCGAGCGTCTGCCCAAGGGTACGCACCAGTTAGAGTACAGCATGTTCGTCACCAAAGAAGGCTACCTGAACAATGGCTACGCCTTGATTCAATGCCAGTATGCGCCGGAGTTTAGTGCTTATTCGGATGGGATGAGGGTAAAAATTGGTGAATTTGTCAAGAAATAATCTCTATCTTTGCAGCCAATTAAGTTAGTATTTTTATGTCAAAAACTGCATTAATCACTGGCGTCACTGGACAAGATGGGTCTTACTTGTCTGAGTTTCTTTTGGAAAAGGGTTATGAGGTGCACGGTATCATCCGTCGTAGCTCGGTGGATTTTCGTGAGCGCATTGCTCATCTTGAAGGCAAACCTCATTTTCATTTGCATTATGCCGACTTGGGCGACTCCATGTCCATCGTCAAGGTGGTGGACAAAGTGAAACCCGATGAAATCTATAACCTTGCCGCACAGAGTCATGTGCAGGTCAGCTTCGACTCGCCTGAGTTCACTGCTGATGTCGATGCTACAGGTGTTCTCCGTGTGTTGGAGGCTGTCCGCGCTTGTCATCTCGAGAAGACCTGCCGCATTTACCAAGCATCCACGTCGGAGCTTTACGGCAAGGTGGAAGAGGTGCCACAGAATGAAAATACCCCCTTCCATCCCTATTCGCCTTACGCCGTGGCCAAACTTTATGGCTTCTGGATTGTGAAAGAATATCGGGAGGCTTACGATATGTTCTGCTGTTCTGGTATCCTCTTCAACCACGAGAGCGAACGTCGCGGCGAGACTTTCGTCACCCGCAAAATCACTTTAGCCGCTGCCCGCATCTCACAAGGCTTGCAGGACTGCCTCTATCTCGGCAACCTTGACAGTCTCCGCGACTGGGGCTACGCCAAGGATTATGTGGAGTGCATGTGGCTCATCCTTCAGAACGACAAGCCTGAAGACTTCGTTATTGCCACAGGTGTGCAACATAGTGTGCGTGAATTCACGGAACTTGCCTTCCATCATGTCGGTATCGAATTGAAATTCGAAGGCAAAGGCATCGACGAAAAGGGCATCTGCGTGAAAGGACCTGACAAGCTAATTGGCAAGACCCTGGTTGCCGTGAGCAAAGACTTCTACCGCCCGACAGATGTGGTCAACCTTTGGGGCGACCCGACTAAAGCCAAGGCTAAGCTGAAATGGAATCCGAACAAGACCTCCTTTGAGCAGCTCGTCAAGCTGATGGTGGAACATGATGTGGCTAAAGTGGCTGCTGAAGGTGCAGCGGCTAAGGTTCGCACTAATCTTGCAGAATACTTAGAAAAAGGCATAGTGAAATAACAAGCTGAACCCCGTAGGGGTGATAGGATATTAAGCAGGCGGTGCAACCCCTGCTCTTAAAAACAACGTAATGGAAAAGAATAGTAAAATCTACGTCGCTGGCCACCGCGGGATGGTGGGCTCGGCCATAGTCAGAGAGTTACAGCGTCAAGGCTACAACAATATCATTACCCGCACCCATAAAGAACTCGACCTCTGCCGTCAAGACCAAGTGGAAGCTTTCTTTGAGGCTGAGAAACCCGAATATGTCTTCTTGGCAGCAGCCAAAGTAGGCGGTATCGTGGCCAACCAAAACGCCCTCGCCGACTTCATGTACGACAACATGATTCTCGAAATGAATGTCATCCATTCAGCATGGAAAAACGGCTGCAAGAAGTTGGAATTCCTTGGCTCGTCGTGTATCTACCCCCGAATGGCACCGCAACCCATGACGGAAAGCTGCCTGCTCACAGGTGAATTGGAAAAGACCAACGAGGCTTACGCATTGGCTAAAATCAGTGGCCTAAAATACTGCGAATTCCTGAACCGACAGTATGGCACCGATTACATCAGTGTGATGCCAACCAACCTCTATGGTCCCAACGACAACTATCATCCTGAACACAGCCACGTGTTGCCGGCTTTGATTCGCCGTTTCCATGAGGCTAAAGTCAACGGCTTGAAGGAAGTGACTTGCTGGGGCGATGGTTCACCCTTGCGTGAGTTCCTCTATGTGGACGACTTGGCCAACCTTTGCGTCTTCCTGATGAACCATTACAGCGGTAATGAAACCGTCAACGCTGGAACAGGCAAGGAATTGACCATCAAGGAATTGACAGAATTGGTTGCCAAAGTGGTAGGTTACCAAGGCGAAATCAAGTGGGACACCTCGCGTCCGAACGGTACGCCGAGAAAATTGTTGGATGTCAGCAAAGCCGAAAAGTTAGGTTGGCGTTACAAAACAGAGTTGGAAGACGGCATCCGCTTGGCATACGACGACTTTTTAAATAATCCCATGCGAGCAGAACGTTAATTATTGAAATTTTTTTTCTATTTTTGCGGCGTTTTTTTTCGACATCGCATGATTAACGTAATTGGGCTCGGATATATCGGATTACCAACGGCTTTGATGATGGCCTCACATGGCATGGAAGTGGTTGGGACAGACTATAATAAGGAATTGGTCGCCACCCTAAATGCGGGTAAGACCACCTTCAAGGAAGAAGGTTTAGACCAACTATTTCAAGATGCACTGAAAGGCGGCATCAAGTTCACCACAGAATATCAGAAGACGGATATATACATCGTCAGTGTACCTACTCCTTACGACAAATTCAGCAAAAAGGTGGATGCCTGCTATGTGGTCTCTGCCGTAAAAGAGGTGATGAAGGTTTGTCCAAAAGATGCTATAGTGGTGATAGAATCGACAGTCAGTCCAGGAACGATGGACAAGTTCGTGCGTCCCGTGGTGGAAGCCAACGGCTTTAAGATTGGTGAAGACATCCATCTCGTCCATGCCCCCGAACGTATCCTCCCCGGTAACATGGTCTATGAGTTGCTTCATAACAACCGCACTATTGGTGCCGACAGTCGTGAGATTGGCGAAAAAATAAAGCAATGTTATGCCTCATTCTGTCAAGGCGAAATTGTGGTAACCGATATTCGAACAGCTGAGATGACCAAGGTAGTGGAGAACACCTATCGTGCCGTAAACATCGCTTTTGCCAATGAATTGAGCCGCATCTGCCGTCACGACAACATGGACGTGTATGAAATCATTCGCATCTGTAACATGCACCCGAGAGTCAACATTTTGCAACCTGGTCCTGGAGTAGGTGGACATTGTATCTCCGTTGACCCTTGGTTCCTTGTGGGCGACTATCCGCAACTGGCCAAGGTTATCGACGAAGCGATGAAAACCAATGATTATCAACCTGCTTTCGTTCTCGAACGCATTCACGAAATCATGAAGATACGTGGCATCACCGACAACCGCCGTGTGGGCCTCTATGGTATCACTTATAAGGAAAATGTTGATGATACACGCGAAAGTCCGACCTTGCAGCTGATTGATATCCAAGAACATAATCTTGCTCGTCCGCTGAAGAGTTTCGACCCATTCTTTACCAACAAGAAAATCCTACCTTACCAAATCCTTGATTTCGACCAATTCCTCTCTGAGGTCGATATGGTGGTTATCATGGTGAAGCATGATCATATCAAGCAAAATTGGGATAAACTCAAAGGTAAAGTTATTCTTGATTGTCATAATGATTGTCCTTTGGAAGATGTCTATCATATCTAATTGCCGAAGACATGAACAGAAAAAAGGTTATGCTTGTCTTTGGCACAAGGCCGGAAGCCATCAAGATGTGTCCGTTAGTTAAAGCGTTGGAAAAACACCCCAACGACTTTGAAACTATCGTCTGCGTCACGGGACAGCACCGCGAGATGCTTGACCAAGTGCTGAGAATCTTTGAGGTAACCCCTGATTATGACCTTAACATCATGAAACAAGGGCAGGATTTGTATGACATCACAGCCCGTGTACTTGTTGGGATGCGCGATGTGTTGAAAGAGGTGCAGCCTGATGTGGTGTTAGTGCATGGCGACACGACCACGAGCATGACGGCGGCTATGGCGGCGTTTTACCAACAGATTCCTGTAGGCCACGTAGAAGCCGGATTACGCACCCGCAACCTCTACAGCCCCTGGCCCGAAGAGATGAACCGTCAGGTGACAGGGCGCATTGCCGAATACCACTTCTCCCCTACCCCACTCAGCCGTCAGAACCTCTTGAATGAACATGTCGACGACAAGAAAATCACCGTCACTGGCAACACGGTCATCGATGCGTTGTATATGGTGGTCGACAAACTGAAGAACGACAAGGCGTTGGCCGATGAACAGATTCAAGTGTTGAAGAACGCTGGTTATGATGTGACGAGACTTGACCCTTCAAGCTCAGGGTCCAAAAAGAAGCTGGTGCTCATCACAGGTCACCGCCGCGAGAACTTTGGTGAAGGCTTTATCAGCATGGTTACGGCCATGAAAGACCTTTCGGAGAAATACCCTGATGTCGACTTTGTGTACCCCATGCACTTGAATCCCAATGTGCGTAAGCCCATCCACGAAGTATTTGGCGAAGACCTGACGGCTTACCAGAACTTCTTCTTCATCGAGCCACTGCAATATTTGGAATTTGTCTATCTAATGGAGAAATGCCATATTGTGCTTACTGATTCTGGCGGTATTCAAGAAGAGGCTCCTGGTTTGGGTAAGCCTGTTTTGGTCATGCGCAACACCACCGAACGCCCAGAAGCCCTTGAAGCAGGTACTGTGAAACTCGTCGGCACCAATCACGACCTCATCGTCAGTGAAGTCAGTCGCTTAATCGAAGATTCTGCTTATTACGAACAAATGAGCAAGGCTGTGAATCCATACGGCGACGGCTTGGCTTGCAGCAGAATCATCGACGCGCTGAAAAAATAACCTTCCCTTTCGTTGAAATTATTTATTTTTGCAGGCTATTCTATTTTGGATATGTCTGCACCCAACCAATTGATAGGGAAAATTGAGGGCTTCACGCGGAAGTACTACCTTAACCGCCTGATACAAGGTGTGTTGGTGGGTGCTGTGCTGTGGATTGTCTTTTATCTGCTCATCAATGGGTTAGAGTATTTCTCTTGGTTCCCGCCTAAAGGCCGTTTTGTGTTGTTCCTGTTTTTGCTGGCGGGTAGCGGTTTTGTCTTGGTGTACCATTTCCTCATTCCGCTTTTCAACCTCATCCGTTTCCGAAAGAAAATGTCGGTGGAACAGGCCTCTGTGCTAATTGGCAAGTTTTTTCCTGAAATCAAGGACAAGCTGCTAAATACTATTCAGTTGAGCAATCAGATGGAGGCTATAGTCGGCCCTTCGACAGACTCTGGGATCTCAACTGATAACGCTTTGTTGGCAGCTACCATCGAGCAGCGTAGTGCCCGCCTCTCCCCTATCCGATTCTCCGATGCCGTTGATTTGCGCGGCAATCTGAAATATCTGGGTATCTTTTTCGGTTCACTCCTATTATTAATTGCACTCATGGTGTTTCTCCCTTCTTTTGCCGTACAACCCACGCAGCGCATCGTCAATTATGAGCAACATTTTGAGAAGCCCCTCCCCTATCAGGTTGAAATCGAACAGGACGACATCGAAACCACCCAAGACAAAGAAGTGAAATTCAACATCCATGTCACCGGCGACCGTATCCCTGATGCCTTCTATGTGAAGAGCGAATTGGGACAACAACTGATGACCAAGGGCTCGGCCAACGATTTCAGCTACACTTTCAAGAACCTGTTCAACGACTTGACTTTTAACGTGACAGGTGGCGAATACATCAGCCGTCCGCTACACATCACGGTACACCCCAACCCTACCCTACTCTCCTACCGCTGTGAGTTGCGTTATCCTGCCTACATCCACCGCAGCAATGAGACCCTTGATGCCAAGACAAGACTCATCGTTCCGCAAGGCACCCTGCTTACTTTCGGTTTCACCACACGCGACACCGAGCAGATGACCGTCACCCGCGACTCATTGACCACAGACTTGATGGCAAATAACAACGTTTTTGAATATCAATTCGTAGCGGCACAATCCACGAAGTTTGAGGTGCAGGTGCAAAATACTTGGAACCAAACCATCGATCCCCTACCCTTCTCTATCGATGTGTTGCCCGATGCCTATCCCGACATTCGCGTGGAGTCGTTCGATGAGCAACTTTCCACTGATGTGTATTTCTCTGGTCTTGTTACTGATGATTATGGCTTCAGCAAATTGACTTTCAATTGCATCGTGAAGGAGCCCATTGAAAAGAAGTTTGTCAAGCCTGTTGCTTTAGATTTGAAACAGACCCGAACCTCGTTCTTCTACAGCTTCAACATGGACAGCCTCGGTATTATGCCTGGGCAAAATATGGAAGTTTATTTCGAGGTTTGGGACAATGATGGCTTCCATGGGCCTAAGTCGAAACGTTCGGAAACTTTCACCTACTATAAGCCTTCGGAATCCGCTTTGGACAGCATCGCCGACCAGCAGTCGGAAGATATCATGGAACGTCTGCAAGAAAAGTCACAAGAGGCTGACAAGCTACAGGATGAAATAGAAAAAATGCTGCAAGACCTCATTCAAAAGAAGGATTTGGACTGGTCGGACAAGGAAAAGATGAAAGACTTGTTGGAGAAACAGCAACAGATTCAGGAAGAATGGAATAAGTTGCAGGAAGAGCAGGAAAAATTGGCCGACTTCATGAAAGAGCACGACATCGCCAACGAAGACCTCATCAAAAAGCAGGAGCAAATCAACAAACTTTTTGACGAGGTGATTCCCGAAGAGTTGAGAAAGATGATGGAGCAGATTGACAAGTTGCTTGAGGACATGCCGCGCGAGCAGATGCAAAAAATGATGCAGGACATCAAGAAAAACAACCAATCGATGCAGGAATTGCTCGACCGTAATTTGGCACTCTTGGAACAATTGAAGATGGAAAAAGACCTCAATGATTTGGCTAATAAATTGGATAAATTAGGGGAGGAGTTGCAGAAGCAAGAATCAGAAAATCAGAGCAAAGAAGCAGGGGAGGAGGGTGACCAGAAATCTGCTGAGGAGGCCAAGGAGGAATTCGATAAGATGATGGACGAACTTGACCAGCTCTTGGAGAAAAACCAAGACTTGCAACAGCCTTTCGATATGGAAAAGGACGAGGAAATGCAGGAAAGCATCGACCAAGACCTGCAAGACGCCATGCAGAACGAGCAGAACAACGAGCAGCAACAGTCGCAAAATAAGAAACAGAATGCAGGTCAGAAAATGCAACAGATGGCTAACCAAATGATGCAGATGATGCAAATGGGCGGCATGGAACAAATGGCTGAGGATGCGCATTTGCTGCGTATCTTGCTCGAAAACGTTGTCCATGCCTCGCATGAACAAGAAGCCTTGATGACTGAAATCGGAAAGATGCGCACCGATGATCCATCTTTAGTTGAAAAGATTATCCATCAAAAAGATGTGGCCGACAATTTCAACATGGTTCGCGATTCGTTGCGCAGCATGGCCATGCGGCAGCCCATGATTCAGAATTTCGTTTTTGATGAGTTACATACCATCGAAAACCAGACGGAAAACGCGATGAAATACCTCAACGACCTGAAACTCTCACAGGCCGTGCGCCACCAACAAACCGCCATGATGTCGATGAACAATCTGGCTTTGATGTTGGCCGAGTCGTTGGAAAACATGGAAAACAGTATGGAATCCATGGGTATGCCGATGTCGTGTCCCAACCCCAAACCTGGTCAGGGACAGCAAAGCATGAAAAACATGCAGCAGTTGCAACAACAACTTAGCGAACAACTGAAACAAATGCAGCAACAGATGGAAAAATCGGGTCAACAGATGCCCAATTCGATGAGTGAGGAGTTTGCGCGCATGGCCGCCGAACAGGAAATGCTACGCCAAGGTATGCAGCAAATGCTCAACGACATGAAGGAAAACGGCCAACTTGGCGACGATGGTTTGAACGAGATTATCAAGGACATGGAGAAGTTGGAGGAGGAGTTGGTGAACAAGAAAATCAACCGTCAGATGATTGAACGCAGCCAAAGGAAT
>Ga0310696_10008222_pt1 | contig 12186 bp, 8 predicted proteins | sample AusTroGonzalo_MG_4_FD_203885 | JGI IMG/M metagenome (GOLD analysis project Ga0310696, IMG submission 203885) | Bovine rumen microbial communities from tropical cattle in Woodstock, Queensland, Australia - Gonzalo_02 (v2) (version 2) | ecosystem: Host-associated > Mammals > Digestive system >... | reverse complement strand
TGATGACCTCAGAAGGGGTTCCGATGGCGAATATGGACCCGCCGAAGAGCATCATCATCGTATCGGAATACTTGGAAGCGATGTTCAAGTCGTGGCTGATCATGATGACCAGTATCCCCTTCTCCAATGAGAGGTCCCTCAATATGCGCGTGACCTCCATCTGGTGCTTGATATCCAAGTTAGACGTAGGCTCATCCAGGAGCAATATCTCCGGTTCCTGAACCAGCCCCCTCGCCAGCATGACCTTCTGGTGCTGTCCGGCGGAGAGCTCGTCGAAGTTCCTCATCGCCAGATCCTCGATGTCCAGCAGCCTGAGCGTGTCGTAGACGATGTCCAGATCCTTATCCAATGACTTGTATGTGGCGTGAGGGTGGCGTCCCATGAGCACCGTGTCGACCACCGACAGAGGGAAGGTGTCGTTGGCGGAATATGGAACATATCCGACCTTCTTGGCCAGATCCTTCAGGGAGATGTCGTTCACCTTGTCCCCGTCGATGAGAACCGTTCCCTTATTCGGGGACAGTATCCTGTTGATGCAATGGATCAGCGTGGACTTCCCGACTCCGTTCGGTCCGATTATGGACAGGAGCTGCGGGCCGTTGGCATCCAGCGTGATGTCCTTCAGTACGGGCGTGCTCGAATACCCGAATTCGATTCCATCGATTATTAGCCTCATCTTAAACTCATCTCCATGCGCTCTTCCTGCGCATCCTAATCAAAATGAATATGAACAGCGGACATCCGATGATGGCGCTGATTACTCCTACGGGGAGACCGTACTCCCCGGACACCCTGGCCAGACAGTTCGCCAGCAGAAGGAAGAGCCCTCCGAATACGGCGGCGGCCGGAAGAAGATGTTTCGTATCGGACCCCACGAACAGCCTTGCGATGTGAGGTCCCACAAGTCCAACGAATCCTATGGTACCGGTGAAGCAGACCACAGCGGCGGTCATCAGGGACACGATCGTGATCTCCACGAGGATGGTCCTCTCGGGATCCACTCCCATGGAGTGCGCGGACTTCGTTCCAGCCATCATCACGTTGATGCGCCTGTAGTGGAACATCAGCACCGCTCCGCATACGATACTGATCGCCAGCGGTATCGGGATGGTCTCCCATGTGGTCAGGGCCAAGGTACCGACCCTCCATGAATAGATCTCGGCGAGGGTCTCCTCCGAGGCCGTGATCATTATCAGCTGGACGATGGCCGAGAAGATGTACATCATCGCGATACCGATGAGGATGATCTTGGTCGATGTCACCCTGCGCTTGAACGAGAACAGGAGGATGACCATCGCCGGGATCAGAGAGAATCCGAAGGCCATCACTATCCTGACCCACTGTTCGTTGAACAGCGGGAGCGTACTGCTCAGGACGATGGCGATGGATGCGCCCAGCAGCGCACCCGAGGACACTCCCATGGTGTACGGGTCCGCGAGCGGGTTGCGGAGCATCGTCTGCATGACTGCTCCGCCCAAGGCCAGAACAGCCCCGACTATGATGGCGAACAGGGCGATAGGCAGCCTCGTGTTGATGACTATGTCATCCGCATACGGGTCCGTGATGTTCCCTGTTATGTGCTCTATGAGTATCCTGTAGCAATCGGCGAAGCCGATCTCGTACATCCCGATGGACAAGGCCAGGATCAATGCGACGGCGATCATCACCGCGCATAGCAGGACGAACAGCCATTTCTTGCGGACCGCTCTGTAATAATCCTCCTTGCCTGCCATCAGAACACATCCTTCTGCGATTTGCGCCTGACTATGAGGTACAGGAACACCGGCGCCCCGATGAACGACATGACCACACCCAGCGGGATGTTACCGAAGGACATGAGCGAACGCGATATGAGGTCCGCCACGACCAGCACCGTCGAACCCATGATTATCGATCCGGGGATGACGAACTTATTGTCGCCGCCAACCAGATAGCGGGTCATATGGGGTGCCACAAGACCTATGAATCCGATGATACCCGTGAACGAGATGATCGATGCGATGAGCACCGACGTGAGTATGATGCACAACATCCTGAACTGGACCACGTCCAGTCCCAGGCTCTTGGCGCTCTTCTCGCCTAATGACATGATGTTGAGCTTCGCTGCAGAGAGCTGGACCAGCACCGCCGAGGCCAAAGTCATGACCAACATCAGGGGCATATCGGACCAGGATGCGTTGGTGACGCTTCCTACCTGCCAGATATAAGCGTCCTGAAGGCTCTCGGCGCTGGCCGTTATCATGACCAGCGTTACCATGGAATTGAAGAAGAACGTCAGCGCCGTTCCTATCAGGATGATGGTCGACGGGGAATTCCCGACGTAACGGACCATCAGAATGACTATGATGGCCGGGATCAGCGAGCCTATGAACGCATTAATGACGATCCCCGCTCCGGATATGACCGTGGAGTAGGAGAATCCCATGATTATGGCAACTACTGCCCCTAAGCATGCTCCAGACGATATTCCGGTGGTGTAAGCATCCGCCAGAGGATTCTCCATCATGCTCTGCATCACGGTACCGGCGAGGGCCAGACCCGCTCCCGCTATGAGAGCCATAATGACCCCGGGCATGACGTTGTTGAAGATGTAGTAATCCGCCCACCAGTCCGGGCTCCTTATGGGATATGTCACTCCCGTCAGATGGTCCCAGATGACCTGAGCGGTCTTCGTGAACTCGTAGCCGGTGCCGACGGAGCATGAGATGAGGGTGGTGACGATGAGGACACCTAGGCATATCAGCAGGAACGTTATCTTGCGAGAGAGGGTACTCTTGTACTCCTCCTTCCCCATTCTGATCTCAACGTCAGCCATTTGGAACAAACATCCAATTGCCGAGCGATTATAAAAAATGACAGTCAGGCCTAATTATGACAGGTAATCGGTCGGTTAAAGTACGATTCTTGCTGAATGTTCTGAAGAACGATGGTTCTCCCTTTAATAGGCAGACTCATTATTGGTTGTATGGACCAATCGAATTCGAAAGTGATGATTATCGCCATCGCAGTCATCGCTGTCGTTGCGATCGCAGGAGCAGCCGTTTTCTTCCTGAACGGCAACAGCGGGGGTGGAGACGACATCCTCGAAAAGACCAAGCTCCCGATCTACGGCAACGCCAACGGCGATTACGTGATCGACAGCAAGGACATAGACCTGATAAACGACATGATCGCATCCAACACGCCTCTGAGCGACTATCCGTTCGCCGATGCGGATCGCGACGGGAAGGTAACATCTAACGATGTCAGCATCGTCAAGAAGATCATCGCCGGAGAGAAGACGGACGTCACATTCATCGACCAGTACGACCTGGTGGCCGGCAAGTACCGCTACGTCACCGTGGAATACCCCCTGAAAGATGTAGTCACGCAGAATGCGGACATGCTCCTCCTGACGATGATGATCGACGCGGATGACCAGGTGGCGGGATACGTGGCCAACGTGGCCAACTACCCCAATGAATTCTACAAGGTCACCCACAACGGCATATCCAAACAGGTCGGATCCACCGCCAGGCAGATCGCGGCAGCCGATTGGGTGGGAATAAAGAACCTCGATGTTGAGCTGCAGGAGAAGGGCAGCAAGATAGGAGCGATCCTCGTCCACAGCGACCAGGCACTAGGCGACTACAAGGACGACATCATCGCTGCCGGATTCCCGATCATCTACCTCAGATGCACCGACCCGATCTACTCCTTAGATGCGGCCGTGCTCCTCGGAACCCTGTTGGGTCCGGACTACTCGAAGAAGGCGGTCTCGTTCTGCAACGACTGCAAGTCCACCCTCGAGGAGATCGACAAGAAGGTCTCCAAGGTAACGGACAAGAAGCAGTTCATCTCGCTCTGCATGGTCTGCTACATAGCCCAGGACGAATCCCAGTACACCAAGCTGGGCGAGCAGGCAGGAGGAAAGGGAATGGCGGACCTCCCGGGCAACACATCCGTGAAGCTCCAGGACGTGGAGGCCATCACGAAATACAATGACAAGATAGATTACATGCTGAACTGCTCCACCCAGGACTGTACGAACGTGGATCCGATCGAGCTCTGGGAGGATCCGGGATGCAGGTACATGAACAAGAGCACCCACTTCGAGGACATGGTATGGGTGAACATGTCCATGCCGGTCTCCTGCAGGGTCATGTATGTGGCCTCGCTGTTCTATCCGGACATCATATCGGAGAGGGAGGCGGACTCTTACTTCCAGAACATCGTCGACAATTACATGCCCTATCTGCACGACACCGTCGACGACGAATACTTCGACGTCACCAAGGACATGTTCACGCTGATCGACTACCAGGACTATCTGGATGCCAAGGGCGGAGATGAACCGGTCGCTTCCGATGTCGTCCCCGCATCCATAGCCACCCATTTCTACGACAGGATGGACTGGACCGGATTCAGCGGAGAGCCGTTCTATGTGGAAGTAACCGACAATCAACTTGCTAGAGTGGTCCCTAGCAACGGCGGTAACTACTACTTAGAGGCCCAACTTTACAAAGATGCGGCAGCTAAGTTCGCAGAAACCAAAGCCAAGTACGAATCTGTAATCGGCACCGAATCTGCCATGGGCGGAACTAATGTGAAAATCGAATCACCTTATGCGTTGGAAAACAGTATAGGATACTATGTCAACACCACCAATAGCGATTCAATTGGATCGATGCACTATGCGTTCTACTACAAGGAGTGCTTCGTCGAGATCAAGCTGGCCAAGAAGCCCAGCCTGTCGCAGGAGGATATAGATATGATCCTTCTCGCCGCATGGGGCGTGGACGGCCAGAAATCCGCCCTGGAATCCGCCAGGAGCTTCGACCTCGGCCTGTTCGAGAACATGAAGAACGCCCCCTACACCATCGATGCCTCCAGCGACTCGATGGTGGCGACCATAGCAAGCACGGACGGCAAGTACTATGTCATCTACGACAACAACGCCAGCGCGTTCCTCGACTTCGAGGTGCTGAAGGAGAAGTACATAGAGAAGGCCCAACAGGACGATTACATGGGCGGGAAGCCGAAGGCCATACCCCTGAACGGATTCGAGGACGGATCCGGATTCTGGGCCAACACCACGAAGACCGATCTGTTCGGAATGATTCAGTTCGCCGGTTACATCGACGGCTGCTATGTCCAGATATACATACGCATGGACTACTCGACTCTGGACGACGACAGCGTGAACGAGATCGTATCTTCTGTCGCCGAATCGATAGCCGGAACGGCGTGATGCCTGGAGGATCTAGAATGGAGAAGAAGAATCTGATAATCATCGCCGCAGTGGCGGTAGTTGTCGTCGTGGCAGCAGTGGCCGTTGTGATGCTAGGGTCCGGCGGCGGCAGCGATTACAAGAACCTGGAGGTCACGAGCCTCCCTGTTTACGGCAACGCCAACGAGGACTACACCATAGACCAGAGGGATGTCGATCTGATCAACCAGAACATCGGCGGGGACCTTTCCAAGCACCCCTATGCGGATGCAGACGGGGACGGTTCCATAACCTCTAACGACGCGGCCGTGGTCCAGAAGCTCATCAGGGGCGAGAGCACCAAGGTGCGCTTCGTGGACCAGCTCGTCTATGACACCGGAGAGATAAACATCGTCGAGCTGGACTACCCCCTCGCCAATGTGATAACGATCAATCCGGACATGCTCCAGCTCACGTTCACTTTCGATGGGGACGAGAAGGTCATAGGATACATCGCCAACCAGGATTCCTACAAGAGCACCTTCTACAAGGCGGACAACAACGGGTTCACCAGATGCCTGGGGACATCCCCGAGGATGATCAGCCAGGCCGAGTGGGAGGCCATAAGGAGCCTTGACTCCGAGCTCTACCAGAAGAACCAGGGCATAGGGGCCATACTCGCATACAACGACGCCGCCCTGGGCGACTACAAGGACGATATCAACAACGCAGGAATTCCTGTCGTCCACATAAGGTGCACCGATCCGCTCTATTCCATCGACGGTACCATGCTGCTCGGATTCCTGTTCGGACCGGAGTACTCCAAGAAGGCGCTCAACTACGCCAACGACTGCCGCCAGGCGATCGTGGATGTGACCGAGAAGGTCGAAAAGCTGAGCGATGACGAACGCACCAAATTCATTGCGCTGTGCATGTGGAAGTACATCTCCCAGCACGAATCCCAGTACACCAAGATCGGTCTCCAGGCAGGAGGCATTGACATGGCCAACCTGGAAGGCAACGGATCAACGCCGCTGAACGACGTCGAGGCCGTGACCATCTACAACGGAAAGATAGATTACATCCTCAACTGCCGTACCTGCGACTGCAAGTACGTGGATCCCACGACCCTCTGGGAGGACAGCAGGCTGGACATTCTGAAGAAATCCAGCGAGTTCGAGAACATGTTCTTCCTGAACATGTCCATGCCCACGCCCTGCAGGGTCATGTACACTGCAGCGATGTTCTATCCGAACATCGTCTCGATAAACGAGGCCCACAGTTACTTCCAGACCATAGTAGAGAAGTACCTCAGCTACCTCAACGATACCGTCCCGGACGGCGATTTCAACGTAGTGCAGGATATGACCACCATATGCACCTATGAGGACTATGTGGCCGCCAAAGGAGGGGATGACGATGACGATGTGGAATCGGACGTCGACGTGATGGCCCTGGCCCAGAGATTCTGGGACATCATGAAGGACGATCTGAACTCCGATCTCGATCCGATGGTAGACTATTCCTACACACCGTACGTGCTGTCGGACGAGAACAACTCGCAGTCCGCCAAGGTCGTCTCCGACGGTAACAACTATTTCGCCAAGTACACCCTTGTGAAGGATGCCAAGGCGGAGTACGAGAAGATGAAGGCCACGTACGAGGCCAAGGTCGGGACCACCGCCAGGACCAGCGGTATCTGCATGGAGATACCCTATTCGAACGGCCTCACCGAGGGATTCGGATACTACGTCAACTCAGACCCAGGTGTGGAACATGTACTGGGCAGCATGAAGTATGTTGGATACATCGAGGAATGCCTGGTCGATATCCAGCTGGTGAAGAGACCGAGCCTCTCCCTGGAGGACATCGAGAAGATCATCTACGCTGCCTATCCCAAGGCCTCCGATGTGGATGCCAAGGAATGGGCGAACGCGATTGACAAGATCATCTTCTCGGAATATGCCGGCGCACCGTACTCCCTGGTGGACGGCGCAACCAGCACATCCGCAAGGATCGAGGCCGCCGAAAGCGGCTCCGGAGACCGCCATGTGGAATTCGATTCCTCTGGAACCGCGTATGTCGAGTACTTATCCAAGAAAGCCACATTCGAAGAGAAGGTGGCCGGATACGTCGGGACGGATACCAAGTGCTATCTGGTGAACGGATCGGACTTCGACGAGGCCTACGGCTATGTCTCCGACCGTTACAGAAGCGATGCATTCATGGCTTGGATGGTATACTTCGTAGGCATGAAGGACGGCTGCTGCGTGGACATATGCCTGAGGAGCGACGATCCGAGCTATACGACGGCCGATTTCGAGAGGGTCCTCGAGGATATCCTCGCGGCACAGCCGTGAAAACAGACGGGGGCCGACCGCCCCCGCCTTTCCGGATAGTGTTAACAAACCCTTTTAACGGGGATATGGATTCATGAGCATGTTTTGGATTGCGGTCAGTCTGATTGCAGGTGCAGCAATGCTGTACTTCGGCTCCGAGTGGCTAGTCCGCGGAGCTAAGGGACTCGCACTCCATCTGGGCGTCACACCCTTCGTCATAGGGCTGACGGTCCTAGCTTTCGGTTCATCGGCCCCGGAGGCCATAACCTCCATCGTCAGTACCAGCAATCCCTCCCTGATCATGGGCAACGTGGTGGGCAGCAACATAGCCAACATCGGGCTCGCCATCGGACTGGCCGCGCTGGCCGGACCCATGGCGGCTAGATACAAGGACATGAGGATAGAGCTCCTGGCAATGCTGGCGGCTTCGATAGGGCTCTGCATCATGGGATTCCTCGGGTACATCCAGTTCTTCGAGGGGATAATCCTCATAGCCCTCCTGTTCGTCTTCCTCTTCTGCGTCTTCAAGAAGAAAGGGGCGAGCGACGAGGAGAAGGCCGCATACGAAGAGGAGGTGACCCCCGAGAAGATGAGCAACATCCTGCTTGTCGTGCTCGTCATCGTCGGACTGGTGCTGCTCTACTTCGGTGCGAAGTTCTTCGTCCAGGGAGCCAAGGACCTAGCCCACCTCCTCGAGGTGCCTGACCTCATCATCGGACTGATCGTGGTCGCCATAGGAACCTCTCTTCCCGAGATGTGCATAAGCATAGTCGCCGCCCATCGCGGAGAGGCCGACATGGCCGTTGCCAACATAGTCGGCAGCAACCTGTTCAACATCCTGTTCGTCCTTGGAATCGGCTCCGTCCTCGTGGACGTCCCCGTCTCCCAGTCCGTGCTGACGTTCCACCTGCCTGTGATGCTGATCTTCAGCATCGTGATGTTCCTGATGGTCCGCTTCAGGAACAAGATAGACAGGCCGTCCGGTCTGCTTCTGGTCGCCATGTACGCCGCGTACATCGGCATTATAGCGATGATACCGACTCTGATGTTATGAGAATCCCGCACGGAGGCCGTGCGGGAAAGGGTTTCAGTTGCAGCACTCTCTGAGAAGAGCTGTGAAAGTGTTCTTCTGGCCGTCGTTCAGTATGAGCGGCGGGATCAGACGCACGGTGTTGCCGTGGCACACGTTGACCAGGACGCCGTTGTCACGGCAGTACTTCTGCACTGCCGAAGCGGTCTCGTTGGTGTCCATCTCGATTCCGATTATGAGACCGTAGCCGCGGACCTCCTTGATCTTGCCTGAGGCGATGAACTTGAGGTCGCGCATCCATTTGGCCCCCAGGTCGTGGGCGTTCTGGACCAGGTCCTCCTTCTTCATGATGTCGATGACCGCGCATCCGGACGCCGTGACCAGCGGGTTTCCTCCGAAGGTCGTTCCGTGGGTCCCGGGAGTCATGACCTTCGTGATCTCGTCCGTCGAGGTTACCGCGCCTATGGGGGCGCCTCCTCCGAGGGCCTTCGCCATGGTTATGATGTCGGGGGTCACACCGAAGTTCTGGATGCCGAACCACTTGCCGGTGCGTCCGAGCCCAGTCTGAACCTCGTCGACGATCATCAGGGTGCCGTTGTCGGTACAAAGGTCGCGGACCGTCTTGAAGAACTCAGCGGATGCGGTGCGGACACCGCCTTCGCCCTGTATGGGCTCGACTATCAGAGCCGCGACGTCCTTGTCCATCATCTCCTTGACCGACTCCGCGTTCCCGTACTCGTAGTACTTGTACGCATCGCTGATGAGAGGCTCGAAGGATGCTTGGTACTTCGTCTGGCCGGTGGCTCCCAGTGCCGCCGCGGTTCTTCCGTGGAAACCGTTGAGTGCCGCCATGACCTTGGTGCGGCCGGTGTATCTGACCGCGAGCTTCAGCGCGCCCTCGTTGGCCTCCGCTCCGCTGTTTACGAACAGGGTGCGGTCCATTCCCTCAGGCGTGACCGATGCGATCTTCTCCGCCAGCTTGGCCTGCTCCTCGATGTAGTACAGGTTCGATACATGCGTCAGCTTCGTTACCTGCTCCTGCATCGCCTTGACCCACTCAGGGTGCGCATAGCCTATGGAGTTCACGGCTATGCCCGCGACCAGGTCCAGATACTTCTTGCCGGTCGTGTCGTACAGGTAGCATCCCTCGCCGTGGGTGAAGGCCATGTCTATGCGGCCGTAGTTCTGGAACAGGTACTTCGAGCTCAGTTCCTTAATCTCTTCGAATTCCATTTGATCATCTCACTATTATCGTTCCGTGGAGGTTGCCCTCCTTCATCACATCGGCAACGATGCATTCCGGATCGGTGCCGTTCACCATGCGGACCGTGCCGACCCCTGCCAGTATGGCCTTGCGGCAGGCATCCACCTTGGGGATCATCCCGCCTGAGATCGTACCGTCGGCTATCAGGCCGTCGATCTCTTCCAGGGTCACCCTGTCCAGCTTGGACCCGGGGTCCTTTACGTCCATGAGTATCCCGGGGACGTCGGTTATGGCGATCATCTCCTTGCATGGGACGTTGGCCGCTATACCGGCCACCATCGTGTCCGCGTTCACATTCAGTTTGTTCCCGTCCTTGTCCTTCCCGATCGGGTAGATCACAGGGACTATGTCCTGCTCCAGCAGGTCCATCAGGGTCGTCGGGTCGCATTCGGAGACCTCTCCCACGAGACCGACGTCCACCTTGATCCTCTCGCCGTCCTCGACGGCCTCGACGGGGGCCTTCCTCACGCACAGGGTGCAGTGGTATCCGGGCATGCCTATGGCCTTAACCCCGGCCTCCGAGAGGCAGGACACCACGTCCGCGTTGAGCCTGGAGAGCACCTTCTCGGCGACCTCCAGCCCCTCCTGATCGGTGACCCTGATGCCGGCCACCTTCTTAGGGACCATTCCCCTCTTCTCCATCTCCTCGGATATCTCGGGCCCTCCTCCGTGGACCAGGATGACCTTGGCGCCCTGGGACATCATCTGTGATATCTCCTTAGCCAGGCGCATCATGGCTTCCCTGCCGCGGATGGCGTTCCCTCCGAACTTGAGCACGTAGATGTCCATGCGGATCACGTCGCGTATTCCGCATTGATGCGAACGTAATCGTACGTCAGGTCGCATCCCCATCCTGTGGCGGATTCCTTGCCAGCTCCCAGGTCGACCAGGATGCAGACCTCCTTGTTGTCCATGGCCATGCGGACCACCTCGACCGAGCGCTCGTCCTGGAAGACCGGAGCGCCGGAGTCCAGGATCGGGACCTCCATGTCCCCGCCTTTGATCGTCAGGCGGACGTTCTCGAGCTCGAACTTGCATCCGCTGTTGCCCAGGGCCATCATGATACGGCCGTAGTTGGGGTCGGAACCGAATATCGCCGACTTGACCAGCGGGGAGTTCGTGATGGCCTTCACCAGCTTGATCGCGTCATCCTTGGTCTCCGCACCTGTGACCTTGACCTCGATGAGCTTCGTAGCCCCCTCTCCGTCCGCCGCCACGTTGCGTGCGATCTTCGTCATCACGAAGTCCAGTGCCTCGTAGAACTCCGGATCGTCGTCGGCGCACTTCCCTCCGGCCATTCCGTTGGCCATCAGGATGCTGGTGTCGTTGGTGGACTGGTCGCCGTCGACGGAGACCATGTTGAGGGATCCGTCGAGGATCTTCTGCCACTTCTCGCGGAATGCGGGGGACAGGTTGGCGTCCGTCGTTATGAGGGACAGGGTGGTTCCGTGCAGGACCTTCATGTGGGGGGCGATCATACCGCTCCCCTTGCAGATGGCCCCGATGTACACCAGGGTCCCGTCCGTGAGTCTCACGCGCACGGCGCACTCCTTCTTGATGGTGTCCGTGGTCATGATGGCCTCGGCCAGGTTCGCATCCGCCTGGCGCCCGGCGAAGAGCTCCTTGGCCGCGCGGGATATGCCGTAGCGGACCTTGTGCATGTCCATGAAACGTCCGATGAGTCCCGTGGACATCACTCCTACCGTGACCGGATCCAATCCGAGCTCGGTGGCCGTGACCTTCTTCATCTCGAGGGCATCCTCGATGCCGCGGCGTCCGGTGAGCGCATTGGCGTTACCGCTGTTCACGACGACAGCCTGCAGCTTGTCCGAGTTCTCCATCATCATCACCTGCACGGGCGCGGCCTTGACGTTGTTGCTCGTGTATCCTACACAGGCAGTCGCCGGCACCTCCGAGTACAGGAGCGCCAGGTCCAGCGAGCGGTACTTCACTCCGCTGTGAACTCCGGCGGCCTTGAATCCCTGAGGGGTTGTCACCCCTCCGTCTATTACCTCTACCATTGTCAGACCCCCAATCCGGGTATGTTCAATCCTTTCTTCTCGTCCAGGTTCAGCATCAGGTTCATGCACTGCACCGCCTGGCCGGACGCACCCTTGACCAGGTTGTCCAAAACTCCGAAGGAGACCACCTTGTCCCCCAGGACCTTCGAGGAAACCTGAGCGTGGTTGGATGCCACCACTGCGCGTATGGACGGCTCAGGGACGTAGTGAACGAACGCCTCCTTGCCGTACTGCTTATCGTAAATCGAATCCACATCCTCCTGGGTGAGATCCTTGCTTAGGCTGAAGTAGCAAGATGACAGGATACCACGTACTATGGGGAGGAGCTGCGGAACGAATGTGAC
>Ga0310696_10008220_pt1 | contig 12188 bp, 6 predicted proteins | sample AusTroGonzalo_MG_4_FD_203885 | JGI IMG/M metagenome (GOLD analysis project Ga0310696, IMG submission 203885) | Bovine rumen microbial communities from tropical cattle in Woodstock, Queensland, Australia - Gonzalo_02 (v2) (version 2) | ecosystem: Host-associated > Mammals > Digestive system >... | reverse complement strand
TTGTTCTTTCTTGCAGGCACTCATGGTGAACAGGAGGAAGAGGAGGGGGAAGAAAAGCCTTACCCCCGCTCCCTCTCCAAGGGGAGAGGGGAGTAGAATGTTTTTAATAGTTGTAGGTTTCATAGTCTTTAGCAAATAACCTCCTTCATCAAGAGAGGAGTAGAACGTTATTGACAGTTATAGGTTTATTTCTTTTCAGTAATTGCTCCCCTCTCCAGTCGGAGAGGGGTTGGGGGTGAGGCTTGTTATTTCTTTTGCTGGCGCTGCTGCTCGGCAGCCATTTTCTGTAGGGCTTCGAGGCGAGCTGCCATGCCAGATTGTTTCTTGGGGTTGTTGGCGTTCTTGGCCTTGTAGGCTTCAAGCTGGGCCAGCAGCTTCGTGTCGTCGGTAGTCTTGCGAAGGAACCACATGATGAGGATGCTGGTCAGGCCGGAGAGGAAGTAGTAGTAGTTCAGGCCGGAGCTGTAGGTGTTGAACATGAAGAAGAACATGAGCGGCATGAGGTACATCATCCAGCGCATCATCTTCATGGACTGTTCCTGCTCGGGCGACATGACGGCGTTCTGTTGCTGTTTCATGCTGATCCAGGTGTTGGCGATCTGCATCACACAGAAGAGGACGCAGAAGATGCTGAGGTGGTCGCCGATGAGCCAGATGTCCTTACCCCAGTGGATGACGTCGTCGTAAGCCGAGAGGTCATCAGCCCAGAGGAAGCTTTGTCCACGCAGCTCGATGGCGTTGGGGACGAAGTTGAAGAGGGCAATCCAGATAGGTGCCTGTATGATCATGGGCAGACAGCCTCCCATGGGCGAGACGCCGTATTGGCTGTAGAGCTGCATCATCTCCTGTTGCTTCTTCATCGCGTCTTCCTGCTTGGGGTATTTGGCATTGAGCTGGTCGATTTTGGGCTTGAGGACACGCATACGGGCACTGGCAAGGTAGCTCTTCTTGGTGGCGGGATAGACAAGTGCCTTGACGATGATGGTCAGCAGCAGCAGGACGAGTCCCATGTGGAGGCCGAAGCCTTTGAGCCAGTCGAAGAGGTAGATGATGAACCAGCGGTTAATCCAGCGCACGATAGGCCATCCAAGGTAGACGAGGTCTTCAAGTTCGAGGTCCTTATCTGGGTTGAGGCTGAGGTCGTTGTGGGCTTTCAGAGTGTGGAAGTCATTGGGGCCGAGGTACATCTGAAGCTGTGTGGGCTGGGCACCCGTAGGGTCGAAGGCAGTCTGCATCGTGGCCTCATAGTTCTTCAGGTAGCCCTGTCCTTTCTTGTAGAGCTGGGACTTGAGATGGGTGTCCGTGAAGTGTTGCTGGCTGATAAGCACAGCCGAGAAGAACTGGTTCTTGAAGGCAATCCAGTCGAGGGCTTCTTCGATGTCTTCTTCCTTGTCCGAGGTCTCGCTGAGGTAATCCGTGCTTCCGATGGCCTCATGATAGCGGATGCAGGCGTAGCGCTGTTCGAAGTCGAAGCCTTTCTCAAGCTGACGGGCGCGGTCGGTCCAGTTGAGGTCGAGGGTGCGCATGGATGGAGCAAAGAGGTTGGCGATGCCGCGAGCGGTGATAACCATGTCCACCATATAGGAGTTGGGACGGAGGGTGTAGTCAATGTCAAGAGAGCCGGAGGAGAGGGGAAGGCGGAGGGTGAGGGAATTGTCCGCGCAACTATGCGCGGCACCAGACTCAGAGGATGAAGCTTCAGAGACAGAAGTGGAGGAAGCCTGCGAGGAAGGAGATGCGGGGGAAGTGGGTGGGGCGACCTGGAAATAGAGGTCGGAGGTTAGGATATTTTCCTGTTTGGTAGCAAGGGCGAGGGCGAGGTGGGCGTCCTGTTTGGTGAGGAGGCGGACGGGCTGCTTCTGTTGGTCAAGGTGGCCTTTGACGACGGCTTCCTCAATGATACCACCGTGGGTGTTGATGGTGAGCTTCACCAAGTCGTTCTCAAGGGTGATGAGTTCTTCTTTGCCTTGGGAAGCGTCGAAGAGAATAGAAGTGGAGTCGGGGAGGGTGACCTCGCGAGAATCCTTGGGTGCGGTAAGGGCCTGTTGGGCGGCAGCTTCCGCCTTTTGAGCTTCAAGTTGTTGGGCTGCGGCGATGGAATCGCGTTCGCGTTGTGCTTTGAGTTGTGCCTCGCTGGGTCGGCTGTACCAAGAGAATGCGATGAGCACGACGGCCATGAGGATGAATCCTGTTACGGTGTTTTTATCCATTGTTTCTTAAAAGGTTATACGATGAGGGTCTTATTGATGCTTTCTATGTAGTCGAGAAGTTCTTCGCGTCCTTGTCGCGTCTCGGCGGAGGTAATGAAGTGGGGTGGAAGAGGTTCCCATTGTTCGTTGAGGCGTTGGAGATAGGCATCCAAGTTGGCTTTCAGACGTGCACGGCTGAGTTTATCGGCCTTGGTAAAGACGATGCTGAAAGGGACGTTGCTTTCGCCCAGCCATTGCATAAATTCGAGGTCTATCTGTTGAGGCTCGTGGCGACAGTCAATAAGAACGAAGAGGTTGGTGAGTTGGCGGCGCGTCAGGATGTAGCCCGAAATCATCTGTTCGAGCTTAGTGCGCTGGCGCTGACTACGCTGGGCAAAACCGTAGCCCGGTAAGTCTACGAGATACCAGTCGTTGTTGATGAGGAAGTGGTTGATGAGAAGGGTCTTACCCGGTGTGGCAGAAGTCTTTGCCAGTTTCTTCTGGCCTGTCAGCATATTTATGAGGCTGGATTTGCCAACGTTGCTGCGTCCGATGAAAGCATATTCCGGCTTCTGGTGTTCCGGGCACTGGTAGGCGTAGGCGCTGCTGATGACGAAAGAAGCAGATTTAATGTCCATGTCTTTATGTTATATCATGCACCGAACCGCTGTTTAGAAATCATAGTTTAGACCGAGAGAAAGGTATTCTTTCATCATCCAGTGGGTCTTTCGGGCACTGTCTTCTTTGTTCGGGTCGTAGTTGTAGTACTTGCTATCGTCGAAACGCGGGTTGACAAACAGCTTGGCAGAAAGGTACCTGTTGATAGTGAAGTTGAAGGTGTTTTCCAACTCCAGACGGACAAGTTCCAAGTTGGAGAACCAGTAGGTGCGTGAACGCCAAGAAATATTATTGGTGATTTTGTAGTCAAACGTGAGTTCGATATTGGGACCCCATTCGTGCTTGGTGTTGTGGCCCTCGTTAATGCCATATTGTGTGACGCGGCTATCCACGTGTACGTAGGTAACGACGTAGGAGAGAGGTGCCAAGTGCAACTTACCGGTGATTTTCTTCTTCTTGAGGTTGAAGTCCATACCGATGGAGCTACGGATGTAAAGTGGTGACAGGAAGTCGGAGATAATTACGTCGGAACCTCCTTTGTAGCCTCGGTAAGGCTGGGACTGGAGTTGCAATTGGGCGGAATAGTTCCAGTTGCCAATGGCCTTGATGCCGAGGTTGGAGGTTAGGCGAAGCAGGTTGGAGGTGGGGCGGAATTTGGGCGTGCTGGTTTCGGAAGTCTGGAAACCTAACTGAGCCTCGAAACGGTTGTCCCATTGAATCTTGCGCTGGTTGTTGAAGTTGGCATCCAGCGTGAGCATGGTGAGCATGGAATAGTTGTTCTCACCACCCTGATACCAGTTCTTGGAGAAATAGCTCTGTGTGAACTGCATTCCCCCATTGCCCTTTAAGGTCCAGAAATTAGGGCGTTTTACTTCTGGGTCTACGGCTTCAATCATTACGTCTGGAACTTCTTCGATGACTTTCTCTGCCAGTTTCTTCTCTTCCTGCACTTTCTGGGAGAGGTCAGAGCGTAGCTTTGAGGTGCTCATCAACTGTGCCTGTGTGGTTGTGAAGAGTCCCGGTCGTGTGATATAGGCGAGGTTCAATTGGTCGTTGATGGCTTCGTTCAATTGAAGTTGATGGTCACTGTCGCTGCCAAGCGATGGCAGAGTCGAGGAACGGTTCTCAGATTCTTCTCTCTCGTAGCCCATGTTCTGAGCCAAAGCGCTGAGGTATAAAGTTCCAGGGCCGAATAAGCGGAACAGATATGGACTGGGCAGCTTCTTTCCTGTCGTTTGCTTTTCCTCTTGGTTAGCCGAGAGCTGTTCTAATTGCGAGAGATAGGAAGAGATTATGGAGTCGTTGGGATTTGACGACTCTTCTTGTACGTTTTGAGCCAATAAGGTGCTGGAACTCAGTAAGAGTGCGATACAAGAAATGCAGTAGTGGTTTAATTGTTTGCGCATGTGCGTGTGCATTACGTGCGAAGAATTATGTGAAATTTGGGCACAAAGGTACGAATAAAGCACGAAATGACCATTCTTTTGACCGTTAAAAATGATATATTAGATGTCTGAATCATTTTCTCTTTGATTCTTGACTTATCGTTGATGGGTTTTACCTATCTTTGCCCAGACAGAAATAAAACAATGATGAAACTGATAGTCGATAGTGGTTCCACCAAGACGGTTTGGTGTGTTGTCCTTCCGGGTAACTTGTCTCTTACCTTTCATACGGCTGGCCTCAATCCCGTCCGTGATGACGAGGATGCTATGCAAGAAGTTGTCAATAGTGCCCTCGCGGCCATTCAAAACGAATGCACGATGGGGCGTGCCTCCTCTCTTTTGCCCGATGCTTCTTTCCGTGAAGTCTTTTTCTATGGTGCCGGTTGCATTCCACCTTACAGCCAGACACTCCAATCCATTCTCCAGCGTGCCTTTCCCACTGCTTCCGTAGCAGTTGAGAGCGATCTCTTGGGGGCTGCTCGTGCGCTTTGTGGTTCTTCAGAGGGAATTGCTTGTATTCTTGGAACGGGTGCCAATTCTTGTCTTTATGATGGTTGTGGGATAACCCGTCAGACGCCAGCTTTGGGCTGGATTCTTGGTGATGAAGGCAGTGGTGCCGTGCTGGGGCGTTTGCTCGTGGGCGATGTGCTGAAGCGACAGTTGCCCGATGCGCTCTGCACCGCCTTCTTCGACCACTTCCATCTCACCCAAGCCGACCTGATAGAGCGCGTTTATCGCCAGCCACAACCCAACCGTTTCCTTGCCTCGTTGGTGCCTTTCCTGGCAGAACACGCCGATGACGCACCCATCCATGCCTTCCTCCTTGGCGAGTTTCGCCGGTTCCTTATCCGCAACGTCGTAGCTTACGGTCGTCGAGATTTGCCGGTTTCTTTCGTAGGCGGTGTTGCTTCGCAATTTGCTTCTCAACTGCGTGAGGCGGTAGAGGCCGAGGGATTCATAATGGGGCAAGTCCTAAGCAATCCCATTCAAGGAATGGTGCAATACCATCAGCCATAATCCCATCAGGCATAATACAACAGGGTCGCTTCACAGCGACCCTGTTAGTCTTAGGTATTAGTTCGTTTAAGGTAAAAAGATTGTTTTCAGGATAACGGCTACAAAGTTAGAGGCAAATCAAATAGGTTGTACTTCCACTTTGTATGTTAAAGAGCATGTTCCGCTCCAAAAGCCTTGAAAATCGGCTGTTCTATGCTGTAAAGCATTTATTTGAGCGGTCCACGTCCTGACTATTTACTCATAAATACGTCCAGTGTGCCGCCTCGCATGATATCCTCATGTCGAAGGATGAAGGGAGCACTGTAACCCTTCGGCAATTTCTCGGTGCAGGCGGAGAATGCAGTGCACGAAGGTAGGGGTTGGCCATTGAGCAACACGCGTTTGATATAAAATGCTTTTTCACTTAAGTCATGTGTGCGAATGGTGAAGGTTTTGCCTGCGCCCACCTGCAACGTAGCTTCCTTGACGAGCGGTGAGCCGAGGACATAGCGACCGCCACAGGGTTCTACCTGATAGAAGCCGAGAGCTGACAGGATGTACCAAGCGGACATCTGGCCTACGTCCTCATTGCCGCAGAGGCCGGCAGGTTGGTCAGTGTAGAGTTCACGCTGAATCTGATGGACTACCTTGGCAGTCTTACGGGGCTGACCCATCAGAGCGTACATGTAAGCGACATGGTGGCTGGGCTCGTTACCGTGGGCATACTGACCGATGAGACCTGTAATGTCGGGATTGGCCTCGTCATTGAGCTGGCTATCGGCGTTGAAGAGGTCGTCAAGGCGCTTCACGGCTGTTTCGCGTCCTCCGAGCATCTGCATCAGTCCATCGACGTCGTGAGGAACGAGCCAAAGGTACTGCCAAGGGTTACCCTCGGTATAGTCACCCGTCTGGTAAGCGGGATTGAAGTCGTCGATGCCATTGAACTCTCCCTTGCTGTTGCGTGAGCGCAGGAACCCGACACGCGGGTCGAAGAGTTTGGGATAGCTGTGAGCACGCTCGTCAAGGTATTCGACGGTTTTCTTTATGCCTTCGTCCTTTCCCTTGGCGGCGAGGATGGCCTTACCAGCCTGAACACCAGCCCAGTCGGCAAGCATATATTCGAGGCTCATGGAGAGGGAGCCGCCGTGTCGGTCGTTGGCTACGTAGCCGAGGTTTTTCATATCATCCAGTCCGCGTTCGTCCATGAGCAAGCTGGAAGAGATGGCCTTCCATGCTTCAAGTGAGTCGCGGACGTAACCCTTCAGAAGTAAGTCGGAGAGGATAGGCACAGCAGGGCAACCCACCATGCAGTTTGTCTCCTGCGACATCAGGTGCCACACGGGCAGCTTGCCCTGTTCGCGGAAGATGCGAAGGTAGGTGGTGGCGATAGCGGGCATCATCTCCGGAAGGATGATGGTCGAGAGGGGGGCTGCGGCGCGGTAGGTGTCCCAGAGGGAGAGGGTAGTGAGGTAATGACCCACCCCCGACCCCTCCTGTGAAGGGAGGGAAGAGTCTGCTCCTTCGCGAACGATTTTAGAAGCTGGGAGCGTCGTGGGAGCGAAGGTGCGATAGACCTTGTTGTCGGCTCCACGCCAGTCGCCGTTCACATCGTCCCACGTCTGCGGTGCCACCATGAAATGATACATGGCGGTGTAGAAGATGCGGCGGTCGCGGTCGTTCTGGAAGGTAGCGTTGATGCGGCTGAGCTCGCGGTTCCAGGCGGCGTCGGCAGCAGTGCGCACGGCCTCGAAATCCCAGGCAGCATCGTCCTTGCCTGCTTCAGCCGTGAGGTTGGCGAGTGCATTTGCCTCAGAGACGGGGCTGAGGGCGATGCGCACCAGCAGGGGTTCGTCGGAGCTCTTAACCTGAAGGTAGTAGATGGGTGCCGTTCCCTTGCCGCGCTTGCTCTTGCTTTTGGACTGCTTGAAGAGGCGTGCCTTGTGGTTGAGGCGCATGACGAAATAGCAGTGCTGCACGTTGGCCCATCCGTGGCTGATGCGATAGCCTATGTAGGTGTAGGGGTCAATCTGCGTCAGTCTGCCCCAGATGAGGTCGTCGTCCACGCCATTTTCGAGGTCAACATAGAGGTGTTGTTGTGAACCTTGAGGGTAGCTGATGCGATAGAGTGCCGTACGCTGTGTGGTGGTGATTTCCGTGCGGATGCCGCTCTCGGGTAGTACGATACTGTAGTATCCCGGTCGCACTTCTTCCTGCTCATGGCTGAAGGTGGTGGCCAGTCCGTCTCGCGAAAGGGCTAAGTCCTTGATGGCCGGCATGATGGCCACATCGCCGAGGTCCGAGCAACCCGTGCCACTGAGGTGCGTCTGTGCGAAGCCTACAATCTTCGTGCCGCTCTCGTGGTAGCCGGAGCACCAGTCCCAGCCGGATTCAATCTGTGTGGGACCGGCATTGACCATGCCGAAGGGTACATTGGCACCGATGAAGACGTGTCCGTGGTCGCCCGAGCCGATACGCGGATCGACATACTGTGTTAGATTCTGAGCCGTGGCCAGCAAGGGGAGCGCGGCAAGCATCAGAATAATACTTCTTTTCATGTGGAAATAGTTTTGAGGTTGGTATCGTTAGTATTTGGTTATTTCAGCTCCAGGATAGTAGTGATGTAGTATCTGGTCGTAAGTGTAGCCTTGGTGGCCCATCACGGCAGCACCAATCTGACACATTCCAACACCATGTCCCCATCCGTGTCCGTGCAGCACGAAACGGGCGGGAATGCCATCGGCATCCACCTCTTGACGTTCGACTTCGAATGCAGAGCTCTTCAAATGCGACTCGGAAAGAGCACAGCGGATTTCCAGTTCCTTGCCTATCGTAAGTGTTCGTTCAGTGCCTACGATTTGCAGGCGGACAATGCGGCCACTCTTACCTCTCTGCAAGGGAATGAGGTCTTTGATTTGACCGAAGTTAAGCTTTAAGTGAGACTCGATGAATCTCTGGGCGTCAGCTTGTTGTATAATTTCTGTCCAGTCGTGGAAGTCGGTGGTTTCCTGATCATAGTCGTTCAGTACTTCGCGCAAAATATCGGCATCGTGAGTGTCGCAGAAGGGGTCTTCCACGCTTTCGAGATAGGGAAAGTGCTTGTCTTCCCAACAGCTCTCAAATTCTTCTGTCCGTCCTCCGCAACACTTGGAAAAACGTGCATCGCAAACAGAGCCGTCGTAGGTCAGTACCAGTCCGCTGGTCGCCCGCACGGCAGCTTCCACCTCTGGTCGTGTGGCGCGTGTGATGCCCTGATAGCGCTGGCAGTGGTCGTCGGCACAGACGTCGAAGATGGTATGATCTTCGCGGTCGTGCCAGCGGATCAGCTCTGTGTCGGATTTCGTAAAGGCGAAGAAGTTGTGGGTGCCTCCACCCAGCTTGCTTCGTTTCTCAATCTGTGCCAACAGCCAACTGCGGCTGATGACCGCAGAAGCCTTCAGGAACTCGCTGGAGCACGTGGCACTCATCTCGCTACTGATGACGCTGACGAGGTAGTCTTCGATGGCAATGTCGTTTATGCAAACAATCTTGTCCTCATCGACAATCAGTCGGAGAGACCCTCGGAAAGTCTGTGCTTCGCTTCGCTGCCAGTGGTAGTCTTTTCCGATGATTACATCCTGCATCGTAAAGCTGGCTTCGTCCGTCTCGGGCACGAAGGTCAGTTTCCTGTAAATGTTATCATTCCAGAGCAAGCCTCCATTCTCCAGTGTCACCTCTTGTGGACCTTCCAGAGAAGTGCCTTTGGCGGTATACAGGCCGTTGAGGGTGAAGCGCACGGCTTCAGCGGAGAGGAGACCTACGGATAAGGTGCCAGACTCTTCTCCCGCCTTCCCGATTGGGGAAGGAGCAGCATTCTTTGAAGGTTGCGAACTTCCATCCTTTATGGAGGCTGCTCCCTCCTTTGTTGGGGTGGTGGTGGGGCTGTCTGTCACCTCGTTAATGACCTCTTTCAGCTCCTCCTCCGTCATGGTCACCTCCTGCAAGATGCTGGCTGCCAGCTCAGATGTCATCTTCTGGAAGTCCTCTGCGCGCGGGGTGATGAGGAGGCCGCCCATGTCGAGTGCACCGGGGCTGACCATGATTTCTCCATAGCATTCCGGCCGGTGTTTCTTTCTCGGGAATACCAGCGTGACGATTTCATCGCTACGGCTTTCGTCACCCGCCTGACGCCAGCAGATGACATTCATGCGAGGCTCATTCTCGTCTTCATGCACAGGCAAGGCACGATACAGGCGCTGACAGAGTAGGCTGTCGGTTTCTTCGGGCAGGGAACGGACGACGAACACCGGGCAGACGTAGTTTTTCAGAAGGAACAGTCCGCACCGTTGGCTGGTGTTGCCTGCGTCCGCCATTTCCTGTTTGCTGCTGCCGGTCAGGGGATAGAGCTTCTCAAGATGGTTCTCGTAGAGGAGCCAGTCGCGTTCGATGGGAATGATTCCTCGCGAGCCTGCCTGCAAGTGCATGTGGTCGGGACACGATGCTCCACACTTGGGACCGTTGTAGAACAGGATATGGTTCGGCATGGTCCAGGCCAGATGGCGCATGGTTCCGAAATGTTCCCAGATGCTCTGGGGTTTGTGGCGTCGGGTGGGAATCGTGAAGTGGCGGGGTAGGATGGGGAAGGGATTGATGAGCACCTGATAATGGTGGCGTATCATCAAAGCTTGCTGCTCCTTCGGACGGTTCTCGTCGCAGAGGAAACAGGGACGTGCGTCGATGGATGCCCTGTCTATCTTGGCATTCGTGGAGACAATTCGTGCCGGATTCCATTGCACACACAGGGAACCGTCTCCGAAAGGTAACTCATGTTTCTGCACTTGTTCGTCCAGGGCTTCGTAGCGCTTGCGGGCTTCTTCCCATCTCTGCAATTCGCTGTTGAAGAACGCTTCCACGTCCTCCTCCGACGCTTCCTGTCTCCAACGGTGGTTCATGGCCTGTCGTGCCAGAATCTCCGTCGTGCGAAGTTGGTCTTTGTAGAGGTTGTTCTTGTTCTGCTTCTCCCAACTGAGGGCGGCATCGCTGTTGCCCTCCCATCGGCGGCAGAGGTATAGCTCGTCGAAGATGCGGCCGATGCGGTAGCGACGCCCGATCATCAGCCCCAGCGCATAGTCTTCGCCGTAGCTGGTGTTCGGTATCTGTATCTTGCGAAGCACGGGGGTATAGAAAGCCCTCGGAGCTCCCAGTCCGTTGATGCGCAGGGCATTGTTGCGTCCGTTCTGCGGCGTCCATTCGGCGTGGTCGATGAGTCCGGGCGGCAGGGTATTGAGCTGGAAGTCTGTCATGCGGTAGGAGCCGATGACCATGGCAGCCCGCTGTTCGCGGAAGGCATCGACGATGCGTTGCAGGGTGTCTTCGCCGCTGTAGAGGTCATCGCTGTCTAATTGCACCACGAAGCGTCCGCACTGGGGATGATGCACCGCCATGTTCCAACAGCCGCCGATGCCGAGGTCGTCGCGGTCGGGGACTATGTGAATCAATGGACAATGGACAATGGACAATGGGGCTGGCGCACTGGAATCTTTTTCATTGTCCATTTTCCATTTTCCATTTTCCATTACCCTCTCAATAGCCTCTCCCGTCCCGTCATCGCTATGGTTGTCTACCACAATCAGGTTGAACGGGAAGTTCGTCTTCTGCTTGAGCACGCTCCTGATGGCATCCTCGATGGTACGGACGCGGTTGCGCACAGGAATGACCACCGTGGCCTCCACGGGAAACTCCTCGTCGTCGAAGCGAATTTCGTCGAATTCATCGGGAGCCAGCAGGGCACCGATGGCTTTCAGGTGTCGCGTGCACGCGCGTTCCATTTCTATTTGTCGGGCCCGGTTGCGCGGATCCACATAGTCGAACTGTTTCTGACCAGAGAGCCGCGTGTCCGTTTCCACTTCGGTATAGAGCGTTTCGGATACGTGTACGGGCAACCTCCTTCTCGAGAGGAACAGCCGCAGGTCATAGAGTCCTGCCCACTGGTATTCGCGCATACGTTCCTGTTGGAAATAGGCTTGCACGTCCTCTGTCTTCAGCAAGAGCAAGGATCCGAAGGAAAAGTCATCGCGCACGCTGCCCAACTGGCAGTCGATGAGCGGCCTCTGTTCCACGTCGCCCGACGGCAACTGCACGCGGTGGTCGGCATAGAGCATCGACGCATCGGTGTCTTCGGCTATGCTCACCATGCGTGTCAGCGCATAATAGCCCAACTGCAAGTCGAACTGTTTCGTGTAAAGCAGGATGTAGGGTGCTGTAGCCTGTGCGGCCATCTCGCGCAGCGATTTGGTCAGGAAGGGATTGTCGATAAGGTGAACGCTGGCCACCTCGTCGCTCTCGCGGAGAGTTGCGATGGTTTGCGCACCTTCTTTTTCGTCGGCAAAGGGCAGAAAGCAGTCTATTTTGTGCATATCTTGAAGCATTTTCGGTCAAAAGTTGCCACAAAGATAGGTAAAATCATCGAAAAAAGCGTGTCGGAGAAAGAAAAAAGTGTTAATATTTCTCCTTTGTGATGATTCATTCACATTTTCACACTATCTTTGTCCTCAAATCATGCTCGTCTTGTTAGATAGTCATCCAAACAAAAATCATAAACTTATCCATCACATGAAAAAACTGTTTGTTTTCCTTGCTGCCGCTTGTGCGACTCTTCTTGCCGGCGCGCAGTCTCTCTCTGTTTCTTCCGACCAACTGCATTGGAAGGGAGGAACCATCGTCATCGATACTCCCAAGCGCCCTGCCGGACAGAAGGACGTCCTCCAACTGACGGCTCCCAAGATGGAGACTGTCCGTGTGGCTTTCTGCGGTCTCGGTATGCGCGGCCCTGGTGCCGTGGCCCGTTTCACCCACATCCCCGGTGTGCAGATTGTCGCTCTCTGCGATTACGTGGAGTCGCGTGCCGAGGCTTGCCAGAAATACCTCCGCGAGGCTGGACTGCCTCCCGCCGAGGTCTACAGCG
>Ga0310696_10008219_pt1 | contig 12188 bp, 10 predicted proteins | sample AusTroGonzalo_MG_4_FD_203885 | JGI IMG/M metagenome (GOLD analysis project Ga0310696, IMG submission 203885) | Bovine rumen microbial communities from tropical cattle in Woodstock, Queensland, Australia - Gonzalo_02 (v2) (version 2) | ecosystem: Host-associated > Mammals > Digestive system >... | reverse complement strand
CTGGAGAAATGGCATACCGATAGAAACAACAGGCAAAAGGGAGTTGACTGGCAGTTTACAAATGAAGAGGCAAGGGTCAAGCTAAAACATCTGTACCCTTTACTCAACTTTTAGGCTTTACAGACTAATATATAATATATATAATAATAAACTTTATTTTTTAGCCTTTTGCAGGTCGCGAGGTGCTTAATGTCACAAAGTCACATGTCACAAAGTCACTTCAGAGCCTTGTTCAGCATGAAGTAAACTTCGTTGTTGCGAAGGGTCTGCTTGAAGTCGGCGAAATCCCCCTTCCATAAGCAGAAAACCGCAAAATGATTTGGCCGAACGAAGAAATATGTGTTAAACGAGAGTTATCAGTATGCAGGAGCAAAATAATGGGCTTTTGAGGGGGATGAATCGATAATAGTTGGGTGATTCATAGGAGAATCTCAGAAAAAAGCATTACCTTTGCGCCCACTTTGGAGCGCTGTTGCTCCCCTGTAATATTTCCAAGATGACATTTCAAGACCTTGGCCTCTGCGAGCCTCTGCTCCAAGCCATCGCAGAACTCGGCTTCGAGACACCCATGCCGGTGCAGGAAGCCGTCATTCCCCATCAGTTACAAACCTCGCAAGACCTTGTGGCCCTCGCACAGACGGGCACGGGCAAGACGGCGGCCTACGGCCTGCCGCTGCTGCAGAAACTCGGCGAACATGCTGTCGAGTCTTCCGTAGCGAAAGGGGAGTCCATTATCCCCCATGCAATCATCCTGTCTCCGACCCGCGAGCTTTGCTTGCAAATTGCCGACGATTTGGAGTCTTTCTCCAAATATCTGCCCGAAGTGCGCATTCTGCCTGTCTACGGCGGTACGGACATCGTACCTCAGATTCGCGCCCTCAAGCAGGGAGTTCATATCATCGTGGCCACGCCCGGCCGCCTCATCGACCTGATGAATCGCGGAGCTGCACACCTCAACGAAGTACACACCGTTGTTCTCGACGAGGCGGACGAGATGCTGTCGATGGGTTTCTCCGAGAGCATTGACGCGATTCTCGAAGGCGTTCCTTCCGAACACCGTACCCTGCTCTTCTCAGCCACCATGAGCAAGGAGATCGAGCGCATAGCCAAGAATTACCTCAAGGACGCGAAGGAAGTCGTCGTGGGAAGTCGCAACGAGGGAGCCGAGAACGTGAACCATATATATTACATGGTACGCGCGAGCGACAAGTACCTGGCCCTGAAGCGCGTCGTGGACTACTATCCGAAAATCTACGCCATCGTTTTCTGCCGCACCCGCCTGGAGACTCAGGAGATTGCCGACAAGCTGATTCAGGATGGCTACAACGCCGATGCCCTCCACGGCGACCTCTCGCAGCAGCAACGCGACCTGACGATGCAGCGTTTCCGCCAGCACCGTATCCAGATGCTGGTGGCCACCGACGTGGCTGCACGCGGCTTGGACGTAGACGACCTCACACACGTCATCAACTACGGGATGCCGGACGACAGCGAAGTCTACACCCATCGCAGCGGACGCACGGGACGCGCAGGCAAGAAAGGAACCAGCATCTGCATCGTACACAGCCGCGAACGCGGCCGCATCCGCGAGGTGGAACGCCTGATACAGAAGGAGTTCGTCCGTGGCACTTTGCCTTCGCCCAAGGAGATTTGTTCCAAGCAGTTGTGGAAAGTCATCGACGACATCGAGCGCGTGGAAGTGGACGAGGAGGAAATCGAAGAATTCCTGCCCGAAGTGCGCCGCAAGCTGGAGTGGCTGGACAAGGAGGACTTGCTGAAACGCATCGTCAGCCGCGAGTTCGGACGCTTCCTGGCCTACTACGCTAACGCTCCCGAAATCGAGGAGGTTTCTTCGGAAAGGAAAGAGAAGAAAGAAAAAGGGAAAAAGGATTCCGAGGGACGCAAGGTGCACCGCCGCGTGGGCGACCACGAGGCGGAGCCGGGATTCACCCGCCTGTTCATCACGCTGGGCAAGGCCGACGGTTTCTATGCCCGCGAGATTATCGGCTTCGTCAACCGCCACGTCGACGGGCCGAAGGTGGAAGTCGGGCGCATAGACCTCCGTCCGCGTTTCTCCTTCTTCGAGGTGCCTGAAGGCGAGGCGCAGCGTATTCTCAAATCCATGCAAGGCTTACAACACAAGGGACGCCACGTGGGAGTCGATATTGCCGAACCTTCTCCTGCGGGCGACGCACCGAAGTCGGCTCCGAAGGGCAAAAAGAATTCCAAGGAAGGTTCCCAGTCGCGTGTACAGCGCCGCTTCGAAAAGACTCAGGAAGGGGAGGAAGGCCGCAAGGACAAGAAGAAGAAGCGCAAGGATAAGAAGGCTTCACAGCCCGAAAAACTGACCAGCCGCAAGGACAAAGGGCAGAAATTCGGCGACTGGCGCCAGTTCTTCACGGGAAAAGGCAACAACGACCGTCCGCTCCGTGGCTCGGAACCCGATTTCAGCGAAGAAGGGTGGGCACGACGCTTCCCGAAGAAAAAGAGATAGACGAACATTCACTTCTTATTCATCCCCGTGCTGCCTTGGCAGGTTGCGGGGGTGATGCAGGAGGATTTCCTCACGCAGATGGTGGCGGTCGAGGTGCATGTAGATTTCGGTTGTCCCGATTTCCTCATGTCCCAACATTTCCTGAATGGCACGCAGATTAGCCCCGCCTTCGAGGAGGTGGGTGGCAAAGCTGTGGCGGAAAGTGTGGGGAGAGATGGTCGTTCGGATACCGGCTTCGAGGGCCAAGGTCTTCACGATATGGAATATGGTGATGCGGCTCAGGCTGGTTCCCCGTCGGATGCTAACGAAAACGGTGTCCTCGTGGCCGGGGCGGATGCTTATGTTGTCGCGCTGCTGGAACCAAAGCGTAAGCTCCTCGATAGCGAGGGGCGAGATAGGCACGAGGCGTTCCTTCTTCCCTTTTCCGTGGACGCGGATGAATCCCTCGTTGAGGAAGAGGTCACTAATCTTCAGTTTGCAGAGTTCACTGACGCGAAGCCCGCAGGAGTACAGCGTCTCAATGATGGCACGGTCGCGCTGCCCCTCTGGCTTATCCAGGTCTATGGTCTGGATGAGGTGGTCAATCTCCTCCACGGTGAGCACATCGGGCAAATGCCCGCTGCGCGATGGCGATTCAAGAAGTTCAGTGGGGTCGGCAGGGATTTCACTTTCCAGCAGCAGGAATTTATAGAAAGTACGTACACCCGCGAGGATGCGCGCAATACTACGAGAAGTGATGCCCAGGTCCATGAGAGTGGCCACGAAGTTGTGCAACTCGTCCAGCGTGACGGCCCGGAAATCTATACCGTTCCTCTCGTAGAAGTCCATCAACTTCTGCAAGTCCTTTTGATAAGCATCGAGGGTATTATCCGAGAATCCCCGTTCAAGCAGGAGGTATTGTCGGTAGCGGCGGAGTAGAGCGGGTGATACTGAAAAGACAGACATCGCGAAAACTCTGACCTCTAATCCTATTTTATGTAGCCCCGAGGGGAATCGAACCCCTATCTAAAGTTTAGGAAACTTCTATTCTATCCGTTGAACTACAGGGCCAACACGTTTACAAGTTTTAGTAATAGGTTTAGGGTTGTTATAAGGTTGAATTTGGCCGCGAAGATAGTGGAATTTATCGACGCGGCCAAATTTTTCAGGATATTATTGTGCAATGGGTTTGCGGCGGCGGTAGATTTCCCAGCCGATGAGGCCCAGGAAGAGCACAAGGAGGGCGATGAGGCCTGTGTTGGCAATGGCTTCCGTAGTGTGGAGGCTCTGCGGGTCGAAGGTGAATTCGACCTTGTGCTTTCCGGCAGGGATGACGACGGCGCGCAGGACGTAGTTCGCACGCAGGATGTCGGCGGGCTGACCGTCGATGGTGCAACGCCATCCAGGGTAGTAAATGTCCGAGAAGACGGCGAGGCGGTCTGCCGAGGTCTGGGCATCGAAGGAGAGGGCGTTGGCCTCGTAGGAGGTGAGGAAGATGGAAGACTCTCCCCCCGCCCTCCCTGTTAGGGAGGGAGCAGTCACCTGTGACCCAGAAAAGTGAGAGTCTATGACGGCTGTCGTCCTCAAATCCACTTCTCCGAGTGCTGCCAGCTCTTCGTCGGCATTGCCTACGAGCTTCACGTCGTTGACGAACCAGGCGTTGCCCATAGCCCAAGGGTTCTGTACGGGAGCCGTTTGTCCGCCTTGTAGGGGCAGGATGACATACTTCATGTTCAGCATATCCAGCACGGGGAAGAGGCTGTCGCCACGCACGCTGTCGAGGCGTCCGGCTGACTCAACGATGGCCTGATGCAGGGCGATGAGTTCGGGCTGGATGTGGGCCTCGATGAGTTCCTGGTAGCGGCGCAGCTTGGCGGCGTGGTAGCCACCGATGCTCTTGTGCCAATAGCTGGTGGTATTGTCGTTGAAGGTGCTGACGGCGAGGTTGGCGACGCGGTAGTAGAGGTCCGGGTCTTGGAGAATGGCCTCGTCGGTGGGTGTCTTGGAGAAAAACTGCTCGGCGGGTTGCGGTGCGGAGAACATAGCGTCGTTGAGGTAGCGCTTGTTGACATCCCACATATCGGCGGTACAGAGCACGATGAGGCAGATGACCATAGGCACCGTCTTAATCTTCTTGAAGTAATAAGTCAGGAGTACGGCGCAGCCTACGAGGATGATGAGCAGCGAACGGCCAGCGTCGGCGGTGAACACGGCACGGCGCATGTCGTTGAGGTTTCTTAGAATGTCTGCGAGCATGTCTGCGGGAATATAGCCTTGTGCTACGGCGTTGTTCAACATGGCCGATTCGGAGGAACTGACGTAGTTGCCGAAGAAGACGTCGGGCATGAGCCAGAAGAGGAAACAGGGACCGGCGGTGAGTAAAAATGAAAAAGTATAGAAATTAAAAAATGAGGTCTTAGTAGAGGCTTTTGTATTCTTTAATTCTTCCATTTTTACATTTTCCACAATCTGTTTCAGTGCCAGCATCGCCAGCAAGGGGATGGTGAACTCGGCGATGACGAGGATGGAGGCGACGGTGCGGAACTTGTCGTACATCGGCACATAGTCGAGGAAGAAATCGGTCCACGGCATAAAGTTCTTGCCCCAGGCAAGGGTGATGCTGAGGAGCGTGGCGATGAGCAAAGCCCATTTCATCGGGCCTTTGACGATGAAGAGGCCGAGGACGAAGAGGAACAGGACGAAGGCGCCGACATAGACGGGTCCGCTCGTTCCCGGCTGTTCGCCCCAGTACTGCCCAATACTCTGGTAGACGGGCATGTACATCTGGTTGGCCTTCTGCATGGCCGTCTTGCTCTGCACGAGGGGCTGGCTGGCACCACCTTTGGCGTTAGGAACAAGCAGCGTCCAAGTCTCACCGATGCCGTAGCTCCAGGCAGTGATGTAGTCGCGTTCCAGTCCGCTGCTGGTCTGGTTTGCCTGGTCTTTGGTCTTCTGTGTCAGTTCGCTCTTGCCGCGCATACTCTCCTTGCTGTACTCCCAGGTGTGGTAGAGGTTGGAGATATTGATGGCGACGCCGATGAGGCAGCCGAGGACGAATACCAAAGTGCCTTTGAGCCAATTCTTGAAGGAACCATTGTCCATTTTCCATGGTCCATTCTCCATTAAGAACGCCAGCGCCATCAGCACAATGACGAAGCCGAAGTAGTAGGTCATCTGGATGTGGTTCGAGAGGATCTGCAGGGCCATGAAGAAGGCGCTGACGAGCAGTCCCCAGAGGTAGCGGCCGCGGTAGCAGAGCACCATACCGGCGATGGTTGGCGGAATGTAGGCCAAGGTATAGAATTTCCAGATGTGTCCGGCACCTATTATAATAAAGTAATAGCTGGAGAAGGCCCACAGCACTGCGCCGAGGGCGGCCATCCACGCCTTGAAATCGAAGGCACGCAGCAGGATGTAGAAGCCCAACAGCATCACGAAGACCAGCACCATGTAGTCGGGCAGGTGGAGCTTGTAGAGCTGTTCGACCTTGTAGAGTTTCTCGGTAGAGGGATAGGAGGGAGCCATCTGGTAGGTGGGCATTCCGCTGAAGAGCGTATTGGTCCATCGCGTGCGTTCGCCGTCATGCGTCTTGCGGTAGGCTTCCATCTCGCTGGCAGCTCCGGCACCGCCGCTGTGGTCGTGCCCGGTCAGCACATAGCCGTCGCTGACAGGACCGGCGAAGTAGGCGAAGGAGAGGACGAGGAAGAAGAGGATGGCCAACAAATCCGGGAGGAAGACCCGGCTCCGGGAGACCCACCCCCTGCCCTCCTTCGAAGGGAGGGAGCTGTTACTATTTGACTGGTTGTTATTGCTCATGGCTATTATGTGATGATTGTTTTGATGTCAATAAAAAACAAAAGAGAAGCATGGGATGAACCAGACACTTCTCTCTTGGTGATTTCACTTCTTGAGCAGTGACCACTCCCTCACAGGGAGGGTGAGGGGAGGGTCCGGGATCGGGCAGCGTTTCTTTACTTACGCAGACCCAGAGCCTTGACAATAGCACGGTAGCGATTGATGTCGCGTGCCTTCAGGTAGTTCAGCAGGGCGCGACGCTTGCCGACGAGGCCGGTGAGGGCGCGTTCGGTGCTGTGGTCCTTGCGGTTCTGCTTCATGTGCTCGGTGAGGTGAGCGATGCGGAAGCTGAAGAGTGCAATCTGGCTCTCGGCACTGCCCGTGTCGGCTGTGCCCTTTCCGAACTTCTCGAAGAGTTCGGCTTTCTTAGCGGAATCTAAGTACATAGTGTTTTGATGATTGAAGTGTGAATGAATCACATCCTTCAGGTGGCGAGCCGTCGTCATCAATCGTCGAGCACCCACCCTCGAATGCACCCGTGTTTCGGGTTTTGCGGCTGCAAAAGTACTGCTTATTTCCCTTACCGCCAAACTTTTTGACCATAAATCTTCACTAATCGCCCGAAAATGTGTACCTTTGCGCCCGATTTCAAAACAGGATAAATCGAAAACGCTGAGAAATACATGAAGCAGAACATCAGAAATATTGCCATCATCGCTCACGTCGACCACGGCAAGACGACGCTTGTGGACAAAATGCTCCTGGCGGGAAACCTCTTCCGCGAGAACCAGCAGACGGGAGAGCTGATGCTGGACAACAACGAGCTGGAGCGCGAGCGCGGCATCACCATCCTCTCGAAGAACGTAAGCATCAACTACAAAGGCACGAAAATCAACATCATCGACACTCCGGGCCACTCAGATTTCGGTGGTGAGGTGGAACGTGTGCTGAACATGGCCGACGGCTGTCTGCTGCTGGTCGATGCCTTCGAAGGCCCCATGCCGCAGACCCGTTTCGTGCTTCAAAAGGCTTTGCAGATAGGGCTGAAACCCATCGTGGTCATTAACAAGGTGGACAAGCCCAACTGCCGCCCCGAAGAGGTCTACGAAATGGTGTTCGACCTGATGTGCGACCTCGACGCTACCGAGGACCAGTTGGACTTCCCCGTCATCTACGGTTCGGCCAAGCAGGGCTGGATGGGCGAAGACTGGCAGACGCCCACGAGCGACATCTTCTACCTGCTCGACCAGATACTGGAGCACATCCCCGCTCCCGAGCAGTTGGAAGGCACACCGCAGATGCTCATCACCTCCCTCGACTATTCGACCTACACGGGTCGTATCGCCGTCGGCCGCGTACACCGTGGCACGCTGCGGGAGGGTATGGCCATCACCATCGTCCACCGCGACGGCTCGAAGGAGAAGACCAAGATCAAGGAGCTGCACACCTTCACGGGGATGGGACATCAGAAGACCGACGCCGTCAGCAGCGGCGACATCTGTGCCATCATCGGCCTCTCGAACTTCGAGATTGGCGACACCATCTGTGATGCCGAGGAGCCGGAGGCCCTGCCCACCATCAGCATCGACGAGCCTACGATGTCCATGCTCTTCACCATCAACGACTCTCCCTTCTTCGGCAAGGAAGGCCGCTGGTGCACCAGCCGCCACATCCACGACCGTCTGCAGAAGGAACTGGAGAAGAACCTCGCCCTGCGCGTGGAGATTCCCGAGGGCTACAACGACCGCTGGATTGTCAGCGGACGCGGCGTCCTGCACCTCAGCGTGCTCATCGAGACCATGCGGCGCGAAGGCTATGAGCTGCAAGTCGGACAGCCACAGGTTATCTATAAGGAAATCAATGGCGAGAAGTGCGAACCCATCGAGGAACTGACCATCAACGTGCCGGAGGAGTTTGCCTCGAAGATGATTGATATGGTCACACGTCGCAAGGGCGAGATGACCAGCATGGAGAGCCAGGGCGACCGCGTCAACATCGAGTTCAACATCCCTTCGCGCGGCATCATCGGCCTGCGTACCAACGTGCTCACGGCCTCTCAGGGCGAAGCCATCATGGCCCACCGCTACAAGGAGTACCAGCCCTATAAGGGTGAGATTGTGCGCCGCACTTCCGGCTCCATGATTGCCCTCGAAGGCGGAACGGCCTTTGCCTACGCCATCAACAACCTCCAGGACCGAGGCAAGTTCTTCATCGAGCCGCAGACCGAGGTCTATGCCGGACAGGTCGTCGGCGAACACATCCACGAGAACGACCTCGTCATCAACGTGACGAAGAACAAGCAGTTGACGAATATGCGTGCCAGTGGCAGCGACGAGAAAGCCCGCATCATCCCCGCCACGATTCTCAGCCTCGAAGAGGCTCTCGAATACATCAAGGAGGACGAGTACGTGGAGGTGACGCCGAAGTCCATGCGTATGCGCAAGATTATCCTCGACCACCTGGAGCGCAAGCGTGCCAACCGCGAATAACCGGGCGGCAGGGACGCGTCACACGTCCGTGAAATAATAGCGCCGCGCCTGTATCTCTTTCCAAACAGGACGGGGCAGACCATAGCCATCGTAAGCCGTATCGCTTGCGATGGCTTTGCGTATCTCGGTGGAAGAGATGTCCATCAGGGGAGCATCGACCATCGTGGCATCCGAGGGGAGCGTCGAGGGGTCGATGGGATAGTCGGGGCGGGGATAGATAATAAGGCGGTGGTGGCGGAGGATTTCCCCGGAATCCTTCCAGTGGGGAAAGCGGTGCCAGTTGTCCGCCCCGATGACGAGTACAAAGTCGAGGGATGGATACACCGTCCGCAGGGATTCCAGCGTCTGCACCATGAACGACGGCCGTGGCAGGTGGAACTCAAAGTCGCTGACCTTCACCCCCTTCTTGCGCCCGACAGCTAACTGGGCCAGCCGCAGTCGGGCTTCGTCGTCGAGCAGGTCGGCGGCAATCTTCAGCGGATTCTGCGGCGAGACAAGGAACCACAGTTCGTCAATGTAACCGTGGCGCACCAGCCATTGGGCCAGCTTCGTGTGGCCGAGGTGGATGGGATTGAAGCTGCCGCCGTAGATGCCGATTGTCATAAAGTGAATTATCTTACATGGACCACTTGGATTTTTCAGCAAACAGCCTCGTAAATCTGTGGTGCTTCGTGAAGTTATTGTCCGAGGAAGTCGGCCACGACTTTATAGGCCTCGGCCTTCGCCACCTCAAGGTCGTCGTTGACGACCACGCGGTCGAAGCGCGGGGCATAGGAGAGTTCGTAGGCGGCGCGGTCGAGGCGTTGCTGAATCACCTCGGGGGTGTCCGTGCCGCGACCTTCCAGGCGACTGCGCAGGGCCTCGATGCCCGGCGGCTGGATGAAGAGGCTCATGGAGCGGTCGCCGAAATACTCCTTCAATCGCAGGGCGCCGTGCACATCCACGTCGAAGACCACATTCTGACCCGCAGCCAGGCGTCCCTCGACCTCCGACTTCAGCGTGCCGTAGTAGCGGTCCTGGTACACCTCCTCGTACTCCACAAACTCGTCGGCGGCAATGCGTCGGCGGAACTCGTCGGGCGTGAGGAAGTGGTACTCCACGCCATCACGTTCCTCGCCGCGCGGCGGACGGGTGGTGGCAGAGACGGAGAAGGCGAGGTGCAATTCCTCGCGGGGCATCAGGCTACCGATGATGGTGCTCTTGCCCGAGCCGCTGGGAGCGGCGAAGATGATGATTTTCCCCATGTTACATCACATTAAGAACTTGTTCCTTAATCTGTTCCAGTTCGTCCTTCATGCGGACGACGATGTTCTGCATTTCAGCGATGTTGCTCTTGCTGCCGGTGGTGTTGATTTCGCGGCCCATCTCCTGGGCGATGAAGCCCAGCTTCTTGCCCTGTCCGTGGCCGTCGGACATGGTGTGGCGGAAGTAGTCGAGGTGGTTCTTCAGCCGCTGCTTCTCCTCGTTGATGTCCAGCTTCTCGATGTAGTAGATCATCTCCTGTTCCAGGCGGTTGCGGTCCACCTGCACCTCGGGGATGGAGTTCAGCCCGTCAACGATGCGGCCGCGGATCTTCTCCACCCGCGCCTGCTCGTAGGGCTCTATCTGCGCCAGCAGCGCCTCGATGTTGTCCACCTTCTCGCGGAACTTGCGCTCCAGCGCCTCGCCCTCCTGACGGCGGAAGTCCATCAGGTGGCCGATGGCCTGGCATACCACCTCGCGGGCCACAGCCCATTCCTCGTCGGAGAGTTCGGCCACCTCCACCTTCGTCATCACGTCAGGCATACGCAGCACCGTCGGGAACCAGTGCTCTCCCAGCTCCGGCAGTCCCAAATCCTCGCTGAGGTCGCGAATCTGCTTGACGTAAGCGCGGAAGACCGCAGGATTGATGGGCGTGGCGGCACTGGCGTCGTCGCGCTCGATGTAGAGGCAGAAATCCACCTTGCCGCGTTCCAGCGTGGTGCTGATCATGTTGCGAATCTCCATCTCCTTCTCGCGGTAGATGGGAGCAATGCGGGCCTGCAAGTCCAACGCCTTGCTGTTCAGGGACTTAATCTCGGCAGTAATTTTCTTACTGCCGAAGTCGGCAGAGGCCTTGCCGTAGCCTGTCATGGAAAGAAGCATATCTCTATTGATCTGTATGGAAGGGTTGATGAACACCGACGGATGAGCCGCGAACAAACGTTCGCGCCGCAAAGGTACAACTTTTTCCCCGGACTACAGGCCTTTTCCCCGAAAAGTTTGGTAAAAGTTACCATCACCCGTCACCTTTTTCCGCATAACAGGCAGATTGTCAGCCTGCCGCCAGCGGAGAAGAGGTTATTGGCCTTTAAAACACAACTACTATCATACTGGCAATATTTTTAATGACTATCCGAAATCGATTTTGACCATTTTGACCTTGACCATTTTGACCACGCAAGATTTTGAGATTTCTAAGCACAACGGATTTTAGGCTTTGAAAAATCTGTAAGCTATTTTTACATGTAGAAATGTAAAATATCGCAAAATATTTGCATTTGAAAATATAAACGCATATCTTTGTCATCGCAAAGCAAATACCGCGCCCGTTTCGCTTTTACTTCCCTCTTTTCAATGGAGCCATCTGCCCCGACAATGGAGTGGATGGCACTTGCAGGTCTTTACGATTGAAACAATAAGAGGACTGGCAGCTCTCATAGTCTGTCAGTCCCCTCGCTGGTTTCAGCTCTCAAAATTCAACTTCCTATCGTCCCCCACCGGGGACAACAGGGGGCTCCTAAAACGGGCCGTGACCCATGCAACTGGTCGTTGTGATGGCCGTCAGGAAGGCTGTGAGAGCGGCTACTACGACCTTCGCCGCAATCTCAATGAAACGCTTCTTCATCATGGTACAGATTTAAGGTTCTTTATTGCCCTTTGGGGTTTAAGGCTGATTCTCCTCCTCGTCTGCGCTCCAGTCAGCGGTGGTCTCGCCATTGAGCTGTGCCTCCAGGGCGGCAGCAACGGCTTTGCGGGTGGGCACCTTGTGGAGAGATGCGCTGTTGACCAGTCCCTCGAACTGCTTGGAGGGCGCGAAGTTCACGTTGATGGAACGGATGTTGTCGCGGGTGAACAGCTTGAGGCTCGCAGCTCCAATGCTCTTGCAGGAGAGGTAGAACTGGCCGAGGTCGCCGAACTGGATGCGATAGCCGTCGAGCATCAGCTCCTTGGAGCAGTTGACGAGCTTCACGATGATGGCGATGACGTCGCCGCGGTCATACTGGCAGCCGTGGGCCACCATGTGGTCTGCAATCTCGTCGATAGTGAGGGTGGCACGGCTCTGGAGGAAAGCGTATGCCTTCTTGGGGTCATCGTCATGAAGGGGATTCCCCAGCAATGCAACAGAATAATCAAGCATAGTGTTTTTGGTTTTAGAGGTTAATGAAGGGGTTAATTCAGAGTGGCAATTT
>Ga0310696_10008217_pt1 | contig 12189 bp, 5 predicted proteins | sample AusTroGonzalo_MG_4_FD_203885 | JGI IMG/M metagenome (GOLD analysis project Ga0310696, IMG submission 203885) | Bovine rumen microbial communities from tropical cattle in Woodstock, Queensland, Australia - Gonzalo_02 (v2) (version 2) | ecosystem: Host-associated > Mammals > Digestive system >... | reverse complement strand
CAGGTGGTCCTGGAGGGGCTGAGCCGGGGAGGCTGGTTCTCCCTGGTCTATGCCGAGAATCACCCGGACCGCGTGGACAAACTCTATCTCGACGCCCCGCTCTGCCTGCTCGCGGGTTTCGACAACCCGCATATCCGGAAGGCCGAAGCGCAATGGGCGGAGGCCGGCATCCCGCCGGAAGCGTTCCGCACCTACGCCCGGGACCATTTTCATCGAATCAAGGACAAGCCCGTCATCGTGGTCTACGGCGCGGCCGACCCGGTCGTTCCCTTCGAGAAGCAGTTCGGCACGTTCGACCTTTCCGGCTGCCGGGACCTCTCCGTCATCGGCAAGACCGGCGTCGAGCACCATCCGCACTCGCTCAGCCCGTGCGACACCATCGTCCATTTTCTGGAGAAAGCTCCCGTCGGGGCCGTTTCTTCCCCGGTGCGGGTGACCTTCGTGGGCGCCAGCATCACGGAGGGCATCGGTACGGCGAATCCTGTCACGGAGTCCTATCCCGCCGTCGCGCAGAGACTCCTTGGCGATGGCTGGCACATTGAAAACTACGGCGTCAGCGCTTGCACGATGCTCCGCCACGGGGATTTTCCGTATGGGACGAAGGGGCGGCTGGGCGAAGCCCTCGCCAGCCGACCTGACATCGTGTTCATCGACCTGGGCGGCAACGACACCAAACCGCAGAACGCGGTCTTCGTGGACAAGGAGTTCGCGGACGATGCGGAGAGCCTGGTTCGCATGTTCCAGTCCCTGCCGACGCACCCCCGAGTGATCTTGGTCACGCCCACCTGGTTCACCGGCGGGAATTACGGCATTTCCGACAAAGTGTCGCAGGAACAGGTGTGCCCGGCTCTGTACGAGGCTGCAAAGCGTACGGGTGCGGAGGTCCTGGACCTGTACCCCGTGCTGCAGGAGGCACCGGAGACGCTTGCGGGGGATGGCGTCCACCCCGACACCCGGGGCGCGGCGCTGCTGGGGGAGAAGACGGCCTGGTACCTCAGGACCTACCCCGAAAAGCCGGCGAAGGGAATGACCATCGACGGGATGGCAGACAATCCCTTCATCACGCACCTCTATACGGCCGACCCGTCCGCCCATGTCTGGGCCGACGGACGGCTCTATGTGTACGCCTCCCACGACATCGACCCGCCGCGGGGCTGCGACCTGATGGACCAGTATCACGTGTTCTCCACGGACGACATGATTCATTGGACCGACCACGGCGAGATCCTCCGGGCTTCCGACGTGCCCTGGGGGCGTAAGGAGGGCGGTTTCATGTGGGCGCCGGACTGCGCCTACCGGAACGGGAAGTACTATTTCTATTTCCCGCACCCGTCCGGCACGCACACCGGATCCACCTGGAAGATCGGCGTCGCCGTGTCGGACAAGCCCGCCTCGGACTTCAAGGTGGGCGGCTACATCAAGGGGATGACCTCGCACATCGACCCGTGCGTATTTGTCGATGACGACGGTCAGGCCTACATCTACAACGGGGGAGGCGGCCAGTGCTTCGGCGCCAAACTCCGGAAGAACATGGTTCAGCTCCAGGGAAAGCCCGTGCCGATGGAGGGCCTGGTGGACTTCCACGAGGGCACCTGGGTCCACAAGTATAACGGGAAGTATTACCTCTCGTATCCGGACAATCACATCGGCCCGGACGGGAAACAGTACAACCGGATGCATTACGCGATGTCGGACAACCCGCTGGGCCCCTGGGAATACAAGGGAATCATCCTGGACGAGACCGACTGCGACACGTCCCACGGCAGCATTGTCGAGTTCAAGGGGCAGTGGTACCTGTTCTATCACGGCTGCCAGCTTTCGCAGATGGGGAACCTCCGCTCCATCTGCGTGGACAGGCTTTATTACAACGACGACGGCACGATCCGCAAGGTGCACCAGCGTCATCACTCCTATATTCCGCGCATATGAGAAGATTGTCCATCCTGCTGTGTGCAGCCCTGATCGCGGGCTGCGGCGGGCCCGTGCAAAAGACGGCCCGGGGGTTCCGGGCGGAAGGCGCCCTGTCCCGCTTTGACGTGGTGTGCTATGCCCCGGACATCGTCCAGGTGGTGAAATCGCCCCTGTACGGCAACGTGGACCCGTCGCCGACGGCGTCCGTGGTCCTCCGTCCGAATAAGGTCCGGTTCGATTTCTGGGAGGAGGACGGCAGGGCCTGCCTGGTGACCGACTCCCTGCGGGTGGAACTGGACCTGTCGCAAGGCGTGTTCTCGTTCTATCGAGCCGACGGCGCCCTGCTCGTCCGCGAGCAGCCGGAGGCCGTCTCCCATGAGGAGATCCATCAGGGCTTCCTGCTGGAGGAGGGCGAGGCGGTGTACGGCCTTGGCCAGCACCGGGGGAGCGGGATGGACCAGCGCGGGAAGCGGTATCACCTGGAAAATGCCAATATGGAGATCGCCATCCCGCTCATCCACTCCGTGAAGGGGTATGCGGTCTATTGGGACAACTATTCTCCCACCGAATATGAGAGCGGGGAGGACTGGGTGTCTTTCTCTTCCACGGCCGGGAAGAACTGTTCCTACTTCCTTGTCGGTGGCGGAAATGCCGATGCCGTGGTGCGAAACATCCGCCGGCTTACCGGCGAGGCTCCGATGAACCCGCTCTGGACCTTCGGCTTCCATCAGTCGAAGGAGCGGTATGCGTCTGCGGAGGAACTGGTAGGCGTCGTCAAGCAATATCGCGAACTGGGCGTCCCGCTGGACGGCATCATCCAGGACTGGCAGTACTGGGGCGACCATGCCCATTGGAACGCGGTCCAGTTCCTGAACCCGCAGTTCCCCGATCCCGCCGGGATGATGGACGAAATCCACGGCCTCGGCGCCCATGCGCTCATTTCCGTGTGGCCGTCCTTCGGCCCCGAGACGGACATCCGGAAGGAACTGGAGGCGGAGAATCTGCTTCTGCCAATCAGCACGTTCCCACAGGACAACGGAGTTCGAGTCTACGACCCCTGGAATCCTCGCGCACGGGACATTTATTGGACTTATCTGGAAAGGAACCTCTGGACTGCGGGCGTGGACGGCTGGTGGCTGGATGCCACCGAGCCGGAACACCAGCCCGTGGAGGCTTCCGACTATGATTACGAGAGCCAGGAAGGCTCCTTCCGGCTCATGCGAAACTCTTTCCCGCTCTACTCCGTGGGCGGCGTCTACGACCACCAGCGGAAACTGACGGACGACCGCCGGGTGATGATTCTCACCCGCAGCGCCACGGCCGGGCTCCAGCGCTATGGGGCGCACGTCTGGTCCGGCGACCTCGAGTCCAACTGGAACTCGCTTCGCGACCAGGTGACGTCGGCCCTGAACCTGGCCCTGTGCGGGATTCCCTACCACAACTCCGATATCGGCGGCTTCTTCTGCGCCGGAGCCTATCCCGACGGATATAAGGATCCGCGCTTCCATCAGTTGTACGGCCGATGGATGCAGTTGGCGGCGTTCACGGGCATGATGCGCTCGCACGGGACCAACACGCCCCGGGAGATCTTCCGGTTCGGGGAGCGGGGCGACGCGGACTTTGACAACCAGGAAACCGCCATCCGGCTTCGTTACCTGCTGCTTCCGTATATCTATGCGCAGGCGTGGAAAGTCACATCGGAAGGCGCGTCCCTGATGCGCCCGCTTTTCGCGGACTGGCCGGAGGACACCGCCACCTGGCGGCAGGAGGAGGAATTCCTGTTCGGCGACGCGCTGCTCGTCGCCCCGGTCTTCCAGGAGGACGACACGCAGCACGTCTATCTGCCGGAAGGCCGGTGGTTGGATTTCTGGGACGGCCGCAAGATCAACGGCGGCGTCTCCTTCGACCAGACCGTCCCCCGCGACCGGATTCCCGTCTATGTCAAGGCGGGAACGGTCCTCCCGGTCGGCCCTGATGTGCAGTATGCGGCCGAAAAGCCTTGGGACGACATCCAGGTACGGATCTATGCCGGCGCGGACGGCGCATTCGTCTTGTATGAGGATGAAGGGGACGGCTATGCCTATGAGAAAGGCGCCTTCAGCGAAATCCCGATGCGGTGGGACGATTCGGAATCGGTCCTGACCATCGGCGCCCGGAAGGGCTCCTGGCCCGGCATGCCCCGGCAGCGGCGGTTCCGCGTCGTGGTCGTCCGGCCCGGGGCCGGCACCGGCCTGGACCGGACCGCCTGCGACGCGGCCGTCACCTACGACGGCGCGGAAGTCCGGGTGGACCTGAACTGACCCTTAAAAAAACCTTAAATCGAACTTTTAAGGCCCTTTTAAGCAAGGATTCCCGGGCTTTTTAAGGCCCCCAGGCTTACTTTGTAAGCACGAAAACACCAAAATTCTCACATAATTTAACCAATTGTTCTTATGAAACACAGATTGACCCACCTGCTCCTCCTTGGAGCCGTGTCAGCGATGACACTGGTTGTCGTCCCTTCCTGCGACAATGGCAAGTACGACGACCTCGACAAAAGGGTGACCGTCCTCGAAGGGGCCTGGCACCAGACCCAGCAGGACATCCAGAACGCCATGGTGACGGGCGCGACCATCCTTACCGCCACCCAGAGCGACGGCGTCTGGACGCTCACCCTCTCGGACGGCAAGACGATCACCATCGCCCCGGCGGCCGCCGGAGGCGCTTCCGTGACGGTCGAAGAGACGGCCGACGCCTTTGTCATCACGGTGGACGGCAAGGCCTATGCGATTCCCAAGGCCTCTTCCGCCCCGGTCAATTCCCTCATCTTCGTTCCCGAGTACGGTGACGACCTGGTCATCGTGGGCAACGACGGCGCCTCCATCGCCTTCCTCGCCACCCCGAAGCTCGCCAGCCTGGACGGCGCCGAGTTCGAAGTGGCCGACGCCCGCGAGGTCCAGACCCGCGCCGGCGAGGGCCTGTTTGGCGTGAACGACGCGACGCTGGACGGCGACCTGCTCCGCATGAACCTCAAAGGTCTCGCGGCCGAGGCGGGCAAGACCTACATCCTCGCCGTGAAGATCACCATCAAGGGCTCCTCCATTTCTTCCAATTATTTCCGCGCGCAGGTGGGCGACGACTTCAACTTCGATCCCGAAGCCCTCGAGACGCCGGTGTTCATCGACGCCGTGAGCGCCGAGCAGGTGGACGACAGCTACCGCGCCCAGCTCCCGGACGCCTTCGACTTCCTGGGCACCTTCAACTTCAAGGATCTGTACAAGCAGCTCCCCGCCGGCAACGTGACCTTCGAGCTCGCCCCCGCCGACCAGCAGAACGGCCAGGTGGCCAGCCGTTACGACCTTTTCAAGAATTGCCTCGCCGCCGACGGCACCTGGACCATGAACACCCGTCCGGGCACCAGCTGCTACGATCCGAACAAGGACGGCATCTACATCTACTGCAAGGCCAACGACCAGATCAAGAACAAGGTCTTCTGGACCATCTACGACCCGATCCGCGACAAGCTCTCCAACTTCGGCCGCGACGACGACGCCACCTACGGCGACATCCACTACAGCCCCGACTTCCCGGAGGCCCAGCACATGGAATACCGCACGATGGTGCCGGCCGGCGCCAACCGCATCTCCTTCATCGACCTGTGGATGAAGTCCACCCCGGGCGAGGAGAACGACTACCTGTGGTTCCAGCACGGCGACGCCCCGCGGGCCATAGCCTGGATTCAGAATCTGTCCATCGACGCCTTCGAGCCCGGCGACATCGCCTACTCCGACGGCTCCAAGATCGAACTCGGCGAACTCGGCCAGAAACTCGCCCGCCACAGCCGCGGCATCTGGCTCCAGAGCACGCAGCCTTCCATCGTCTCCTCCCAGCGTGACAACCTGAGCCAGGAGCAGAAGGATGCCGTGAAGGCCGCCTACGGTGTGGAGTGCAACGGTGAGATCATCGGCGGTTGGGACGGCAACGCGTTCGACGCCGCGGGCCAGCTCGACTTCGGCTTCGACGAGCCCGGCTGCTGCTTCACCACGGGTGCGAACTACACCGGCACCGCCTTCCGCTTTGGCGTCGGCCTCCGCTACGAGTACGACTACGGCCAGATCCGCATCGGCGGATGGCACACCGCCTACATCTTCTTCAACCGCCGCCTCGCTCCGGACGGCGCCGTGGACCCGTCCCCTCGGTAGTATCTGAATGATTCTCCATCCGCACAGCATTCAGTAACTTCAAACCGATCTTATGAAATTGAAACTGTCACATATCATTCTGACCATGCTGACGGCGTTGCTGCCGCTCGCGGCCGCCGCCCAGGACCGTACCGTGCGGGGTACGGTCCGGGACGGGGGCGGCGAGCCGCTCGCCGGAGCCAGCGTCATGGTGCAGGGTACCTCCCGCGGCACGATGACCGACGGAGCCGGACGGTTTGAGATTTCCGCCTCCGCGCGGGACAATCTTGTCGTCTCCTTCATCGGCTTCTCCGACGCAGTGGTGTCCGCCGCACAGACCTCCCTGGACATCGTCCTCAGCGACGACGCCAATTTCCTCGAAGAGACGGTCGTCGTGGGTTATGGTGTCCAGAAGAAGGCCACTCTCACCGGTGCGGTCTCGGCCGTCACCAACAAGGAGATGGTCATCACCAAGAACGAAAACGTCGTGAACATGCTCACCGGCAAGGTCGCCGGCGTCCGCATCTCCCAGCGCTCCTCCCAGCCGGGCGAATTCGACAATGCCATCGACATCCGCGGCATGGGCACCCCGCTCTTCGTGGTGGATGGCATTCCCCGCGACCAGGCCTACTTCTCCCGCATGGACGCCAATGAAATCGAGTCCGTATCCGTCCTGAAGGACGCCTCCGCCGCCATCTACGGTGTGCGGGCCGCGAACGGCGTCATCCTCGTGACCACGAAGCGCGGTTCCGGCGACGACGGCAAGTTCGACATCGACCTGTCGATGAACTACGGCTGGCAGACCTTCCTCTACGTGCCCAACACGGTGGACGCCGCCACGCACATGATGCTCATCAACGAGAAGAACTACAACGGCTTCAACGGCAACTATCCCAACCGGGGCATCGGCATCTACGCGTGGGACGACATCGTCGCCTACAGCGAAGGCTCCCGCAAGAGCACGATCTGGAGCGACGAGTTGTTCAACGACAACGTCCCCCAGAGCCAGTACAACCTGTCCGTCAACGGCGGCTCGGAGAAGATCAAGTACTTCTTCAACCTGGGCTACATGGACATGATGGGTTCCTACTCGAGCGGCTCCCTGAACTACCACCGCTGGAACTTCCGTTCCAACGTGGACGCGAAGATCACCGACCGCCTGCGGGCCAACGTCGCCCTGTCCGGCTACATGGACGAGAAGAACCAGCCGTTCACGACCATCTGGGCCGTGTACAAGAAGGCGTGGACCTACCGTCCCACCTCCGAGGCCTGGATCGACGGCGACCACTCCTTGCCGAGCTATGACGACCAGATGCTCGAGTCCGAGAACCCCGTCGCGGCGACCGACAGCCGTTTCTCCGGCTTCCGCCAGGAGAAGCGGAACAACCTGAACGCCGCGATGACCCTCACCTACGACATCCCGTTCGTCGAGGGTCTGAGCCTCCGCGCCTTCTACAGCTACGACTACTACACCACCAACAACACGGAGTACCAGAAGACCTACTACCTGTTCTCCAAGAACGCGGACGGGTCCCTGAACAAGTTCATCCGCAACGGCGGCGACGACTCCTACGTGCAGCGTTCCACCGACCCGAACAGCGGTCAGGTGATGCAGCTGTCCGTCAATTATGACCGTACCTTCGCGAAGGCGCACCACCTCGCGCTCATGGGCATGTACGAGCAGTCCTACAACGAGTGGGACAACTTCTACGCCCGCCGTACGATGATGCTGGACAAGCCGTATCTCTTCTCCGGCGAGGAGGAGAACCAGGTGGGCAAGTCCAACGGCCTCGGCGACCTGTCCCGCCGGGCCTGGATCGGCCACCTGAACTACGACTACAAAGGTAAGTACCTGCTGGACGCCGCCATCCGCCATGACGCCTCCTCCCGCTTTCCGGCCGCCAGCCGTTGGGGCTGGTTCCCGTCGGTGTCCGCGGGCTGGCGCATCAGCGAAGAGGGCTTCATCAAGAACAACCTCCCTTGGGTGACGAACCTCAAGCTCCGCGCCTCCTGGGGACGCCTCGGTGACGACGGCTCCGCCGGCACCTATCCCTCCATCTACACGGGCTACAACCTGCAGGGAAACAAGGCGTGGATCTATGGCGGCACCGTCGTGACCGGCGTGGACGCCGCGGCCATCCCGAACCCGAATCTGACCTGGTACACCGCCACGACCACGAACGCGGGTCTCGACTTCAACTTCTGGAACCAGAAGCTGGGCGGTACCTTCGAGGTGTTCCGCCGCCTGCGCGACGGTCTCCTGGCCACGTCCTCCGTGGTGCTCCCCGGCACCGTGGGCGCCTCCATGCCGCAGGAGAACATCGAAAGCGACATCACCTTCGGCTACGAGTTCCAGCTCAGCCACCGCAACCGTGTCGGCGAGGTGGGCTACTACGTGACGGGCTTCATGTCCGCCGCCAAGAACCGCTGGAACTACCACCTGGATTCCACGGCGGGCAACTCCATGGAGAACTGGCGCCGCGGCGCGGTCTCCGGCCGTAACAAGGACATCTGGTTCTCCATCCCGGAAGCCGGCCGCTTCACGACCTACGACGAGATCCAGAACCACCCGACCACCGGCACCAACTACGGCAGCGGCACCCTCCCGGGCGACTACTACTATGAGGACTGGAACGGCGACGGCGTGGTGGACGGCAACGACTCCCACCCGGTGGCCACCTACAACCTCCCGGTGTTCAACTACGGCATCACCCTCGGCGCCGACTGGAAGGGCTTCGACCTGAGCATGAACTGGGCCGGCTCCGCGGGCGTGTACAGCGAGTACGGCGAAGTGTTCGGCGAGGTGGGCCCGTTCAACGGCGGCGCCGTCCTGGACATGTACCTGGACCGCTGGCACACGGAGAACCAGTGGGACGACCCCTGGAATCCGCACACCCAGTGGGTCGCGGGCTACTATCCGGCCACCAGCCATAGCTTCACCACCGGCACGACGGGCATCAAGGACATGTCCTACCTCCGCCTGAAGTCCCTGGAACTGGGCTGGACCCTGCCGCAGAAGTGGATGCGCGCGGTGAACATCCGCAACCTGCGCGTCTATGTGAGCGGCTACAACCTCCTCACCTTCTGCAAGGACAAGTACATGGATCCGGAGCGCCCGGGCACCAACGGCGGTGCCGCGAACGGCAACGTGGTCCTGAACTACAACTACCCCGTGAACCGCACCGTGAACGTGGGGGCATCCATCAAATTCTAAAAGACGGCGTACCATGAAAGCAACCTTCAAAACCATTCTTTATGCGGCGGTCATCCTCCTCGGAGCGGCCTCCTGCAACCGGCTCGACCTCGAGCCCAAGGGCATGCTGGACGACGGAACGCTGTTCAGTTCCGAATTCGGTGTCCGCAAGTACCTTTCGGGCCTGTACAACGACATGCCCATCGAGGACTTCTGCTACAAATACGCCGACGACGGCAAGGGCTATTCCACGATGAACGCTAACGGCTACCACGTGGGCAACGTGTGGGAGGCCCTCAAGGGCTACGGCTCCACGATCTGCTTTGAGACGACGGGCCGCGGCAACGGCGACACCGCCGGCCAGTGGGGCTATTGGCCCTATGACCGCGTGCGGGAAATCAACGTGATGATCGAGAAACTTCCCGAGTACCAGGACGCCTGGACGGCCGACCGCTACCAGGAGCTCATGGCGGAGGCCCGCTTCGTCCGCGCCTTCTACTATTTCGCCCTCGCGAAGCGCTACGGCGGCGTCCCCATCGTGGACAAGGTCCAGGACCCGACCGCTCCGATGGAGGAGCTGCAGGTCTCCCGCGCCACCGAGTACGACACCTGGAAGTTCATCTATGAGGATCTCAAGTTCGCAATGGAGAACGGCGCCGCCGACAAGTCGGAAGTCTTCCGGGGCAACCGCTACTCCGCCGCGGCCCTGATGGCCAAGGCGATGCTCTGGGCCGGCTCCGTGGCCAAGTACAACCAGTACACCGGCATCACCGGCCCGGCGACCGACGCCGGCCTGATGGGCATGGACCCGGGTGAGGCGCGCGAGTTCTTCCAGTACGCCTACGATGCCTGCAAGTTCCTGCACGACGCGGGCTTCAAGCTCCACACCGGGGCCGACAAGGAGAAGGCCTACACCGAGGTGTTCATTGAGGACCTCGCGGGCGAGGAGGACATCTTCGTCAAGACCTTCGGCACCCCGACCACCGTGGTTCCGTGGAACTCCTCGCTGTACAGCAGCTATGACGACATGGTCCTGCCCAAGGGGACCAACATGTCCCAGAACGTGGGCGCCGCCATCCACGCCACGTGGGACCTTGTGAGCATGTACGAGGTGCCGGCCGTGGTCGACGAGAACGGCTATCCGGTCCGCTTCGACTCCTACGACGACTTCTGGAACACGGACGAGATGGAACCGCGCTGCCGCGCGAACTTCTTCTTCTCCGGTATGGTGGAGCCGGTCTCCGGCACCAAGCTGGACATCCAGCAAGGCGTGTTCACCTCCCTCAGCATGACGGCGGCGGAACTCACCCCGGAGGACAACAACTATGTCGCGCCGAACTGCATCAAGCTCCAGGACCCGGGCAAGACCCAGGACGTGGGCGGTTTCGGCAACGTGAAGATCACCGGCGTCAACGGCATCAAGCGCAACGGCGACGAGGGCTTCTCCACCACCGGCATCTTCGTCCGCAAGTACATGAACTACAAGGCCGACCCCTCCACGCGCGTGCTGCACCAGAGCACCCAGAACTGGAAGGTCTTCCGCTACGGCGAAATTCTGATGGACTGGGCCGAGGCCGCGTATGAGCTGGGTCTGGAGACCGGGAACGACGGCCTGAAGCGCGAAGCCTTCGAGCACGTGAACGAAATCCGTTCCCGCGCCGGCGCGCACCCGCACGAGATGGTCGCCAGCCCGGAGGATGTGGGCGAGGAGCGCTACGGCTTCCCGCTGGACGAGAACCTGCAGTACATCCGCGACGAGCGCCGCCGCGAACTCTGCATCGAGAACCAGGGTGAATGGGACCAGCGCCGCTGGCGCACCGCCCACTCGATTCTCGCGTCCAACTACTGGCCGCGCACCCTGATGCCGTACAAGGTCCTGAGCGAGGACAAGTACATCTTCCTCAACGAGGTGGAGGTGTACGGCCGCCGGCTGTCCTTCGACAAGCGCAACTACTACGAGGCGATTCCGGGCGGCGAAATCCTCAAGAACCCGAAGCTCGTCCGCAACGACGGTTATTGATTTAACATCTGTATGACTATGAAACATATATTCCATACTTTCATGGTGGCCGCCGCGCTGCTCGGCCTGGCCTCCTGCATGGAAATCGACAACTTCGAGGCGCCGTCGGCGAAGATCGAGGGACGGATCATCGACAAGACCACCGGACAGCCGATGCTCCTGGACCACGGCACGAGCCACATCCGCATCTGGGAGATGAGCTACTCGGAGCATCCGAACCCGCAGGACCTCGCCATCAAGGAGGACGGGACCTACTACAATGACAAGCTGTTCTCCGGCACCTATGACATGCTGCCGCGCGACGGCGCCTGGTGGCCCTGCGACACCACGTACAACGTGGCGATCGGCAAGAAGGGGACGGTCCAGGACTTCGAGGTGATTCCGTACCTGCACATCGTGGACTTCGACGCCACGCTCAGCGGGACTGAACTCACCTTGACCTGCCGCCTGCAGGCACCGGTGACCGACGGCCTTCCGCAGATCCGTGAGATCCGTCCGTTCATCAACAACAACATGCACTGCGGCCCCGGCAACCACATCGACTACTACTACAACGACACGTACCGGATCAACCTCCGCAAGATGTGGTCGGCCATCGGCGACGCCGACGGCAACCAGACGGCGGCTCCGTACACCCTCACGGTCCCGCTCAAGGCCGGCTACACCTACTGGGTGCGGATGGGCGCGCAGGTGAATGACACCTACACGAGCTGGAATCTGTCCAAGGTCAAGAAAATCGTCGTTCCCGAATGATGAAAAGAATCTTTTGCATCGCCTTGACCGTCGGGGTCGCCTTCTCCTGCCAGAAGCCGGAGGAGGTGATCCCGGGCCGGGTGGAACCGGAGAAGCCGGATGACAAACCGACGGAATCGGAGTATGCCGACCCCGGTGTGGAACCACACAAG
>Ga0310696_10008214_pt1 | contig 12191 bp, 9 predicted proteins | sample AusTroGonzalo_MG_4_FD_203885 | JGI IMG/M metagenome (GOLD analysis project Ga0310696, IMG submission 203885) | Bovine rumen microbial communities from tropical cattle in Woodstock, Queensland, Australia - Gonzalo_02 (v2) (version 2) | ecosystem: Host-associated > Mammals > Digestive system >... | reverse complement strand
CGGATTATCGTGATCAGGCTGATCCGGCTCCGGCGTGTCCGTGGGCTCCGGTGAGGGTTCCGGTTCAGGGGGCGGTGTGGCCGGTCCTTCTCCAGGATCCTGCCGGTCCCCGCCGGTCTTCGGTGTGGCATCAAAGGTCAGCCATCCGAAGCCTTTGAAATAAACCTCGGTCCATGCGTGGGCGGAGAGACCGGTGACAACCGCTTCACCGTTTTCATCCGGCTCTGCCACATAGCCCTCAACATACCGTGCGGGAAGGCCGACCATTCGGCACAGGACGGTCATGGCAGAAGCAAAGTAGGTACAATACCCTTCTTTGGTGTCCAGCAGGAAACGCGTGACAAAATCCACGTCTTCAGGCTGATCGTCCACATCAAGGGTATAGCGGAATCCGCGGCTCAGAAAGGCCTGCAGCGCCAGCGCCTGATCATAGGGCGAGTTTCCGGCGGAGGCTGCGTCCCGGGCCAGTTCATAGACCGGTGCCTCCAGATGGGATGGCAGTTCGGTATAGGTTTCCGCGATGCGGTCATAGGCACTGTCTTCCATCGTGGAACAGATTTCAATCAGCGTTCCGAGACCGGGATCTCCCGCCGTAAAGAGCGGAGCGGAAACGGCATATGAATCACCCGGTTGAAGATTGCGTGTGATGAAGAGCTCGGAGGCGTTTGAAAAATAGGGAACCAGTTCCCCGCCGGGATTGAGTTCCCGTACCCGTTGAGGTGTGAAGAGCGTGGAAGCGCTGCCGGAGAGCATCCGGACGGAGACGGTGATGGGATCACACTGAGCATTCCGGACAGTTTCCGCGGGAAGCAGCTGATCAAAAAGCGCCGCACGCTGTGTGGCCAGACGGGGAGACTGCCAGAGATACCGGCGGCCGCCCGTGGTATTTCTCCAGCTGCGGCCGGTGTATTCATTCAGCACGACGCCGCGAAGATAAACCGTACGGGGTGTGGAAACCTGCATCACCGGATTGTCGTGCGGTTCCGGTTTGCCGCCGAGCTGGTCCATTCCTTCGGGATAGTATCCTTCCGATGACAGGGAAAAAACATCCCGGGGTTCCGTGAAGAACAGCCGGTCCAGCACCGCCTGGCGAAGTTCGTCCGCTTTCTGCTGCAGCGGATTCTCCGGGACGCCGCCTGAGGTCAGCAGGAACGCGGCAGCCACAAGCAGCACTGCCCAGGGCAGCACCTGCAGAAGCGGGGTCTCCGGAAAACGGTCGATCATCAGGATCAGCAGCATGGCGACCAGGGCTGGCAGGGCCCAAGGAATGACAGAGCCTGAACCGGTCAGGTAGATCACCAGAATGAGACCGACACACAGGATGGCCGCCGGAAAGCAGGAGGCACTGCGGAGACAAGCGAAACAGCTGATCAGCGTCAGCAGGATTGCTATCAAAAGGACGGCGGGGTGAGCGATTAAGGGGAGCGCTGAACGGACACCCGTGATCCGGAGGGAGACAGCACGGAAAACGTCCGAGACGACAGTCATTCCATTCATGGCTGTAAGCCAGAACAGCAGGCCCGCACAACCGATAACAGCGGCAACGACGGCGGTCACACGCCTGATTGCAGCCAGTTCAAAAAGGAAAACAGTGATCAGGATGGGCAGGAGGACTGACGGGTTCAGAAAAGCCGGCTCAAGGATGCCGAGGAGGGGAAGCGTCAGGCCCGCGGAGAGCAGGAAGGAAAGCAGCGCATGGATCAGGCGGGCGCGGAGGGTATCTTTCATGCTGCACCTCCTTCCGGTTCGGGGGCCACATAGGAGACTTCGATACCGGCCTGCTTCATGCGTGAAATCAGCGGGAGAACATTTTCGTCTTCCGGCGCAAAAGTAATCAGATAAAACCGGATATTCGGGCCGCTGCGGTGCATCCGGATCATGATATCCACCATGGGAATGTTCAAACGGGCTGAGACGACCACAACGCAGCCAACCTTCCGCAGACGGCGGCTCTCCATGATCAGAACCCGTTCAAAGCGATCTGTTTCGGAAAAATCGACACGGGCCAGGTAATCCATGGCGATGGGCAGCCCCATGTTTTTATCCACATCCACCGGATGATGACCCAGAAGGGGAAGACGAACCTGATGGTCTGTGGAAGCCTGATCTGCCAGGACAGAGGCGGCGGTTTCCAGAAGCGCATCCCTGATATCGGCTTCGGCCTGCGGGTGACCCCAGGAAGGCGGACGGGAACAGTCCATCAGGATCAGCACATCCTGAAGGATCGGCTCGTCAAATTTGCGTACGATGAGTTCACCTTTTCGCAGGGACAGTTTCCAGTGGATTTTTTTCATCGCGTCGCCCGGCTGATAGCTTCGTACATCAGAGGGTGCGTTCAGGTCCTCTGTTGCGCGGGCCATGATCTCGCTGCCGGGATCACCGGGGGAAAGCGTGAGCGGTTCAGTGGGAAAAGTGCGGGGAAGCACGGTGAGCGAGAAAGAAGTATCTGTCAGGATCACGCGCTTATGCACGATCCCGAGCAGGTCCTCCACTACACAGGCACGAAGACCGACGGGGAAAACGCCCACATGCGCCGCATGGACGGGGAGACGAAGGCTTTGTACACGCCAGGGCATATTTTTCAGCCGGATTTCCCGGTCCAGCGTTCCGGAAGGGTCAGAGATTTCCAGCAGGAGCGGCGCGACCGGGATCAGCCCGCGGTGCCGCATCCGAAGGGTAAAGACCAGATCCTCTCCGCGGTGAACGGTCTGCTCCGCCATCTCCCCGTCAACCCTGAGGGTCGCCGCAGCCCAAAGCACGGCAGCAAGGCTCCAGAGAACAGCGATGACGACCAGCGCCGAAAGAAGCAAAAAAAGCTGACTGCCGGTACACAGCGCAACCGTCAGCAGCAAAAGAAAGAGGGAAACGGGCAGAGAGAATCGCAGTTTCATGGCCTTACAGTTTGACAGGAACGTTTGTGTTCTGAAGAATAGTGAGCAGGAACTGCTCTGCAGGGACTCCTTTCATTCTGGCTTCGGGAGAGAGGATCATCCGGTGGGCCATGACCGGAAGGAACATGTGCTGCACATCTTCCGGGAGGACGAAGTCCCGGTCATCCAGCATGGCGCAGGCCTGGGCACCGCGGATCAGGGAAATCGCGGCCCGGGTGGAGGCGCCGAGCGAGAAGGCCTGGTCATTCCGGGTGGCGGCGGCCAGGGAAGCGACATAATTCCTGACCTCCGGGGAGCAGTAGACCGTGGTGACCTGCTCCTGCATGGCAAGAACGTCCTGGGCGGAGCAGATCGGCTCAATGGTTTCCATGGGCTGAACGGTACCGCTGTAGCGTTCAAGCACGTCCATTTCCTGTTCGATGGTGGGATATCCGATAGAGATCCGCAGGAAGAAACGGTCCACCTGTGCCTCGGGCAGCGGATAAGTGCCGACAAACTCGCCGGGGTTCTGGGTGGCAAGAACGATGAAAGGCTGCGGCAGCTGATGCGTGATACCGTCTACCGTAACCTGATGCTCTTCCATCACTTCAAGCAGCGCTGACTGGGTTTTCGGACTGGTGCGGTTGATTTCATCCGCCAGAACAATCTGGCTCATCACCGCGCCCTCCTTATATTCCATTTCACCGGTTTTGAAATTGACGAGCGTAAAGCCGGTCACATCTGAGGGCATCAGGTCCGGCGTAAACTGAATACGCCGGAAGGAACAGTCCAGCGAACGGGCCAGCGCGCTGGCCAGGGTGGTCTTTCCGACACCCGGGACGTCCTCGATCAGGACATGTCCTTTGCACAGCAGGGCGATGAGGGCGTATTCAATTGCTTCTTCCTTGCCGACAACGGCTTTGCCGATATTCTGCTGAAGGGCGAGAATCATTCTGCCGGGATTAATCATAGATAAATCCTCCTGGATTTAATATTTAAATTATACCTTTATTTGAAGAAAACCGCAAGCTGTGGTATGATGCGCAGAGAAGAACCACGGGATAAGGGGCGGAAACAGAGAAAGGACTGAATGATATGATCAGGGGAGTCGGCTTCGATCTCTGTGAGATTGAGAGGATGGAGCAACTGGCGGAAGACGAGCGATTTCTGAACCGCTTTTTTACAGTACAGGAAGTGGCTTTCATCCGCTCGAAAGGGAAAAACAAGGCGCAGACGTTGGCCGGTATTTTTGCCGCCAAGGAAGCGCTGACCAAGGCATTGGGAACCGGGATCATCTTTGACCTGAGGGAGATCGATGTCCGGCACAGCGAAACAGGGCAGCCCTGCTATGCGCTGACGGGTGAGACGGCGGAAAAGGCGGGAAGCGACCGGTTTCTGCTGAGTATCAGCCATGACGGCGGTATGGCCGGAGCAGTATGCATCCGCGAAAGCGCGGAACGGGAGGAATGAACGGATGACACGGATCTTCGGGCACAGGGGCGCAAGCGGATACGCTCCGGAAAATACGATCGCGGCTTTCCGCCTTGCGGCGGAGATGGGCGCTGACGGGGTGGAACTGGATGTACAGATGACCCGGGACGGGGAACTGGTGGTCGCTCATGACGAAACGGTTGACCGTGTGAGCAACGGTACGGGCCGGATCGCGGATCTGACCCTGAAAGAACTGAAAAAACTGAATTTCAACCGTACGCATCCGGAATATGACACGGCTGAGATTCCGACGCTTGAAGAAGTGTTTGAACTGCTCCGGCCGACGGAACTGTGCATGAATATTGAACTGAAGAACAGCCTGATTGATTATCCCGGGCTTGAAAAGCGGGTGATTGATCTGACTGAAGCGGCGTTTGATCCGGACAGGGTTGTCTTCTCTTCTTTTAATCATGCCAGCATGCTCAGGGTCAAGGCAATCGATCCGCATCTGGTATGCGGACTGCTGTATGAAGCCTCCCTGATCGAACCCTGGGAATACGCCCTGAGACTGGGAATGGATGCTCTGCATCCGCACTATGCGGAGGTAATCACACCCGGGGGTAATTGCCGGAAGGCGCATGAGGCCGGGATACTGGTCCATACATGGACGGTGAACGATCCGGAGACGATGGCGGCGGTGATCCGGGAAAAAGCGGATATCCTGATTACGAATTATCCGGATTTGGCTTGTCAAGAGAGACTGAAAAAATTATAATTGGAATAAGGTTTAATCATAAAGAAAGGCGGTTTTGAACATGACGATTCGGGAAAACTATGAACAGTGGCTGAAAGATTTTGCCAACGATCCGGAAACCATCAGGGAACTGGAAGCGATCCGGGATGATGAGAAGGAGATGGAAGACCGCTTTTATACCGAGCTGAGCTTTGGGACGGCCGGTATGCGCGGCGTGCTTGGGGCGGGGATGAACCGCATGAACAAGTATAACGTGCGGCGCGCTACAAGGGGTCTCGCCCGCTATCTGCTTGAAAAGCCGGAAGAGGCGAAACGGGGCGTCGTGATCGCTTATGACAGTCGGCGCTGCAGTGCCGAATTCGCGAAGGATACGGCGCTGGTGCTGTGCGCGGAAGGTGTGCCCGCTTTCCTGTTTGACGCGCTGCGGCCTGTTCCGATCCTGAGCTACGCGGTGCGCCATTTGCACGCAATTGCCGGCGTGGTGATCACGGCGAGCCACAATCCGCCTCAGTACAACGGATACAAAGTATACGGCGAGGACGGGGCTCAGGTCGGTCCGGAAGCGGCGGAAGGCATCACCCGGATCATCCGGGCGACCGCGTACACGGATTGCGTGCTGATGGACGAACAGGAAGCCATTGAGAAAGGCCTGCTGAAAATTATCGGCGACAAGGAAGTGGATGACGATTACATCGCTGATGTGAAAACGCTGAGCATCAATCCGGAACTGCTCCGGAAAGAAGGGCCGAAGCTGAATATCGTTTATTCTCCGCTTCACGGGAGCGGCAATGTGCCGGTTCGTAGGGTGCTGAAAGAGATCGGGCTGACCAATGTGGCGGTTGTGAAGGAGCAGGAAATGCCTGATCCGAACTTCAGCACGATCAAGGTGCCGAATCCGGAAGATCCGGGCGCCTATGAGCTGGCCTTCAAGCTTGCGGCGGAAGTCGGCGCGAACGTCATTTTTGCCACGGATCCGGACTGTGACCGGCTGGGCGTAGCGGTCAAGGACGGAAAGGGTGAATGGCATCTGCTGACCGGGAATGATATCGGCTGTGTGATGCTGCACTACATCCTGAGCAGCAAACAGAAAGCCGGGACGCTGCCGAAGGACGGTGCGGCAGTTCGGAGTATCGTGTCCACCAGTCTGGCGAACCGGATCTGCGAGAGCTTCGGCGTGGCCATGTTTGAGACGCTGACAGGCTTCAAGTTCATCGGTGAAAAGATCCAGCAGTTTATGGACAGGGGAGACCATACGTTCCTGTTCGGTTTTGAGGAGAGTTACGGCTTCCTTTCCAGCACGTTCGTTCGGGACAAGGACGGCGTGAACGCCAGCCTGCTGATCAGCGAAGTAGCCTGCGCCTGCATGGCTGAAGGGATCACACTGTATGACCGTGTGCAGCAGATCTTTAAGGAATACGGCTACTTCGTGGAAAAGGTGGTCTCTACGACGCTGCCCGGCAAAGACGGCCTGACCCGGATGAAGGAGATTATGGCCGGATTGCGGACGAACCCGCCGAAGGAGATTGCCGGCCTGAAGGTTACCGCTGTGCGAGATTATCTCAAGGGAGTGCGGACTGAGAACGGGAAGGAAGAACCTACGGGACTGCCGACCTCCGACGTGCTGTACTTTGAACTGGAAGGCGGATGCTGGGTCTGCGTACGGCCGAGCGGCACGGAGCCGAAGATTAAGCTGTATGTGAATTCGAACGATAAAACGCAGGATGCTGCGAATGCGCTGAACGACAGGCTTTGCGAAGCGAGTAAGGCCTTAATGGCATAAAATGAGAACGGGGGAACGATCATGTTTGGACGGTTTATGAACAATTACTACTACGGAAAGAGCGGAAAAGGCGATTTCCGGAAGGAGGATTTGCCCGAAACCCGGAAGCAGCTGTTCTTTGATACACTGAAAACACGGTTCAGTGCGCTGTTCAGGCTCAACCTGCTGTACATGATCGTTTTTCTTCCGATGATGATCCTGCTGCTGGTCAATTTTACAACCATGCTCTCAACGATGACCAACCTGCTCATGATTCAGGATAACGATTATTCTGCTTATGTGGAGAAAATACAGGAAAGCGGTACTGAGGTCCGGATCAGCGAAGAGCAGTTCAATGAACTGAAAAGCGCAGATCTGAATCCGACGGATCTGGTTGACAGCACGCTGTTCAAGGTGCTGATCTGGTTGATTCCGTGCTTTGCGATAACCGGCCCCTTTACGTCCGGATTGAGTTATGTCACGAGAAACTGGGCGAGGGACGAACATGCGTTTATGTGGTCCGATTTTAAGGACGCGGTCAAGGAAAACTGGAAGCAGGGTCTGGTGCTTTCCGCAATCACGTCGGTTATGCCGCTGCTGGTTTATGTTGGCTGGAAATTCTACGGGCAGATGGCCGGGCAGAATCCCATCATGTTTGTCCCGCAGGTACTGGTGGCGCTTGTGGCGGTAGTCTGGGCGCTCAGCATCACCTATATGCATCCGCTGGCGGTCACCTATGAATTGAAAATGAGAGACGTGATCCGGAACGGGTTGCTGCTGGCTGTTGCCCGGCTGCCGATGAGCGTCGGAATCCGTCTGCTCCACTGTGTGCCGGCGGTGATCTGCGGGCTGCTGATCTATCTGTGGAGTCCGATGATCGGCATGCTGATTCTGTTTGCGTATTATTGTCTGATCGGTTTCTCCCTGAGCCGGTTCGTGACCGCCAGCTATACCAACGCCGTTTTTGACCGGTATATCAATCCCCGGATCGAAGGGGCGAAGGTGAACCAGGGCCTGCGGAAGCCGGAAGACGACGATGAGGATGAGACTGAAGACGGGACTGAAAACGAGGACAGGAAGGACGAAGAAGGCTGATCATGTATCAGGATTTTGCGGAAATCTATGACGGGTTGATGAATGATGTGGACTATGAAAGCTGGGCGGAATATTATACCCGCCTGCTTTCGATTTATGGGATTCGCGGCGGAAAAATCTGTGAATGCGCGTGCGGTACCGGAGGGCTGACTTTGCCGCTTAAGCGCCGCGGATTTCAGATGACAGGGGTGGACCTCAGCCGCGAGATGCTGTGGCAGGCGGCGCAGAAAGCGCGGAAGAACGGAATGAATATCCCTTTTGTACAGCAGGATATGCGCTCCCTGAATCTTCATAAACCGGTGGACGCTGTGCTTGCCACCTGCGACGGAGTCAATTATCTGATGACAGAGGAAGACCTGCTGAGTTTTTTCCGTGCGGCCAAACGGGCCATCCGTCCGGGCGGCGCGCTGGTTTTTGATGTTTCCACCCCGCACAAACTGAAGGATGTTCTCTGCGCTGGTCTGATGTGTGAGGACCGGCCGGAGATTACCTATCTCTGGCAGAATACATGGCATGAACGGTCACAGACGGTGGATCTGGATCTGTGTTTCTTTGTCCGGGAGCCGGACGGAAAGTACCGGAGAATGGAAGAACACCAGAGCCAGCGGGCCTGGGGAATGGAGACGATCAAGAATGTGCTGTGGAAAGCCGGGTTCAGGGGAGTCTGTATGTACAGCGAAGCAACGCTGAATCCTGCAAAGGAGCAGGATCAGAGGTGGCATATTGCGGCGGCAAATCCGGAGGGTTAAAAAAATGCCAGAAAAAGACGAGATGCTTCAGATTGACCTGTGCGACGGCCAGGTGCGGGTGATGCTTTGCGAAACAACGCGGACAGTTCAGCGGTGCACGGATATTCACGGATGCACGCCGGTGTGCGCGGCGGCTCTCGGCCGGCTGATCACCGGAACGGCGATGCTGGGCATCATGATGAAAGGGGAAAAGGAAAACGTCACGGTCACGATCAAGGGCGACGGCCCGATGGGAACGCTTGTGGCTGTGGCGGATCATGGAAAGATCCGTGCCTGCGCGGATGACCCGAAGGTGGAACTGCCGCTGCGGGAAGACGGCAAACTCGACGTCGGCGGCGCGGTTGGGCATCACGGGCGGATGATTGTGATCAAGGACCTGAACCTGAAGGAGAACTATATCGGGCAAAGCGAACTCGTAAGCGGTGAAATCGCGATGGATTTTGCTCAGTATTTTACAGTATCCGAGCAGCAGCCTTCGCTGGTGGCCCTGGGGGTGCTGGTCAGCGGGGAGACGGTTCTGAAAGCCGGCGGACTTCTGATTCAGCCGCTGCCGGGATGTCCGGACGAGGTGATTGACCAGCTGGAACTGAGGAGTCCGATGTTCGCGGATATCAGCCGGGAAATGACTTTTGCGCCGATCGAACAGCTGTGTGAAGACTGGTTCCGGGGAATGAACCCGAGGATCCTGGAAAGAACGCCGGTTTCCTATACCTGCACCTGCAGCAGGGAACGGATGGAACGGGCACTGATTTCCCTCGGGCAAAAGGAACTGACAACGCTGATCGATGAAGATCAGGGAGCGGAACTGGTGTGTCACTTTTGCCACAGTAAGTATTTCTTTACCACGGAGCAGCTGCGGGAACTGCTGAAGGAGGCGCGGGAAGAATGAAGATGCCGATCATCAACTTTGACGAGCATTTTGCGGATTTTACGGCGGAATGGATGAAAAGCCACCAGCAGGACTACGAAAACTTCGATCAGATGGAAGAAGACATGCCGCGCATCTATCTGGCTTTTCTGAACACCCGCGCGAAGTGGCTTGGCGGGGTGACACCGGGGAGCTATTTTACGCAGTTTGAGGATCCGAAGGTACTGGTAGACTGGCTGGCGGCTTACTGTGAGGAAGGAACGCCGGTGCCGGATCTGCTGCTTGAACAGATCACAACGGTCGGGAAACCCTGCGAAAAGAGACTTCTGGAACTGCTGAAGGATGAGGAAGCGCCGGATGAAGCCCGGATGATCGCGGTGGAACTGCTGCGGGAGATGGAGAGTACGTTGCCGAAGATGCAGTATATCCATTGGCAGCTGGACAGAGGGCCGAAGGACGAGCTGAAGGATAACGCGCTGGAGAGTTTGATCCTGATGGGCGATTGCGTTGTCCAGCCGATCCTGCAGGAACTGCCGAAGGCAAACGCGGCCGGGGAGGAAGCGCTGCTGGAAGTGTTGAGTCATTTCCCGGGAAATGAGCAGACGTTCAGGCTCGGGATGAAGCTGTTTCGGGAACGGAAAGAACAACGGGCTTTGTTTGCGGGGTATCTGGCGAAGCTGGGAGATGACCGGGCGCTGCCGGAACTGACGGAGGCAGCAAAGGAGCCGGGATTGTCCTATCTGGCTTTTATCGAGATCCGGAATGCGATTGAAAGCCTCGGCGGAATCTGCCCGGAAAGGGAATATGACGATGATCCGGAATATGAGGCTTTAAGAGACCTTGATCTGACGTAAGCCTGGAAATAAGGAGAAGGAGGTGCCGGAATGCTGTGTCCGAGATGCGGATATTACTCTGACCGGGAGGATACTGTCTGTCCCGAATGCGGAGAGATCCTGACGTATGCTTCCGGTGCTCCGGCAGAGGGGGCGGAGATGATCCGCCAGGGTAAACGTGCCAGAGAGGCGATTCATACCCGCGCCAATAAGGAATCTCCGGAAGCCAGACGAAAAAGGCGCAGTGGCGCGAGCCATGCGACGATAGAGATGCCCGCCGTGCAGGATAACCGGGCTCGGGAGGATTCGACGGTATATACGGTTTCGGATGCGCCTGACGCGGATGAAGAAGGCGACATAGGATTCGAGCGCAGACGCAGAACCGTTTATGATGAGAACGCGGCACGGGAGGAAGAGGCGGAACTGTATTCTGCCCGGATGGAAAGCAACAGACGGCAGAAGATGAAAATGATCAACTGGATCAAGATCGCTCTGATTGCCGTTGTGGCGCTGGTGCTGGTGGTGGTCGGCGGCTGGCTTTTCCTGAACAAGACCGAAGCCGGACAGAAGATCATGGCACGGATCGGCAGGGATGCCACATCGGCCGCCTTATGGGCTGTCGGTGAAGAACGCATGAACAGCGGTGATATAGACGGCGCGATTGCTGATTTTGAAAGGGCAAAGCTGCAGGATGAAGCGGAGGGCGTTGTCGACGTGGACGGCCTTCTGATGCTTGGCAGCGCATATGAATCCGCCGGAAACCAGGAAGCGGCAGCAGCACTGTATGAGCAGATCTATACGGATACGCCTTCGCGGACGGAGGCATATGTCAACCATATCCGTATCCTCCAGAGTACCGGCGATTCGAAGGACCTGGCCAAGGCAGGCGAACTGATGAAGCTTGCGTACAAAAACACGGGGGATACTTCTTTCCAGACGCAGCGGCGGGATCTGCTGCCTGCGCCGCCGGAGGTTGACCTGACGGCCGGATACTATGAGACAAAAAAATACATCGCGATCACCTCTTATCAGGGATACGATGTCTACTATACTTTTGATGAAAATGCGGAATTGCCTTCCGGCGGAACATTGTATACCGACCGTGTTTTCCTGGACGAGGGGATCCACACGCTCAGAGCGGTGGCTGTCAAAGACGATCTGGTATCGGATGAATTGAAAGGCGTGTATAAAATCATCATGCCGTCCCCGCAGACGCCGCAGTGCAATCTGGCGCCGGGAGCCTATAAAACACGCCAGCGGGTGAAGCTGAAACCTGGACAGGACAACCTGAACGACGACGATATTGTGATCTACTATACGGTGGACGGCTCCAACCCGGATGCTGACTGCCCCATCTATAACGGGGAACCGGTTCAGCTTCCGAGCGGGCATACTGTTGTCCTCAAAGCTGTGGCCGTGAACAAGTACAACAAAGTTTCCAACATGTTGGAAAGAAGATACAAGATCGAAGCAAAGCCTTATCCGCAGACGGCCTGGGAACTGACGGAAAATATAGAAGGACTGGAACTGAACAGAACCTCCATGATTGATTTCCAGACGGCATACGGCGAGGGAAGCCAGGAAACCCTGGAAAACTATGAAGGCTTTGAGGGCGAGTGCCGCAAGCTTACCTATGACTGGGGATATGCCGTGATGACGCTGGCCAAGCGCAGTTGGGTGCTTGTGGAATTGTATTTTACGGATCCGACGGTATTCAGGGCGCCGCGGGAGACCGGCGTCGGAAGCCCCGAAGATTTCGTTGTCGGCAAATTCAAGGATCTGGGACAGTTAGAGAGCACCAGCGGGAACCGGGGACTCTATGCATTGGATAA
>Ga0310696_10008213_pt1 | contig 12191 bp, 7 predicted proteins | sample AusTroGonzalo_MG_4_FD_203885 | JGI IMG/M metagenome (GOLD analysis project Ga0310696, IMG submission 203885) | Bovine rumen microbial communities from tropical cattle in Woodstock, Queensland, Australia - Gonzalo_02 (v2) (version 2) | ecosystem: Host-associated > Mammals > Digestive system >... | reverse complement strand
CAGAGGACCGTCAGCTCAGCCGGAACGCCCCATCTGAACCTGCTCAACGGCAGGCGGAACCCCTCGCGCGTCATCTGCTCCAGCAGGTGCAGAAACGCGATCGCGCCGAACGGCCCGGCATATTCGATGGAACGGGCAGCCACAAGGATGCCTGCGGTGAATGCGCTCGATAGGACCGTGAGCGCGATGATGTTCGGATCAAGTCTGCGCAGGCCTTTGCGTTCGAGGAGCCGGGTGAACATCATCAGATTGCACCACGCGATGAGGTAGAGCGGCGACACGGTCTTGTTGAACCCGAAGCTGGGCGGCAGCATTTCGCTCGGCTTGGCCAGCCGGATGTTGGACAGCATCGGCGCGATCAGCGCGTCCCAGGACTGGACCTTCCAGATGAAGAACGAGTTCGGGAACTGCGGATGGACCAGGAGCCCGAGCAGCACGCAGCCGAGCGAAAGCGCGGGCAGCAGAAGTTCCTTCCATTTGCCGTTTTTCACCCGCGCCAGCGCGAAGACCAGCGGGACGATCACGATGAAGTGCGGATTGGAGTAGCTCCAGGCGAAGCACAGCGACAGTGCCCCGATGCAGATCAGGCGGAACCGGAACGAGCCCTTTGCCAGAAGCCCCGTCGCGAACGTCAGATACGCGATCGCCAGAACATGCGGACGCAGCACCGAAAGGCGGAACGTGTAGTTCGGCACGATGATCGAAAAGAGCGCCGACCCGAACAGAATGTAAAGCGGACGCACCCCGAGCCGCCGGACGGCGAAAAGGCATCCGAGGATCGCCAGGGCGGAATAGAACAGCGCGACGATGTGGAACGGCGGATTCAGCGCGGATCCGAACATCTTCTGGATGGAGAAGATCGCGTCGATCCCGGCATGGTACAGAAGCTCCTTGTCCGCGAAATTGTCCTTCCACACGGACATCTGCGCCCAGGGAAAGTTTTTCGCAGCATACACTTCCGGACCGAGCTTCGCCATCGTCGCATGGTACAGCGCGTCCTGGGAGTTCTCCCCTGTCTTGATGACCGTTACCCGGAGGATGCTCAGCCAGATGAACGGGATCAGGAACGCGGATACGAGCATGATGCGTCCGATCAGGAGCTTGCCTCCCCGGCTGCGGGCGGGGGCTGCCCCGGTTTCCGCGGCGACTTCGGCGGGGGGCGCCCCGGTCTTCTGCGTCTGAACTGTGTCCTGTTGCGTCATGAAATGAGTCTTTTCCGAATGCCGGTTCCCGGCGTAGATTCTGATTGCCCGTGGGTACGGGCGCGAAAAACATTATCCAATTAAGATACAGCCGGAAACGCCGAACTTCAACTGAAAAGAGAAAGATATTCGCGCTTTTCCGGAAAAAAACATGGAACATGCCCAGCCGAAGCCGCTCTTTGTGTGGCGGGCCGCGGTCCTGATGACGCGGAATCCGTCGAAAATCGTCAAAAAAGAAAAAAAAGGATTGAAAAAAGCGGGAAAAGATGTACATTACATGGATGAGAATTACAAGTCTGCCTGTCAAAGGGCTTTCGCCGACCATGTTTCTTCCTTCCTTCCGCAGTTTTCTTCCGTTTCGTTCCGGGGGCGCACGTCCCGGACATCTCCCGTTTTGCATTCTGGCCGTCCTGCTGTCAGCCGCTCTTCCGCTTTCCGCGCAGGACGAAGAGAGCGTGCCGGAGGCGGAGGGGACTGTCGCGGAAATCCCGGTCGAACATAATGCCAAACCGGACGATTCTTCCCTGAAGAATGTTCCGGCTCCCGCGGCCGATGTTTCTGCCTCGAAAGACGCCCCGGCTCCGGCGGCCGGCGCCTCGTCTTCGAAGGATGCCTCCGCATCGGCAGCCGACGAGTCTGCGGCTCAGGCCGGTCATCCGGCGACGCCGTCGGTATTCCGCCGCGAGAATGCCAAGGCTCTGGTCTCCGTGGCGTTTTCCGCAGTGCTGATCCTGGCACTGCTCGCCTACATCGCGGTATTGAATTACTACAGACGGCGCATGCTGAAACTTCTCCGGGCCGTCTTCAAGCAGATTCCCAGCCGCATCGTAGTCGGCAGCCGGAACGGCACCGCGCACTTCATCCACGTCGGCAAGTTCGGGGAGGACAGCGGGTTCGTGCGGTTCCCCGTAAACGAACTGCCGGAGTATGCCGACGAGACCTTCCGCCACGCCTGGGAGGAGGTTTTCGCCACAGGTGAAACGCAGAAATTCCAGATGGCGACCGGCAACAGGCACCGCTCCGTCGAAATGGCGCTTTTTGACGACAAGGACGCGTTCGGGCACGACACGGCTTTCTGGATCTCCCACGACATCGAGGAACTTCTTCAGGCGCAGAACGAGCTCAAGGCGGGCCTCGACAACCAGGAGAAGCTCAACGACCTTTTCGCCGCTTCCCTGAAGATGCTGTCCGCAGGCGGTTCCGCGGCCGCTACGACCGACGACGTGCTGTCGTTCATCGTCGGGAGCGTGAAGGAACACCTGAAGGCCGACCGCTGCTTCATCTTGCGCCATGATCTTCCCAATAACCGCATGGAGCTCTTTGCCGGGGAAGTCCTCGGCGAACTCGGTTCCGGGGCCGGTGGGGAAAAACGCTTCATTCCGTTCCCCGAAAACAAAGACGAAACGATACTGGAGCGCCTGCAGGACCATCAGCCGGTCGTGCTCAACGATTTTCTCGCGACCTTCTTCACCGGTCAGGATGCCCCGCAGCGCGGCGGACGTCCCCGGAAAGTCAGCCTCTGTTTCTCGCCGGTTTTCATCGACGGGAAGCTCTGGGGCCATCTTGGCGCCGTTTACCTGAAAGGCAGGCACGACAGGTTCTCCGACCAGTACATCCAGTTCCTTCAGGGCGTTGCCCACGTCGCCGAAGCCATGCTCGAATACCGTTTCATTCACACCCGGCTCGAACGCGGCGAATACGAGAAACAGCTCATCATGGAGAACCTCCCGCTTCCGTTGATCCTGCTCGACCGCGGACTCAACCTGGTCCAGCGCAATTCCGCCGCGCAGAAAGACCTGGTGGATTTCCCGGGTTCGCTGAAGTCCGGACTCTGTCACACCGTTTTCTGCAAAGCCGGATCTCCCCCGGAGGACTGCCCTGTCCGCGGCGTCCTGGCCGATTTCAAGCCTCATGTGAAAGCCCTTGCGCTCGACGGCAAGGAGTACATGGTCCATGCCTATCCCATCATGATCGGCGGAGAACTCGCCAATATCCTGCTCGCATGGTTCGACATGACGGCGGAAAACGAAAGCCAGCGCAAAGTCGAGGCCGCTCTCCGCGAGGCGAAGGACGCCAGCAAGGCAAAGAGCCTCTTCCTTGCCTCCATGAGCCACGAACTCCGCACTCCGCTGAACGCCGTCATCGGGTTCTGCGAGCTCCTGCAGAACAGTTCCCTTTCCCGCGAAAGCCAGCTCGAATACCTCAAGTCCATCTCCGTGGCAGGACATACCCTGCTCGACCTCATCAGCAATATCCTCGACACCTGCAAGCTCGAGACCGAGCAGATCGAACTCCAAAACGAAAAGACCGATGTCCGCGGAATGCTCTCCGACATGGTCGGCATGTTCAAATCGCTCGCGGAGAAAAAGCAGCTCGCCCAGCCGCTCGTCATGCCGGCGGAGCTTCCCTACGTCGTGCTTGACCGCATGCGTCTCCGCCAGGTCCTCGTGAACCTCCTCGGCAATGCCTTCAAGTTCACGGACAAGGGATACGTCGGCATCAAGGTCTCCTGCACCATCAAGGAGCAGGGCAAATGCCGCCTCGCCATCGCCATCCGCGACTCCGGCATCGGCATCGCCTCCGACAAGAAAAAGAAAATATTCGAGCCGTTTGTCCAGCAGGATGCTTTCCGCGACACGCACGTCTACAAGGGCTCCGGCCTCGGCCTCGCCATCTGTGACCGCTACATCAAGGCAATGGGCGGCCGGATCGACCTCGAAAGCGAGGTCGGCAAGGGCAGCGTGTTCACCATTGTCTTCGAAAGCATCCCCTACGTTGTCCCGAGCGACGAGGAACGCAAGGCTGCCGAGGCTGCGGAAGGCCTTTCCCATGCCGATTACCCGCCGCAGAGCGTTTTCGGCGGCCCCGCGAAGCCTCAGAAGACCGTCCCGAAAGTCGACCTGGCAGGACACTCGGCGCTCATCGTCGACGATGTCCCGATCAACCTGAAGGTCCTCGGCGCCATGCTGAAGGGATTCCACCTCAACGTCGTGCAGGCCGGAAACGGCAGCGAGGCGCTGTCCGTGCTGAAGGATGCGAAGCCCGATCTCGTGCTCACCGATATGTGGATGCCCGGCATGTCCGGCGATGAGCTCGCCCGGAGCATTCGCGCGTTCCCGGAGTTCCGCGATGCCGTCATCATGGCCGTCACCGCCGACGTCGAGAACCAGAACAATTTCGATATGTCCGTGTTCGACGGCATCCTCCTCAAGCCCGTCACGAAAGCCACCCTCGCGCTCGCATTCCAGGAGATGATCGAAAAGGGACGCATTCAGCCGCCGAAATGACCGTGCGCCGTTTTTCCGCGGAACGCCCGCTTTCCTTTTCCGGGACATGTCGATCCGCCGGAATGCCGTGACCGCCGCTCCCCGGTCATGAAAACGTCCCGAACGATGTCCGGCGGTTTCTTTTTTGCTGTTTGAACGGTTCCGCGTTTGCATTTCCGGCGACGCATGGTATATTATTGTTTACTCAATCAGAAAGGACACCATACGCTATGTCGCAAGAAAACTTCCTGCAGCAGAATTTCGCCGCCAGAATCGGCGGTTCCAACTTCGGCAAAGACACCAAGATCTACAAGTTCGAGAAAATCAAACGCGCAAAACGCGCCGCCGCCGCCGAAAATCCCGGCGTCGAACTCATCGACATGGGCGTCGGCGAGCCTGACGACATGGCGTTCCCGTCTGTGGTCGCCCGCCTCGCAGAGGAGGCCGCGAAGTGGGAAAACCGCACTTACGCGGATAACGGCTGCGCCGACTTCAAGGCCGCCGCTGCCCGTTACATGAAAGCTCTCTACGGCGTCGAGCTCGATCCGGACACCCAGGTCGTTCACGCCATCGGCAGCAAGTCCGCCCTCACGCTTCTGCCCTCCTGCTTCATCAACCCCGGCGACATTTCCATCCTGACCGTTCCCGGCTACGGTGTCCTCGGCACATGGACCGAATACCTCGGCGGCGAAGTCGTGAAGCTCCCGCTCCTCGAGGAAAACGGCTTCCTGCCCGACCTGGATTCCCTCACGGAAGACCAGCGCAAACGCGCCAAACTCCTCTACCTGAACTACCCGAACAACCCGACCGGCGCGTCCGCCACAGTCGAATTCTTCACGAAGGCGGTCGAATTCGCCAGGCGGAACCACATCCTCATCGTGAGCGATGCCGCTTATGCGCCGCTGAACTTCTCCGGCAAGCCCCTCAGCATCCTCTCCATCCCCGGCGCATTCGAGTGCTGCGTGGAGCTTCACAGCATGTCCAAGGGGTTCAATATGACCGGCTGGCGCCTCAGCTGGGTTTGCGGCAATCCGCTCGCCGTGAAAGCGTTTGCCACCGTGAAGGACAACGCCGACAGCGGCCAGTTCCTCGCCATCCAGAAGGCCGCCATCGCCGCCCTCGACGATCAGGCCGCCATTACCCCCGCCATCTGCGAAAAATACCATCGCCGCCTTGCCAGCATGGTCGAGACTTTGAAGAAGCTCGGATTCAACGCCAAGGTCCCCGCCGGCAGTTTCTATCTCTACGTGAAGGCCCCGAAAGCCACCGCCGACGGCACGCAGTTCGAGAATGGCGAAGCCTTCAGCCAGTGGCTCATCCGCAACAAGCTCATCAGCTCAGTGCCGTGGGATGACGCCGGACACTTCGTCCGTTTCAGCGCCACCTTCGTCGCGCGCGGCGGCATCGAGGATGAAAAGCGCGTCCTGAACGAATTCGCGCGCCGTCTCGGCGACTGCAAGTTCGTCTTCTGACGCTGTCCGCCTCAAAATCACAAGGAGCCGGTTTCACGATGCATGCGTTCCGTTTCGACGACCTCGCCTCGACAGAACCCGGCTCTTTCCTTACCCTCGATCCGAGGGAGGAATCCCACCTTTTCCGCATTCTTCGGGCTCGCCCCGGCGAATCCGTCGCGCTGCTGGATGGACACGGCACGACCGGAACGGCCGTCGTCGAATCCGACCGGCGTCTGCGTCTGGATTCGAAGCGTACGGTCCCGCCGCCTGTCCGCCGTCTGCATCTCTTCTTCGCCCCGCCGAAAAAGCAGAAACTCGACGCCCTGCTGAAACAGGCGGTCGAGCTCGGTGTGTCTGAACTGGTTCCCATGCTCTGCGAACGTTCCGTGGTTCAGCCGGGCGAGTCCTCGGTCGCCGGCCGCTGGGTCGATCTTCTCTTTGAGGCCTGCAAGCAGTCCGGCAATCCGTTTCTCCCCTCCGTAGCCTCGCCAAAGCCGTTTGCCGAGGCGCTTGTCCGTGCCCGGGGGACCTGCGGTGCGCTGGTCGTCGGTTCCAACCGTACGGGCGTGTTTCCCGATCTCGGGACCGCTTCCGACGTGGCGTTTTTCGTCGGGCCGGAAGGCGGCTTCACGGACGCCGAGACGGATGCGATGTTCGCCGCCGGGGCCGTTCCGCTCAGGATCGGCGAATGGACGCTTCGTGTGGAGACTGCTGCGGTTGCCGGGCTGGGCGTGCTGAACGTGCTGATGGGCCTTCCGTGACGGTCAGTTTTCCGCCGCGGGCGTTTCTTCCGGGGTGGCCGATTCGGTTCCGGCGGGTTTCATCGCGTTTTCCGTTTCCATCTGTTCGGCGGCGGCGTTGTCCGGCGTATCCGATTCGACCGGCTCTTTCTTGTCTCCCGTTTTCTGCTCCGTTTCCGGACTGCGCAGGACGATTTCCGTGATCTCGGACGGTACGCCGAGCCGGAACAGGAACCCGTTCCAGAGTCCGGCGCCGTTGCTTACGTACAGTTTCATGCCGCCGACCTGGTACAGGCCGGAGACAAATCCTTTGTTCGCGATCTTCACGAGCAGCGCGGGAAGCCCGGCGACCATGCCGCCGTGCGTGTGTCCGGAGAGTTGGAGCGAAACGCCGTGGGCTGCGTAATCCCTGGCGAGCCTCGGACGGTGCGCCAGAAGGATGACCGGGGCTCCCGCCGGGGCTCCCGCGAGCGCTTTGTCGATGTCGGGTATCTCGTATTTCGTGTTCCAGCGTCGTTTCGCTTCCTCGTCCGTAAGGCCGGCGATGACGAGTTTTTCGCCGTTGTGTTCGATCACGGCATGACGGTTGAGCAGCGATTCGATGCCGACCGAGTCGAGAAATGCGATCCAATCGTCGAATCCGCGGAAATATTCGTGGTTGCCGGGCGCGGAGAAGACGCCGTATTTCGCGTGCAGGTCGCCGAGCTGGTGCATGTTCGGCTTGATTTCCTCCGGCTTCAGATCTCCCAGGTCGCCGCCGAGCAGGACCACATCCGGGTGCAGAGCGTTGGTGCGGCAAACCACCGTCCAGAGGTAATTCGGCGCACTGGTTTTGCAAATGTGGATGTCGCTCAGATACACCGCTTTGAAGCCGTCGAGTCCGTCCGGCAAACCGGGGATCGCGATCTCCAGATGCTTGACCCTGGGCGGCGTGACAGCACAGTATTCGCCCCACGCGGCCAATGTGCCGGCGACGGCCAGAATGCCTGCGATGACGTATTTCTGGTTCGGGATGCGGCGTTTCGCGAGATGCAGCCCGAGCAGAGTCAGGTCCCGCAGGAAGAAAAGCGGCGTGGAGAAGATCAGCATGCCGGAAATCCATGCCGCCGGCAGCAGCGCCGCACGCGGCAGAAGACCTGCGAAGAACAGCATGCCCTGAAAGAAGATGGTCAGGAAAAAAAGCAGCAGCGCGACAACTGGACGCCATTTCCTTTTGAGCGGCAGAGAGAGTCCGATGCTGCATGGAGCATAGGCGATCATAAGGATCAGCAGGATGAACCAGAACATGAAAAAAAACTCCGGTGAAGGACGGAAAAGATGATGTCCGCCCCCGGAAAAAGGAGCGGAAAGACGATTTTCTTTAATTTAGACGCGTTTTCTCCTTTTTCAAGGTTTGACATTTCGATTTTTGATAGTATATTGTTGGAAAAACGTTTTTCCACTTCCTCAGAAAGACCAACCAGCGAGGTGAAACATGAAAATTCTGACGACGGCCGCGGCCATTTTCTGTGCCGGAGCCGTTGCGTTTGCAGCGGACTCCTCCGACGTGAAAAAATTCACGTTCTCCAACGACGTTGAAGTATATGCCATCCGCGACAAGGACTCTTCGATGAAGTCCTCCCTCTTCAGCGACTATACCAAGACCTCCTCGTTCAAGCAGAAGGACATGAAGCCGGAATACCCCGCCTCCGTGAACTGCTTCGTCCTGCGGTACAACTTCAAGACCTTCCTCATCGACGCCGGCAACTACGACGCGAAAGGTTCGCTCGTCGGCAAGCTCGCCCTCGCCAATGTGAAACCGAAGACCGTCGACTTCATCCTCCTCACGCATCTGCATCCCGACCACATCGGCGGCCTCGTCGACAAGGATGGTTCCGCGGTCTTCCCGAACGCGAAAGTGTACATGACCTACGAGGAATGGAAATACTGGAGCCCGAAAATCGCCAAGGAGAAGCCGGACAGCATTCTGCGCAAGTTCCAGAGCGCCTACAACGGACGCATCCAGACCCTGAACTTCGGTGAGCCCGTTGTGCCCGGACTCTACGCTGTGAAGGCCGTCGGCCACACACCCGGCCACTGCTTCTACCGTCAGGGCAAGCTGCGCTTCGTCGGCGACGTCGTGCATGCCACCGATCTTCAGATCGAGCATCCCGAGTACTGCGCTTCCTTCGACAACGACAAGAAACTGGCCTACCAGACCCGCGTGTCGTTCCTGGAGACCATGAGCAAGGAAGGAAACATCGTCTTCGGCGCTCATATCCCGTTCCCCGGCGTCGGCTACGTCCTGAAGGAAGGCAACACCTATCGTTTTGATCCGTATAAAACGCAGAAATAACGCAAAAAACGATTCAAAACCTATAATATCCGGCTCCTTACCTGTTTTTTCTCCGGAAATGCGGAGTTTTTTCAGACTTTTTCCTGTTTTGCCATTTGCATTTCTCGCGAAATCCGGTATAATATATAGAGCGAACGTTTCCGGGTACGGAAAAACGCTCCCCTGAATCAGACAACAATCAATCATGCCAAATAAACAAAACAACCGAAAGGCAAGCCCAAAATGAAACAATGCAAACACGCATTTACGCTGATTGAGCTCCTGGTCGTCATCTGCATCATCGCGATCCTGGCGGCCATGTTGCTGCCCGCTCTGCAAAGCGCACGGGAGAGTGCAACCAAGGCCACCTGTGTCAACAACCTCAAGCAGCTTTCCGAAGCCTGGAAACTCTACATCGCCAGCTATAGCGACTTTATGCCCGCCCTCACGTCCGCACAGGGCAGCAGCGGCAGCTGCGGCTGGGAAAATGCCCTCATCGAGAGCATCGGCCAGAACAAGAGCAACTCCCAGTTCAGGAACTCCTTCTTCTGCGAAGCCGACTCCTCCAGCGATACCGCAATTGCCGGCGGCAGCAAGAAGTCCTACAGCCTGAATAACCTGAAGGAGGCTGTCCACCCCAGGATCCCCACCATGCTCGGCGCCTCCGGCCAGATCGTTACCGGAAAGGAAGAGGGTTACATCAGCGGCAACGTCGAATCCTCGATCCGCACGACTTCCGCCCTCATCTGCATCGGTGAAAACGTTTCCTCCAGCAACACCATCGGCAACGCCAAGTTCTCCTCCACCGATATCGACAGCCCCGGTTCCGCCAGCGCCGTCCATCAGCAGGTCGCCATCTACAAGCGCCTCACCTCTCACAACACCGCTCAGAACCTCTATTGCGACGGCCATGTCACGGCCGGTCCGCCGCAGAAGACCTTCCCGACCAAGGATGGCCAGACTGTCGGTTCCTTCAACATCTCCAAGAAGACCTCCTACAGCAACTCCGGCCCGACCGGCGGCGCTGTCGAAGGTTGGGGCGACTGGTCCGACTGCCCGAAGCGCAAAGTCGGCGACAAGTCCTGCCCCGGCGATTCCACTTGCCGTGAAAAGAAATAATCCTGTCCTGCTCCCCGCCGCTTGACGGGGGGCTGCGGGCCGTGTTCACTGTATCGGTCCGCATCAGTATCGCTTCCAGGCGGCGTCCGGTATGGTTCCGGCGCCGCCTTTTTTTCTCCGAATGCGGGCTTTTTTGTTTTTTTAAACAAAAGAATGGGCAAAACGGCTTGATTTTGCGGCGGAAAGATAGTATATTGATGCATGACTTCAAAACAACGATTCAATGCTTCTTCAAGCGGAAGGGACGACTGAAATGGCTCTGACACACGTGAACGTGCCACCGGAAAATCATGTGAAAGTACTCGACGGTCAAGGCTGGGTGGGCCTCATCGACACGCTCGGGACCGAAACCACCATCGTGAACGCCGCACGCGTTTCGTTCGGAAAGATCCGTCAGGAAATGGACGAACGCGACGTGGCCCTGCTGCACTACCTCATCGAGAACCGTCACACAAGCCCGCTTGAGCACATCGTCTTCACGTTCAGCGTGCATTGTCCGCTGTTCGTCCGCGGCCAGTGGCACCGCCATCGCACCTGGTCCTACAACGAGATCTCCCGCCGCTACACCGAGATCGACATGGAGTTCTACGTCCCCCCGAAACTCCGCAAGCAGGCCGAGAACAACCGTCAGGCGTCCGTCGCCTGCGAGGATTTCGACGATGCCGCCCTGCGCGAGGTCATCCGCGCCCAGAACGAACAGTCCCTGAAGACCTATGAATCCCTGCTTGCCGCGGGCGTCTGCCGCGAACAGGCGCGAGGCGTCCTCTCGCAGAACATGATGGTCACGTTCTGGGGCACGGTCGACCTGAGCAACCTCATCCACTTCCTGGAGCTGCGCGACAGCGAACACGCCCAGTGGGAGATCCGCGAATACGCGAAGGCCATCAAGAAGCTCATCAAGCCGGTCGTCCCGCACGTGGCGGAATACTACGAATCCAAAGGCGAAGTCTGGTGACGCTTCCGTCCGGACGGGCAGCTGAATGACGGAATATCTGGCGCATCTGGCCGGCGGTTTCTTCCCGGCCATGTTCGTGGCGGTCGCGTTCGCCGCTGCGTTCGCGGGGACCGGATACGGTTTCCTGCGTCTCTGCGGCCTCGGTCGCGATGTGCTTCGCGGTCCCGTGCTCTGGCCTGTTTCGCTCGCCGCCGGGTTCGCCGTCTGCGCGTTCTACTGCGCTGCCGTCCTGATGAGTCTCGGGACGGGTGTGCTCCCGTGCGTCCTGTGCCTGTTTCCGGTTTTGGCGGGGGCCGGATGCCTGATCCGTTTTCGAGGGGAGGTCTTTTCCCCGTTTTCCGCCCGTGGCCGGATGCCGTTCGAGCTTCTGATCGTCCTTGTTCCTTTGATCGTCTTCTCCATCAACGCGTTTCAGTATCCCGCCTCCTGGGATGAATGCGTGTACCAGTTCGCCGTGCCGAAACGCTGGCTCGCCGACGGGCATGTCCCGGTGTATCGCGATCTGCCGTATTCCGGCTTCCCGATGCTTCCGCAGTTCCTGTACGTGCCGATGATGAGATTCGGCGGGATGACCGCCGTGAAGTTCCTGATCTTCGGCGGGACGGCATGTTTCTTCGCTTCGCTGGTGTTCCTGGCCTGCGGCGATATCCGGCGCAACCTGATCGGCGCCTGCATCTTCTCCGCATCGTTCCTGATCGCCCCGCTGACTGCGCACATGCTGGTCTCGGGTTACGCCGAGCCGCTGATGGGAGCCCTGCTGGCCGCCGGGCTCCTGCTCGCGGACGCCGTGCTGAAGGCTCCGGGGAAACGTTCCGCGTCCCCCGGATTCGCCGTTGCGTGCGGCATTCTGGCGGGCGCGATGGCTTCGATCAAGCTCACGGGCGGATTCGCCGGGGCCTCGCTTCTGCTGTACGTCCTGCTCAGGAAGCGCCGTTTCGATTTCCGGTTCATTCTGGTGTTTGCGTCCGTCGGCGCCCTGTTCGCCCTGCTGTTTTACCAGCGTCCATGGACGGCGACGGGGAATCCGTGCTACCCTTACTTCGGCTGGCTTTTCGGCGCTCCGGACTTCATGACGTCGCAATTCCACCATCTGCTCGGCACTGCCAAGTTCGCCCCATTTTCCGTCGTGTCGCTGATTCTG
>Ga0310696_10008212_pt1 | contig 12192 bp, 11 predicted proteins | sample AusTroGonzalo_MG_4_FD_203885 | JGI IMG/M metagenome (GOLD analysis project Ga0310696, IMG submission 203885) | Bovine rumen microbial communities from tropical cattle in Woodstock, Queensland, Australia - Gonzalo_02 (v2) (version 2) | ecosystem: Host-associated > Mammals > Digestive system >... | reverse complement strand
ACGAGATCAAGTCCTGTTCTGATACTAGCCCTGAGATTACCATATCGCTGTGCTACACCCAGGATAACCCCTATCCCGACCTGGTGATCGAGGAGCCCTGCTGCACGGTGACATGCCGTTACCTCGTACAGGACATCCCTAGTGACAGGGTAGGCTACCTTGCCGTCGAGAACTTCCTTAATCCGTTCAGGTACATCCCTTCCATGCAGAGGTTCTATCATGAGCCCTACGCCACGCAGGAGGAAGCGGACGCAGCGCTTGAGGAAATGAAGCTACACGAGAAGTACGATTCGGTCAAGGAGATGCACGTCATCGACCTTGGAGAAGCAGCCGACAACGTATGGTATTCAAGTAACAGCGAGAGGCTCGGCAACCCATTCCTGCTTGAGCACCCCCTTGCCAATGAGATGCCCGCCAACTGCAGGGATGCCGTAACCCTTACCGAGGACGGCCCTGAGTTCGGTCCCCTCGCATAAGAAGGCCTATACGGGTGTAACAGGCGTTACGGCCAAAGCCATGCGGAAGATGCCCATAAGGGCGAGGAACAAAACACAAACAGGTATTGCCAATGGCGGTGCCTGTTTTTTATGAATTGCGGACGAGAAGACTCGGCATTTCAATTACCGAGATGACAGTCCGTCTCCTGAAAAAACGCATGCGCCCTTTCCGCGGACATATTCTATATAGAAAATTTCGACGGAAGGAGGCTGCAACATGTGCAACATGGCTATCAAGTACCGTATATATCCGGACAAAAAGCAGAGCATACTGTTTGCCAAAACGTTCGGATGCTGCCGTAGGGTTTATAACCTGATGCTGTCCGATAGGATAGAAAGCTATAAGCTTACAGGAAGGTTTGAAGGCCGGGCTCCTGCTGACTTCAAAAAGCTTGAGGAGTATTCCTACCTTAAGGAAGTCGATTCCCTTGCTCTCGCGAACGTATGGACAAACCTTAATTCTGCCTTCCGTAACTGTTTCGGTAAAACAAGAAAGAAGAAAACCGGTTTCCCGAAATACAAGTCCAAGAGGCACAGCCGCAAGTCATATACTACAAACAACCAGCACGGCACGGTCGCTATCATAGATGACAGGTATATCAAGCTTCCCAAAATAGGTAAGGTAAAAGCTGTTATACACCGCATCCCTGACAGTAGCTGGATAATTAAATCAGCTACCATATCGCAGGAAGCTGATGGCAGCTACTACGCGTCTATCCTTTTTGAGTTTAATGACCACGTGAATGCCTATGTAGCAGACGTAACTAATGCCGTCGGGCTGGATTATTCATCCCCTAACTTATATGTTGACAGCAACGGGGATATAGGCACAAACCACAAATACTTCAAAGAGAGTTATAAAAAGCTGGCAAAACTGCAGAGGAAGCTCTCAAAAAAGATAGGCAGCAGGAAAGGCGAACTGAAATCCCACAATTTCTACAAACAATTACATAAAGTCAATAAGATACACTCCAAGATAAAGCACCAGCGCCTGGACAACCTGCATAATATATCTACCGGGATAGCCAACCGGTATGATATCGTATGCGTGGAAGATCTTAACATGAAGGCGATGTCCAACAAAGGCTTCAAGAACGGCAGGTCCACTATGGACAATGGATACAGCCTGTTCCTTTCCATGCTTGAGTACAAACTCGCTGCCAGGGGTAAGATGCTCGTGAAAGTGGACAGGTGGTATCCCTCCTCGCAGCTGTGCAGCTGCTGCGGGTACCGCAATACGGAGGTGAAAGATTTCAAGATCCGCGAGTGGGCATGCCCCGCATGCGGGGTGATCCATAACCGTGATGTAAATGCAGCTGTTAACATCCTGAACGAAGGGTTAAGGATGCTGGGAACTGCGTAAACCAACGTAAAATAGGGCGGGGACCGCCCGAATCAACGCCTGTGGACAGCGTGTAAGACGTACTGTATACGGTTCTTCCGCGTACAGCACGCAGTGCTGGTTGAATCAGGAAGCCCGGTTATTCAATAGCCGGGTAGTTCACTATACGCCTGACGCACCAGAATGCCCGTATTCGGGTTTTCATATAAAAGGCGTACACTTTTACGCCTTGCCTGCAAGGATGCCCATATAGGCAAAATACGAAGCCTTCGGGTACAGCCCGATACGCCGTGACACATGCATATTAAGGATATGAACGGTAGTATTTAAGCTGCAGGAGGAGAATACAATGACAGCACAGATCAAAGCAAAGATACCCGAGGACGTAAAGCAGGTGATGAACACTCTCATCAGCAACGGATACGAAGCCTACGTGGTAGGCGGAGCCGTCCGCGACTGTATCATGAGGAATACCCCGCACGACTGGGATATCGCCACGAACGCCCAGCCCGGGCATACAAGGCTCCTTTTCGACAGAACCATCGACACGGGCCTCAAGCACGGCACGGTCGTGGCTATGGTAAACGGCGAAGGCTATGAGATAACCACATACAGGATAGACGGCGACTATTCGGACGGCAGGCACCCCGACAGCGTCGAGTTCGCCTCACACATCGAGGACGACCTGTCAAGGCGCGACTTCACCATAAACGCCATGGCTATGGACATAGACGGGAATATAGTGGATCCGTTCGGTGGGATAGAGGACATAGAAAAGAAGGTGATAAGGTGCGTAGGCGACCCTAACAAGCGGTTTGCCGAAGATGCCCTCCGTATGCTCCGTGCCGTAAGGTTCGAGGCCAAGTTTGGATTCACGCTGGCGGACAACATCAGGGTCTCCATCGCCAACAACGCATGCAACCTCTGCAACGTATCTTATGAAAGGATAGAGGACGAGCTTACGAAGATGCTGCTGACCAACGGTCTCAGGAAAGGCTTCATGGACGCCTACAAGTGCGGCATCACAAAGGTTGTCCTGCCTGAGTTCGACGCCATCATGGATGTATACCTGAAAGGACCTGGTGGCTCATCTGAAAGCATCGGAGAGCATTCGCTGTCCGTTGCCGAGAAGGTGGAGGCGAACATTGTCTGCCGGTGGGCTGCGCTCTTGCACGATATGGGGTTTGCCCTTTCCTCAAGCACGGGGGATCGTTCCGTACTGCACGCCGCAAAGTCTGCAGGAATGGCGGAGAGCGTCCTGCACAGGCTGAAATTCTCGAACAAGGATATCTCAGACATTACGGATATCATCCGCCACCACGAGGACAGAAACATGGAAATGGCGGACGTAAGGTTCTTTGTCGCATCACGCGACCATGAACTGCTGGGCAACTATGTAAACCTTATACGAAGTGATACGGTGACACACAGCAAGAGTTTGTCCATGTCCGATATGAAGGCTGTCATAGATCCGTGTCGGAAGCTGATGCACGACATATATCTCTGCATGAGGGATGGGACAGCCATAACAAAGCATGACCTTGCCATAGACGGCAGACAGCTGATGGAAGTCGGGCTTGAAGGAAAGGAGATAGGGGAGTTCAATGAACTAGCATACCGCGCCTGCCTTGCGAACCCCGAATACAACAGCAGGCAGATACTCACCGCGATGGCTGAGGCATTCCTTAAGGAAAAAAGGGCCTTAACCGAAGCCACCAGGACAGGAGATGAGCCGGTTTGTATAGATGACGGCGATGAAAGATAAGGAGGTATTTACTATGTCACTTTACGGAACAGGAAGAAGATCAGACAATGAGCCCATTGTCCTCAGCGACAATGATTATGAAGAATACACAAAGCTCGAGAAAGAGCGCTCTGACGCAGAGGAATGGTTCCATAACGAACTCGATACCGGCAAGCATACAGACTTTGCATTTGGAATAGAGCGCGTGGACGGTGCACATAAACGCCTTAACGAGTTCTGCAAAGCCCATGGAATAGGTTCGTCCGACACGGTAATATCAGAAACACAGAAAGAAGAAATGACCGTCAATGATGCTCCCATAGAAGACGGCGATGAAAGATGAGCTGATCATGAAATTTAAGCTGCGAAAGCATGACATGATACATATTGTATAACGTAGGGCTGAATTGTCGGCCTGTCGAAAGACGAAACCCCGTGCCGAGCGGAGGCAGTGCCGCAAGGAGAACCTCCGGTACGTATGGGCCCTTGCCAAAGGTTTGACCCTTTGGAACCTTACGGTTTTACAAGGGTACAAAGGGATGAAGGTATCATACCATCAAAAGATGAGCCTTTGGAACCTTACGGTTTTTTACGAAGCTGCAAGGTTCAATCCAATAAACATAAACTATAGCCACAGGCTAAACATATAAGGCTGAATTGTCAGCCTGTCGAAAGACGAAACCCTGTGCCGAGCGGAGGCAGTGCCGTAAGGAGAACCTTCGGTACGCACGGGCCCTTGCCAAAGGTTTGACCTTTTGGAACCTTACGGTTTTACAAGGATACAAAGGTTGCGGGAACCGTATAGAGGCCTATATCTCCTTTGGAACCTTATGGTTTTACAAGGGTACAAAGGTCCTGCTTATGTGTGCGGCCTTTCTTCTTTCCTTTTGAACCTTACGGTTTTTACGAAACCGCAAGGACCAATCCAATAAACATAAACTATAGCCACAGGCTAAACATATAAGGCTGAATTGTCAGCCTGTCGAGAGACGAAACCCCGTGCCGAGCGGAGGCAGTGCCACAAGGAGAACCTCCGGTACGCATGGGCCCTTGCCAAAGGTTTGACCCTTTGGAGCCTTACGGTTTTACAAGGGTACAAAGGGATGTGAACCGGTTAAGATGGGTGTCGGAGCCTTTGGAACCTTACGGTTTTACAAGGGTACAAAGGCATTGCACCGTGGCTTTTTGTTGATTTGGAAGAAGAACTGTAGGCAGCCCTTATCCTGCTGCCTGCTTGAAAATACCCGGAAAGGAGCCTCAAGATGTACGTGTTTATAAGCAATGACTGGAAGTCGCTGACATTTTCCGACGAGTTCAAGAAGGAGCTCAAAGCTGAGACGAAAAGATGGAAACGTGAAAATCACAGTTCAGAAGTCCCTAATGCCATAGATCGTGAAATAAAGAGCAAGCTGATGATAAAGATGCAGGAAGAGTCATTCGACGAGCTAATAGACGGGGCAACTGTGTTTGAATATGACGAAACAAAGGTGCATCCCGTGATAGAAGAGGAAGAGTATGGCGGGGAGAATATCTATTTTGAGAATGGGCCCCAGGAGTCAGAGCATATTGAGTCCTGCCATATCATGACATACGGCTATGAATCCGATGATGTCGGCGAAGACAGGGGAAACTATGATGCAGCCACGGACACGTACAACAACACGGTAGACTATAGCGCAGTGGATGAATCAGCTGTAAGGGAATACCAGATAGCAGGCTCACGGGGCAAGGCTGATGCCTTAGTCGCAGAGCTTCCCGTTGAAGAACGGGAGATCGTGAAAAAGCTCATGAACTACAGCAGCACATCCCTTGCCGACGTCAGGGAGATGATAAGCCTTGAGCCTGCACAAAGAGAGGTAAACCTCCTGCTCCATGCGTCATTCTCCCTTTCCCGAGATAAAAGGATCCAATATTCAAGGGAGCTTACCGTAGAAGACGTCAAGAAGCTGAACCGGTTCCGGTGCTGTGCGGAAGCCATCGACCCTATAAGCAAGTTCACCATAAGGTGCATATGGGATGAAATATCCAAAAATGATTTTTACAAGGACTTCATAGGCCTGCGCGAGCTGCAGGACGCAGTCTTGCGTACCGATGACATGACGCTCCTTAAATACATGCCCAGCCTTACGAAAGATTTTGACCAGGTTCATATAAAGTCCATCTTTGACATCGTGAATAACAAGCTCCGCATTGCCGAGCGCGACAGTAAAACAGACAGGCTCCTGAAGTTGCAGGACGGACTGGGGGAGGTAAATGCCGAGGCTATAAAGAAGCAGTGCCTTTGCATGATCACGGATACCAGACAGAATGAGGGACTTGAGGATAAACAGCAGGATGACATTGAAGAAAGGTAAAACGATAAAATATGGAATGTCAAAGCCCGTTAAAATTAACGAGGCCCATACAGACATCTAATGAAAATAAAACCACCCTGGCAGTTCCGTTGTGGAACCCCGGAGTGGTTTTTGCATTTCATTTAACTGTATCAGCTGTTCTCCTCGTCATCGTCGGTCGGCCCGTCGCCTTCCTTGGCTCCTGTACAGAGATACTTCCTTGTATTGTAATATTCCTTCGGGTTTTTCTTCTTCTGGTTGTCCCTCAGCACCTTGTTCCTTATTGCCTGGTACAGGTTCTCGTCCATGCCGTCTATCGCCGACGTTATCAGCTCGTTACGCTCAGACTCAAGCCAGCAGAGTATCTTGTACCTGATGTAGTCGCCATAAGTCTTGACCTTGCGTTCCTCCTTCTTAGGCTCGGGGAACTTAAACTCCATCGTGTAATCTTCCTGCATATGCTCAGGTATGGGCTCCGTAAGGAACTTTTCCAGGTGGTCGCTTTCGTCCGTCATGGTCTCAAGATTGTTGAACAGGTTGTCGACCGCCTCTGCCGCCCAGTCGAACCCCTGCACGAAGTCTGAATCCTTTCTTACCAAAAAATCTTCATTGTAATAGTCGTCATTCCTGCAGTCCGGAAATGTGCTCATACTAATTTTCTCCCTTCTTTGATTCAGCATTATTCAGGCTTTTCTGCCATTCCTCTATGGTAAACTGAGTCCCTTCATCCCCTGACTCACCTGGTTTCTTTCCGTTTTCGGCATCTTTTGTGCCGTACTTGGCGTTCAGCCGTTCCAGTATGTCGGCAGTGTCGGCAATCGGATAGGGCTGGGGCACATACTGGACCCCGTATTCAGCACCCGATTCGTCCTCTGCAGGTATCGTATGCTCGTAACGGCGTATGTCCGCCTCGGTCAGCAGGTTGAGGGACAGGAGACGGGCTTGGATCAGCCCGACCACGTGTGCCGGAGGAGTCGACACCCCCTGTTCCCACTTGGGTATGTTTGCCGCCGGTATGCCGAGTATCCTGGCGAACTTGCTCTGCGACAGGTATGTTGCCGCCCTCAACTGTTTGATCGTCATCCTTCAATTCCCCTTCCTTTAAGTTTCAGACACCTTAGAGAAAACCTCTGCTGTGATGTATGCTATTAGTATATACTAAATGGTTAGAAATGTCAACAGCTTTTTTCATAGGCTCGCCTGTTGCGGTCATGCTCCGCAAGACCGGCTTTCCCTTAACGGGATGAAGGTCAGTTGCAGGCCCTTACCCTTCAGTCATGGGTAGTAAATGCCAGTTTCAGGCAGGCCTTCCGGCAGACGGAGCCGTGCAGGCTCAGTGTGGCATAAAGATAGGCTCAGGTTGCCTCATCCCATATGCAGACGGCTGCATATATGTCCAGACCGGTATAACGGGAGGCTTAGCTTGCAGTATTCTCGATTAAGGATGCAGCTGACGGGGGCAGTTTACTGTAATCGGTTCGCAGTCTGTATCAACAGGGGGATTCAGATTAAGAAAAAATTTTTCCCAGTTGGCATGTTTCGCGCCAGTTGAGACCTTAGGTAGAAAATATCTTGTAGGCAGTTATAAGGGGCATACCTTAGTATGCACTTGCTGTCAATAAAAATATACTAAGGCAGAAATGCCGGAAGGAGTTAATTTATGAAAAAAAGAAACACAACAGTAACAGAGGGCATCATCTATGTCCTCACGGACGACTTAAGTGGTCGTGTAGTATCAGTTTCCCTTGCCAGCGAGAGAACATTTGAGCACTTCCTGAGGGTGGTAAACCATTATAAGGAACCCGCAGAAGGAAGGGTTGAAGTAAAACCGGGCTATTCCATCGCTTATGCGGTACGCATTAAGGACTATGCCCCCGTTTACAAGATGTTACAGGTGTTTGGCCTGTGTAACAGCAAGAGCCTCTCGGATGTAAGAGAAGTCCTCGTCAAAGCCGGGGGCACGGAGATATACCCCGTAGACCGCACACCTAAGCCCAGGGCTGAAAGGCTTACATTCAGTGATCTTGGCCTTAGCCATGGGGCAATGCTCAGATATACGAAGGACAGCAGTGTTGTATGTACCGTCTTCGGAAGCAGCGGGGCAAAGGTAATGTACAAGGACAGGATTTACTCACTGTCCGGTCTCGTCCAGGCCCTTAACGGCGGCGGGCACTGGCAGGGTGGCAGGTACTTCACCTACAACGGATGCAGGCTTACGGATATGAGGAAGGAACGTGACGCCTGATAGTCCGTCCTACTTTGAACTGCATATACTGGCAATGGATTGGCACGGTGCTCCGGCTGTCTACGGCACGGACCCCGTGCCTTTTATTTTCACCGTTAAGGGCATATTCAGCATAGTATATCAAGGCACAGCCGGACATATGGCTCCCGGCGGAAAGGATGGCACAGATGACAGAACAGGAAAGACAGCAGGCGGAAGACATCTTGCGTAAAGAGGTTGAAAAACACCCGGACGGCTACAAAATGGACACGGACTATATAGGCAAAATAAGCAAAGATGAGTTCTCAAAGACATTTGAGGCGTACTGTGATGCGCTAAGGAAAAACCCTGACATGAGGAACGTCAGCTTTACGTCATACCTTAAGGACTGCCTTGACGGCAACGAATATCCATGGCCGGAGATGGGAATTGAGAGCCCCTTTGACGGCTTCGATATAGACGATGCGGCAGATGATTACCTTACAGCTGAATTTGAATACGGAAAAACCTCTGATGAATGCGATCTGATAAATGAATACCTTGAAGAAGAAGATATCACACTGTCGAAAGCGCTTGGCAATTTTGGTTTTAACGGGGTGGATTATGACATTACATCCCTTCTTGGTGAATACCATGTCAACCTCATCCTTGCAACTGAAAGCGAAAAGAACCATGACATGGGGGCCATCCCCACTGTATACGATTATGACGTAAAAGAGTCGGCAAGGAACTTCGAGGGCAAGATCGACAGGGGCTGCATGGATAACTCGCTCACGTATCTTATCTGCCAGCAGGGCTACCTTCCCTCGGACCTTCTTGAGAGGCACTGGACTCCTAGGTATTCCGAATCCGCGTTCATCAACAGCGTCGCAGATGAGATAGACAACAACCCCGGCTACGGCATGGGCAACCTTACAGTCCTTGCTACTGTAAACCAGTATAACGTCGAGATACTTGACCGCATCGCAAAGGGCGAGGGCTGCATAGAGTTTCCTAAAAACTCCATGCTCGGCATATACAATAAATGGCAGGGGGCAGGCTCAGTGCTTGAGATAGCCCTCGACAAGCCGTTCGTATGCCCCGCAAAGATGGTGTGGGACATGCAGGTCGAGGACAGCCACCGCAAGTATGAATATTCGGTAAACGAAACATACGGGCTTATCGGCTCGTGCTGGAAGGCAGAGCCCTCTGTAACAGACGTGGATCCCGTAACGGAAATAGAGTCTTATGAAAATAAGATGAAGGAGGACAGGGAGCGCATTGTCAGTCTTGCAGAGCAGATATCCCACAGGGAGAATCTTCCCGATTACACCAACGCCCTTAAAATTTACGGGGTTACGGCCCTTACCTTAGACGAGACCGACTGCCTGCCCGACGAGGATGTCCCTGCATCATACCCGTGGTACATCCAGCCCACGTCGCAGGGAAAGGTCAGCGCATGCCTGAACTGCACATTGGTCGAACAGCCCGTTGTCGGCGGCACTTCCGCATCGGAACCTACGGCATACGGCGTGCGCCCGGCATTGCTGATAAATGCGGAAGCGAACGGACTCCAGCCCGGGCAGGAGTTCAAGGTTGACGACATAGCCTTCAAGGTGGAGCCGGTCCAGAGGGACGGGTACGACATAGCCCTCAGCAGGGATGTCCTGGTACAATCTGACGGCAAGGTCATTACGGTGCCTTACAGGGAATGTGCCGTAGCGGGCATGGGCAGTGACGGAATGATCTACACCGACTTAAAAACGGGCCTTGAGATAATGGAAAAGGACATCAACGACTGGGACAAGTCAGACGTCAGGGCATACCTTGAAAACGACTTCGTAAACGAACACTATATAACGCTCAGCAGGGAAAGGTCAGACGAAGAGCCTGAGCTCTGATAAGGGAGGATAATATGGAGATTACAGTAACAAAGACCGGCAAACCCGGCTACGAGTTCCAATATATTGATTACATTGATTTCGGTGACCACAACCTGGCCCCCGTCTCCTCAGGCTTCGACGAGACCTACTGCAGCACTGAGTGCGAAGTGGACTACGATGATGAGACCGAGTGCGGTCAGGAATACACTCCTGTCTCTGAGATACTCAGCCAGCACATCACGGCAGTCCAGCTCTGCGGTCCCGACGGCGAGGAGATCAACCCCGAAGGCGATGAGCTTTACGATTACATTGAGCGCAAGATCGAGATTGCCGGCGATGACGGCCAGACGTACTACTATGTGGACAGCGAAGATGGCCCCATAGTGACCACTCCTTGCATGGAACAGGAGCGTTCAGCCTGCGACCCTGAGACCGATTACGAAGAATTCATCGGGCAGCTTATCGACACCTTCGAGGATTTCCTTGATGAGAACGGCTATACCATAAGGAACGACGAAGAGCATTCCGATGCTGCAGAACTCGTCGGGGGCGAGCACGGTTCAGCAGAAGATTCCTGCGGAGCCCTAGTCCATATCTACGGCTCAGATTATGACGCCCTTGCCGATGTATACAGGAATATAACACCTTCATGGGAGGACAGCGCGCCCGATCCCGTATCAAGGAGCACAGCAGCCGGATACGTTGATGAGATGATAGCCGTTTTTACCGGCATCATGACAGAAAGAGGCATAAGTCAGGATGACATCCATGAGGAAGATGCGCCTGCCGTATCAGAGGAAACGCTCTCAGACCTTATGCATAACTGGGGGCTTGAAGGCAACCTGCTCGATACGTTTGAGCGCTGGGGACTCTGCTCCATCGACGTCTACGCCCTTGATGAGGCATGTGAGGACAATCCCGAGCTGTAATATTAACACACGGCCCGTGCAGAAATGTGCGGGCTTTTTTATTTTTCAACGTTAACCGCATATTGTATACGTTGCGAAAGCAAACAAAAAATAAAAAGAAAAGGAGATATTTGAAGATGGCTAACTGGGCAATCACGAAATTGAAGTTCAAGTCAAAGGAAGCTCTTGACGAGTTCAAGAAGCAGTACTACACCGAAAAGGTTGTAGATGGGGAAACCCGTAATCTTCTGGATTACGACAAGGTGATCCCTGAGCCCGACTGCTTCGACGGTCTTCCCGATACCGATAACGGGAAGGAGATCATCTATTACCTCACAGACGGATTTACAAAGGCCATGCCTGAAAACTGCGAAGGGCTCATAGCTCTCCTTGGCGAGAAGCATCCCGGCCTGGTAAAGTTCCCCGATGGCGTTGACAAGGACTGGATAGCAGGTTTCGGCGCAGCAGAGCTTGACGGCATACTTAACAGCCGCACTGAGCTCCGTAATGAGTACAACGAGAAATTCGGGCCTCTCACAAACGAAGCCGGAATGTTCATGCTCGGCCTTTATACCATGCTTGAGGAATCGGGCAACATCAACCAGAAGTGCATGACAGAGGCTGGCAGGGCAGAGCTTCAGAAGGAAGCCGCTTCGGCTAAATACTTCACTATTGACCCCGCAACGAAGGAAGTCATACAGGTTCCCAATGACTGGATGAAAAACGGAAGACGATACGTCAACAATATCTTCACCGTAGGCGCAGCATCGTACAAGACATGGCGACGCCACATCTGGGGCACCGTTGCCAATGCGGCATACACTTTTGATGTGAAGACCGAGGACGGCTGTTCACCTGAAATTCAGGTCGAGAACAAATACGATATTCCAATCGGAATACTCGAACAGATCGGAAAGGATCATCCTAACTGGGAAATCGGATTCCACTGCTTTGAGGACTTCGACGACAGCATCACTGAGGGCGTGATAAAGGACGGTAAGTTAACCGTTACAGATCACTACATCGAGGAAGAGTACCCGAACCAGGGGGAAGAAGAGGAAGCACTGTGATGAGTGTGAGTTCTGTTACATAAAGGGTTGCCACTGGCAACTCTTTTTTTTGGTTTGCGCGCCATGGGCGCGCTCTAACGGGTGCAAGTCCCGAACACGCCCAGATAGTGGGAAGTGTATAGCCGAACAGCAAGGGTGTCCATCGTGAGGTGGAATCTGAAGGAAGCTGTAAGCAAATCTCTGGTCCGACGGACAGAAATCACATATAAGGC
>Ga0310696_10008210_pt1 | contig 12194 bp, 12 predicted proteins | sample AusTroGonzalo_MG_4_FD_203885 | JGI IMG/M metagenome (GOLD analysis project Ga0310696, IMG submission 203885) | Bovine rumen microbial communities from tropical cattle in Woodstock, Queensland, Australia - Gonzalo_02 (v2) (version 2) | ecosystem: Host-associated > Mammals > Digestive system >... | reverse complement strand
TCACATTGTCCAGGAACTTACGGTCGTGGGACACCAGCAGCACCGAGCCCCGGAAACTCTTCAGATAATCCTCGAACCACTCGATGGACTCGATGTCCAGGTGGTTGGTGGGCTCGTCCAGAAGCAGCACATCGGGCGCCGACAACAGAATCTTGGCCAGTTCGATGCGCATATTCCAGCCCTGGCTGAAGGTCTCGGTATTCCGATCCAGTTCATCGGCTTTGAATCCCAGGCCAAAAAGCACCTTCTGGGCTTGAGCCTCCGGAGAGAGGCCAGACTCCAAAGCCAGGGTGTCGTTTATTTCATTCAGCCGTTCAATTAAAGAAGCGTATTCTTTTGACTCGTAGTCAGTTCTATTTGACAATTCTTCCGTAATCCGGTGCAGTTCACTCTCCATGGAATGGATGTGGTCGAACACGGAAAGGACCTCCTTCATTACGGAATGCCCCTTGTGATGCTCCATCACCTGCGGCAGATATCCTATCCTGACTCCGGCTGGCTTCTCCACACTGCCCGTCGTGGGTGACTGCTCCCCTGTTATAAGCTTCATCAGGGTGGATTTGCCGGCGCCATTCTTACCGACAAGACCAATCTTATCCTGCTCGCTGATATGGAAGTTGATTCCATCCAGCAGGACAAAGCTGCCGTAAGCTACGGTAACATTACTGACAGAGATCATTCCGCCTCCTCCTCAGGGACTTTTTTCCGGCAGAGCAGGATGGAAAACTCGAACAAGCCATACAGCGGCAGGGCCAGCACAAACATTGAAAACGGATCGCTCGGAGTAATTAAAGCAGCTAATAATAAGACAATTACAACAGCATACTTTCTCCATTGCTTTAGGTTGTCACGGGTCACCAATCCAATACTGGAGAGCACCAGGATTACAGTAGGGAATTCAAACAGAATCCCTATCAGGAAAACCATGGAAGTGAACAGGGACATGTAGGAGCTCAGCGAAATGGTGTTCACGATGGCATCACTCACCGAGAAATTCACAAAGAAGATGAGGCATACCGGCAACACCACAAAGTATCCCACCGCAACGCCCAGATAAAACAGAGCCGATGACAGACCGAAGGCTTTTCTCACCGCTTTCTGTTCATGTTCGTACAGCGCCGGGGCAATGAATCTCCAGATTTCCCATATTATATAAGGGAAAGCCACCACCAGGCCGCAGAGCAGTGCCACTTTCAGATAGAAGAAGAACTGGGCCGACAGGTCGATGTTGATAAGATCCATTGAGAACTCTACCCCCGGCAGGCGGTAGAGGGGAAAATCGGGCCTCGTTGGCCAAAATACGGCCTTGAAAAGCGGTTTGGGAAAACTCAGAAAGACTATGGAGGCCAAAGCAACGCCCAGCACCGAGTGGAACAGGGTTCCTCTCAGGGCCTCAATGTGGTCCCAGAAGGACATTTCTACGTCCTTCTCCGCCACCTTACTTTTCTTCCTTGGGGGTATCGTCGATCTCTTTGATCTCCTTCTCCACCTCGTTCATCCCCTGCTTAAAGCTCTTGACGCCTTTGCCAATTCCTTTCATCAGTTCAGGAATCTTCTTGCCGCCAAACAGGAGAACGACAACGGCCACGATAGCGACAATCTCCCAGGTTCCAATCATAAGAGGATACGTAAGCATAGTTTTAAGCATTTATGTGTTTTTCGAATAATTCTACTACGGGTTCCGGACAACGCACCGGCGTGAAGGTCTTCTTATCAAGGAAGCCCAGGGTCACAAAACCCTCTGCACAGAGAACGCCGTCCTGGTTATAGACCGCCTGCTTGATGAGCATCTTGGCCATGGGAACTTTGTTCACTTCGGCCGTAGCGGTGAGGATATCCCCCATCCGCGCCGGGTGACGGAAGTGGCATTCCACCGACACGATGGGTACCAGTACGCCCAGTTCGCTTTCGCACTTTTCAATCGGCAATCCTAACTGGACCATCATCTCGTCACGGGCAATCTCGAAGTAACGGATGTAATTGGAGTGGTGAACCACCGCCATTTGGTCCGTCTCATAGTACCTAACAGGGAATGTAGCCTTGAAAATAGCCATAACAAAAATGTTACCGTATTTAACTTTTTTGTTTCACTTCTACTTTTTCAGTGATTTAAGCTTGGATTCCAAACTCTCAATCTTGGAAAGCGAATCAGCCTCTTTTTTGCGCTCATTCTCAATGACGGCAGCAGGAGCGTGGGCTACAAAGTTCGCATTGGCCAGTTTGGCGCGCACTCCCTGCAGGAATTTCTGCTGGTATTCCAGTTCCTTTTGTGCTTTTTCAATCTCCTCGGCAACATTCACCAGACCGTCCATCTTCACGAACATTTCCTGGGTACGGACCATGAATCCGACGCCCTGCGCATCTCCAAACTCCCCTACCAGTTCCACGCTTGCACCGGCCATCTTCTCAATCACCGGAATGCAGGGGAAGGCACTTCCCTTGACAAGCAGATGAAGCTGCTCCTTGGGAGCGATGTTCTTTTGGTTGCGCACGGAGCGGACTCCGTTCACGGCCTCGGCGGCCAGGCTGAAATTCTCCAGCACGGCGGGATCGAAGGCTTCCACCTTGGGAGTGGGGGCATACATGATGGTCTCCCCTTCCTTGCGCTCGGCCAGGTCCTGCCAGAGTTCCTCGGTAATGAAGGGCATCACCGGATGGATGAGTTTGAGAAGGGCCTCGAAGTATTCCAGGGTCTTATTATAGGTCTCCGGATCCACAGGCTGGCCGAATGCCGGCTTGATAGCCTCCAGGTACCAGCTGCAATAGTCGTCCCAGAAAAGCTTGTAGATGGTCATGAGGGCATCGGAGATGCGGAACTTGCTGTAATGGTCTTCCACCAGGGCCAGGGTATCCGAAAACTTGGCGGCAAACCACTCGATGGCCAGTTTGGCGGCAGGAGTCTGTGCCACGGAAGCATCCACCTGGAATCCCTTCACCAGACGGTAGCTGTTCCAGATCTTATTGCAAAAAGCGGCGCCCTGTTTGATCTGGGCCTCATCGTAGAAAATGTCGTTGCCGGCGCTGGAGCACAGCAGCATACCGATGCGGACGGCATCGGCCCCGTAATTCTCGATCAGATCCAGCGGGTTGGGGCTGTTGCCCAGCGTCTTGGACATCTTACGGCCGATCTTGTCGCGCACGATGCCCGTGAAATACACATTGGAGAAGGGCTCCTTGCCCATGAACTCCTCGCCGGCCATGATCATGCGGGCCACCCAGAAGAAGATGATATCCGGGCCGGTCACCAGATCGTTGGTGGGATAATAATAGGCCAGGTCCTTGTTGGGCTGATGCTCCGGATGGCCGGGCTTCTCGGGGTCGAAGACCGAGATGGGCCAGAGCCAGCTGCTGAACCAAGTATCCAGCACATCCTCATCCTGGCGAAGGTCTTCCGCCTTAATATTCGGATTAATAGCCTGAGCGGCCTTAAGTGCTGCTTCAGGTGTTGCCTCTACTACATAGGAGCCATCCGGCAAATAATAGGCAGGGATGCGCTGGCCCCACCACAGCTGGCGGGAGATGCACCAGTCGCGCGCGTTCTCCATCCAGTGGCGGTATGTATTGACGTATTTTTCGGGAATGAAGTTGGTGCGGCCGCTCTCGACGGTTTCCAATGCCGTCTTGGCCAGCTCTTCCATCTTGAGGAACCACTGGGCGCTGAGCTTGGGCTCGATAACGGCGTCAGTACGTTCGCTGTAGCCTACCGGGGAGGTGTAATCCTCCACCTTGACCAGGTTTCCGGCCTCTTCCAGCATCTTCACAATCTTCTTGCGGGCCACGAAACGGTCCTCACCCACCAGGATCTGGGCCTTCTCGTTCAGTTTACCGTGGTCATCGATAATCTCCAGCACAGGCAGGTTGTGACGAAGGCCGATTTCATAGTCGTGCACGTCGTGGGCGGGAGTCACCTTGAGGCAACCCGTACCAAAGTCCATTTCCACATAATCGTCCTCAATCACCGGAATCTCCCGGTTGATGAGCGGGATGAGCACCTTCCGGCCCTTGAGCCAGAAATGACGCTCGTCCTTGGGGTTCACGCAGATGGCGGCATCGGCCATGATGGTCTCCGGACGGGTGGTGGCAATGACCAGGTACTTGTCCGTCGGATTACCGTTGCCGTCGGAGATGAAGTATTTCAGATGATAGAAGTGGCTCTTGGTGTCCTTGTGGATAACCTCGTCGTCGCTCACGGCCGTGAGGGCCTCAGGGTCCCAGTTCACCATTCGCACACCCTTGTAAATCCAACCTTTCTTATAGAAATAGACGAAGGTGTTGATCACCGCCTCGCTCAGGGCCGGCTCCATGGTAAAGCGGGTACGGTCCCAGTCGCAGGAGCAGCCTAACTTCTTGAGCTGCTGCAGGATAATACCTCCGTGCTCTTCCTTCCATTCCCAGGCGTGCTTGAGGAATTCCTCTCGGCCGATATCCTCCTTGCGGATACCCTGGGCCTTGAGTTTGGCCACCACCTTGCTTTCGGTAGCAATGGAGGCGTGGTCCGTTCCGGGCACCCAGCAGGCATTCTTGCCGTCCATGCGGGCTTTACGGATGAGGACATCGTTAAGGGTGTTGTTGAGCACGTGGCCCATATGCAGGATTCCCGTCACATTGGGCGGAGGGATAACAATAGTATAGGGTTGTTTCTCATTGGGTTCGCTATGGAAGAATTTGTGAGCCAGCCAATAGGCATACCACTTGTCTTCCACATCCTTCGCACTGTACTTTGCCGCGAGTTCTTTCATATATATCTAAGTAACGTTATAATCAATCCAACAAATTTACAGAAAAAATGTTAATTTTGCACAATCTAAAGACGTCTTATGGATAACAATCAACCGAAACCCCAGAATCAGATAAGCCTGGAGCTGAAACCGGAGGTCGCCAAGGGCTCCTATTCCAACCTGGCCATCATCTCCCACTCCAGAAGCGAATTCATCATCGACTTTGCCACCACCCTCCCCGGAATCGTCAAACCGGAGATCGGCAATCGCATCATTATGACACCTGAGCACGCCAAGCGCCTGATGAACGCCCTGTTCGACAATATCTCCAAGTATGAAGCCCAGTTCGGCGTCATCGACCTGGGAGGCAAGGGTCCTCAGGGAACCACCTTCAATCTGGCCGATTTCGGCCCTCTTGGCGGAGGAGGCAATAAGTCGTAAGATGGATTTAAAGAAAATCAAGGCCTTCGCTTTCGACATCGACGGCGTGGCCACGGATGGCACGCTCCTCTGCACCACGGAAGGAGATTTCCTGCGCATCTACGATGCCAAGGATGGCTTCGGGATCCGCATGGCCGCCATGAACGGATACCCGGTGGCCGTCATCACGGGCGGCAGCTCGGAGAGCATCCGCAAACGCATGACCGCCAGCGGCGTCAAGCCGGAGGATGTGTTCCTGCATTGCAGGAATAAAATGGAGGAATTTATCATATTCTGTGAACGTTACGGGCTTTCACCTAAAGAAGTGATGTACTTTGGGGACGATGTCCCGGACATAGAAGTCATGCAAGCCTGCGGCTGCGGAGTCTGCCCCTCTGACGCTGTTCCCGACGTGCAGAAAGTGGCCGATTGGATCACCGATGCCCCCGGTGGCAAGGGGTGCCTGCGGGAAGCCATCGAGAAGACCCTGAAGAAGCAGGGAAAGTGGATCTTCGACGCCAGAATCTATAAGGAAAAGTTCTGATGGATCTCCACGGAAAGCACATCATCCTGGGCAGCAACTCCCCTAGAAGAAAGGAATTGCTTAAAGGATTAGATATTGATTTTGAAGTTGATACACGTAACAACTTCAAGGAATGCTTTTGTCCGGACACGCCCTATGACCAGGTGCCCCGCCTCATGGCCCGTGGCAAGTCCCACGGCTTTCATCGGCCCTTGAAGGAAAACGAGATTCTCATTACGGCCGACACCATGGTCATCCTTCCCCCTTCCGGCGGAAAACCTGGCGAAATCCTGGGCAAACCCAAGGACCGGGAAGACGCCTACCGCATGCTCCGGGACCTTTCCGGAAGGGAGCACCACGTAACCACGGCCGTCACCCTTCGCGACGCTTCCCACGAGGAGACTTTCGATGTCACCACCGAGGTCTGGTTCAAGCCTCTCACGGAAGACGAAATTTCCTATTACATAGACACTTACAAGCCTTTTGATAAAGCGGGCGCTTATGCCATCCAGGAATGGATCGGCCATATAGGCATCACCCGCATCGAGGGCTCCTATTTCAACGTGGTGGGCTTCCCCGTCCAGCGCGTGTACGAAGCTTTACAGAGATTCGCGTGAACCCGTTCAGCCGCATCATCCTCCAGTGGTACTCCGAAAACGCCCGGGACCTGCCCTGGCGTAGGACCCGGGACCCTTATGCGGTGTGGCTCAGCGAAATTATCCTCCAGCAAACCCGGATTGTCCAGGGAACGGCCTACTGGCACCGTTTCATGGAGCGCTTCCCTACCGTGCAGGATTTGGCCGAGGCCTCGGAAGACGAGGTCCTGCGCCTCTGGGAAGGCCTGGGATACTATTCCAGGGCCCGCAACCTCCATACGGCCGCCAGGCAGATTGTGGCCGATGGTAGCTTCCCTGACACCCTGGAGGGAATCCGGAAGCTTAAAGGCGTAGGAGACTACACCGCTGCGGCCATCGGCTCCATCTGTTTTGGCATTCAGGCCGCCGTGGTGGACGGCAATGTGTACCGCTTTCTGGCCCGGTACTTTGGCATATCCACCCCGGTGGGCACGACGGAAGCCAAAAAGGAATTTACCCGGCTGGCCAACCAGCTCCTTCCCGCCGACTCTCCCGCCCAGTTCAACCAGGGCATGATGGACTTCGGGGCCCTGCAGTGCACCCCGCAGAATCCCGCCTGCCTTACCTGTCCCCTTCAAGCTACGTGCAACGCTTTCCGGACCGGACGTGTGGAGATGCTCCCCGTCAAAAAGCCAGCCGTCCAGGTGCAGGAACGCCGTTTCAGCTACGTCTATGTGCGTTTCAATGGCCAAACTGCCATCCGCAAAAGAGGCCCGGGAGACATCTGGCAAGGGCTTTATGAGCCTGTCGTTATAGAAAGCGAGGGGGCTTCTGCTGATGCTAAGCTCATCCGTAAGGGAGTGAAGCATCAACTGACGCACCGTACTCTCCTGACAGACTTTTACTTATGGGAGCCGGATGTGCGGCCTGAATTGCCGGACGGATATATCTGGATAAAAGAAACGGAGCTTGACAGCTATGCCAAGCCCCGCCTGTTCGAATTGCTCCTGGAAGCCCTTCCCTAGTCTTCCGCTTCATCGTCCGGCAGCACTATCTGCTTATACTGGTTCTTTCGCTTGAGCCAGCGCTCCTTGGCATACTGCTGCATATCGGTAATGGTATCATTCTCATCTATAATCTCCATTCCCAGAATGGTTTCCATGATGTCTTCTAAAGTGATGATTCCCTGGAAGCAACCATAATCGTCAATGATGAGGGCAATCTGGTCCTTGGTCTTGAGGAGGCTTTCCCAGATGTCGGACACGGAGGTTTCCTCGTGGAAGGCCGCAATCTTCCGCTTGATGGTCTTCAGGCGCATGTCAAACTTGTCTTCGGCCAAATTCTCCAGGGCATCGTAGCGCAGGATGTACCCCGTGATGAATTCCGGGGAATCGGAATACACCGGGATGCGGGAGTTGTGCGAGAGTTCTTCCTGCTTGTAGAACTGTCTCAGCGTCATGGATTCCGGGGCAATGGCGGCCACGATGCGCGGCGTCATGATATCGTACGCCTTGATGTCGTCCAGTTTGATGATATTCTGGATCACCTTGTTCTCCGAATTGTCCAAAACGCCTTCTTCCTCCCCTATATTGGCCATGGCCGATACTTCCTCGCGGGAAATGCCGGTGTCGGGATCCTCGTCAGAGATGGAATTGTGCAGCTTCTCAATGATCCAGACTACGGGATAGAGCAGGTACACCAGGAAATTCATAATCCGGGACAGCCACAGCAAGTCTTTCCAATGGGAAGTGCCGATGCTCTTGGGAACAATCTCGGAAAAGACCAGGATGAGGATGGTCATGATGGCGCTGATGATGCCGAACATGTGGTCTCCTGTGAGGAGGGTGGCCTGGTGGCCCACCGCGGCTGCACCCAAGGTATTGGCTATGGTGTTCAGGGAGAGGATGGCACTCAGCGGACGGTCCGGATCCTGCTTGAACTTCATGAACAGGGCGGCGTTCTTGTCTCCCTCATCTTCCTTCATGGTAATGTAGGAGATGGGCGTTGACATGAGGACAGATTCCAGCAATGAGCAGAGGAAGGAGATGCCCATTGTCAACAGTAAATATATGACGAGGAGTGTCATGGTCAAGTTTCAATTCACAAAGTTACTGAAATTTCACAAAATCCGCCATTTCCTTCTTATGAAATCACTTTTATTTTGATAATTCTTTGAAAAGAATTAAATTTATCACAATTTGTTGACCAGAAAACTATTTAAACCCAAAACACTTATACATCTATGACCAAAGAATTATCCAGAAGATCCTTCCTGAAAGCAGGAACCGCCGCCGCCATCGGTCTGACCGTGGCGCCCAAATCCGTACTGGCCAAGGCCAAGGACGTTCCCCCGCCGCCCATGGACCGCAAACTGAAGGTCCTGGCCGTGGGTATCGGCGGCCGTGGTGCTGCGGACATTGCGGAAGTAGCCAAGACCGAAGAAATCATCGGCCTGTGCGACGTGGACTGGAAGTATGCCGACCACGTGTTCAAAACCTATCCTAATGCCAAGAAGTACAGCGACTACCGCGTCATGTTCAAGGAGCTGCTGCCGGAGGCCGATGCCGTCATCGTTGCTACGGCCGACCACACGCACGCCATCATCGCCGCGGAAGCCATCGCTGCCGGCAAGCACGTTTACTGCGAAAAGCCCCTCACCAGAACCGTTTATGAATCCCGCCTCCTCACCAAATTGGCCAAGAAGCACCGCGTAGCCACCCAGATGGGCAACCAGGGCGCTTCCGGCGAAGGTGTGCGCAAGGTCTGCGAATGGATCTGGAACGGCGAAATCGGTGAGGTCACCCGCGTGGAAGCCTTCACGGACCGTCCCATCTGGCCCCAGGGCCTGGAGCGCCCCACCGAGAAAGTCAAGACGCCCAAGACCCTGAACTGGGACTGCTTCATCGGCCCCGCCCCTATGCGTCCCTACCATCCCATCTATACTCCCTGGAACTTCCGCGGCTGGTGGGACTTCGGCACCGGCGCCCTGGGCGACATGGCCTGCCATATCCTGCATCCCGTATTCGCCGCTCTGAAGCTGGGCTATCCCACCAAGGTACAGGGCAGCTCCACCGCCCTCCTCACCGAATCCTGCCCCCAGGCAGAGAAAGTGCGCTTCGTCTTCCCCGCCCGTGACAACCTGCCCAAGGTGGCCATGCCCGAGGTGATTGTAACCTGGACGGACGGCGGCATCCTGCCCGACCGTCCCGAAGGCCTGCCCGTCGGCAAGAACCTGAACGATTCCGGCGGATGCGTCATTTTCTACGGCACCAAGGACACCCTCATCTGCGGTTGTTACGGTGTGAATCCTTACCTGCTGAGCGGCCGCGTGCCTGAGGTCCCGCACGTACTGCGTGAGGTCAAGACCTCCCACCAGCAGGACTGGGTCCGCGCCTGCAAGGAGGATCCGGATTACCGTGTGCCCAGCGTTTCGGACTTCTCCCAGGCCGGCCCGTTCAATGAAATGGTTGCCATGGGTGTTGTAGCCGTGCGCCTGCAGAGCCTGAACCAGGAACTGGAATGGGATGGTGAAAACATGAAATTCACCAACATCCCCAAGGATGCCACCATCCGAACCATGATCCACGACGGTTTCTCCATCCACGACGGTCACCCCACTTTCGAAAATGTTTACACAGATCCCGTAGATGCCAACCAGTTTGCCGCAGAACTCATCAAGCCCGTCTTCCGTGAGGGCTGGGTGCTGCCCGAATTACCCAAAGACTAAACCTTATTAATAACTGATAATCAAATGAAAAAACTGCTTTTCTTATCCGCAGCAACCCTTCTGGTCATGAGCGCAGTATCTTGCAAAAACAACAACAAGAAACAGGACGGCGTTCCCGCCTACACGGTAGTAGAAGCCCCTCAGGTGAACCTGGATGAATTCCCGGTGGACGAAGAGGGATACATTGTCCTTTTCGACGGCACCTCCACCAAGGGCTGGCGCGGTTACGGCAAGACCGAACTTCCCTCCCGCTGGAACATTGATGAGGGAGCCCTCAAATTCAACGGCACCGGCACCGGTGAAGGCCAGACCGGCGAAGGCGGAGACATCATCTTCGCCCATGAGTTCAAGAATTTCACCCTGGAACTGGAATGGAAGATTTCCAAGGGCGGCAATTCCGGTATTTTCTACCTGGCCAAGGAAGTCACCACCAAGGACGAGAACGGAAACGAGCGCTATGAGCCCATCTACATCTCCGCTCCCGAATACCAGGTGCTGGACAACGCCAACCATCCGGACGCCCTCCTGGGCGTTGACGGCAACCGCCAGTCCGCTTCCCTGTACGACATGATTCCCGCCGTTCCCCAGAACCAGAATCCTTACGGTGAATGGAACAAGGTCAAGATCCTCGTTTATAAGGGCACCGTGGTGCACTTCCAGAACGATGTCAAGGTGCTGGAATACCACCTGTGGACCCAGCAGTGGACCGACATGCTCCAGGCCAGCAAGTTCAGCCAGAAGGACTGGCCCCTCGCTTTCGAACTGCTGAACAACTGCGGCGGAGAGAACCACGAGGGCTATTTCGGCCTGCAGGATCACGGCGACGACGTCTGGTACCGCAACATCCGCATCAAATTGATGGACTAATATGAAAAGGAGTCTTATTATCCTCGCCTTTGCAGCCATGACGGCATTCCCGGCCTGCGCCCCCAAGGAATCGGCCCCCGCCAAGAAGGATATGTGCATCCAGATGTACTCTGCCCGCAGTATCCTTAACCATGACAACTATGCCGATGTCCTGAAGACCATCGCCGGCATGGGTTACACCGCCGTAGAAGCCGCCAGTTATGACGGGGAGCAGGGTCTCATCTACGGAGACACCCCCGAAGTGTTCAAGCAGAAGGTGGAAGCCGCCGGCATGAAGGTGCTGAGCGCCCACGTTTCCCGCGGCCTTTCCCCGGAAGAACTCGCCAGCGGTGACCTCACGGCCGCCCTGGCCTGGTGGGACAAATGCATCGAAGTCCACAAGGCTGCCGGCATGAAGTACATTGTAACGCCCTGGATGGGTCTTCAGGCCAGCCTGCACGACCTTCAGGTTTACTGCGACTACCTCAACGAGGTGGGGCGCCGCTGCCAGGCCGCCGGCATCAAGTATGGCTACCACAACCACGCCTACGAATTCGAGAAGGTGGAAGACCAGGTCATGTATGACTACATGCTGGAGCACACGGACCCCGCCCTGGTATTCTTCCAGATGGACGTGTACTGGGCTGTCATCGGCAAGGCCTCGCCCGTCGATTACTTCGAGCGTTATCCCGGTCGCTTCACCATGCTCCACATCAAGGACGAATGGGAAGTGGGCCAGAGCGGCATGGTTGGCTTCGACGCCATCTTCAAGAATGCCGACAAGGCCGGTCTGGAGGACTTCGTAGTGGAAATTGAGCGCTACAAGCACGACGACATCCTGGTCAGTTTCCAGGAAAGCGCTGATTATTTGCTGGGAGCCAGCTTTGTCAAACCTAGCTATTCCAAATAGGATCAGCCTCTTAGGATTCCCTGATGGGCCCGGATGAATCATCCGGGCCCATTTTTGTATAACCCCGTCTTTTTGCGTACATTTGCATATTATGAGGAAAAAACGAATCATAGCGGCCCTGTGCGCCCTTCTCATGGTCATCCCGCCTATCGGCGCCGTGTTCAAGGAAGACAACCTGAACCATACGCTCAACGTGCTCCTGATGGAGCTCAAGGAGACTTATGCCGGCCTTATCCAGTTCAGCGGTACCGCCGAAAAGCGCATCAAGGAACAGCACCAGAGGCTCGTGGAACTCATTGACGAGTGCAACGAGCTGTCCGTCATGTTGTACTCCCAGGCTTCGGAAAACACCTTCGACCTGACCTTTGCCCTGAACGAAGTCACCAGGCAATATGAAGGCTTCAAGAACAACGACACTCCGTACGCAGAAGTAAAGGCCAACCTTACCACGGAGATGGAGAGGTACAACCGCCTG
>Ga0310696_10008208_pt1 | contig 12197 bp, 15 predicted proteins | sample AusTroGonzalo_MG_4_FD_203885 | JGI IMG/M metagenome (GOLD analysis project Ga0310696, IMG submission 203885) | Bovine rumen microbial communities from tropical cattle in Woodstock, Queensland, Australia - Gonzalo_02 (v2) (version 2) | ecosystem: Host-associated > Mammals > Digestive system >... | reverse complement strand
TCTGGAGGATGTTCGCGAGCGAGCGCTCCGCGATGAGGAGGCATTCGGCGCCGGACTTGCCGGGGAACACCGACCTTATCCGCCCTACGGTGCGCGCCCGCTTGAACCCGAACACGCGCACGGCGACGGACGCGAGGCGTCCGGCGAGCCATACGGCGACGGGATACGGAATCGCGTTGACGACCGCGCACGCAGAGCGGAGCGCGGCGTACTCGAAATTGACCGCAAAACTGGATTTCCTTGCCACGCCCATATTATACTACATCGCCGCAGCGGCGGTCAAACGCCGCGGCCCGGCACCCGCCGCAAATCTTAACGTTATCTTAATCTTTCTCGCCGCGGAATATGCTATCATGTACTGCGTGAAAGGGACATCCAGATGACTACGCCGGCAAATTGGCTCTCGCTGTGCGCATCGCTCGCCCTGGGCGAGGCGTGCGGATTCGCCATGTCGCGGTATGCCGCGGCGTGGCCGGCGGCCGCGATTTCGCTCGGGGCGCTCGCGCTGGCGCTGTACGCCGCCGGCATGAAGGGCCTGCGCTTCGCCGTCGCGTTCTTCGCGGGGCTCGTGCTCGCGCTGCACGCGGCGCACCAGCGGAACGAGACGCTCGCCGAGGCGACGTGGCGCAGCGCCGGCTCGCCGTTCCGCCGCGTCCTGGAGGTGGAGGGCGAGGCCCGCGAATTCGCCGAGCGCGACGGGGCCAGGTGGACGTCCTTCCCGAGCTCCGCCGGAGGCCTCCGGCTGAAGGTGGTCTTCCGGCGTCCGGCGGGCGACGCGCTGCCGCTCGTCGGGGAGAAGTGGGACTGCGCCGGATGGCTTGCGCGGACGAACGACGACGACCCCTGCCGCCGCCGCGTCCTCTGGGTGAAGGGGCGGATGGCGTTCGCGCGGAAAGCCGACGTGCCGGACGGCGCGATCAAGTCCCGGCTCCGGAGGCTGAAGGCGGAGCTCTCCAGGCGGATGGGCATAGGTCTCGGCGAGTCGGCGTCCGGCGCCGACCTGAACCGCGCGATCCTGCTGGGCGAGCGAGCGCGCCTCTCGAAGTCCGACCGCGACGCCTTCGCGGCCGCCGGCACCATGCACGTGTTCGCGATATCGGGTCTTCACGTGATGATGGTCGCGGGGGCGCTTTCGCTCCTGCTGTCGGTCAGCGGCGTTCCGGCGAGGGCGGCCGGAATCGCGATCGTGCCCGCCCTCTGGGCCTACGTCGCGATGACGGGGTTCAGCCCCAGCGCGGTCCGCGCGGCGGCAATGGCGAGCATCTCGAGTTCGGCGCCTCTCTTCTGGCGAAAGCCGGACTGGCTCGTCTCCTGGTCCGCCACGTTCCTCGCCGTATACGGACGCGACCCCATGATGATGTACGACACCGGCTGCGCCCTTTCGTTCGCGGTAATGCTCGGCATCGTGCTGTGGGAACGCTTCGCCGAAGAGTTCATAAGGAGCCGCGCTATTTCGTGCGTCGCGACCGCCCTCGCGATCTGGGCCGTCGGAATGCCGATAGCGGCCCGCGCATTCGGCCGCATCACGCCGGGCGGCATCCTCGCGAACGTCGTGCTTGTGCCTGCGGCGGGCGTCGGGGTGAAGGCCGCGCTTCTCGGCGTCCTCGCGAGCGCGTTCTCCGACCGGCTCGCCGCGTACGCCAACAACTTCGCCGCGCTCGTCTCCGGCGCGATGTCCGCCGTTTCGCGCATCACCGCGCTGATCCCCGGCGCGAACGCGGAGGTCGAGCCGTGGTCGGCCGCGAAGTGCGTCGCGTGGTACGCCGCGCTTTCCCTTCTCCTGGTCCTGGCAAGGCGCGCCCTCGCGCGGCGCAGGGGGAGGATATAGCCGCAGGGGTGCCCGGCGGGCCGATGCGCGGCGTCTACCGGAGAAGCGCAAAGTGCCCGAATATGTCCTGCGTATACAGCAGAAGGGAGGACCCCATCCAGGAGGCGCAGGCAAGGAGCGTGAGGGAGATTGCGATGAGCTTCACGGCGAACCCGAGGGTCTGCTCCTGTATCTGCGTAAGCGCCTGGAGAAGCGAGACGAGGACGCCGATGACGGTCGCGACTATGATCGGAAGAAGGGAGAGCCTGAGCACGATGATCAGGCACATCTTCGCGTAGTCCAGTATCTGCGCGTGGCTCATATCAGATACCCCCTTACCAGGCCCTGTATGAGAAGCGTCCATCCGTCGACCATGACGAACAGCAGCAGCTTGAACGGAAGCGAGATCGTGACCGGCGAAACCATCATCATGCCCATCGCCAGCAGTATGTTGGAGACGATTATGTCGATCGCGATGAACGGCAGGTAGACGAGGAAGCCGATCTGGAACGCCTTGGTGAGCTCGGAGACGCAGAAGGACGGCAGGAGTATCCAGAAGCTCTCCGGATCGACCGCGGCGGGCTCGCCGTTCTTCCCCCAGAGCGTCTCGGCCGTCGTGACGAAGAACGCGCGCTCGCGGGGGGAGGTGCGCTCGGACAGGAACCTGCGGAACGGCTCGGCGGCCGGCGCGAAGTCGTATGTGGCAAGGTTGAACGAACCGGACTGCGCGCCCGACGGCGACGCCGCTGGATTCCCGGCCGTCGGCGCGCCGGGGACCGAAGACGCGGCGGACGACCGCTCCTGCGTCTCCTTGAACACCCCCCACGACTCGCTCGCGACGGGGGCCATAACGTAGAGGGTGAGTATGATCGCCAGCGCGTTTACGACCATGTTCGGAGGAATGGACTGTATGCCGAGCGCGTTCCTGATGAGCGACATCACGACGACTATCTTCAGGTAGCACGTCGCTATCATCGCGACAAAGGGAAGCAACGAAAGCCCGACGAGCAGGACTATCAATGCAAATGGGTCTGTCTGGAACATGGCGTCTGTGGTTGTTTGCTGGTGGTTGGTGGCTGTCTGCCCCTGGCGTCAGGTCGGCGCCAGTGCATTGTCGTGTGTTCAGGACCCTACCGCCTCTACGATCAGGGCCGTCTGGTCCGCAAGCTTGCCGAGCCGTCCGACGGCGAGGGTCCTTCCGCCGCCCGCAAGGCGAAGCGGACCCGACGGCTTCGGCTCCACTGCGCGAGGCGCTTCCGCGGCGTCAAGCACGTCCCCGAGCGTCACGTCCCTCGTCTCCGCGTCGAACACGTGGACAAGCGACCCCTCGTCGTAGCGCGCCACGCCCGACTCGTCGACGGCGAAGCGTCCGTCGACCACGAGCCTGGCGGGGACAGTCCCCATCTCGGGAACGAGGACCGCGTCTCCGACGGCAAGTCCCGCCGCATCCTCTGGGGACAGCGCAAAGGCGGCGTACTCGGTTGCCGCGCGGAGCGGAATCGAGCGGATGGACTCGTGCGAGGCGTCGAGGTTCCTTATGCCGCCGAGGGCGGACACCACCGTCGCCGTGCGCGTCAGGGTGAACACGACTCCCGCCACCTGCAGGCAAAGCGAGGCGGACGTCTCGTCCCCGGAAAGGATGCCGACGAGCTTGAGCTGCCTGCGTACCGAATTCTCCACAAGCTGCAGGACGTCCCCGGCGTCTTTCTCGACAAGCGCCAGAAGAATCGGCTCGGGGACTTCCGCGCGGCTGTCCCAAATGGCGTCAAGCTCGCGGAAACGGGGCGAGCGCGCGAGCGAAAGGACATGGGGCTCGTCCTCGAGCATTATGGAAAGCCTGACGACATCCGCAGGCCTCGCGGCGCCGGCGGCAAGCACGGCGCTCTCGTCGCCGAGACGGCACTGCATTGCGAAGGCCGGCGAGTCGACGATGGCGTCGGCGCTCATGTCCGACAGTCGGGGGATCGACGAAAGTATCTCAGACGGTTTCATTTACCTTGCCTTTCTTGACTGATGCCGTAACGTGGTGAAACGCCGCAACATGCTCGGCGAGCGCCGTTTCAAGGCGCGGCAGGGCGGCCGTCGCAAGACGCTCGACTTCCGGCGTCGCCGGGACGATCTCCACCGAGAGAGTCCCGCTTTCGGCCGAAAGCCGAATCGTGGACCCTTCCAGGACCTCGGGCTTGAGCCTCACTATCATCTCGCCCTCCCCCCTGACAAGAGACGGAGTGACGAGTATCTGGTCTGCAATGGCCTCCGAAACCCGGGTCACAACCTCCATGACAGACTCCGTCCTGGCGCTTTCTGCCGTGGCGACGGCCACTTCAAGGGCGGCGGACGCGACCGGCGCCTCGCGTAACGACGTCGTCGCCCGCACCACCTCCTGCGAGAGGTCTAAGACGACCTCTTCTTCCGCAGCCGTCCCATGCGCCTTGGCAACCGCCGAAACTGACGTCTTGCCGGGGACAGCCCCCGTTTCGGTGGGGACAGACCCCGTTTCGGTGGGGACAGACCCCGTTTCAACAACGACGGGACGCGGCGCGGCGACGGGGACAGTCCCCAGTTCGACCGACGGCTCGGTGGGGACAGACCCCGTTTCAGCGACGACGGGACGGGGCTTAGCGACGGGGACAGTCCCCAGTTCGACCGACGGCTCGGTGGGGACAGACCCCGTTTCAACAACGACTGGACGCGACTTGGCGACGGGGACAGACCCCGGTTCGACCGACGGCTCGGTGGGGACAGACCCCGTTTCGGCGACGACTGGACGCGGCTTGGCGACGGGGACAGTCCCCAGTTCGACCGACGGCTCGGTGGGGACAGACCCCGTTTCAACGACGTCGGGACGGAGCTTGGCGACGGGGACAGACCCCGTTTCGGCGGGGACAGACCCCGCTTCAGCGACGACGTGACGGGGCTTAGCGACGGGGACAGTCGCCGTTTCGGCGGGGACAGACCCCGTTTCAACAACGACTGGACGAGGCTTGGCGACGGGGACAGACCCCGTTTCAGTGGGGACAGTCCCCGTTTCAACGACGACGGGACGGGGCTTGGCGACGGGGACAGTCCTCGTTTCGACGGGGACAGACCCCGTTTCAACAACGACTGGACGGGGCTTAGCGACGGGGACAGACCCCGTTTCGATGGGGACAGACCCCGTTTCAGCGACGACTGGACGGGGCTTGGCGACGGGGACAGTCCCCGTTTCGGTGGGGACAGACCCCGTTTCAACGACGACTGGACGCGGCTTGGCGACGGGGACAGACTCAGTTTCGGTGGGGACAGACCCCGTTTCGACCGGCGGCTCGGTGGGGACAGGCCCCGGTTCGGAGACGACGGGCTGGGCGAAGGCGCGAGTCACGCTGTGCATGGCGAGGCGACACGGCTGAGCGATTGACTTGTCTATCGACTTGTCTACAGAGCCAGACGGCCCGATGCTGACGGGCGTGTCGGACTGAGGTGCGTCGTTGGACATCGACGCCACGAAGCGTTTCACCGCCTCAGGCGAAGGAGGCGAGAAGGAAAGCGGCTCAAGGCCGCTTAAGTCCAGTGCCGAAGGGAAATCCGCGGCAATGGCGCTGATGTCAGACTGTATGGCTCCCACTATCATATCTCCGGCTTTCTAACTATGAAGTCCTCGAGTTCTCCCTCGGCGCGATGTTCCTGCTCGGCCTGTTCCTCGGCCCGCCAGACCGACTTGTGCTCGTCTATCTTCATCCTGTTCTTCGTGGCGACCATCAGATTCACCCTCGCCGTCTCGACCGCCGCCTCGCAGTCCTTGAGCTCGCCCTCGGCGCGGGTCACGTTGTCCGCCTTCAGGACACCCTCCTCGTCGATTCGCGCCACGCCCTCGTTCGCGATGTCGATTCGCTCCCGGCTGACCTGCTGCCCCATGATGGCGTCGTATATGCGATCGCGGCGCGCCTCCTTGGTCTCCTCGAACTCGGCTAGCTCCCGCCTGCGCTCCTCGAGCCTGCGTTCCGCCGCCGCAGCCGCCTGGCGGGCGGCGGTCAGTTCGCCCGTCGCCCGGTCTTCTCGCATTATGCGTATGCGCAGCAGAGGCTGGAGGAAGTAGGACATATATGCGGCTTCGTGTTATGTGTTGCTGGTCGCGGTTCAGGACACCGCCTGCTTCAGTTTCTGGATGGTTTCGCTGTATTCGGGGCGCTCGTCGAGGCCTTGCTTGAGGAATGCGTTGACAGCTCCGTTCTTAGCGACCGCCTCGTCGGTTTCGGGGTCCGAGCCCCGCTTGTACTCACCTATCTTCAGGAGGAGCTCCACTTCGGCGTATTTCGCGAGCAGGGAGCGGAGCTTCGACGCGGCGGCCTTGTGGTCTTTCGGGATGATCGCGGACTGGCAGCGCGAGACGGACGCGAGGATGTCTATCGCGGGATAGTGGTTCATCTGCGCGAGCTTGCGGGAGAGTATGATGTGTCCGTCGAGGATCGAGCGCGTTTCGTCGGCAATCGGCTCGGTCATGTCGTCGCCCTCGACGAGGACGGTGTAGAGGGCCGTGATAGAGCCCTTGGACGAATTGCCGGCGCGCTCCATCAGCTTGGGGAGCTCGGAAAAGACGCTCGGGGGGAATCCGCGCCTGGTGGGCGGCTCGCCGGCGGCGAGGCCGATTTCGCGCTGGGCGCGTCCGAAGCGCGTGACGGAGTCCATAAGCAGGAGCACCTTCATCCCCCTGTCGCGGAAGCTCTCCGCTATCGAAGTGGCGACGTACGCGGCCTTGAGGCGCTCCATCGCGGAGCGGTCGGAGGTGGATATCACAAGGACGGCCTTCTTCAGTCCCTCCGGCCCGAGGTCCTTTTCGATGAACTCCCTTACCTCGCGTCCGCGCTCGCCTATCAGCGCAAGGACCGTCACCTCGGCCTCTGTGTTGCGGATGATCGACGCGAGCAGCGTGGACTTGCCGCCGCCGGCGGCGGCGAAGATGCCCATGCGCTGGCCCTCGCCGCACGTGAGCAGCGCGTCGATTGCGCGAATTCCGAGGGAGATCGGCTTGGAGATGATCCGGCGGTCCAGCGGGGACGGAGGGTCGGCGTAGACGGGGTAGTATCCGTCCGGGCGGAGCGGGCCCTTCCTGTCCGCGTCCATCGGGCGGCCGAGTCCGTCCAGGACGCGCCCGAGCAGGTTCATCCCCACCGGGACCATCTGGACGCGGCGCGTCGGGATGACCTCGGTCTCGGCCGATATGCCTATCATCGCCCCTAGGGCGGTGAGGAGCACGGCGTCCCTGGTGAATCCGACGACCTCGGCCTGGACCTCGTGGTCCTCCCACGGGTTGCGCAGTATGCAGACCTCGCCGACCTTGACGCCGGGGACGGACGCCTTGATTATCGTCCCTACAACCTGGATGACCTTGCCCTTGACGTCGATGGGCTGGGCGTCCTCGACGGCACGGTTGAGCACTTCCGGGATATAGTCGAACGGCGTGGACATCAGACCCCCTTGGAGATGTGCTTCCTGAGCGACTTCTCTATCGCGGCCAGCTGCGTCTCGACCGACGCGTCGGCGACGCCGGCCTCCGTCTCGAGGATGCACGCCGCGCCCTTGAGGCGGGGGTCCTCAACGACGTCGAAGGTCTCGATCGTCGGAAACGTCGTCGTGAGCTCGGAAGCGCGGGCGCGCACGGACTCCACCATTTCGGGCGCAACCTTCAGGGTGACCTGGCGCTGGGTGCGTATGACGGCCGCCATCGTCTTGCGGACGATCTGCACGACCATCTCCCTGTCGCCGATCTCCATCACGCACGACTTGAGCGCCTTCATCACGACCTCGGCCATCTTGTCCTCCACGCTCTCCATGAACGCCACCGAGGAGTCGACGAGGTCGAGCTTCTGCATGACGATCTCGGCCTTGCCGTCCGCGATGCCCTTGTCGTATCCGCGGCGCCTCTCCTCCTCGTAGGCGGCCTTCGCCTCCTCGCGGATGCGCTCCGCCTCGGCCTCCGCCGCGGCGACTATATCCGCCGCGGAGCTGACGGTCGCGGCGTCGGCGGCCTTCACCACGCGGCGGTCGGACTGAAGCGCGAAACTATCCTTCTTGATCAACAGCATAGACTGTACGCCTCCGGGAATTTGAGTTTTAGAAGCCTGGCGAGCGCCTTGCCGCACGTCTCCGGGTCCAGGCGGGCGGGCTCCCGGTCGCAGATGCCCTTGGGGAGCTTGAATCTCAGGCGCGAGGCGACGGGCCGCGGTATGTCGGCGAGCAGCGAGTCGAGTACCGAAAGCCCCGCGGAGACGACGCCTTCCGCGTCCGCCGGCCGCTTTGCGCCGTCCGGCGGGAACGCCTCGGCGAACGACGGCTCCAGCCCCCTGAAGTACGCGGTGAAGCCGAACACCTCCGGGTAGACGCCCGGCAGGGCCGCCTTCAGTTCGCGGACGGCGGCGCCGCCGGTGACGAGGCGGAGCCGGCGCGCGAGGACGAGCGCGCCCAGCCACTTCGCGATTTCCAGGACGATGCCGCCGTCGAGGAGGAGGATTCGGCTCATGTCCCCTTTCGGGAACGCGTGGAAGGCCGGTTCCACGCCGAGCGAAGAGAGGAAGAAGCGCCTGACGCGGGGCATGTCCGCGAGGCGGGCGGGGTTCGGCGCGGACGATTCGCCGCCGCCGCAGGCGGCAAGGGCCGGCGGCTGGAGCCCCTCGAGCCAGCTTTCGTGCACCTGGGGGGCGAAATTCCACAGGAAGTCCCTGACGCGCGGCCAGAGCACGTCGTCGCCGACAAGCTCGCGCGCCTCGTCAATGGTTATGTTGGTTTTCTTCGACATCTGGCTCCATGACTAGAAATCAGGCCCATTTCCTCTGGCTCCCCTTGCGGGACTCTATGTAGCGCTTCCAGCGGCTGGCCGCCTCGCGCTGGCGCCCGGCCAGCCGCAGGGCGCGCGTCTCGAGGAACGCGGCCGCGTGTTCAAGCTCCGGGGGAACGTCGGCCGCGCGAAGCACCTCCACGGCGCGACCGGCCTCCCTGGCGTCGAGCATCAGCTCCGCCAGCGCGACGGCCGCCGCCCCGTCGCGCGGGTTTTCGTCGACGAGGGCGGCGCACACGGCCCGCGCGCGCAGCGGCTGCCCGTGCCGCATGAACATCCACGCGGCCGTCAGCAGGAACTGTCTCTCGTCGTCTTCCATTCCCTCTTCCTCTTCCCTGTTCCCTCTTCCCTCTTCACAGCTCCTTCGGCGGGCTGTCGCGGAAGATGGTTACCATGATCTTCTCGTATGCGAGGCCCTCGATGGCGTTCTTGACCAGGCCCTTTACGGACGGGACGACCTCCGTGATGTCGGCGTCCCAGCGCGCGCGTATGGCGACTGCGGCGGAGGACGGCAGCGAATTGCGCGAGAACGGGTCGTTTTCGGGGAGCACCACGTGCACCCTGGCGTCTATGACGCCGTCGATCATCGAAATCGTCTTTGCGATGTCCTGCGCAAGCGCGTCCATGAAGCGTATCCGCTCCTCGGACGGCGACGAGATCATGCCCGTCTTCTTGAACACCTCCCCGACGCCCATGTGCGCGCGGCGGGGTAGTCCCTTGCTCTCGAGCAGGTTCACCGCCGCGGCGAACTTCGGCTCGGCGACCATGACGTTCCACGTGCCCTCCTCGCCGGGCTGCTTGCTGCATTCTATCCCGGCGTCGAGGAGCGTGGCCATGACCAGGTTCGCCTGGCCCTCCTCCAGCCCGGAGTGCAGCGTGGTCTCCTTGTCGCAGCCGGCCAGCGCCAGCGCGGCGACGAGAATCAATGCGGTCGATTTCATGTTGCTCCTTTCGATTGCGGTCGCGCTCCTTCGGCGGCCCCCGTCACTGGTTCTTGACCAGAGTCTGGATTGCGTTCGACGTCTTGTCGGCGACCTTCGTTACGACCTCCTGGTGGAACGCCAGGTTGGCGACCTCGTACTGGAGCTCCAGCATCTCGGCCGCCGACGGCGCGTGTTCCGCGCGCAGCTGCGCGAGGGCTCGGATTCTGTGCAGTATGCCCTGGTTGTTCGCGTGCGCGCCCCTCCATGCGGCGGACACCTCGCTTGCAAACGGTATCGGGTCCACCCGGGACGGGTCCTGCACGCCCATCGCAGCCTCGAACCTGCTCACCGCGGACGGGTCCGCCGCGGCGCTGGCCGCGCCTACGGCGTATTCAGACGCCGCCGCGGACTGCGGCCCACCCGCCGCCCTCACGGCCTCGACGATCATGGCCTCTGTCATGTCAAAAGATCCTTTGCTAGTTGCGCGGCAGCTGGGTCTGAAGTGTCGGAAGCCGCCTCCTCGAGCGGGATCCTGGCCTCTGCAGCGCGGTTCATCCTGAGAAGCGCCATGCCCTTGAACGCCTTCAGCATCGCGGAGCGCGGAAAGCGCGGCAGGGCATCGGAGTCTATGTAGTCCACCGCCCCGGCGAAGTCCATCATGCTGACGAGGAGGATTGCGTTCGCCACGGCGACGGACGCCTCCCCGGGGCGAAACCGCTCCAGCGCCGCGAGTATCTTCGCGGCGGTCCTGAAGCGGTTCTGCCCGGTCGCCATCAGGGCGACGTTCAACAGAAGCCTCGCCTCTTCTCCCTCGATGTCGAATATCAACGGAAGTTGGAGGCGATCGAGTTGAGCGCGTCGCCCATGTTCTTGTTGATGTTCGTCATCGTCGTGAGCGCGAGGTTCCACTGCTGGAGGTCGTACTGCAGCTGCTGGAGGTTCGCCTGCACGTCAGGGTGCTCCTGGTAGTTCTCAAGGGACTCCTTGAGACGCGTCTCCATCTGTCCGACCGCGTTGATGAGCGCGTTGTACACCGCATCCGTGTGGATGTAGTCGGTGGACTCGACCTTGGCGCGGTGCGGCGTGTCCACCAGGTTCTTGAGTTCCGCCGCTCCTGTTACGCTTTCTACTCCGTATCCCATTTTTGCCTTCCTTGTTCGTTTTCTTGTTGAACGTCGCCTTTCGGCTACGCTTTTCCAGTCTCCCCGTCCACCCGGACGGTCAGACGCAGAATCTTCCTTGCGAGGGTCGTGGCCTCCTTCAGCCCCTCGACCCTCGGAAACTCCTCCGGCGGCAGGCCCGCCTTCAGCGCGGAGTCTATCCTCGCGGACAGGTTCGCGAGCACCTTGTCGTACCTGGCGAGCGCGGCCTCCTTCTCCGGCCCCGCCAGCTCCCTCTCTATCTCGAGAAGCCTCACCGGTTCCTTCACGGCCTCCATGTGAACCTCCCCGTGGAATTGGTGAGCACGACCGAATCCGCCTCTATCTTCAATATCACGCTGTCCCCAATCGACGCGCCCTCGAGGACCCGCGCCCCGTTCTTCAGGACCAGGCAGGGGTACGGCACGGTGAGTATGCCGCAGACGGGGAGGTTCGGCCCAGGCGACCTCGCCTGCGCCGGGCGCACGGCGCGCGGCGCCGCCGGGGCGGCGGCGGCGGGCTCCCCTCCTGACACACCCGGCAGGCGCGCCAGCGGGTCCATCCGCACGCCCGAGACGTCCACGTCGCGGATCTTCGGCAGGTCGGCGTTGAGCGCGTCCAGCACCTTCCTCAGCGCGAACGGGGACGGCGACGCCCCGGCGATGCTCAGAACGCGGTTCGTTGCGGAGACCGCCTTGAGCGCTCCCTCGGACAGCGTGAAGAGGGCGTCCTCGGCGGCGGCGAGGAACGATTCGTCGTCCGACAGGTCCAGGCTGACGCCCGGCTGCACGCCGTATGCCTCGGCCGTCGCCCTCAGGCGGTCCACGCGGGTCCTCAGGTTGCCGGAAAGCGCAGCTCCGGCGGCGGAATTCTCAAGGGTCAGCCCGTAGCGGCCGGCGATGTCCTCAAGGCTGGCGGGCTTCTCCTGTCCGGACGTGTCCCGGGCCTCGGGGGAGTCCGTGCGCGAAAGGCGCGAGAAGACCGAATGCGCGACGCGGCCGAGGCCGCCGTCCCGCTCGCCGCCGCGCAGCAGCCACCAGGCGACTGCGGCGAGGACAAGGAGCAGCGCAAGCGCCACGAGGCATCCGAGCACGCAGCCGCGCCTCCCGCCGCGGCGTCCGCCGTCGTCGCCCTGTCCGTCTTTCGGAGGCTGCCGGCCGCCGCCGTCCGCGGCCGGCTCCTCCTCCCTCTTCCCTTTACCCTCTTCCTTCTTGTCTTTCTCCTCTTCCCCCTTGCCTGCTTCCCGGCCCTCGTTCCCCGCCCCCGGCCATACGAGCTCGCCCCAGGCGGCGTCTGCGGGGCCGACGGCGAAGGAGGTTGCACCGACCGTCTTCACGTGGAGGGGCTCCAGCGGCTCCATGCCGCCGTCCGCCGTCCACTGGGAGACGCGGGCGGCCATGACGGAGCCGTCCCTGGCCTCGAGCCTCAGGGGGTCGTCGGGCATCGTCCCGTCGGCGAGGACTATGTCGCAGTCGTCGCCCTTTCCAAGCGTGACGGCGACGCCCTCGACGAGCGCG